>Ga0268359_11163_pt1 | contig 19742 bp, 28 predicted proteins | sample BioMet11_FD_194416 | JGI IMG/M metagenome (GOLD analysis project Ga0268359, IMG submission 194416) | Sewage microbial communities from Oakland, California, United States - Biofuel 11 (PacBio Assembly) | ecosystem: Engineered > Wastewater > Sewage > Unclassified | place: USA: California | collected...
GGTCCCAATTGCCATATTTATCATAGCCACCCACTAGAATAGTATCCCCAGCTTTAGGTGTATAATCTGTCCCTCTATCAAGGCCTTCTTTTTTCGCAATCTCGTAGGCAGTATCTACATTGATAACACCTTCAAAAGGCGTACCTTCTAAAGCCATACCAATAGTACGCATACAATTCGTACCATCTGCTGCGTAAAAAGCAATCTTACCTTGGAGAGCACGCATTTTGTCTACCGCTATCTTGCCACTGGTAGTGCTTTTAGCAATAGCTGCCGTGTTCTTATCTATGGAATTTATCTTCTTATCCGTACCACTGGCACCACTGCTACCTTCTACAGTCTTTCCATGCCACCCCTGCCATTTGGTATCTGCCAGTATATCCGGCACATCAAAGATAGTCTTACCGCTCCCCTTTAATTTTGCCATAATAGCATCTACGGACATATCCATACCGCTACTAGCTGCTTTTTGCTTTTCGTTTGCTGTGACGATATTTTCTGAAGTTACTTGTAGCTTCTTACTTACGGCAGCAGACCATCTATCTGCAGCAGCATCCATACCAAATAAATCAAAGACCGGTCTTAAATAATTAATAGCCTTTTGCACAAAGCCATACAAGGTATTTAAAACGCTGTTGCAGGCTTTCGTGCAGGAGCTAACAATATAGCTCCACACATTACTAAATAAATCTCCTAGCGGCTCCCACGCTTTATATACCACAAAAGCTACCACAGCTAAGGCAGCTGCCACAGCAATAAAGGGCAAGGCTGCTACGACTGCCGAGGCTAAGGAAGCTGCCATAGCTAAAATGGACGGAACTGCTGCGCCTAGCATAGCAGCTGCAATAGCTAAAATAGTCCCTTCCAGCCAAGGCGGTACGAAATTCTCTAATGTTTCTCTGACGCCATAGGTTTTAATGGCTACAGTGAATTGCGCACTGCTTCGGTGGCTTTTGCCATGATGTCAGTAATACCAAAGCTATCCATGAGAGCTCCACCGATATCCTCCATCGCCTCACCAAGGTTGTACTTAATAGTACCTAGCATACCGGAGATGGACTTTTCCATGTTATCCATACCGCCCTTGAAGTCCTTTTGCATACCTTGCATTAAAGCGTTTATCACAGTACCGCTATCCACGCTCTTATTCTTCACCATGTCCATAGCTGTGGCAACGTCCGTATTTAGGTATTTAGCTAAATACCCATAGGCATCCACTTGGTTATTAATTAAGAGCTTCATATCCTTAGAGGTGGCAGTGCCGGTCATGCTCATACGGCTAATAGCGTCCGTCATAGCGTCTATTCCAGCTTGCCCACTACCGGTCATAGCAGCTGCATTACCTAGATTATCTAGAATAGGAATGAGGTCTTGAGCTGCTACGCCTGTAGCTAGGAGCTTCTTAGCTGTGTTTTCCATCTCATCCATATTAAAAGGTACATTGGTACCCCAATTAGATAAGTCCGCCATGAGAGCTTTAGCTTCTTTCGCACTGCCAATAAGGCTGGTATACATACGGATAGTTTCCTGCTCTTTATCTGCAGCACTGATACAGGCAGCACTAAAAGCACCGAGAGCAGCAGCTGCTGCCCCTATGCCTAATGCAAACTTTTTAGATAGCTGCATGGTATTTTTACCAAAGACCGTATTCATGTTCTTTTCTACTTGAGCTAAATTCTTGCTTAGGTTCTCAATATTTGCCCTAACAAAGATAGTCATAGTCTTAGCGTCCACTGCTCTCACCTCCTAGCTTTTGTTTAAGTAGCGCCAAATCTTCTGCTGCAGTTTCTTTGGTAATTAGTTCCGTTTCCTTCTTGTAGGGATCGAAACCTAATAAATCTTTTACTTCTACGCCCTTTTTGAGATTCATTCCACAGGCGTTTATCACAATAGTTACTAGCTCAGCCCTGCGGATATACCCTTGGCGCTTAGCCTCCCTTTGAAGCTTTAGCATGCGCATAAATTCACTAAGGGTAAGCCTTTTAAATTCCCAAGGCTTAAGGCCAAGTTCCACCAGAGCATATCCTGCCATCTCCTCAGCATATTCCGTGCAAGACTGAGCTAGTTTAAACCCTCTTCCTCTTCGCTCACTTCTTCCTCAGCATTTGCTTTAAAGATACCAGCTTCCATAAGAGCAGCCATTACCTTATCGCTAATATCTCCCAAAGAACCACCTGCATCTAAATATTCCTGCATGAGGAGGCCCGTTCTGTCCAAGGTTAAACCTTTTTCACGATATCTTAAACCGCCCCATAAGAGAGCGCGAATAAGACTAAAGCCAAAATAGGCAGGATTAGAAAGCATAGTAATTAAACTCTTACCACCAAAGAGTTCTTCAATACGTGTCACGGAGTTGATGTCATAACGCAAGGGTTTATCTTTACCATCTAGTTTAATATAAATCATTCGCCATCCTCCGTTCCTGCTACTTCTGCCTCAGTTCTTACCGGCTTACCAATACCGGACAAGGTCAAGGTATAGGTTGCTACATCGTTATGAGGACTGGATTCGGAAAGGTCGGTAATAGTTGCCTTGCCCGTCCAAAAGGAGCCGTCCTTGCGCGTATACTTAATATCCACAGGAGTTCTATTCATATAGCACTCGTCAAGCTTTGCGTAGGCATCGTCACTTTCTAGCACTAAGGCATCTGCATCAATGCCCCAGCTGCGAAGCCCTGGAATAGTATCCTTCCAACCTTCACTGGTTTTAGAACTGGCATCTATTTCGTCAGCCTGACGCTTAAAGGTAGCACTCCTCTGACCCCCTAAAATCTTGTATTCCGGTACTGCTGTCGTACTTGTATTCACACTAATTAAAAAAATCTACGCCATCTACTGGTGTTCCACTCATGGTTTATTCCCCCTTAAATATTTTTAAATTTACATCTAGCTGTGCTTCTCGGTACTCTTCCATCCGCTCCACACTAACTGTTTCAATGCTTTGCGTGATGACCTTGTAGCCTAAAGGCAATAAAATCTTACTACTAAGCACTTCATGTACCTTGGCCACAATTTCATTTATTTCCTTATCACCCTTATAGTCCGAATAAACAAGTACTCCCGTGGTGACTTCATAACCTTGGGTGGTTTTGGAGTTCCAGGAAGTAACTGTTGTTTCAGCCAACACTATATAGGGACGTTTGGCATTTACTGTAACGCTATCTGCTACGGTAATACCTTTGATATTTCGCAGTCTATCGTAAATAGACTTATTAATAAGCTGCAAATTCATTTGCCCACCACCTTTGCGATGGCAGCCATAATGTGCTCCTGCACTTTAGGCAGGAGTTCTTCTCTGGTGCGTTTCATAAAGCCTACCGCAGGAGTGCCACGCCTAGTGCCATACTCTTGAAAACGAGCTACGTAATAGTACGGCTTCACCAAATAACCATCCTTGGTCTTGCACCGCTTCGCCTTAATACTTTTGCGCAGCTTACCGGTACGTTTAGGTGCTAATTGCCTAGCACGCTTACGTATTTCATTAGCACCGGCTCTAGTTTCCTTTTGCACTACCTCTGAGGACGCGATACGCATTTCCTGTAACTTCGAAACTGTACGTTCGAGTCCATCTACTTTAATTTCACTCATCTAGCCCCTCCGGTACTACTTGTCTTACTAAAAGTTTTAGATATTTGTGCTTTTCGAGGACATCTACACTGGGTGCGAGCTGAATAAATTCTTTGTCAATTGAATAGGCTCTGTCCGTAAAAAGAACGTCTTTTCTAAATCTAAGGGTAATTTCATAGTCTGCTATGGATATAATTTCTTCTGCTTCTAAACTTTTAGCTGCGGTCTTATTGACCACTTTAGACCACACTGTAGCATAAGGCTCATAATGCTCCTCGTAGCCACCGGCTTCGTCTTCCACCTTCACTAAATGCTTTAAGGTAATTCTACTATTAAGCTGTCCTGGATTCATACTACCACCCCACATTTCTGTAAGGGCGAAGAAGTGTCATGACCACCTTGGGCACATCAGCACCGCTACGCTCCTCATAAAAGTGCTCAGTGACTATTAAGATAGCCTGCTTAATGGGTGGTTCCATGCGTTCTTCCGATACATCCCATTTCAAAACATCACTTACATATTTTTGAGCCAAGAGAATAAGGGAGGAGATGAGTTTATCCTCCCCATCTCCGTCCACTCGCAAATATTCTTTGGCTTCTGCTACTGTAATTAATAGCTCTGCCATTTATTGCCTCCTATGCGCCTAGCTTTAAGATTTGCACTGCTTCAGGAAGGATTAATTTACCATCCACACGTTCCTTTGCTACATAGCCAATCATACCGTTACCGGCAAAAAGCTCACGAAGTACACTCATGCTGCGAGTACCACGATCACCGATATTGTAGTAGCTATAGTCACCAAAGGCAATAGCGTCCTTTGGCGCATAAGCAGAGGTGTGAATAGCATAGCCTAGGATTCTGTCCGGCTCACCTGCTTGGTAAGAAGGCTGCCAAATATAGGCTCCGTTGGTATCCTTTAATTTACGCAAAGCAATCAAGGTTTGATCATTCATAATGAAGGAGGCGCTCTTGCGATAAGGTCTCTTTAACGCATAAATAAGGCTAATCATATCGTCAGACTTAATGCCAGCGGTTAAAGTTTCAGCCAAAGTGCCACCACCGGTTTCAGCAAATAAACCTAGAGGCTTACCAGTACCATCACCATTTAAGAAGGCATCCTCTTCAGCATTAGCTAATGCCTTACCAAACTCAGTGATGATGTAGCTTTCTAAATTGAAAGCGTTATCGTAGAGCAGTTCCTCCGTCACCTTAATAGCTACGTGGAGCTTATGGGCGTCCAGTAAGGTTTGACTAAAGGTAGCATCACCAAAGGTCAGTGCTTCCCCCTCATCAATCCATGCTGCTGCAGGTTTAGTAGCTGCGATGTTAATCTTGTGATCACCGGAAGTAGTGATTTTATGGCCAAGATTACGCATAATATTCTCTTCGTTTAAGATATCAATTAAACGAGAGTCATATTCCTCCGGCACTAAATAGCCACCATCTGTGTCCACCCCTTCTTGCAAGACATCACGCACTTGCTTAAATTGACTGCGCAGTGCTACCAGCATGGCTTCTCTGTAGGCATCACTTGCGCGGCCTTCCTTTTCAGCCATAGTGCCTGTTTGAGGTTTAGCAGTTAAGGGAGTGGAAATAGCTAGGTTTAATTCTTTGTCCATAGCTTCCTGCTTTTCCATACGCTTGATTTCCTTGCCCAAAGCGTCCATATCTTCCATCATCCGATTATAGGCTGCATCATCCTCAGCGTTTAACGTTCCCTTCTCATTACGATGAGTTTCTAAGTACGCCTTAGCGCCTTCCCATAATTTAGTTCTCTTTTCACGCAATTCATTTACATTCATGTTAAATTCCTCCTAGGTTATATATGATTTTTTATACGATTTAGTTCTTCCAAATACTTATCTACCGAAGTTCCTATCAGTTCTTCCTCTTTTACTGGCGCAGCAATTTTGCACATTTTAATGATTTTCTCTTTAAAGCAATTAGTGACATAAGCCTTAGAATAAATCTCCGCTACCACAGGCATTTCAATATTATTTTCAACGCTCTTGCGCTCCAAAATACCATCGGCAAAGCCAAGCTCCACAGCCTTGTTAGCATTCATCCAACTTTCCTCGTCCATGAGATGGGCAAGTTGCGTTCTGCTAAGACTACTCTTACGCTCATAGGCATTAATAATGCTCTCCTTTACTTCATTAAGCATAGCTATTACCTTTTGAAATTCAGCCTTGTCTCCTGCGGCCCAAGTAGCCGGATTATGCACCATAAGCATAGATACAGGACTCATTAAGACTTTACGTCCTGCCATTGCAATGACGGAAGCTGCACTTGCTGCTACTCCATCAATTTTCACAGTGACATTGCCTTTGTACTGCGAAAGCATAGTGTAGATTTGCGCAGCTGCGATGCAGTCACCGCCCGGACTATTAATCCAAACTGTCACATCGCCTGTGCCAGCTAACAATTCTTCCTTAAAAATCTTAGGCGTCACGTCATCATCCAGCCAACTCTCTGCAGCAATAGTACCGTTAATGATTAGCATGCGCTCCTCGACTTCCTCGTTGGTTTCTTTGTTGACCATCTTCCTCGTCTCCCACTTCCAAAACTTCTTCATCGTTGTTTTCCTCCTTCCTCGCAAAAATACCGGCATCTTCTAGTTTCGTCATACTCCCATTAATGAGATATAAGTCTCCACCTAGCTCAACCGGTATTTTGTCCAAATTCTCTAATTCTCGAATATCGTTAGCACTCATCCACCCGTTTTGTCTTGCCGTAGCATAGCCATTCATGCGACTTTGATAATCGCCACGTAAAAGGCCGTCTACATTAAACTTCACAAAGTAGGTTTCTTTTCTTCGCTAGAAAAAAGCATACGGTTAATTGTCTGCTCCCAGCGCACCACCCACGGGTCCAAGGTGTATTTTACAAACTCCATGCTTTGCTGCTCTATATTAGAAAAGCTCGACTTTTCAAGGTCACCTACCATATGGGGAGGGACTCTGAAAATGCGAGCTATCTCATTGATTTGAAATTTTCTTGTTTCCAAAAACTGTGCTTGCTCAGGCGAAATACCAATAGGTGTATATTTCATACCTTCTTCCAGCACTGCTACCTTATGAGAATTGCTACTTCCTTGGTAGACGCTATTCCAACTTTGACGCACCCTTTCTGGGTCTTTCACGATGCCCGGATGTTCTAGCACACCACCGGGAGCTGCACCATTAGCAAAAAATTTAGCACCATATTCCTCGCAAGCAATAGCCATACCTACTGCGTTTTTCGCCATAGCAATGGGCGAATAACCGATGATACCATCAAAGCCAAGACCGGGAATATGTAGAACTTCGTGAGGGCTAAGCACTACTTCCCCAGGTTTACTAAGCTTGGTATCGTCTTGAGTGCGTGAATAGGTGTAGTAAATGTTGCCCCTATTGTCTCTATCTACTTTCATTTTGTTAGGCATGAGAGGGTATAGTCCAATGACCTCTCCTCTGCCATTTCTAATAATCTGAGCATAGGCATTACCCCACAGGAGTAAATGGCTCATTAAGGTTTCCCTAAAAGCAAAAGCGGTCATCTCCGTATTTGGCTCATCATGGAGTAGCCTATACAAAGGATGGTCGATAGCCTTTTCCTTACCACCGGCTTCGTTATACCGATAGACGTGTAAGGGCAGGCCTGCCACGGTTTCAGATAATATTCTGACGCAAGAGTATACAGCCGTCATTTGGAGCGAACTACGTTCATTGACGCTCTTGCCACTAGAGGTAGCACCCCAAAAGAACCGTAAATTGTCTCCATTGATACTGTTTTGAGGTTCTGCCCTCGTCCTAAATAATCTGTGTAAAATCTCTAAAATCTTAATCGCCTCCTTGATTTTGGGCATAAGAAAAGGACGCTCCATTAAAACGTCCTTTTCCACATTCACTCTTATTTATTTCTACCAACTGGTGGATAGTATTTTTTTCAACTTTAACATTTCTGACAATTTTACTCGAATTTTCTATACCAAATTCTATAGTATTATGTAATCTAATAAGGTCATCCACACCTTCCTTTCCAAGTTCTTTAACGGTCTTACCATTCAAGCTAACTATTGTTTCACCAACATTGATATTAGCGAATTGAAAGGCTCCCCCCTGTGTAATATCTGTAATAAGCAATCCTTTAGATTTAGCTTTATAATCCATGCCAAATCTGTATACGCCATTAATGTTATTTCAAAAATATTTACTAATTTTTCTGTTTCTTTTCTCGTTGCCTTATTTTCGCTTCTCATTTCTCTAGCAGTATTAGGATGCATTATTATTTCACAATCAATACCTGTTGACAAGTCATTATCTATAGGTGCAAAGTTGAATGTGTATCTACATTGCACGTCATTACCAAACATTACTTGGTTAAATGTGTTTTGGCTATAAGACTTTAAATTAATGGCAATACTATTATCCGTCTGCCAGAGTAGTTGCCCATTTCCTGGCACAACAAAATTAGTAATTATGAAATTTGATAACTCTTTAGCAGATGTATTTTTTAACATAACGGTCGATGTAGCTGAAACACAGTTACATACAAGAGAAAACATTATAAGAAATAAAATTGTTTTTTTCTTCATCGAAAACACCCCCGAATTTATTATCTATTTATATTATAAACCTTGGTATCTTTAACTACAAGACCAAAAGTCCTCTCTCGTCATACACAGAACCACTAACGCCATCATTTCTTAGCGACCTATCAAGAGCCATGATGGTAGCAATGGCACCATCTATCTTCTCCGTGGACTTTTCTTTATCTGCTTTAATATTGCCGGCAGGGTCGGAGCGAATGAAAATGTTATCCATCATCCAACGCAGAACTGGATGACCACCATGCGCTATTTTCTGCTCCAAGGTAAGCTTCATCAGCTCCTTAGTAGGTGGACTCATATCTTTAAAGCCCTGTCCGAAGGGAATAACAGTAAACCCCATGCCCTCTAGGTTCTGCACCATCTGCACAGCACCCCATCTATCAAAGGCTATTTCACGAATGTTATACTTCTCGCCTAACTGCTCGATGAACTTTTCAATATAGCCATAATGCACTACGTTGCCTTCTGTGGTCTCTATCTTGCCGAGCTTCTGCCAAGTATCATAAGGCACATGGTCACGTCTTACCCTAAGGTCTAACGTTTCCTCTGGTACCCAAAAATATGGTAAAACAATGTATTTATCGTTTTCATCTTCTGGTGGAAATACTAAAACGAAAGCCGTTATATCCGTAGTCGAAGATAAATCAAGTCCCCCATAGCAAGCTCTGCCTTTTAGACTATCTTCATTCACCGGAAAAGCACAAGCATCCCATTTATCCATAGGCATCCAGCGAATAGCTTGTTTTACCCATTGGTTAAGGCGAAGCTGTCTAAAGGAGTTTTCTTCAGCAGGATTTTGCTGAGCAGACTCACATGCTGCTTTGACCTTATCTATGCCTACGGTAATATCAAGGGAAGGATTAGCTTTCTTCCACACTTTGGGATCAGTCCAATCATCGGTTTCTTCAGCGCCATAAATTACTGGGTAAAAGGTTTCATCATGCTTGCGTCCTTCTAAAATATCCTTAGCTTTTTGATGCGTTTCGTAGCAAATAGAATTAGTATCTGTTCCGGCTGTAGTAATTAAGAAATACAATGGTTGCATTCTTGCGTCCCCAGAACCTTTAGTCATAACATCAAAAAGCTTTCTATTAGGCTGGGTGTGCAATTCATCAAAGACTACACCATGAATATTAAAGCCATGCTTAGAATAGGCTTCAGCAGATAGCACTTGGTAAAAGCTATTGGTCGGAGCAAAGATAATTCTTTTTTGAGATGCTAGTATCTTCACGCGTTTATTTAAAGCAGGACACATGCGTACCATGTCTGCAGCTACATCAAAGACGATAGTAGCTTGTTGTCTATCAGCCGCGCAGCCGTAAACCTCTGCTCGTTCCTCTCCATCACCACAACAAAGGAGTAAAGCTACAGCAGCTGCCAGCTCACTTTTCCCCATTTTTTTGGGTATCTCAATATATGCTGTGTTAAATTGCCTATAGCCATTAGGCTTTAAGGTACCAAAGACATCTCGGATAATCTGCTCTTGCCAGTCAATAAGCTCAAAAGGCTTACCAGCCCATGTTCCTTTAGTGTGACTAAGACATCCTACGAAACCCACAGCATAATCCGCAGCTTCCTTATCATAGGTTGATGTCTTAGCTTTAAATTTTGTAGGTTTGTACCTTTTCAATTTCCACAAGTGCTCACCTCCCCCCTTTTCTGGCACAAAAAATAGCCACCCCCAAAGGTGACTACGAGATACAGAGCCGTATGGCCCTGTGTCTTTATTTAGTTGTTAAGCAATCTTTATCTTAAGCGCCGGCAGCTTTTTCACCTCGCCAGTAGCGTAATCTTTGAATCTATCGTTAACTTCGGTCAAGCCCTCTAGCTTGCAGCCTAGTTTTTCAAATAAGGCTAAGGTAGGAATAAGTCCCGAGAAGTTGCTGCTAATGGTAATTTCGTTGATAGCAAATGCATGGCAAAATTTGATGATATCTTCTACATCGTGGTCCCAAATGACTTCATTAAAGTTCAAGGTTTCATTATCAGCTTCTTGGCTGTAAATGTAGGCCCAAAAGGCTGTGTGGTTTATATCTCCTAAATCTTTGCCCTCAAGTCTTCCTGCGTGTAAGTCGTCTAGCAATTGTAGGTTCTTCATGGTGCGTCCTCCTTAATTGTGCTCTTTCAATAAAATGGCTAGGGCAAGTTCTGCTTCTTCCGATGTTGGCTCAACATCCCACCCTCTATCGTAGGAGGCTACTTCTTTGCCGTCCTGTTTTATCAGCAGCTTGGAAATCTTACCGCCTTCAATACCGTACTCACTTGGCTCCTCATAAACCTTAATCTCGTAATGGTAAATGTTACCCTTTCCTAAAACCAGTGCTCCTTCTCTCCACATGGTGCTTTCCTCCTTTGCTTTTGTTATACACATATTCGCTCTAAAGACACATAATAGCAAGCGAATACTGTGAGAGATACTGTATACTTTACAGTTCTCCTGTGAGGATGAAATGCACATATTCTGCCTTGTGCTCCTCAATAAAAAGCACCAATTCATAGTAGCCTTTGGAATTAGCCAGGACCCGCACCATATTTACAGCAAACATATTAGTTTCGCCGGAGTCGCGGATAGCTAATATCTGAGCACGTATTTTAGCTTTATTCATTATCTCGCACCACCCTACATAAATCTTCACCATAGGCCACTGACAGGCTGCTGCCATTACGCCAATTAACCATCACGGAACCTGCGTCATCCACGCCTGTCACCGTGCCTCTTGTACCAATAGGAGGAGCTTGAAAATCTTCCATGCGCAGAAGCTCCACTGTAGCTCCTACGGGATAACGCTTTCTTAAATGTTCCACTGTTTCTCTAGATGGGAAGTTCATTATTTCGCACCTCCCTTGAAAGCTGCGTTACCGGAAAGTTTACTAAGCAAGGTCTTTCTGATTTCTTTGTATTCTTTGCCGATAAAGCCGAGCCTTAAAAGAAAACATCTTAAGGCGTATTTTTCGTTGTCCACTTCTTTCTTTTGAGCGGTAATGCGTTTTTGGTCTTTACTCATTTTGCAAAGTGCTACCACAAGCTCCGCCATCGCTTGGCAAGTTTCGTATTCAGGCTCAATTCTAAACCAAGGGAAGGAAACCTTCTCTGCATCAATCTTAATGGGTAGTTCTTCAATACCTAGCGCCTTTTTAATAAGGTCACCTTTGACCTCTAGAATCTTGGTTAGCTTACCGCAATCTACATGTTCCAAGGGAATGCTAATAGTGTAGTCTATCTTTTCAGCTTCTTCAGAAGTTTCTTCCACCGCATTCAGCTTTGCTGCCATAGCTTCTAGCTTTTCATCATGGAGGGTAAAACCACGCTCTGCCAAACCGTCCAGCAAGTTTTCAATCTCCTCACTGTCTGCCCTATCGTCAAATTCTAAGTTGCCCTCTTTGGTGATGGTGAAATAATCTACCATGTAAGCCATGCTTGGCACTCCTTGGTAAGTGGCCTTTGCACCTGTTAATTCGCTAACTGCCTTTACTAAAGCCTTTCTCTCTTCGCCTTTTAAGTTAAAATTGATTTTCATTTTGTGTGCCTCGCTTTGTTTTGTTATGTACATATTCGCTCTAAAGGCACATAATAGCAAGCTAATTAGGCAAGAGATACTGTATACTTCACAGCTAGGCTAAGAGCTAGTTCCCGGCACTTCTTCGTACTTTAAAAGCACACCGTCACGTTCTAGTTTCACATCACTACTAGAACCAACCTGCTCAATATAGCGTTTCACAATTACATCGCAATACTTCTCATCCAGCTCTGTCGTAAAGCAAATTCTATTCGTTTGCTCACAAGCAATTAGTGTAGACCCACTCCCTCCAAAGGGATCGAGGACGATACAATTGCTCATGCTAGAATTTTTAATTGGATATGCCAAAAGTGGGACAGGTTTCATGGTAGGATGATCACCATTTTTCTTAGGCTTATCAAACTCCCAAATAGTAGATTCTTTTCTGCCTGTGTACCACTCATGCTTGCCCTTACGTTTCCAACCAAAAAGCACAGGCTCATGCTGCCATTGATACGGAGAGCGCCCTAAGACTAGGCTTTGCTTCTTCCAAATACAAGTGCCGGATAAATAAAAACCCGCATCGGCAAATGCCCTGCGGAAATTAAGCCCTTCTGTATCAGCATGAAAAACATAAATACTAGCATCTTGAGCCATGACCTTTTCTGTATTAGTAAAGGCATCTAACAAGAATTGGTAAAAAGCACTGTTTTCCATATTGTCATTTTTAATCTTACCAGCACTACCCTCGTAATTTACATTATAAGGCGGGTCCGTCACTACTAGATTTGCTTCTTTACCATCCATGAGCAGGTCATAGGTAGCAACTTTTGTGCTATCTCCACAAACCAAGCGATGCTTTCCTAAATGCCACAAGTCACCAGCTTTACTAAAGCACGGTTTCTTAAGTTCTTCGTCCACATCGAAGTCATCGTCTTTAGCGTCCAATCCATCGTCAAAGAGAGCAGCTAATTCCTTAGCGTCAAAGCCAATTAAATTTATATCAAAGCTGTTCTGTAAATCCTCTAACTCCACAGCAAGCATTTCATTATCCCAACCGGCATTTAAGGACAATTTGTTATCGGCTAAGATATACGCTCTGCGCTGCGTTTCCGTTAAGTATTCCTCTTTAATGCAAGGCACTTTAGTAAGGCCTAATCTTTGTGCTGCGTAAAACCTCCCATGGCCACAAAGAATGGTATTGTCCTTTGACACAATGATAGGAGACAAGAAACCGAACTCCCTTATAGACGCTGCAATTTGAGCAATCTGCTCATCGGAGTGAGTTCTTGCGTTTCTAGCATATGGTATTAGCTCTTTGACATCAGCTAAATAATATTGCGTGCTTTTATCCATGTCATCACCTATTCTCTCTCGCCCTAAGTAGACGCTCCATCAAATCCATCTGAGGAGTAGGTGCGTCATAGTCAGTGCTACAATTTTCTTTTACTATTTGAAATATTTCATTCCATAGCCTCATGGCTTGATTCATATAATTAATACCGATATTTATAAAAGGAGACGGAATGGGAGCTTTCGTGGTTGGATGGACGGAAAGCATGCCTAGCTTGTTCGTCATCTCCTCGCATTGAATCCACCTGGCACTTGCCATTGCGTAGCGTTCTAAAAGTTGCGTAGATACTTTCGCACTACAGCCTACGCTCTTCAGCCACTGCCAAGTTTCCTCGTAAATACTAGCGGCTTGTAAAATGCTACCATCTCTTTGCTCAGCGGATAAAAGCTCATTAGGCTTAGGCATTTCCACACCTTTGATTTCCGGTATGTCTAATATCTCTAATTTGCGCCCTCCAGGGTTACCATTTGTAGCTTTTTCAACCACCGCTTTTTTCTTTCTCCCGGCTCCTGGCCTTGCTCCGCCACGTCCACCGGTGTTATTTGACTTCGTGGGCATTTGATTTCCTCCTATTACCCTTTTGATTTCGCTGTTTTTGTGCGTGATAGAGGCGGTCGCTGGCTCTGGCACTGCGTTTTAGAGATTTCAACTCCCCCGCCCCTCATTTTTACTAGGTTTGTGGGATGTCGCCACTTGCAAACGTGATAAACAGGCTATCTACAAGCTACGCTGATACTGTCTTGTGATTCTAGAGTGGCAGCTCTTGCAAAGAGCCATGAGGTTTTCTTCGCTACTGTCTCCGCCGGCACTTAAAGGTTTAATGTGATGCACCTCTTCAGCTAAGACCAGCCTGCCACTAGCTTTGCACAGCTCGCAAAAAGGTTCCTTGGCAATATATCTATCTCGTATCCGTTTCCAAGCTCTGCCGTAGCGTCTCTTACTCTCAGGGTCACGTCTGTATTTGTTGTAGTGTGAATACACTTCTTTTTGATGTTTCTCACAATAGCTACCCTCCGTCAGCTCTGGGCAGCCAGGATAGCCACAAGGTCTCTTAGGTCGTCTGGGCATTACGCACCAACCTTTCTAGTAGCTTTGCCTTGCGTCTCAGCTTCATGGCATGAGCTTTCTCTTGCTTTAATTTATGTTTAGTCTTTAAGTCCATAGCTACTTCCTCCTGAATTTGGGCATAAGAAAAGCCCTAGAGGTTCGTGCCCTCTAAGGCTTGGTACCACTTTATATTCTTTTGCTGAGTATATCATATCACAAAGGGCATAGTGACATCTACAACAAAAGAGTGACATGTTTTATTTTTTTTAGAGAATTTAGGGCTTCATCATGGATTCTATACAATTGACGAATACTAAAACCTGTAATGCTTGCTATCACCGACCATTTCTTAAAGTTTAAATACCTTAGCTCTAGAACAACTCGCTGCTCCGGTCTATCAAGGTATTTAATTACCTGCATCCTTTCTCGTTTTAAATCCACTAGCCTATCAATATCGCAGTTAATCTCTCGCTGCAGGTCAACCAGCTTACAAATCACTGTTTCCATTTGCTTTAAATTAGGCGTAGCACTCCTTGGCATGTCGCTGATAGTACTTGTAGCTTTAGTGGACAACTCCTTCAAGGACTGTACCTGCTCAAGCTTTGCATCAATGATTTGGTCAACTAGATAGGCCTCTTCCATATATTCCTTAGGTGTCATATTAATATTCCTCCTTTTGCAATTGCTTTAGTAAAAGCTCCGGTCTGACTTCCGTCAGCATGGTAAACCATTTAGATTTAATAAAACGAGTTATTCTTCTTTGCTCGGCTTTGGATGTAGCTAACTTCTTACCCTTAGCAATATCCTTCCCAGCCTTGCGATAATCTTCAACAGCTTGTAAAACAACAGCATTGGCTAATTCTTCATATGGTCTTAGCATGATGTACCTCCTTTAGGAGTCTATCTATATACCACTTGGCCTTTTCTAAATCTTCTACTCCGTTCTTGTACTTCCACCGCCACAGATACTTAATGGCATTAGCCGTACAAACTGCTTCAATACCAATTAGGCCTGTAGTAGCAGCTTCTAGGGCATCAATACACTCCACCTTGCCATTTGTATAGTGTTTAGGGTGATTTACTTTATCTTCCATACTTCCTACCTCCTAAGATTTGCTTTAACAGCGTTTATAAGCTCGTCCTGCGTTTTATTCTTCCTGCCTAGGGCAAGTATCACGTTCTCATCTATCGTGCCTTTAGAGACGATGTGGTGGATTATAACGGTATCTTTCTGTCCCTGTCTCCAGAGTCTGGCATTGGTTTGTTGGTAAAGCTCCAAACTCCAAGTTAAGCCGAACCAAATGAGGGTAGAACCACCGGCTTGTAGATTTAAACCATGACCGGCAGAGGCTGGATGGATAACTGCCACAGGTATTTCGCCTTTATTCCAATCTGTGATATCCTGGCTTTCTTTAATCTCACGTACCTTAAAGCGGTTTTTAATACGCTCTAGGTCATGCTTAAACCAATACGCTATAAGGACAGGCTTACCATTAGCTCCTTCGATTAAGTCCTCCAAGGCATCAAGCTTTTTATCGTGGATAGCAATCACGCTCTTGTCCTCACCATAGACAGCGCCATTAGCCATTTGGAGAAGCTTATTGCTAAGAGCTGCTGCGTTTACCGCATCTATTTCTTCGCTATCAACGGCAAGCACCATGTCCTTTTTGAGCTTATCGTATAGCTCACGTTCCTTTTCAGATAGGCTAACCTCTACAGTGTTCATAAGGCACTTGGGCATATCGAGGAAATCTACCGACTTCATGGAAATGGTAATGTCCGAGATTAGCTTGTAAATGCACTCCTCTGCTCCAGGTAACGCTTTGTAGGAAAAGACGATTTGCTGATTGCTTTTGTCTGGTGTAAAGAAGTTCTGTCTAAAGCCTGTAATAAACCTACCTAGTCTTTTACCTAAATCTAGGATTCTAAACTCTGCCCATAAATCCATCAGACCATTACTAGAAGGTGTGCCGGTAAGACCTACAATGCGTTTTATCTTTGGTCTCACTTTTAAAAGGCTCTTAAACCTTTTGGCACTGTAGGATTTAAAGCTGGACAGCTCATCAATAACAACCATGTCAAAGTCCCAAGGATAGTTCTTCACAAGCCACTCCACATTCTCCCGGTTGATAACATAAATCTCAGCCTCTGTAGCAAGAGCTGCTTTTCTTTGATGCTCAGTGCCCACTACTACCGACATTCGCAAATCGCCTAAGTGATCCCACTTACTTATTTCCGATGGCCAAGTATCCCTAATCGGCCTAAGTGGTCCTATTATAAGTGTTTTTGACACCTCAAACCTGTCTAACATGAGTTCTTGAATAGCAGTTAAGGCTATAACTGTCTTTCCTCAACCCAAGCCCATATCTAATAGCAAGGCAGCTACTTCATGATTTAAAACATGGTCAATAGCAAACTGCTGATACTTATGTGGTATGAACTTCATTGGGCATCACCTCCAATCTCATCAAGCACCTCTCCAATCTGCTCTTCCCCATCAAGGACAAATACCTTAAAACCTAACGCCCTTAACTTCTCATGCCTTACTACCTGCAAGGCTCTTGGTTTTTTACCAGGAGCCTTTACTTCTACAAAGCCAACTTTCCCATCAGGCAATAAAACTATTCTGTCTGGCATACCGGATAAGCCAGGACTTACAAACTTGGGACTAATTCCTCCCAAGCCTTTTACTGCTTTAACGAGCCTTTGCTCGATTACCTTTTCACGCATAAAATCAACCTCATTTTTAAGTTGTGTCACCCATGGCATATATATCTCTATATATTTATATATGATATTTTTTAACCCTATATAAAAAGTTATATATATGACTGTCATGGGTGTCACTCTTATATTATTCAAACTCCGACTTTAGACATAAGCCCTTAATAAATCGACCTTTATTAGTCCTAATTTTTGCATAACCATTACTTTCCAGTGCTTTATAGAAATCTGCTGAACCACGAACATATTCACCATTTTGCAAGCAAAAACTCCTGTATTCGTTATATAGCTCGCCAGATTTTTCCATTTTATCTGGAACAATTTCGCAGCAGTCTTCCAGAAAATGTCCAAACCAATTATTACTTTCCCTGTATTGACCAATAGCTACTCGCACCTTTTCAGGCTTTGCGATTTTCATATCGTGTTCAGCAACGAGTTTAGCCCCCTCGATAATCCAACTAAGAATAGCCCCTGCCGCATTTTCAAATAGGTAATCTGCAAAATTCTTAACATCGGCGCTACCTTCAATTTTTGCACCAAAAGGAATAACTACTAACCTGCGCCAAGTTCCAGCATCAATTGCTCCAACCTTAGGCAAGTGATTAGTATAAAGTACTAAAGTATGAGTAGGCACATAGCTAAATGGGTCCTTATACTTTTTCTCCGCATAAATTTCATCTGTAGAACATAACTGCTTGACATTGGAAGTATTAAGACGCATTCCTTCTTCCAGCTCAGCTGCAATTAAAAGTCTTTTCCCCTTAGCTTCTGCAAGCTCCGGTTTCACATTGCGCTTACAACCTACAGTCAAAACATCTGCAGAAATATTCCCACTATAGGAACCTAATACCCTAGAGATAACATTCCAGAAGGTAGACTTGCCATTACGACCTTCACCATAAGAAATAATGAGTGATTCTTCATACACTTTACCTATCGCAGCAAGGCCGGTAACTTCTTGAACATATTGAATAAGACTAGTATCTTTCTCGAAAATAGTATCTAAAGCATCCTGCCAAAGACTCATTCCCTCTTCACTAGGGTCCACTGCTGTTTGCTTGGTGATGAGATGCATAGGATTATGCTCTCTAGCACCATTTATACCTATCTGTAAATCAAAGGTAAAAGTTGGAGTGTTAAGCAAATACTCATCCGTGTCTAAAATACGCTGTTCAATTTCTAACATTGGCCTTACTTCTTTTAATGCTGAGGTAATATACTTACTATCCCTGCGCTTAATAGCGTAGTTCCTATATACCACTGCTTCCTGATACTTTTTAAAGGAATTAAGTTGTTTTTCATTCATTGATTGTAGTGCCTTTTTAGGGCCTACTGCCACCAGCACTTCCCATGCACCGTTCCCCATCATCTCCTGCATAACTTTTTTCATTTCTACTTCTGCTTCTTCTAATTGACGATAGGTAAGCTCTTGAGCTACAGCCTGAGACTTTGGTCTAGACTCTTCCCAATAGCTACCGTTATAAACAAGGTAATCTGTAGCAGGAGAATACCTAAGCATATTTACATATTCTTTAGCCATAATCGTAGCTTGTCCTACATCTGAGTAATCTAGCGGTTTCAACTTGTACTCAGAGTTATATTTCTCAGGTGGTATATAGCCCTTCTTGGTTTTCCACTTTCTCCCCAAATTTCACAGCACTATGCCAAATGGTCTTAAGTTCTTCTTCAGGTAGAGGTGGAGTGCATTTTTCAGCTTTCTTAAGAAAAAGTTCATAGGCCTTTTCCGTATTACCAAAGCGTTTCAATATGCGTCCAGCAAAATGGCTCATAGTACTATTGCGCTTGCCTTCTGGCACTTCTTCTAAACTTTTCTCCCAGGCTGAAAAAGCATCTTCATAGATAAAATCGGTTACTGTCCTACTGCCCTCCCATAGCTCAACCTTGGGCTTATCTGTACCAAAAAGAAAACGAGCACTATCCAAGGCATTTTCATCAAAGTGTTTAAAATGAGCTGCTATCTGCTTTTTTATGTCTGTATATTCTTTAACATTTGTGCAGGGCTGAATAGGAAAATAAACGTGAAATTTTGGTCTTGCTACCTTTGTCCCTTTAGCTTTCATATTGTTTCTGCTATAGACCACAGCAAAACTAACGTCCGGGAACGCCAGTGATACTTCTAAAGGCGTAACCCAAGCTTTCTCATCCTCAGAATTATCATTATCACAGTCCATAGGAATACAGTCTGACTGGATGAAGTTATCTGAGCTTCGGTAGCTGTTTCTATATTCAGCAGTTACATGATCATACTTTGCAGCCTCTGCCAGCGAATTTTCGTCCGCAATTATCTTTTTGTGAGGGTAAACACAATTTTGTGTACTACCCTCAATAGTTGATGTGCATAAAGTAAAACGCATAACTTAAGCCTCCCTTTCCACGATTGGCAATATAGCATCAGCTTTAAGCAGGTCGTAAATAAAGAGCCTACCAGCTTGCGTCCAATACGTATGGACATAATTATGCATATCTCCATGAGCGTCAGGAGAAATAAAAGTCTTTGTACTTGTAAAGCCCTTCTCTGCATAAGCTTGATACAACAACCAAATCTTACCCTGCTTAAACTGCACGCCACATTCGTGTAAATATTTATTCATGCGACCGGCGCTCCACCCGTAATCCTTAGCAATAACAGAAATAGGCACTAAATCCTTGCATTGAAGAACAATGTCGTAATAACTTGCTTTAGGCTGTAATTCTAAAATTTGCTGGTTTTGTAAAGCAAGACGGTTAGCAAAAGCCATATTTTCTGCTTTAACAAGCTCCAATTGCTTTTTAGCAAATCCTAATGCTCTCGCCATTACTGCTTCCGGGGAATTCCATTTTTCCTCTACAGCAATGAAATACTGCCTAAATTGCTTCCCCATTGCTGAACGTTGTAGCATGCATAGCTCCTTAGCCATAGCAATCGTGAGCTGATGTTCAATACCAGGTCTTCCTTCTGTAG
>Ga0268359_13008_pt1 | contig 19654 bp, 24 predicted proteins | sample BioMet11_FD_194416 | JGI IMG/M metagenome (GOLD analysis project Ga0268359, IMG submission 194416) | Sewage microbial communities from Oakland, California, United States - Biofuel 11 (PacBio Assembly) | ecosystem: Engineered > Wastewater > Sewage > Unclassified | place: USA: California | collected...
CGACAGCCATGCGTAACATTGCGGAGACTCCCGTCGGGTTGTGGCGGCCGAAGCGCAGAAAAAAAGAAACGATGCCTCCGGCGGCCAAGGGGCGTGATGCCCCCCGGACCCCCTCGAAGGGGGAATAGACGAGAGAATACGATGCAACAGGAGGAAAGGGCAAGGGCAGCCGACGGTTAGATGCTGAGAACCTTCCAGCCCTCCTTCAAGTACCGGGTAAGCGGCTCGCCGGCGTAAAGCACCGTAACCCCCTGCTCGGCCAACCGTTCCGCCACGCCGTACCGGGCGGCACAGGCCCGGCAGGCGAAGACGGCCACCCCGGCCTCGATACAGCCCGCCACCTCGGCCTGCACCTCGCGATCCGAGGCCAAAAGGGCGGCCGACGGCCCCCAGACAAGCAGATGCACCCGCTCCCACCAGCCCTTCAGGCGGGCGTTTCGGGCGTACATCAAAACCATGTGGAGCGCCGCTTCCCGGTCACCGCTGATCCACAGCAGCACCAATCCGGCTGCCTCCCGATTCTCGACGGACATAGCACCACCTCCCGCGTCAGGTCGGATGCGCGCCGTGCGGCCCGTGGGGCTCCCTTAGGCGTAAAGCTTGGTCAGCACCCAGGCCATGTTCTTCCCCAGGGTGCGCATGGTGAGGAGGCCTTCCTCGTCCTGTTCCACATCCCCGGGCTCCAGGCCGTGGCCCATGTTCCAGTAGCTCGATCCCGGCACCACCATCTGACTGATGAAAAAGAAGTGGTTGATGGAATCAAACGTGTGGATGGCGCCGCCGCGCCGCACGGCCACCACCGCCGCCCCGACCTTGCGGGCCAAGAGGGCGTCGTTGGCCAGGGACACCATGCCGGCCCGGTCGATGATCGACTTGATGTTGCTGGTCACGTTGGCGAAATAGGTGGGCGAGCCGAGCAACAGGCCCTCGGCCGCCACCATCTTGTCCAGCAGTTCGTTTAAAATGTCCTTGGTGATGGCGCAGTGGCCGTTTTTCTTCTCCCAGCACTGGTTGCAGGCGATGCAGCCCTGGATGACCTTCCCGTGCAGCTGGACGAGTTCGGTTTCGATGCCGGCGGCCTCGATTTCGGCCAGGGCCGTACGCAGCATGATGGCGGTGTTGCCGTCCTTGCGGGCGCTGCCGTTGATGGCCAGAACCTTCATTGTCCACCTCCGTTTTTGAGGGATTTGCCCACGCTCCAGGCCGCAGCCACGGGCGTGCCGAGCGTCCAGTACCGGTTGTCGGGCAGGCTCAGCAAAAGGGGCCGGTACTTCTCCACGTCCGGCTGGCCGTCCGTGAGGATGTCCGGATCGGCCCAGGCAGCCACGATCTCGCCGATGTGAAAGTCATCGCCCGGAATCTCCACCACCTGGGTGAGCCGCACCTCCAGGCAGAGCGGGCACTCGCGGATGAGCGGCGCGGTTTTAAGCTCGCCGTAAAAGACGTCGAACAGCCCGCTCTTGTCGGCCGCGTTCCCGGAGACCAGACCGCAGTAATCGACCTTCGCCACGAGATCCGGGCCGGGCAGGCAGACGGAAAACGTGCCCGTCTCCCGGATGCCCGGCGTCGTGTGGTGCGCATGGCCGATGGCCGCGCCGATCAAAAGCGGCTTGGCGGACACCCGCGTCACCCAGGCGGCCGTCATGAAATTGGGCCGCCCTCCCACCAGGCTGCCGATCAACGTCACGGGCATCGGCGGCGAAAGCATCTGGTGGCACTTGATTTTTTGCATCACTTGACCGCCTTGCCGAGGGAGAAGCCAAGCCCCAGATCGGCGCCGAGACCGTAATAATGGCGATCCTCGGGCGCGTAGATGATGGGTTTGATGCGGTTCGGATCGGGGTTGCCGTCGCGCAGGGCCTCCTCGTCCACCTTCACGTCCAGGATCTCCCCGACGAACATGGTATGGACGCCGACTTCCAGGATGTGGATCACCCTGCATTCGAGAATGAGCGGGCACTCGGCCACATACGGCGCATCGACCAGTTCGCTTCTGACGCCGTGAAGCCGCAGGCCGCGAACTTGTCCCGGTTGCGGCCGGAGGTCATGCCGCAGGAGTCGACCTTGGCGACCTGGGACTCGGTGGGCACGCTTATGGTATAGGCCCGGCGCGCCATGATGGCGGCGTAGGAATAGCGGGGCTTTTGCAACGACACCGTGACGCACGGCGGCGTGGAGCAGCAGATGCCGCCCCAGGCGGCCGTCATGAGATTGGGCTTGCCGTCGGCGTCGTAGGTGCCGATCAACCAGGCCGGGGTCGGCAGGGTCATGGTCTTGGGACCGATCGAGACTTTCGCCATGGCGTCATGCTCCTTGTTCGGATGGTTTCCGCTGATAATCGCGGCCGGCCCGCCAACACGGGGCCAGGGGTTCGCCCAGGGAGAAATACCAGCCGCTGGCATAATCGAACAAGATCGGCCTGGCTTTTTCCAGATCGATTTTTCCCTTGTCCAGGATGGCCGGGTCGGCGTGGGTGGCCGCCAGCTCCCCGACGAACACCTCGTGGGCCGGCAGGTCGATGACCTGATGCAGCGTGAGTTCCATGTTGACCGGGCATTCCCGAATCATGGGCGCGCTTCCCAGCCGGCCGAAAAAGACGTCGAACACGCCCGACTTGTCCAGCTTGGCCCCGGAGACGATGCCCACGTAGTCCGTTTCCACCACCAGCTCCCGGGACGGCAGACAGATGGAAAACGTCCCGGTCTGACGGATGCCGGCGGCCGTATGCCGGAATTTCTTCAGGCTGACCGTCAGGTATTGCGGCGGTGCGTTGTTTAAAATGCCCACATGGGCCACGGCCATGAAATTGGGTTTCCCGTCCACCACGGCGCCGACGATGGTCGCCGGCATGGGATAAAGACCGCATACCGGCCCGAGATCAACAGGTATGCCCATGGATTACCAGCCGTTTCGGTGGATGCGCTCCGGTTTGAAGCGATCCAGGCGTTTGAAGGTCGCATCCGGAGCGGGATGGCCGAGGACCACCAGGGCATGGGCCTCGACGCCTTCCGGGAACTGCAACAGGCCGGCCAGGCCCTTCATGCGGTCTGGTCGGGGACAGATGCCGCACCACACCGTGCCGAGGCCAAGCCCCCGGGCGGCCAGCAGCAGATTTTCCACGGCGGCCGAACAATCGAGCATCCAGTAGCCGAATCCCGGGAACTTCTCCAAGCGCAGCTCGGCAGCCACGGCGATGGCGACCGGAGCCTGCCGGCACATGGCCGCGTGGGGATGGATGTCCGGGATGGCATCGAGGACGGCCCGGTCGTCGATGACCACGAAATGCCAGGGCTGGCCGTTCCCGGCGCTCGGCGCGGTCATGGCCGCCCGCAAGACCTCGGTCAGATCCGCCTCGGACACGGGATCGGCCGTAAACGACCGGATGCTGCGCCGGGTGTGGATGGCTTCAAACAGATCCATGGAACCTCCTTCAATGGTTTCCGCTTTACGCTTTCGGAAAAATCCGCCAGTATACCCAAAAAAGCAAGCAGGCACAAAAAAGTTATGTAGTATCCTTTTTGATACCTGTTTGGGGAGCACGCATCATGGGCGATCCCATCCCCCCCTGCGGTCGGAAACGCTGTCTGGGCAAGGAATACTCCTGCAGCATGGAATTGTCGCTGGCAGTGATCGGCGGCAAGTGGAAACCGCTCATCCTGTGGCACCTGCGCGACGGCGGAAAAATGCGCTTTTCGGCCCTGCGCCGGGCCATGCCCGTCATCACCCAGAAGATGCTGACCCAGCAGCTGCGCGAATTGACGGCCGACGGCCTGGTCACCCGCACCGTTTTTGCCGAGGTGCCGCCCCGGGTGGAGTACGGCCTGACCGATCTCGGCCTGGGCATCATCCCCATCCTGGAGTCGCTGTGCCGGTTCGGCCGGGAATTCGAGGCCCGGTTCGGCGTGGAGGACGCCGGCCCAACCGAGCGCATCGCCAGCCGGTAGCCCAATCCGGGCCGGAAATCATTTTCCCGCCCTCCGGAACGTGCTATGGGAACGGGAAACCAGCAGGAGGATATTCCCATGCGCAAACGCATTCCCCTTCCGGCCATTTTGGCCCTGACCCTGGCCCTGGCCCTTCCGGCCCTGGCCCAATCCAGCCATGCCCAGCACGCCGCGCCGCCGGCCAAGATGCCCCCGGCGATGCCGGTCATCGACCCCAACAAGGCCGACCTGCTCCATCAGGAGTTCGTGGCCAAAACCGCCGAACTGCGCGGCAAAGTCCTGGCCAAGCGGGCCGAACTGGAAACCCTGCTCGCCACCAAACCCGAGGATGAGGCCGCCATCAAGAAGCTGGTCGCCGAAATCTCGACCCTGCGCGCCGCCCTGCTCGAACAAACCACGCTGTTCCGCGTCCATTTTGCCAAGGAAACCGGCATGCCCATACGCTTAACCCGTGGTTTTGCACAGGGCAGCCACGGCATGATGGGGCCCGGTGGCATGATGGGCCCCGGCGGTATGGGGGGTGGCCTCGGTGACAAGTGCGGCAAGGACGGAGGAGCGGTTCCCGGCCGGAACATGATGCAGGAGATGATGGGCCGGGGCATGTCCGCACCCGCCGGCGCGCCCAAGACCGACACCCAGGCTCCCGGCGCCAAGTAGGAAGGCGCGCACCCGCAACCCATACGGCGGCTGACGTCCCTGGACGACGGCCGCCGTTTTTTCTCCGGCGCCACCCGTTGCCAAGCCGTGCCGCCGGCGGTAAGAAGAGCCCGTTGTCCTCAGGGCGGGGTGAAAATCCCCACCGGCGGTATCCCGGTGAACCGGGGAGCCCGCGAGCGCTCCCGCATGGTGCGGGAGGTCAGCAGATCTGGTGCGAGGCCAGAGCCGACGGTGACAGTCCGGAACAAAGAGGAGACGACGGCCTCCCCGGGCCGGCCCCTGGCCGGTGCCACGCCAATCACGCCATCGCCCGTCCGACCGTCCCCTTCCGCGCCCTGATTCTGGCTCTCGAACCACGCTTAACGGAGCGCGCCATGAATCAGATCCTTTCCGACAGCGAAACCGCTTTTCAAAGCGTCATCCGGGGCATTGCCGCCATGCGTCAGGGCCATGGCCTCCTGGTCACCGACGACGCGGACCGCGAAAACGAGGGCGACCTCATCTTCGCGGCCGAAACCCTCACCGTGCCGCAAATGGCCATGCTCATCCGCGAATGCAGCGGCATCGTCTGCTTGTGCCTGACGCCCGAAAAAGCGGCCGCCCTGGAGCTCGCCCCCATGGTCGCGGTCAATACCTGCCGCAACCGCACCGCCTTCACCATCACCATCGAGGCGGCGACGGGCGTCACCACCGGCGTCTCGGCCGCCGATCGGGACGACGACCGTCAAAACCGCCGCCGCCAAAGGCGCCAAAACCGTCCGACTTGGCCCACCCCGGCCACGTCTTCCCGCTGATCGCCAAACCCGACGGCGTCCTGACCCGGCGCGGCCACACCGAAGCCACCGTGGACATGGCCCGACTGGCCGATTTTCCCCTTGCGGCGTGCTGTGCGAACTGACCAATCCCGACGGCACCATGGCCAAGGACCGGAAATCGCCGCCTTCTCCGCCGCCCACGGCTTCCCCATCGTCACCGTGGCCGACCTCGCCGCCTACCGGCAGGCCATCGGCGATCGCTGGTAAAGAGAAGATGCCTCCGGCGGCCGGGGGGCATGATGCCCCCCGGACTCCCTCGCACCGGATTACGAGAAAGCCCCCCGTGCGACGAGCGGGCTTCAAAGAGAAAATAGGGTCCCGGAACAGGGGGCCCGGGGGGAATGATTCCCCCCGGCGGGTCCAGGGCAGCGCCCTGGCGGTGAGGGTCCGGGAGAGGCAGCGCCTCGCCCGGCCGCCGGAGAAAGATGCCTCCGGCGGCCGGGGGGCATGATGCCCCCCGGACTCCCTCGCACCGCATATTTTAAAGAAAGATCCCACGCTACGAAGCGGGAGCGGCAGAAGCTGCCCCCTGGACAGGGGGCCCCGGGGGGAATGATTCCCCCCGGCAGGTCCAGGGCGGCGCCCTGGCGGTGAGGGTCCGGGAGAGGCGGCGCCTCGCCCGGCCGCCGGAGAAGATGCCTCCGGCGGCCGGGGGCATGATGCCCCCCGGACTCCCTCGCACCGAAAACATACGAATAATCCCCGAACCGAAATTCGGGGATTCTTTTTAGAGACTGGCCCTTGCAGGGGGTCTGGGGGAAATGATTTCCCCCAGCAGGTCCAGGGCAGCGCCCTGGCCGCCGGAGGCATCATTTACACTTCGAAGAGCGATTCCAGATCGGTGCGGGTGAGCGACTTGAAGGCGTCCTGGCCGGGGATGATGGCCTCGGCCACGTCCTTTTTCTGTTCCTGGAGCTTCAGGATCTTTTCCTCGACGGTATTCTGGCAGATCATCTTGTAGGAAAAGACCTGGCGCAACTGGCCGATGCGGTGGGTCCGGTCGGTGGCCTGGTTTTCCACGGCCGGGTTCCACCAGGGATCGTAGTGGATGACGTAGTCGGCGCTGGTAAGGTTTAAGCCCGTGCCGCCGGCCTTGAGCGATATGAGGAAGACCTTGATGGAGGAGTCGTCGTTGAAGCGGTCCACCTGCTCGAAGCGGTCCTTGCTCGACCCGTCGAGGTAGGCGAACGGCATCTCGCTGATGGTCATCCAGGACCGGATGATGTGGAGCATCTGCACGAACTGGGAGAAGACGAGCACCTTGTGGCCTTCCTCGATGCAGTCCGTGATGAGGTCCTTGAAGGCGTCGAACTTGCCCGAGGGCAGGTTGGTGTTGACACCGGGCATGTCGAGTTTGAGCAGCCGCGGGTGGCAGCAGATCTGCCGGAGCTTGAGGAGCGCGTCGAGGATGGACATCTGGGACTTGGCCATGCCCTTCTCGTCCACCGTGGCCAGCACTTGCTCCTTGAGCTTTTTGGCCAGGGCCGCGTAAAGTTCGAGCTGCTCGTCGAGCAGGGCGCAGTAGTAGACGTTTTCCACCTTGGGCGGCAGATCCTTGGCCACTTCCGACTTGGTGCGGCGCAGGATGAAAGGCCGCACCCGGCCGCGCAGGTACTCGAGGGTCTCCTCGTCGCCGTCCTTGATGGGCTTGACGATGCCGCGCTGGAAGGCGTTTTGGCCGCCCAAAAAGCCCGGCATCAAAAATTCGAACAGCGACCACAGCTCGAAGAGGTTGTTCTCGATGGGCGTGCCGGACAGGCACAGCCGGGTGCCGCCGGACAGCCGCCGGACGGACCGGGCGGTGATCGTATTGGGATTTTTGATATTCTGGGCTTCGTCCAGGATGATCGTGGCGAATTCGAACTTCAGGAGCTCATCCAGGTCCCGGCGCAGGAGGGCGTAGGTGGTGATGACGAGGTCGGACTCCCCGATATGCTTGAACATGGCCTCGCGCCGGGCGCCGTAGATGACGAGCTGCCTGAGGCCCGGCACGAACTTGGTGGCCTCGCGCTCCCAGTTGGGCAGAACCGAGGTGGGCACGACGATGAGGTTCGGGCCCTTGATCCCGCACTCCACATTGTGCTGGATGAAGGCCAGCGTCTGGATGGTCTTGCCGAGCCCCATCTCATCGGCCAGGATGCCGCCGAAGCCGTATTCCCGCAGGAAGTTCAGATAGGACATGCCCTGGATCTGGTAGGGGCGCAGCTCGGCGGAAAGCCCCTTGGGCAGCTTGACCTGGACGATTTCCTTAAAGCTGTGGATCTTCTGGCGCAGGGTGTTCCAGAACGAGTCGGTACGGGCCTCGGGCAGATCCTCCAGGATCTTGTCCAGAACCGGCGCCTCGAACTGCTTGAACTTTCCCTGGGGCGGCTTGTCCGTATCGTAGCCCAGGGCCTTCAGCTTGTGGGCCAGCTTTTCCAGCCAGGCCTCGGGCAGGCTGGTGTAGGAGCCGTCTTTCAGTTGAACGTAGCGCTTGCCCTGGGTCCAGGCCTTCCAGATCTTCTCGATGGGCACCCGCTGGTCGTCGTACTGGACCTCCAGATCGAGGTTGAACCACTTCTCGTCTTCCTTGGACTCCACTTCGGCCACGATGACCGGCGTCGACAGGCGCACCTTGTAGCGGGTCAGATTCTTTTCGCCGTAGACCCGGTATTTTTCCACCAGCTTGGGATAGGCGTCGAGCAGGAAGACGATGGCTTCCTCGGTCTCCAAAAACCAGTTGGCGTTGTTGCGCGGCTGGAAGCGCATGTCCAGGAGCATGGAAATGAGCGTCTGTTCCTGATCGCAATCCCTGGCGATGAGATAGGACTTGCCGTTGTGCAGGTAGGATGCGGTCATGAGGTCTGGGTTGGGGCCGGGGACCGTGATCTCGCCGTGTTCGGTCTGGTAGATGTTCTGGATCTGAAGGGTGAGCAGGCTCCCCTCCTCGTCCAAAAAGATCTTCGGATCATACTGGGCCGCCACGAAAACGGCTGCATCTTGACCAGGAATTCCTCCTGGCCATAGAGGTCGGCCATGGGCAGATGGGGTCCAGACCCGATCCAGGAACTCCGAAACGTCGGCCGTGGGAATAAACGGCGGCGACTGCACGATGTCCGAGACGAGCTGGGGCGGGCAGGCCCGTCTGGACCGGATAGAAGCCGTTTTTCCAGCAGACCCAGATGGGGACCTGACCGTAGAAATAGACTTCCTGGCCGAGGATGGAGAACGGCGACTTGCCGGGGCTTCCGAGCAGGATATCGAAGGACAGGCCGTCGTCGGACAATTTCGGCGAGAGCTGCAGGCGCATGGTCTTGGACTCGATGCGCACGGGCTGCTCGGTATCGCGCCAGTAGAGATAATATTCCTTGCCGATGGCCCAGAAAAACCAGGCCAGAAGTCCGGCCGGGATTTCGACCCGATGCCCGGCGTAATCGAGATGATGGTAGAGCATCTCGGCCACGACCGGGAGGGTGGGGGAAAGTTCGGACCAGTCCGGATTCTTGATGATCTGTTCCAGGGTGATTTCGGTATGGACCTGGGAGATGCCGGACTTGTTCTGCCGGGCCCGAAAAAAGGCCACCTGCAGCCGGCCGGGCTCGGGATGGAAGCGGAAGATCAGGTAGTGGCGGCCGGGCTCGGGCTCGGGCTCCGAGGAAAAGTAGGTCCGGAAGGTCTGCCGCCAGTCGCTCCGGTTGGCCGGCGTCTCCTCGGTCTTTCGGTGTCGGCCTCATCCAGGGAGCGGAGGCATTTGAGGGCGGTGGCCCCCACGTGGCGGCACACCCCGGAGAACGAATCCGGACAATTGCAGAAGAAGCTGACGCCGCCGCCCTTGAGGTTGACCGACAATTCCGAGGTATACACCTGGAAGTCGTCCCCCTGCACCTGGCCTTCCACGTCGTAAAAGTCGCCATGACGGTTGACGGTCAGCTTCTGAATGCCGTCGCCGGCCACGATGGCATGGGAGCCGTCCAGAATGTATTCGGGAATCGACTCCCGGACGAAATCCGCGAGCAGCGACTTGACGGTTGTTTCCTCGTCTCCAGGGGCCATGAACCACGGACTCCTTACGCGGGATTGCTGACGTATCCGCCTCACGGCGGGCCTTGACCGGACGCGTCTTTCCGGGACGCGAACCAGTCACGGCCACATAGCGGACTTTTCACGAATTGGAAACGGAAATTGTTCCGAGCGCGTCCCCAGCCGCCCGCGAATCCCCCGGTGTAGGCGCGGCAAAACGCCCCTGTCGGGAAAAAGGGCTTTTATTTTTGGGGAGCCCCGTATATGCCATATCGGCACAAGGCCTTGCGCATCCGCTTTTCTTATGTCGAATTGACCGGGTGTTGCAAGCAAAAGGAGAACTATGCGTCTGGCGCGCATGACACTTTACGGCCTGGTGGCGCTGGCCCTGCTCGGCTGGGGCTGCCGGAACACGACCGAGGAACCCGGAAAAACCGCAAAGGCGCCGGAGACATCCCAGACCCCAGTCACAGCCCCGGCTCAGGGAGCCCAGGCCCAGGCCGCGCCGACCCCCGGCGGCCGCGTCGTCATGGCCAGCATCGGCGAGCCGTCCAACCTGATCCCGCCGCTGGCCTCGGATTCCGCCTCCCACGACGTGGCCGATCTGCTCTACGTTTCGCTTTTGCGCTACGACAAGAACATCCAGCTCGAATGCATGGCCGCCGACCACTACGAGGTGGCGGACGGCGGCAAGCTCCTGAAGTTCTGGATCAGGCCCGGCATCCGCTGGACCGACGGCGTGGAGCTCACGGCCGAGGACGTGGAATTCACCTACAAGCTCATGATCGACCCCAAAACGCCCACGGCCTATGCCGAGGACTACAAGGCCGTCGAGAGTTCACGGTCACGGGCAGGTATTCCTTCGAGGTGCGCTACGCCGAACCCTTCGCCCGGTCGCTGGTGACCTGGGCCGGGGCGATTTTGCCAAGCACCTCCTGGCCGGCCAGGACCTCATGAACACCAAATACGCCCGGGAACCCGTGGGCGCCGGTCCCTACACGCTCGCGTCCTGGGAACCCGGCCGCCGGCTGGTGCTCAACGCCAATCCCGACTATTTCGAGGGCCGGCCGTATATCGACCAGGTCGTCTACCGGATCATCCCGGACACCTCCACCATGTTCCTGGAACTCAAGGCCGGCGGCCTGGACATGATGGACCTCACACCCCAGCAGTACCTCTACCAGACCAAGGGGCGCGCCCTTCGACACCGACTGGCGCAAGTTCAAGTATCTGTCGTTCGCCTACACCTATCTGGGCTATAATCTGAAGAGCCCCTTTTTCCACGATGTCAAGGTGCGCCAGGCCATCGCCCACGCCGTGGACAAGCAGGCCGTCATCAAGGGCGCCCTGCTCGGTCTCGGCCTCCCCATCGTCGGTCCCTACAAGCCCGGCACCTGGATGTACGACACCGCCATTACCGATTACGCCTACGATCCGGCCCTGGCCAAAACGATGCTGGCCGAGGCCGGCTGGGAGGACAAAAACGGCGACGGCGTCATCGAGGACGCCTCCGGCCGGCCGTTTGCCTTCACGATCCTGACCAACCAGGGCAACGACCAGCGCGTCAAAACCGCCACCATCCTCCAGAGCCAGCTGGCCGCCGTCGGCATCAAGGCCTCCATCCGCACGGTGGAATGGGCGTCATTCATCAAGGAATTCGTGGACAAGGGCAATTTCGACGCGCTCATCCTCGGCTGGAACATCACCCAGGACCCGGATGTCTACGACGTGTGGCATTCGAGCAAGGCCGTGCCCGGCGGCCTCAATTTCGTGGGCTACAAGAATCCCGAGGCCGACGCCCTGCTGGAACGGGGACGCCACACCCTCGATCAGGCCGAACGCAAGAAAATCTACGACGCCTTCCAGGAGATCCTGCATCGCGACCAGCCGTATCTCTTCCTCGACGCGCCCTACGCCCTGCCGATCCTGTCCTCGCGCATCCAAAACGTGGCCGCCGCCCCGGCCGGCATCACCTACAACTTCACCAAATGGTGGATTCCCCGCGACCGGCAGCGCTTCCACCTGGAACAGTGATCCGACCCGACGCGCCCGGGGAAACGAGGCCGGGACGGCCATGATCCGCATCAACGAAATTCTGGACAAGACCGCCATCTACCTGTCCGAACAGGAGCAGGCGCTTTTAACCAAGGCCTACATCTTTTCCGCCGCGGCCCACGCCGGGCAGGTGCGCCTGTCCGGCGAGCCCTATCTGTCCCATCCCCTGGAGGCGGCCGGCATCCTGGCCGACATGCGCCTGGACGCGGCCAGCATCGCCGCCGGGCTCCTGCACGACACCGTGGAGGACACCAAGGCCACGGTGGAGGAGCTGCGCGAACTGTTCGGGGAGGACGTGGCCGCCCTGGTGGACGGCGTGACCAAGATCAGCCTGATTCCCTTCGAGACCAAGGAGGAGGCCCAGGCCGAAAACATCCGCAAGATGATCCTGGCCATGGCCGAGGACATCCGGGTGATCCTGGTCAAGCTGGCCGACCGGCTGCACAACATGCGCACCCTGGAATTCCAGAAGCCGGTGAAACGGGCGGTGATCGCCCAGGAAACCATGGACATCTACGCCCCGCTGGCCAACCGGCTGGGGCTCCACCGCATCAAGACCGAGCTCGAGGACTTGAGCTTCAAGTACTTGAAGCCCGATATCTTTAGCCAGATCAAGGCCGGCGTGGACCGGCACCACACCCTGGACGAGACCTACATCGAACGGGTCATCGGCCATATCCGGGAACTGCTCGGGCCAAACGACATCCGGGCCCGGGTCTTCGGCCGGCGCAAGCACCTGTGGAGCGTCTACAACAAGATGCGCGTCCAGGGGCTGACCATCGACCAGGTCCACGATCTGGTGGCCTTCCGGGTCATCGTCGAGACCATCCGCGAATGCTACGCCGTGCTGGGGCTGGTCCATTCCATCTGGAAGCCCGTGCCCGGCCGCTTCAAGGACTACATTTCGATGCCCAAGGCCAACATGTACCAGAGCCTGCACACCACCGTGGTCGGCCCCGGCGGCGAGCGCATCGAAATTCAGATCCGCACCGTGGAGATGAACCGGCTGGCCGAAGAGGGCGTGGCCGCCCACTGGAAGTACAAGGAGCGGGAAAAGGGCAAGTTCAATCCCAAGGACGTGGCCCGCTTCACGTGGCTCAGGCAGATCATGGACTGGCAAAGCGAGCTCAAGGACTCGCGTGAATTCGTAGCCAATCTGCGCTTCGACCTGTTCCAGGACGAGGTCTACGTCTTCACCCCCAAGGGCGACGTCAAGGAGCTGCCCGAGGGGGGCACGGCCGTGGATCTGGCCTTTCTCATCCACACGGCCGTGGGCGAGCACTGCGCCGGGGCCAAGGTCAACGGCAAGCTGGTGCCGCTCGAAACGCCGCTCAAAAACGGCGACACGGTGGAGATCATCACCGACAAGAACCGGCGTCCCAACCGTGATTGGCTGAAGTTCGTCAAGACGGCCAAGGCCCGCACCCGGATCAAGCATTTCATCCGCACCGAGGAACGGGTGCATTCCATCGCCCTGGGCCGGGAGATGCTGGAAAAGCAGGGCAAGAAGGACGGGGTGAACATCCCCAAGGCCATCAAGGACGGCTCCATGCTGGGCGTGGCCAAGGAACTGTCCCTGCCCGGCGTGGACGACGTGCTGTCGGCCGTAGGCTACGCCCGCATCACCCCGCGCAAGGTCATCGGCCGTCTCCTCCCCAAGCGGGAAGGCGAGGAGCCCGAAACCCTGGCCCTCAAGACCGACCAGCACCTCGCGCCGGCCGAAGGCATGGCCCTCCCCAAAAGCACCTCCGGCGACGCGGTGCGCATCCAGGGCGTGGACGACGCGCTCATGCACTTCGCCCAGTGCTGCAATCCGGTCTACGGCGACCCCATCGTGGGCTACGTTTCCCACGGCCGGGGGGTGATCGTCCATACCCACGACTGCCCAAACGTGCCCAATCTCGAACCCGAACGGCTCATTCCGGTCAGCTGGGGCAACGAACGCGAGCGCAAGCCCTATCAGGCGGGCCTGTCCATCCTGGCCAAAAACGAGCGTGGCGTCCTCGGCAAGATTTCCCAGCTTCTGGCCGAACAGGGCGTCAACATCGACTCGGGTGCCATCCACTCCAACGTGGACGGCACCACGGAGCTCGTCTTCGGCATCGAGGTGCGCGACACGAGCCATCTCTACCAGACGATCGACTATCTGACGAAACTGGACCAGATTCTCGCGGTCAGACGCGAGGCGGTCTCGGACGAACTCGGCGTGGACCGCCGCCATTCCGGAAAATAAAAAGCGTCTCCGTCGCCATTTTCCGGCGTGACGGCTCGGTTTCGCTGGTGGCGGCCCTGCGGACAGGGCGGCGAACTAGGGCCTAATCGGGCAGAAAGCCCCGGGGAGAACGCTCTCGATGATGGCCGGAGCCTCGTCCGCCGCAACGTCCGCGACGGCCGTCTCCCGATCCTGGCGCAACTGGGCGCGCAAAACGCCGGCATTGGAACGGGCGATGCCGTGGGCAGTCATCATGTCTTCCAGTCCGTGCCGCTTGGAAAAACCAAGCCGCACATTGCCGCCGCGATCCAAGTAGACCCGGCAACGCAGCCTGTCCTCCAGATAATGGAGGGGATCCAGACAGACATCCGTCATAGTTGGCATCAATCCTTGGCTAGGGTTGGCGAAGCGTTCAAAGGGATGACACGCAAGATAAAACAAAGATGTGAGTGGCGCAAATAAAACTTTGGTCAGCCGGCGCACTTTCCCGCCGCCTCGGGACGTCCGGGCGCGTTTCCCCGGCACAGCTCCCGCACCAACGAATCGACATCCTTGAAGATCCGGTGACAGGCGCATTCGACCATGCAGTTGACCAGGGAATGGTCCGTATCGCCGGCCCGGCGAAAATCCGTGCGCAATCCCCAGATCGGCAGTCCCCGGGCAAAGGCGTAGCCGATTTCCCAGGCCGTGCCGTCGTCCACCTGCGGGCCGTCCAGGCAGGCCACCACCAGCTCGCAGCCGCCGAGTCCCGTCAGGCAGCCGCGAAAGATGTGCTCCTTGGCCCGTTCGCCCAGGGCCGCCAGATCGGTATCGACGAACAGGTCGCCGGGCCACAGGGCGCGCACCCCGGGCAGACCGTTCAGGCTGTCGCGCAGGGAGGCGAGGAACTGCCTTTCGGCGGCGGAAAAAAGCGGTCCGGCCAGATACACGCGCATGCGAAAAACTCCTGCGGGGCCGGCTGGTGCAACCACGCCCCGCTCCCTTCTACGCCAGACCGGGTAGGCCAGACAAGGTGTCCGTCGCAGGGCGGCCGGCCCCCCCCATCTTGACGCTCGCACCGCAAAACGCTAGCGTGCGAGCCTTCGTGACCGTAGTGACCTCCACGGTCTTTTTGCACCGCGTCCCGGCGGGACGGGGTCGCTTATCGTTGGTCCCCCGACAATACAACCGTTTTTGTAAGGTGCGACGATGGACAGCATTCCTATTACCGTCGAAGGCTTCAAAGGACTGGAACGCGAACTGGAACGGCTCAAGAAGGAACGGCCCGCCGTCATTCTGGCCATCAAGGAAGCCCGCGAAGAGGGCGACCTTCGGGAAAACGCCGGCTACGACGCCGCCCGCGAACGGCAGGGCATGCTCGAAGCCCGCATCAACTTCATCGAATCCCGCATGCCGCGTTTCAACGTCATCGATCTGGCCACCCTGGGCGGCGACCAAGTGACCTTCGGGGCCACCGTGGAGATCGAGGATGTGGATACCGGCGAAAAGAAAAAATATACCCTGCTCGGCCCGGACGAATCCGAACCGAGCAAGGGTATCATTTCCATTCTCTCCCCCGTGGGCCAAGCCCTGCTCGGCAAATACGAGGGGGACGAGATCGTGGTGGACGCCCCCCGGGGAAAGATCAACTACGAAATCGTTTCCATCATCTTCGCGAAGAACGGCAACCGCTCATGAGACCGGCACCGCGCGGCCGCCCGGCTTGGGCGCGACACGTTCCCTCGACGGACGGCCGCTTTCTTCTTTTCTCCGCCGTGGGAAGCCGCGGCCGGTCACGGACAGGGCCGACCGCCCGGTGACCTCCCCTGCGGGGCCGGCGGTCCGACAAGGGGAGTCCAGAGGTCATGCTCAAAAATTGTATTCTGGTCATCGCCAGCGTTCTTGGCTGCATCCTCTTGTGCGAAGGGTTGTTTCGTGTTTACGAAGACACCTTCCTGTCGGATTCCTACAATCCCAAAGGGCCCGTCATCGATCTTGAGGCGCTCAATTACAACGACTCGAAAATTGCCAGAAAAAAAACCGGCCGGCCAGTTCAGGATCCTCAGCTTCGGGGATTCCTTCTGCTATTCCGTGGTGCGCTATCCCTCCAGTTACCATGGCATCGCGGCGGCGATCCTGGACAAGACCTTTCCCGGACAGACGTTTCGCCTGGTGAATTTCGGGGAACCGTCCACATCGTTCTATCAATACATCCAGGCCGTCAACACCTGGACGAACCTCGTCGATTTTGATGCGGTGGTGGTCAATGTCTTCCTGGGCAACGATATCGCGGAAGTCGGGCTCAACATCATTCCCGACGATCTTCCCTTGAACAAGGTCTCCCGCGACCGCTTCATCAATCTGCAAACGGGGCGCAAACGCCGCAACGCCGTCCCCCATGCCTTCGGCCTGCGCATATTCGACTACGCCTATGCCTACATCCAGATGTATTTCCAGGGGGACTACGCCAAAAAGACGGTACCGGAGCCCTACACCTTCGCCCTGGGCCGCCTGCCCGAGGACGTCTATTACAAGAACGCCCGGCAACACCTGCTGGCCGGGGAACCGTCCCAGTGCGCCACCCTGGCCCGGGGCTGGCAGGGACTGGCCGATCTGGCCCGGCGGCTGGACAAGCTGGCCCGGGATCGCGGCGTCAAGGTGGCCATCATGCTGTCCCCCTCCGAGGCCATGGTCTACGATGCCGTGCGCCAGGCCACGGCGGCCCGCTACCACCTGGACGCGGACCGGATCGAGCCCGACCTGCCCGACCGGCTGGCCCGCCGCGTGGTGGCCATGGTCGCCCCCGACGTGCCGGTCCTCGACCTGCTGCCGATCTTCCGGTGCGCCGCCGCCCGGGGCGACAAGGAATATAATGTCAGCGAAACCCACTGGAATGTGGACGGAAACCGCCTGGCCGGCCAAGCCCTGGCCCGGTTCCTGGCCCAGACCTGGCTGCACGGGGATGTGCCCGGCCTGCCCGAAACCGAACCCTGCCTGACCGCCCTCCCCGAAACGCCCCTGCTTCACGCCCCGGACCCGACCGCGGACGCCTGCCTGTCCGCCATCACCGCCCGCTATCCGCTCAAATAACCGCCGCAGCCCCGGGGCGCCGCCCCGGACCCCGCCGGGGGGAATCATTCCCCCCGGCGGGGTCCGGGGGCATCATGCCCCCGGCCGCCGGAGGCCGCTTCTCTATCCGTTGTCCGGGCCTTTTCCCTGACAATTTCCAGAAGACGCGCCAGGACGGCGTCCTCGGTCATGGCCGAGGTATCGATGACCACGGCATCCGGGGCCGGCACCAAGGGCGCGGTGGCCCGGGTGCGGTCCTGATGGTCGCGGCGTTTGATGGCGTCGAAGATCGTCGCATAGTCGGCCGGCTTGCCGAGGGCGGCGAGCTGCAATTCCCGCCGCCTGGCCCGAACCTCGGCCGAGGCGTCCAGAAAGAATTTGCACGGCGCCTCGGGAAAGACCACCGTACCCATGTCCCGGCCTTCGGCCAAAAGCGCGGTCTCCCGGCCGAGCCGACGCTGGGCCTCCAGCAGATGCCGGCGCACCACCGGCAACATGGCCACGTTGGAGGCCCAGCCGCCTACCCGCTCGGTGCGGGCCTCGGCCGGCAGGGGCTCCCCGTCGACCAGCAGGCTGGTAGCCTCGCCCCGGCCGGAAAGCCCGAAGGACAGCGCCGCGAGCTTCGCCGCGATGGCCGCCTCGGGCAGCAGATGGCCGCCCTCGCCCAGGCGCAGGGCCAGGGCCCGAAACATGGCCCCGGTGTCCAGATAGGCCAGGCCCAGGGCGCCGGCGGCCCGGCGGGCGATGGAGGTCTTGCCGGCCCCGGCCGGACCGTCGATGGTCACCACCAGCGGCGTCCCGGTCGCATCGCCGGACCCGGAGGCGTTAGCGGCCATGGTTCAGGATGTCCCGGACGGCCGCCAGAAAACTCTCGTTTTCTTCGTCGTTACCGATACTTATGCGCAGCTTGTCCGGCAGGCCGTAGCTTTTGAGCGACCGCACGATGATGCCCCGGGCGAGCAGGGCCTCGTAAAGCTCCAGAGCCGGCACCGGCGGCGTGACCATGAGAAAGTTGGCCTGGGACGGAAAGACCTGGCAGCCGCAATCGGCCAGCTCGCGGCCGAGGTGCTCCCGCCCCCGCAACACCGTCTCCCGGGTGGCTGTGAGAAACGGCCGGTCTTCCAGGGCGGCCAATCCGGCCGCCTCGGCCAGCAGATTGACGCTAAAGGGCAATTTCACCCGCAACATGGTGTCGGCCAGCGCTTCGGGCATGACCCCGAAGCCGAGCCGCAGGCCGGCCAGGCCGTAGAGCTTGGAGAAGGTGCGCAGCACCACCACGTTGTCGCACTGCCCGAACCGCGCCAGCATGGAATAGTCGGCCTCGGGTTCGGCGAAATCGACATAGGCCTCGTCCACCACCAAAAGGGCCTTTTCCGGCAGGCTCCGGGCCAGCCGGAGAAGCTCCTCCGCCGGCACGGCGTACCCCGAGGGATTGTCCGGATTGGTGACGAACACCAGGGAGGTGTTGGCATCGACGAGCCTGGTCAGGGCCGCGAAATCGAACCGGAAATCCGGACCGAGCGGCATCTGGCGCAACTCGACGCCGCACAGGCGCGTCTGCTGGACATAGATGGAAAAGCATGGGGAAAAGGCCACCACGTTGTCGCGGCCGGGCCGGGCCGTCACCCGCACCAGAAGGTCGATGATCTCGTCCGAGCCGTTGCCGGCCACCACGCAGGCCGGCGACAGGCCGTGGGCGGCGGCGAATCCCGCCACCAGGGCCGGATTGCCGGACCGGGGATAGCGGAAGACCGTGTCGGCCTTGCGGGCCAGCACCCGCTTGACCAGGGGCGAGGCGCCCAAAGGATTTTCGTTGCTGGCCATCTTGATGATCCGGGCCAGCCCGTAGCGTTCCCGGATTTCGTCCATGGACAGTCCGGGGACGTACGGCGAGAACTCCCGCACCTCCTCCCGGACGCGTTCGCTTGGCTGCATGACAGGTACTCCAAATGACGTTGCTGCGGTCGGCGGGATTGCCGCCGAAAAGGCCGATCCGGCTTAGGCGGCGGCCGGACGCGGCTTGACGGTCAGGACCGGGCAGTCGGCGGCCGTGACCACCTTTTCGGCCACGGAGCCGAAGAGCATGCGGTCGAAGCCCGTGCGGCCGTGGGTGCCCATGACGATGAGGTCCGCATGGTTTTCGGCGGCGGCCCGCAGGATCTCCTCGGCCGGATAGCCGGCCCGGACCAGCCCGCGCACGGCAAGGCCCGTGAACTGGGCGGCCGTGAAGGCGGTCATGGATTCCTCGGCCGAGGCCACCACATCGTCGATCACATGGTCCAGGGAGGCCTGGGGCACGCTGAAGCCCACGTATTCGGCCAGGGACGGGGCCACATAGAGCACAGGATCGTGGCCCCGGCGCGTGGCCAAGGCGGCGGCATAGGCCGCCACTTCGGGCGAACCGTCGGAAAAATCCACCGCGCAGACAATGGTTTTGATGCTCGGCATGCGGAGGCTCCTTGCCCTCACGAGGGCCAGCCAACTGGCTCTCAAGTTTTATCCGGACCGACCGATAGGAAAGGCATGGCCCGGAAGTGCCCAGGATGCCAAAGTGAAACACAATAGACAAGGCGTTTCCCGTGTCCTATGTAAAGAACAGGCAAACAGGGACCAGGGAAAATTCTTCCGGGGGCATTGCAGCATTATCAATAAATCTAAAGGACTTAGCCGCAAACACGACCTTGGCAGGCTCCTTGCATAGCTGCTGGTAACATCCATCACGGGGTGAGGACGATGAAGATACAAACAGACCAAATAAGCACCTTGACGCAGTCCCCGGAAACCACCTCGGATTCCAAGAAGACCGCGAGCGGCTTCGCCTCCGTCCTTGCCAAGGAAGTCGGCGGGGCCTCGACCGACGAATCAGGGCCTGACGGCTCCCGTGCTGACGGGTTACGCGGCTTTGGATCTGACCGGCAGCCAGG
>Ga0268359_10490_pt1 | contig 19622 bp, 19 predicted proteins | sample BioMet11_FD_194416 | JGI IMG/M metagenome (GOLD analysis project Ga0268359, IMG submission 194416) | Sewage microbial communities from Oakland, California, United States - Biofuel 11 (PacBio Assembly) | ecosystem: Engineered > Wastewater > Sewage > Unclassified | place: USA: California | collected...
CGGCACTACGGAAGAAATAATAATAGCGTCGATTTGATCGGCATTGACCTCGTTAAAATTAAAAAGGTTGCGGATCAATACACCGTATTCATCTGTTGTCCGCAGACGATCCGTGGAAATGCGCCAATGATCAAGTAAATCTCTTCCGTCGAACACACCTAAAACAATATTGGTATTTCCTACATCAATTACAAGTAGCATAGCTTTTATCTCCCATACATTTTCAATTTCTAGCTTACGCCCTATATAATACCATTGTTTGTATGAAAAATACAGAACTTTTTGAAGGTATAAACAAAATATATGCTATGCTTTTTTCACCATATTCCGAAACCCCAATCCTGTTTTTTCCAAAGCCTGGGTAATTTTAGATCCGGCAGTCACGCCGATGACCATCTTAATCAAATCAAACGGGGCAAAGGGAGCGGCACAGACCAATATGGCCTGATACAACGTCATCGGCTTATGCAGCATCCAATGAAAATACGCCGTAAACCCCAGTACGCCCACTATATACACCAGCAGGATAGAAAGAACGCCAAACGCAAATGCCCGCAGTTGTTCTTTCCTTTTGGCTTGTCCGGGAATATAGCAATACCCGCAAATCCAAGCTTCCAAGAGGAAACCAAGAAAAAATCCGCACAGCGGACCAAACAACGAGCCCAATCCGGATCCGCCCATAGCAAATACAGGCAGGCCAAAGGCGCCCAATAACAACCATACAAGGACACTCAATGCCCCATAGCGCGGTCCTAAACAACACCGGCCAAAGTCACCGCCATCACCTGCAGGGTGTGCGGAACCGCTCCGATAGGAATCGCAAATTGAGATAAAACAGCAATAATAGCCGCAAAAAAAGCGGCACCAATCATTTTTTGAATAGGCATATACGTCCCTCCCCTATCAAACTAGTATGATGTCCGCTTCTTATGGTAGCAAAAAAAGAATCAATTGTCAATTTTTATTATCTGTAAATAGTTAACAATACATTATGATACGGCACGTACCCGTACATCTCCGGCAAGTACTGTTTCCCGCCCTGTCTCTGTTTCGACAATAAGATTGCCGTTGGCATCGAGATCTACCGCTTTGCCCTTAAAAGACCGCCCCGGTTCGATTACTTCCACGTCCTTGCCCATCATCATGGATAACACTTTCCATTCCGCAAGAATAGGTTTAAATCCTTCCGTTTCCGCAATTTCATAATACCGTTCCAACTGCAGCAATACCTCCTGCAAGAGAGTCTGGCGATGGACGGGGATATTTTCAATGGTAAAACTCGTAACCGTTTTCGAAGGTCCTTAGGCAGTGCTTTTTTAGTCAGCGAGGTATTGATGCCGATTCCCATGATCAGATAGTTAATATGTTCCATAGACGCATTCAGTTCTGTCAGGATACCGACCACTTTACGATTTTTGACAAGAATATCATTCGGCCATTTAATGCCGCATTCCACTAATCCCATTTTATGCAGTGCCTTGGTCAGAGCAACCGCCGCCAGCAGTGTCATTTTGGAGACTTCCATAGGAAGAAAAGTGGGACGAAGAATCAGGGAAAACCACACTCCCTGTGCAAAGGGCGACAAAAAGCTCCGTTCCAGCCGGCCGCGGCCGCCGGATTGTTCTTCCGCCAAAACGATTGTTCCTTCCTCTGCGCCTTCTTCCGCTAATTTTTTAGCCACATTATTGGTAGAGTCTACTTTTTCCAAATAGTGAATTTTTCTGCCGAAAATTTTTGTCTCTAGTCCTTCACTGACTAACTCCGGTAATAAGAGCTCCGGGGCTTCCAGCAGACAATAGCCCCGTTTGGTATATGATTCAATGACATATCCCCGCGTTTTTAAAACGCGTATGTGCTTCCACACGGCCGTACGGGAAATTCCCAGTTCTTCAGAAATTTTTTGTCCGGATACGTATTCACCTTTATGAGTAAGTAAATATTCCAAGATATCTTTTCTCACAGTTTCACCTCATTTTCAAAAATAAATGATGTTGACAATTTCATTGTAGCATATATGACTCATGTGTCAATTACTCCCAGTATCCCGCTTTACGGCATTTTTACGCAAAAGACGACGCAAAAAAGTGCGCCGTCTTTACTCTGCTGCATACTGTTTCTTACATGTTACTCTTTGTTATCCGAAATGACATTGCCCCACGGGCTGATGCCAATATGATCGTCTTCTGTTTCTTTTTTCACCGGCTGTTCCGGTGCTTTCGGTTCTTCTGCCGGCGGTACTGCGGATTCTTCCGTTTTAGCCGGAGCCTGTTCTTCAGGAGCCTTCAAAGAACCATATTTAATAATATTTTCCACTTGGCTGTGGTCAATGGTTTCTACCTGCATCAGCGCATCGGCCATACATTTCAAGGCGTCTATATTGGCATGGAGAAGCTTAAGCGTATCTGCATATGCTTCCGATACCATATCGTGCATTTCCTTGTCGATAAGTTCGGCTACGCCATCGCCGTAATTCCGCTCATGCCCCAGGCTCTTGCCCAGGAAGACCTGTTCCTGCTGCTCCCCGAATACCATCGGGCCCAGCTTGGAACTCATACCGAGACGCATGATCATCTGCCGTACGATATTGGTAACACTCTGCAGATCACCGGAAGCCCCGCTGCTGATTTCATCAAAAATGATTTGTTCCGCAGCTCGTCCTCCTAAAGCGACACGGATCTGTGCCAGCATATACGATTTCGTTTCATAGGAGCGGTCTTCTTCCGGAAGCATCATCGTATACCCACCGGCACGGCCACGCGGAATAATCGTGACTTTATGCACCGGATCTGCTTCCGGCAGCAATTGCGCTACAATGGCATGACCCGATTCATGGACCGCTGTCAGACGTTTTTCTTTTTCGCTGATCACATGACTGCGGCGTTCCGGACCAAAGCATACTTTTTCACTGGCTTCCTCCAATTCAGGCATGCCGATAATCTTTTTATTGGCACGGGCAGCCAGCAGTGCTGCTTCGTTCAGAAGATTGCCCAAATCGGCACCCGTGAATCCCGGTGTCTTCTTAGCAATCGTCTTTAAATCAACATCTTTCGCCAAGGGTTTTCCTTTGGCATGGACTTCCAGAATCGCAATGCGTCCGCGTAAATCCGGACGGTCTACGGTGATCTGGCGATCAAAACGACCAGGACGCAGCAGCGCCGGGTCCAAGATATCCGGGCGGTTGGTAGCGGCAATGGTAATAATACCTTCATTCGCGCCAAACCCATCCATTTCCACCAGGAGCTGATTCAAGGTCTGTTCCCGTTCATCATGGCCGCCGCCGAGACCGGCACCACGCTGACGGCCTACGGCATCAATTTCATCAATAAAGACGATGCAAGGTGCGTTTTTCTTTGCCTGTGTGAAAAGGTCACGCACACGGGAAGCACCGACACCGACAAACATTTCCACAAAATCAGAACCGCTGATACTGAAAAACGGTACGCCGGCTTCACCGGCAACGGCTCTGGCCAATAAGGTTTTACCGGTCCCCGGAGGTCCGAAAAGGAGAACTCCTTTAGGGATTTTGGCACCAATACTGTTGTACTTACTGGGGTTGCGCAAAAACTCTACAATTTCTGCTAATTCTTCCTTTGCTTCATCCTCACCGGCCACATCCTTGAAGGACACTTTGATTTTACCTTCTCCATGCATTTTCGCATGGCTTTTACCAAAGTTCATCACCCTGCCGCCGCCGCCTTGCGTCTGCTGCATGATAAAGAACCATACGCCAATGAGAATCAGGATAGGCAATACAGAGCTCAACATGCTCATCCACCAAGAAGGCTGTTCCGGCGGTTTGGCAATAACGTTGACTTCTGCATCACGCAGTGCTGGCATAAGCGCCACATCCGTGGGAGCATACGAGGTAAAAGCCGTCCCATCTTTCAGTTTACCGGAAATAGCATGGTCGTTGGTAATCTGGACGGTGTCTACCTTCTTCTGCTGGACCTGATTCAGGAAATTCGTATACGTAATTTCCGATTTATCGGTTTTATTGGTCGTAAAGGCATCTATAAGGGACACGGCAACAATAATAATAAGCAAGTAAAGACTTACATTGCGTACAAATTTACTCAAAATACTGCTCCTTTCATTCCAATCTAGAACTGTTATTGGTTAGTCATACCGATACAATTGTATCATACCACAATTCAATGAAACCAACAATGATTTTTATTTAGAATATATTTCAGGTTTCAAAACTCCGATGTACGGAAGATTACGGTACCGTCCGTCATAATCCAGTCCATACCCTACTACAAAGGCATCGGGAATTTCAAACCCATTATAGTCAACAGGTACATCCACCTTACGCCGCGATGGCTTGCTCAGCAGCGTCGCAAGCTTGACGGATTTCGCTTTGCGGGCTCTCAGAAGCGGCAGCAGCCAGCTGAGCGTGATGCCGGTGTCTATAATATCTTCGACAAGCAATACGTTTTTGCCTTCCACTGATTTATCGAGATCTTTTTTTATTGCCACCTGGCCGGAAGAAGTCGCACCCGATCCATAACTCGAACAGCTGATAAAATCAAAGGCCACGGGACGATCAATGATTCTCGCCAAATCCGTAAAAAAAGTAACGGCACCTTTCAGGACACCGACCAGTACGATTTCTTCATTCGCATAATCCTTGGTAATCTGCGCTCCCATTTCTCGTACCCGCTGTTTGATTTGTTCTTCCGTAAAAAGAATTTTTTGTAAATCGCTATGCATGCAAATCTCCTCCTGTAATAGTGCCTATCATATAGAATGTTGTCTCCGTTTGTACCGAAGCTTCGAATGCCGCTGCCTGTCCGAATATCCAAAAAATATTCTCATTATGTGCTATCAGCGGGATACTGTCCCGCTGCGACAGAGGTATCTTTTTATCAATAAAATACTTTTTCAACGTTTTGCCGTTATGTGGTCCAAGTCGAATTTTATCACCGGGACGACGATAACGCAATACATAAAAAGCAGAATGTCTATTATAATCAAGCACACATACCCGCAAATCCTTCTCCTGCGGCCGTTTCCGTGAAAGCGTAACGGTAACAGTATACGGCCCTAATCGATAGGTTCCCGGTCCGTCCAGCGGTACAATGGTATCATTTTGGCGCCGGACATCGGGAATCACCGGAATCGCAGTACCTGCCGGAATCATATGCAAATTGTCATACGTCGTATAGGCCCATATCGTCCGGCACCGGAACTGCCGTCCCGTATACTGAGAAGCCATCATCCGCAGCTGTTCCGTATAATGGAACGGAATATTGCCGGCTTGTCCGGAAATCTGCTGAAACATTTTCGTACTAGACGCCGCTGCAAGGCCACCGGCAAGGATGTCAGCTTTTTTTTAGCAATATGGCACCCCGGAGTATCCTGACACACCCATGCGGCATATGCCGTCTCTGTTTCCTTTTCCATATATGCGTCTTCGCCCTGCGCAATATCTGCCAGGCGGTTCAAATCACTGACGATATTCGGGTTATACTGCATCAGTTCGGGCAAAAGCCGCCGCCGTATGCGATTTCGCATATATATATCCCAATGATTTGTTTCGTCATCGCAGGGAACCAGTCCTCGACCGGCAATATACGTTTCGATATCGTTTCGCGTAACCGCCAGAAACGGGCGAATAATATCTCCGCTCTTGGGCCGCATCCCGGTTAACCCGGTCAGTCCGCTGCCACGCAGCAAATGCTGCAGTACCGTTTCGGCCTGATCGTTCTGGTGGTGTGCCACGGCAATCCCTGCCGCATGATGCTCCGCCGCCGTCCGGCGCAGAATACGATATCGTTCTATCCTGCCCGTCGTTTCTTCCGATTCGTGCCGTGCCGCTGCCAAAGCCGGAACATCGACCCGCGCAGTGACAAATAAACAGTCCCTGTCCTGCGCTGCGCGGCGGACAAACCCAACTTCACGGTCTGCGGCCTTGCGTATGCCGTGATGAACATAGCAAACGACCAATTTCAAAGCATACGCATCCTTCAGCCGAGCCAGCACATCCAGCAGCGCCAGTGAATCCGGTCCGCCTGAACACGCGACGACAAGCGTATCTCCGGGTGCAAATAAATTATGTTTTAAGCAAAATGCTTCTACTATCTCCAGCATACCTGATCCCTGCCTATTTTTCCGCCTTATTTATATAGTATTCAGCTTAGCGAACCTAATACAATTATACATAATCCGGAAACACCTGAAAAGAGCCGTTCTGTACCGGATGGTCTTCATTTCCTATCTTCTGCAGCAAATAAGCCGGATTTCATAGGGCATAAAATACGCCTTCCAACAAGTCATGTTCACTGATTTGAATTGCCGAGACATCATAATGACGCATGAAGGCATCGGCTATAAGCAGTCCGGCCAGAATGACATCGGCCCGCTTAGGCTGCAATCCGGGTATATGCCTTCGTTCCTCGGCTGTCATATCTGAAAGCTGTGCTATGCGGCAGCGCAGTGCATCCGCTGTCACGATATAGCCATCGACCTGCTGCGGGTCATATGGTTCCAGCGAGAGTTCCATGGCCGCCAGCGACGTAAGGGTCCCGCCTACGCCGATCCATACTTCCGGTGTGTAAGGCAGGGGAAGAAAGGCCGCTTCGCACCGCTTATATATCTGTTCCGCTTCGCCGGTGCGGAAACGGCCATCCGGCGAAGAAAGCCGCACAGCTCCCAGCGGATAGCTGTGCGACCATACTACGGCATGGTTCCTGCCCAGCGCCGTCTCCGAACTGCCGCCGCCGATATCCAGCACTCCGTCATATCTTCCCTGATCCGTGATAGAAACCGCTCCGCTGAAACTCAAAGCGGCTTCTTCTTTCCCGGAAATAATACGATGCTTCCAATGGAACTGTCTACCTATGGTCTCCATAAAGGCAGCCCCATCTGCCGCTTCCCGGACAGCACTGGTGGCAACGGCCAAAATGGGTATATCCGGCAACGTTTCCTGCCAGCGGCTCATGGCCGCCAGTGATGCTTGTATCCCTTGCGGAGATAATGCTCCGGTCTTATCTATTTCTCTTCCCAGTTGTGTCGTCGCTAATTCCTTAGGGCTGAAATGCCACCTTCCCGCTGCGTCACAAAAGCCTTTCATCAACCGCAGCGAGTGGGACCCGATATCGATGACGGCCTGTGTATATTGCTGCATAAAACACCTCCGGACTGGACCGTACCCGGTCTTTTTCTATCTCCAACACAAAAAGAGTACTCCCGTAGGAATACTCTCTGCATTCATTTTGATTCCCAGAATACGATATTAATCAGCATGTCTGGCACCACGACCGCCGCGTTTTGATTCTGTGTTCCGTTTCAGATCCGTCAATCTTTCATCGCTATCCTTGAGAAATTTGCTCAGACGGTCTTCAAAGGACAAATGTACCGGCGGACGATGGCTGTCAAAGCCCGCGTTTCGGCGGAAATCATTTTTCGGTCTAAATTCACTTTTCGACCGGAAGTCGTTTTTAGGTTTGAATTCTTTTTTTTCTGGAGCAGGCTGTGTCTGTTTAATGGACAACCCGATTTTACCTTTATCGTCAATCGATAACACTTTGACGTTAACCTTATCCTGTACCTTCAGGAAATCATGTACGTCCTTTACATATTCATTGGCTACTTCCGAAATATGGACCAAGCCGACCTTCTTGTCAGGAAGCTCAACAAAAGCCCCAAATTTTGTAATTCCTGTAACGGTACCTTCCAGTACACTACCTACTTCGATTGTCATGCTAATTAATTATCCTCCTCTTAATATAAATAAAAGCATTTATCCACATTATAATCATAAAAACGGAAAATTTCAATCCGTAATTTATAAAATGTTATCGCTTATAAGGAATTTCACCCGGTTTTACAAGACCAAATTGCTCCCTTGCCCGTTTGCTTATCTCATCAGGATCATCTAAATTTTGCTTTTCCTGCTGCAGTTTTTGATGTTCCTCTATCAATCGTTCCTCCTGCTGTACTGTAATTTCCATGTCCTGATGGATTTTCCACAATTGATACATTTTAAGACTAATGAACAGGCCGCCGAAAATGAGAATCACAATAACAACAAGCTTATACAGACTCAGGGAAGACTTTTTTTTGCGTCGCCGTCTCGGTCTTCTGACTGCCCTCTGCTGTGCTTCCGGTCTCACGATCGTTTTCAGCCCCTTCCTACCATGTCTTTATTATATAGTATACCTTGAAAATGCTTTAAATTAAAGCTTTTTTTATTTCTTGTCATGTTTTGCCCCTCATATTCTTGTTATTATTTTGAAATTTCCCCTTTTAAAATGGATAAACCTTTCTTATAATAATAGAAACGATACTTAAGGGGGCATTGCTTCATGAAATATAAAAAAATCAGCCAGGAAACACTCGGCAACATCAAATCTATTGTCGGAGAAAAAAACGTTATTACCGATACTAATACAATTCAGCCATATTCCCATGACGAAGTGACAGACCCGGCATATCACCACATGCCCGAAGTCGTGGCATATGTCGAATCGGCTCAACAAGCAGCTGATTTGGTCAAACTGGCAAACGAGCACCACTTTCCGGTCGTACCCAGAGGGGCGGGTACCGGTCTTGCTTGTGGAGCCGTTCCTATCTACGGCGGCTTAGTCCTTTCCCTGGAAAAAATGAATAAAATTCTGGAAATCAACGAAGATGCCTTGTATGCTGTCGTTGAACCCGGCGTCCGCACCGCTGATCTGCAGGCAGCCGCAGAAGCAAAGGGGTTATTTTATGCCGGTGATCCCTGCAGCGGGGATTCCTGTTTTATCGGCGGCAATATCGCGACCAATGCCGGCGGCAACCGCGCCGTCAAATATGGTACGACCCGACATCAAGTGTATGCCATCGAAATCGTCTCTCCTACGGGAAAGATCATGACTCTCGGGGCCCGGCTGCAGAAACAATCTACCGGATACTGCCTGGATCAACTGGTCATCGGCTCCGAAGGCACACTGGGCATCATCACTAAAGCTACGGTAAAACTGCTGCCCAAGCCGCAATTTACCCTCGATCTGCTCGCCATATTCCATACGGTGGACGCCGCGATCGGGGTCGTCAACAAAATCATCAAAGCCGGTATTATGCCAACGTGCGTGGAATTCATGGACAACATTACCATCCAATCCATAGAACGCTATTTAAACGAAAAACTGCAAGGCAGTGAAAATGGCAATTACCTTATTATTCAAGTCGAAGGCATCAATGAAAATGATTTGGATGATAAAGCGGTCGCCTTAGATGAAATCTGCACGGAAAGCGGTTCCTCTTCCGTCCTCGTCGCTGATTCCGAAAAAATCTGGCGGGCACGCAAGTCATTTGCCGAAGCGGTGCGTGCCGAAAGTCTCATCGTCTGCAAAGAAGATGTTGTTGTCCCTGTTGATAAAGAACCGCAGCTGCTGCATGAAATTCTCCTGCTGGCCAAAAAATACAATCTCATTACTCGTATTGCCAGTCACGCCGGTGACGGAAATGTTCATCTGAACATCATAAAAAACAAAGATCTCAACTATGAAACCTGGGACAAAAACATAAAAGCTATGCAGCAGGAATTATACAAGACGATTTATGCGCTTGGCGGCCGCCTGTCCGGTGAGCACGGTATCGGCTATAAACGCAAGCATCTGATGGAAGAATTCACAGATCCTAACGAACTGGCATGGATGAAAGCCATAAAAAAAGCACTGGATCCCAATACTATATTAAATCCCGGCAAAATTTTTGATGTAGAATAAAAGCGGCCGGTCTCTTCGGTGAAAGAGCTGCCGCACACATCGTTTCACATAGATCCCCCTATTGCATTTTCTGCAGTTACCCTTTATAATAGAGAGCGTAACATAATTGCATAGTATATCTTCAGGGCAGGGTGAAATTCCCGATCGGCGGTAAAGTCCGCGAACGCGTTACAGCGTGTTGATTTGGTGCAAGTCCAAAACCGACAGTACAGTCTGGATGAAAGAAGATACCGTTTTTTAGGCAGCCGCATTGACGGCATTATTGCCTGTGAAATCCAAAGCCCTGATACTGCACCGCAGTTGTCAGGGTTTTATTGTATAGGAGGTATTTCGTAATGAAAAATGCAAAAAGACAGTATAACACAGTAGAAGAAGCTATCGAAGAGCTGCAAGCCGGTCATGTTATTTTGGTAACGGATGATCCCGATCGAGAAAATGAAGGGGACTTAATCTGCGCCGCTCAATATTGCAGCACGGAAAATTTAAATTTTATGGCCACCGTAGCCAAAGGCTTGATCTGCATGCCGATGAGCATGGATTATGCTCATAAGCTGGGATTACCGCAAATGGTCAGTGAAAATACAGATAACCACTGTACCGCTTTTACGGTATCCATTGACTACAAAACAACAACGACCGGTATTTCCGCTGTCGAACGTGCCTTAACGGCCCGCAAGACAGTCGAAGACGACGTATCTGCCGAAGACTTCCGGCGTCCGGGACACATGTTTCCCCTCACCGCCCGCAGAGGCGGCGTACTAACTCGCAATGGCCATACGGAAGCCACTGTCGATTTTCTTCGTCTTGCCGGTCTTAAACAAGTCGGCCTATGCTGTGAAGTGATGGCAGCCGACGGCACCATGATGCGCACCCCGCAATTATGGGAAGTCGCCGATAAGTACAACTTGAAATTTGTTACTATTCATGATCTGCAGAACTACTGCCGCCGCCATGACAAACACGTTGTCCGTGAAGCCCTCGCCCAGATGCCGACGAAATTCGGCGATTTTAAAATCTACGGGTATATTAACGACCTCACGGGGGGAACACCATGTAGCTCTTGTAAAAGGCGATATCGGCGACGGCAAGAATTTACTCTGCCGTGTCCATTCCGAATGCCTGACCGGTGACGTCTTTGGTTCGCTGCGCTGCGACTGCGGCCAGCAGCTAGCTGCCGCATTAAAGCAGATCAACAGAGAAGGCCGCGGCATCCTCCTCTATATGCGTCAGGAAGGACGGGGCATCGGACTCATTAACAAATTGAAAGCCTATGCGCTACAAGAACAAGGCTATGATACCGTTGAAGCAAATGAAAAACTGGGATTTGCACCAGATCTGCGCGAATACTGGATCGGCGCACAAATCCTCCAAGACATTGGTGCCAGAGAACTGCGTCTCCTTACCAATAACCCCGAAAAAATATACGGTCTCGAAGGCTTTGGCGTTGAAATTACAGAACGGGTTCCCATTGAAATCGCCGCCCAAGAACACGATGAATTCTACTTGGAAACAAAGAAAAATAAAATGGGCCATCTTTTGAATAATATTGATTAACAGCCACGGAAAAAACGACGCAACGAAAAATCAGTTACGTCGTTTTTTTCTTGTTACTCAAAAATACATATATGCAATTCTCATATGAATATGCACCGTTTAATTTGACATGGAAAAACAAATATTTATATAATGCAGGTAACGACTTGCTAAAAAGAGGTGTTTTTATTGATAAATCTGCGGCCGTATATGACAACAGCTGCCATTACCTACCTGCTTATTTCCATCGTTATATTTTTTATGACTTGGCTTCACTGGTATTATGGAGTACCTGCAGCGATTCTTTTAGTATATGCTTCCTATCGATTTCTTCACTCTATCCCAAAAGAAAAAACGGCAGATTCTTCTATTTCATGGTCAAAAGAAAGTCTTATCGCTTCTATCCTCTTATTTCTATTTCTCCTTTTGACCGGCCACGGCATGTTTATCGGCGGTTCCGGCTATGATATTCCCTGGCGGAACGCCATGTATTATGATTTGATACAGCAATCCTGGCCTGTTCTATATGAATATTCGCAAAGCGCCTTGATATATTATCTGACATATTGGCTTGCTCCGGCCGGTATTACGTATGTATTTGGATCACATACGCTCCTGGCAAACATTATCCTGTTTTTATGGACATATATAGGCCTGCGGATTTTTCTTTCTCTCTTGTGGAATTTCTTAAAGGCAGAAAAAAAATACTATATCTACATTACCCTTATATTTCTATTCTGGAGTGGATTAAGTACCATCGGAATGATTATCGTATCTGCCACCGGTATTATGCCTTTTTATATAGACGCTGATTGGGGCTGGCACGCCTGGCAGTTTACCGCCATTACGCAAAACGGGTATACTATGGGGTACATGATCCGCTCCACGTTTGACGGGTTATCCAATATTTATAACCAGCTGATTCCCATTGTCTTATGCACCGTACTGTTTTTAAAATATCGCCAGCCAGCATCCTATGCATTATTTATCGCATTGCTCCTGCCGTACTCTCCTTTCGGAGCTGTCGGTTTGTGCCTGCTGGCAGGGATTGACCTCGTCAGACAAGGTCTCTCTGCATTCCAATCGCATCAGTCGCACTCTTTTTTTAAAGAACTCATCAGTCCGGCAAATATTCTTGCCGTTGTTGCCGTTTTACCTGTTTTTTCCCTCTACTTTACAGCAAATACGTCTTTGGATCAAACCAACAGCTTGTGGTCAGCCCCCTTAGCCGATTACACGATCATACGAATTACGATATTAGGTTTATACTATATGTTCTACTTTATTATTTTCGCAGATTTATGCCGTTCGCATACAAAAGACTCTGTATTGTTGGGTTCTGTAATTCTTACATTGATGATTATTCCTTTTTTCAAAATCGGACGCTCATTAGATTTTTGCTGGAATGCTTCTATTCCCGGTTTTTATATAATTATGGTTTTTCTTATGCAGGAAATCCTGCGGTTATTCCGGGAGCACGATAGAAGCCGCCATTTTGTCATCACAATGGTCGTCCTGTTCATTGCTGTGACAACACCGTTTCTGCAATTAACGTCTCAATGTATCAAGTGTTATACTGCCGGTACTTATTTTGTATATGTCAATGTACCGAAGTTAGAAGATACCTTAAGCGATAAACCCAGAGACAGTGTCATCCGTACATATGGAAACTTCATGAATCCATACTATAAAGACAAGCCATTCTACCGCTATATCGCAAAATAATTGAATCAGCGCTGCTGCCGCAAGAGCATCCGGATAATATTCATCTGGACTTCAAAGTTCTTGCGGTTATTTTTTGCGTTTGTATCCAAAATAAGACCGCAAACAACAGACAAAAACGCCGCCAGCATAAGAACAACACTGACAACTAATGTCGGCATACGCGGTACTAATCCCGTTTCTATGTATTCAATAAACACAGGAATAAACAAGATTATAGATATAAAAAACATCAAACAAGCTGCATATCCAAAGAACTTCAGAGGCTTATAATCACGATACAAGTTAAATATAGTTCCCATTACTTTACATCCATCGGAAAAAGTATTCAGCTTGCTATAACTGCCTTCCGGTCTATCCCGATAAGAGACAGGCACACTGCAAATACGTAAATTCTTATCCAAGGCATGTACCGTCATTTCTGTCTCAATTTCAAAACCGTGAGAAAGAATGGGAAAACTTTTTACAAACAAAGGGCTAAACGCACGGAATCCCGTCATGCCATCTTCTATATGACAGCGTTTTCCCCAAAACATATTGATGCATTTACGGACTAACATATTGCCGACCCCATGAAAAGGCCGCTTATTTTCTTTAAAGTACGTCAAAGACAAGCGATCACCGATTACCATATCCGCCTTATTCCGCAGCACCAGTTTGCACATTTCCCCTGCACTTTCTGCTGGATAGGTATCATCTCCATCTACGATCAGATAGCAATCTGCCTCTATCTCTCTAAACATAGCCCGGACTACATTTCCTTTTCCCTGACGAGATTCTTCACGGACTATCGCACCGGCCGCCCGCGCAATCGCAGCCGTATTATCCGCCGAGTTATTATCATAGACATAAATAACCGCTTGCGGCAATACTCTCTGATAATCGTGCACTACTTTTTCTATTGTCTGGCTTTCATTGTAACACGGTATTAACACTGCTATTTTATCCATATGCGTTCCCTCTATTTTACTTATATTCAACATGATATACCGTATACCCATTGGCTGCATCCAGGGGTACTAAGACGACCGTATCATTATGCATTACGCTTAAATCGCGGTTGCTTAATACATACGATACATTTAATTTTTTTAAATCGCCGATATTTAATCTAATATTGACAATATCCGCAATAATAGAGTTTCCTTTCGGATTTTGAAATTTTGTCGGTTTTGTATTATCCAGCGTGATATTCATATGTGCGTACCGGTTCAGTATGCTGCGTTCCTTTTCTGTAAGCCCGAACAGTTCCCAACGCGGCCAATACACATATAAATTAACACTGTTAATGGTAGGTGCTCCAAACATGATAGGATAACTATTCATATAGTTAATATGCTCTGTATTCCATGTATCCCCATTATCAACAATCCAATATCCTTTATCCTGTGCTGCGATCTCCGTGATTTCTCGTGCCAAGTGCGTGCCATATACACTTTGTACGCCCCGTGCCACTGGATTCACGGCCATACCGGATACAAATGCGGTCAAAACAATGAACAACACCAATCCATGCCGCAACCGCAGTATATACAACGCCGCACAAACAGAAAACATAGATACGACTATAATCCATAAAGCAGCATGTTCCGGTTTAATGACCGGCAATACCATCCATAGCTCAAACCCTGTAAAAAGCACCGTCATGCAAGCCGTCGTCTTTTTGCTGCAAGCAATTGGCCGGAAAGACAATACCCGCAGCAAAATGAGTACTTGCAAAAAATCTATAGCAGGTATCATCCTCGCCGCAGGCGAAAAAGCAAGCAAGGTTACACGCGCCAGAAAGTCGGGCCACGGATATAAAAAGTGAGTGATATACACAACGAGCAATATAATCAGTGTACCGGTAAGACTATCCCGAAAATGCGTTTTACAATAATTCCAGCCAGCCAGCATAATCCCCATCGGGGCGAAACTAATAAACGTTGCGGCGCCAGTCGGCGCATAGCCCATATCCCAACCAAACGGCGCCATATACAACAATATATAATGAAACAGCCAGTCAAAGGAAAAACCGCCGCCCAAATCCCGGCGCTGTCCCGGATAGATAGAATTGGCAAAAGCTAGAATCGTATCCCAGGATTTAAAAAGGACATGTACTATCGGAAGAGCAGTAAGACAGATAAGAATAATTCCCAAAAAAATATCTTTATATGTCCTATACGTATTTTTGCGATTTTTATAAATAATCCAGCCTGCCATGAGTAAGAATACATACGCAAAAGAAACCTGCCAAGCCGGATAAAAAGATACGGCATACGCCACCATGACATATGCCAACCCCAACATATATAAAATCCTTTTTTTATAAAGAGAAGTATGGATATAGCCATTAACCGCAAGCACTCCCAGCTGTCCCCAAAGGAGCGTCTCTACAAAACCGTTGATACTAAACCACCATTGTACCATAGGGGAAAACGCTGTTAACAGCGCATAACTCAAAGATATTTTCTTATCTTGCTGAAAAAAAAGCATGCCGAATTCATAGGAAATAAGAAAAAGAAAAATAAGTCGTCCCGTCCAAAAAAAGGACAATCCATTACCGGCAGGCAAAAACAAATAGCCCCATAAAAAAGGACGGAACACCGTTATCATATCCCAACAGGGCTGCCCGTAAACCAAGGCAACATCCGTAACAGCCGCTCTGGATACATGACTGAAATAAGAAAATCCATCAAAATACTGCGAAAAAGCAAGCGGCGTGAAGACCGCCCATTCATCCAGCTGAAAGGAGTGATTCGTACCTATAAGTGCCGTATCCAAGTCCGGTGCTTGCAATATATGTGCATAAAACCCTATGGAGGATCCATGTATTTGAAAAATAACTAATAGGATCCATACTATAATTCCGATGGTCCAGCGATGCGAAAATATTTTATACATTATACTTTTCCTGTGTATTTTCATCAAAATTCAGTCTTTTTTCTTCAACGACTAACGGCCGGTGCAATATGCGGGCATTGATATTGAGAATATATTCTCCTAAAAGCCCAATAAAGAAAATTTGAACGGAACCAATAAAAAAGATACCGATCAAAAGCGGTGCCATCCCGAAAGGAAATGCATCCCACCAAATCAATTTAGCTATTAAATATAACAGCGCAATCATCATCGTCATGGCAGAAAATAAAAAACCGGCAATAGTAGCGATGCGTAATCCTATTTTAGTATAGGAAGTAAAACCTAACATAGCAAAATCATATAAAGTATACAGATTATTATGCGTCTTGCCGTTCCTTCGTTTTGGTTGTACATACGGTATTTCTTTACGTTCCGGTCCCAGTTCGGCAACGATCCCCCGAAAATACGGCAGCGGATCATCGAGTTCCCGCATGACATCAATAAAACTTTTATCATACAGGCCAAATCCGGTAAAATGTTCTATTTGTTCAACAGATGCCATTTTCTTGATCGCTTTATAATAACAAGACCGCAGAGCATAGACAAAAGGATTTTCCTTGCTGTTCACTTTAATGCCGATAACGATTTTAAATCCTTTTTCCCATTCTTTTACAAATTGAGGAATCATTTCTACGGGATCTTGAAAATCTGCACACATTATAATCGAACAATCTCCTGTGGTTTGGCACAATCCATAATAAGGTGAGTTAGCTTGTCCAAAATTTTTAACGTTGAATATAGCTTTTATTCTTTTAGTCTGTTTGCATAAAAGTTCTAATTTATTTCTTGTTCCATCTGTAGAGAAATTATCTATAAATATTATCTCATAATTATATTGATATAAGTTTTCTTTGAATTCATAAATTATTGCTTCACTTAGAGGAACAACATTATCAACTTCATTAAAGCAAGGAATTAATATACTAATTTTTTTCATATTTTCACTCCATAAGTTATTTAAAAGCCCAAAATTTATTCATAAAAAAATTCAATGGAACGGTTATAAATAATATCAAAAGTGGTGCTATAAAAGCAGAAAATTCAAACCATTCAACAATAATCATTAATAATGATGTTCCCAAAAGAAAAGATAACCCATAAGAAAAATAAGTTTTAATTAAAGTAGTCTTCCATGTTCCAGTATTTTTAAACACATAACGGTTATTCCAAAAGAAAGCATTAAAAACACTAATTATCCAAGAAACAAAATTGGCAATTAAATAATGGACTCCAATAAATAATAATAAATAATACGTTATTAAAGCAATAATAGTATTAGAGATACCTACTAGTCCAAATTTCATAAATTGTATAAAAAAAATTTTTTTTTCCATATACATAATGACTACCTTTTTGAATACTTGCTTTCTCCTTATCAATTCTTTTCGATGCCATTTACACCTAATGTTACTGAAATAATTTCAGGATATTTTCTTTTTATAATTTCATTTATTTCATTAGAATATCCTGCAGCCATAATTAACACTGCTCCAATTTTTCCTTTTTCTAAAATATCTGGTGAAACAACAGGAATATGAGTTGCAGGTGTATATCTATTTTGTTTAAATTCTGCCGAATCAATTACACAACACACATATTTTTTTATATTCAATATGGAGAGATTCGCTAATGACTGATGTCCTGCACCCCATATCGCAACGCTAATATTTTGTGATTTCATTAAATCTAAAAATTTATCTACATCATTTTGAATATATTTTTGACTTTTATAAAATTCTTTCAAATCTAATGCTTCTCTTTTTTTTACTTCAGCTCGTAAAATATATTCATGCCAACAACTATAACAAGAAAGTATTTCAAATCCATTCATTGATAAAAGTAATTTTAATGTATCAGCTGTAAAGTATAAAAGATGATCTTGAATAAGTTCAGAATAAAGATGTCGTTTTAATATCATATCCATATTGGGAACTTCTATAATTCCAACTGCTCCATTTGATAAATTATTGGCTATTCCTCTAAGAAATTCTCCTGGACAAGGGATGTGTTCTAAAAAATTTAAAATGTAAAATGCATCATATGGTGCTTTGGGAATTTGAAATTCTTCCGATTCAATAAATGCATTAAAAACCTTATATCCATTTAATATATCCTTATCCACGGAACTAGCCAAATGTTCTATGCCATAAACATTTGCACCTATTTCTTGCATTATACTTATATACTCACCTGCTCCACAACCAATCTCCAGAATTTTTTTACCCTGTAACCTATATTTTCTTATCCACTTTGAAAAAAAATTTTTTCTAAATTCACGCATTTCTTTCGAAACACCGGAAGCTCGAATTACATCCCGATAATATGGAACGGGATATCCCCCTAGTTGAATCATTCCACAATAATGACACTGAAATAATTCTAAATTTACACCTCTCTCTGCTTTGACATGTTCTGCATCAGGAAAATACTGTGCAGATTTAGGCATATTACTATAATGAATCGAAGCTACTTCGGGTAATTGTAAACCACAACAACGACATTTCATATAGATATCACTACCTATTCTTAATAAATTAAAATATTTCACTTAACTGAAAACAAAATACTCTCATAAATTTCATTTATCCCTTGTCTAAACGAATAGTCCGGTACAAAATTTGTATCTTTTTTTAACTTAGCAATATCGGCTCTTAAAAACATTAGCTGTTGACTATTATATGGAATCTCACCTAATTTTGGAGTTTTATCTGGAGCTACAATATGGTAAATTGCTCTTATATAATCGCGAAGTGCATATGTCCTTCCATTTGCCACATTATACGTTTCTCCATCCTTGCCCTTTTGAGCTAATAGCATTAACGCTTTAGCCGCATCATAAGAATATAAATAATCCCATTCCTGTTCACCAGACGTATAGGCAACCTCTTCCCCTTGCAAAAGTTTTTTAATAGTTATATCTACAAGGCTCTGTGTTGAATCAAATGGCCCATACACACTAAACAAAATTGGCCAAATATGTTGTATCCCATATGATTTACATAAAAGACGAGTCATACTTTCTGCACACAATTTGGCCATGCCATATCCATTTTCAGGTTTTTTTTCTGTTTTCTCGGTAATTATATTATCTTTTCTACCATATTCAGCTTGTGACCCTGTCATAATAAATACAGGACAACTAATAGCATGACAAAGTTCAACGGCATCTATAGCATATATTATATTCTGGCTTTGTAACTTAAAATTATTGCGATTATCTATCTTATGACTTCCCATAGACCCCTCCCAGGCCAAATGAAAAAACACATCATAACTCTTATTATTTAACAGTTGAACACTCGAATGATAGTCTTCCATCGCACAATAAATTATATTAAAAAGCAAATTTTCGTCTGGTAAATATTTCCGCCTTATAGATTTTGGGCGGACTAGTGCTGTAACCTGTACTTCATTTTTCAATAAGTAACGAATTAATGCGTTTCCAGTTACACCTGTTCCACCTGTAACAATAGCAGAATGAATTTTATGCATCATTGACAAACTCCTATTTCCAATATGGATTTCTTGTTACATCTTCCTCACTAAATACTTCTGTAAAAGGAACTGGTACTGATTTACCATAAATGCGATTTGCTACATATTTTTTAATAAAAGGCAAATCTTCTGCAATCAAGCAAGTATCTACATGTTCTCCAAAAAATTTAATATTCATTCCGTTTTGTATAATATTCTTAAGCGGTGTTTGAAAAATATTACCGATAGAAGTATGAATATACGGACAAGGTTGAACAT
>Ga0268359_11187_pt1 | contig 19332 bp, 23 predicted proteins | sample BioMet11_FD_194416 | JGI IMG/M metagenome (GOLD analysis project Ga0268359, IMG submission 194416) | Sewage microbial communities from Oakland, California, United States - Biofuel 11 (PacBio Assembly) | ecosystem: Engineered > Wastewater > Sewage > Unclassified | place: USA: California | collected...
TTGCCGCAGTAAACGATAGCGTCCGCACGATCATGACGTCCACCGGCCCGAGACGCTGCCCGAGAACTGCACGGGTAATCGACGCCCTTGAACTCATCGTGGAAAGAAGATCGGCGGGAATCCCGCTTGCGGATGGCCCGATGGGCGTCCCTCTCGGGGCATCATCAAACCGAGCGCGACGTGCTCAGGATGCTTGCCGCGGAGCACAGCCCCCTTGCCGTCGAGGACGTGATGAGTTCCTCCCTTCGGGTGACCCGCGCCAGACCAGCCCGATTATCTCGGCACAAAAGGAACATGCGAGTCCCCCAGCAAACCACACCAACCGTTCCAAGTCCGGCCTCCAGCGCGCCTCCCCGTGGTCAGCGACGACGTGCTCTTCGGGATCGTGACCGCGACCGACATCATGCTGGTACCTCGGGAGCAAGGGAGGTATTTGGCCGGATCACGACCGGCAACATCGCGGAGGTAATGGACCTTCCGGTTGCGGACAGCTCATGGCGGCAGCCTCATAACCACGACGCACGGATATACACCGGTCAACGTGGCCCGCCCAAGAGATGCTGGGCAAAAAACATCGGGGCGCTCCCGGTTATCGAGAACTCCCGCCTCGTGGGCCTGGTCACGGAATTCGATCTCGTGAGGGCGTTCTCCGAGGAGTGAGATGCCATGCCCGCCAGCTACCTAGCGGCCCGCGACGCTATGAGCAGCCCGGTCTTTGCAGTCGGGCCTTCGGACACCGTAGCCCATGCAAAAAACCTCATGATCCGGCACCGGATCTCACGGGTGCTCGTTAATCGACGGGGGCAGTCTAGCCGGGGGTGCTGACACAGAAAGACATCGCATACCGCTTGAAACAGCCCGAGGCCGCATGGAACGGCGGCCCCCGGACCGGATCCCGGTCGCGGAGTACATGACAGGAAACCCGGTTGTGGTGTCTCCCGACACCCGGCTCCGGGCGATTGCCGGGACATTCGTGGCAAAAGGAATCAGCTGCGTCCCGGTGGTCGACCATACTGCGGTCGTCGGGATCGTAACCAAAGGCGATCTGATGAAGTCCGCCCTCGTATCGGGACCTGAAAGGCACGGTCGGGGACGTGATGGAGGATGCAGTGACCGTCAGCCGCTGGCACTCGCTCGCCCATGTCGTAACCCTCATGCAGGAGCGCGGCGGGAAGCTGGTGGTCGTGAACAAGGACGGGAGCGTGGCCGGGCTCATCACCGAGACCAGCCTCGCGATCCACGGAAAGAACAAAAGATTGCCGGAGGATACCGGAAACCCTTCAACAAAAGACAGGAAAGAATATCCCGGGACAGAACGGGCAGGGGATTATCCGCCGGACGTCCCGGCAACCTGCCGGTGACGTGATGACGAGCCCCGCGATCGCGATCGGGCCAGAAAATACCCTTGTCTCCGCAGGTCCGGCAGATGCAGGATGAACAGGTCAACAACCTGGTTGTCGTCGAAGAACGGCAGCCTGGCAGGGATACTGAAACGAGACGATATCATAAAGGAAGTGGCGAAATGACAAAGGAACTGTTTGTTAAAGATATCATGGCAAAACCAACGACCATATCCAAATCGGCAAAGATCACCGAGGCGCTCGATAAGATGCTCGATCTCGGGATCGATCCCTTAATCGCGCTCAACAATACCTCCGTTGTCGGGACGGTCTCGCGGCAGGCCATTGCGGAGAAGCTGGGGAGCAAACAGAATACTGCCATCGCCCCGACAGCCATCCACGTGGCAAGCGTGGTCGAGGAGGACTTCACGAGCGTGTACCCCGACGAGAGCGTAAACGTGCTCATCCCCCTGCTCCAGCGCTACAAGCTGGTGGTCGTATACGACAGCGACCACAAGCTGCTCGGGCAGGTGACGGCTATCGATCTGTTAAAGAAGTACCCGCACACCGGCGCCCTCAAGGAGGCCATGGTGAAGGCCGTAACGATCGAGGCCGACGAACGCGTGGTCCACCTCCGGCGCAGGATGCTCGACGATGCGATCTCCCGGTTCGTGGTGACCGAGAACAGTAAGCCGGTCGGGATCGTGACCGAGACGGACGTTGCAGTCTCGATGCGGAAGTTCCGCGAGGCAGGTAAAGGACCAGCACCAGGATCACCAGATCCGGAACCTGCTCGTCAAGGATATCATGAGCTCGCCGCTCCTGTCGGTGGATCTCGGTGCAGAAGTACACGAGTGTGATCGAGCTGATGGCAAAAAAGAACATCAGCACGGTGCCGCTCACGGACAAGGGCAAGCTGGCCGGCCTTGTGACCCGCCGGTCGCTGGTCCAGGCCCTGTAAGTACTAAGACATCTCCTTTTTTTCCGGGTCTGGTTTTGTAATCCATGATCCCGGTAGTTACTATGGCTCTGTCCTGTACACGGTACTGGCCGTCCCGGCTCCCGTAAAACCAGAATGTTCCTGCATGACCCCCTGTATCAGCATACCGGGATTTTTTAGGATATCCGGGATTTTTCACGGATCAGCGTTTGTACGATCCCGTGTCCGGATCTGGGTGTGGGTGTGAGGGGGTGGCTGGGGGAAAAATTGCCATTAGTCCGCGATTTTCTCTCTGTAAAAAGAATAAGTTGTGGAGGGGGTCATTGGGGGAAAAATATTTGGAGCCGGGTATTCTCAAAGGAGAAACCCCGGAAAAAAGAAACTCCCGATCTTGTGGACGGTCTTTTTTGTAAACGCACCTTTATGGTATTCCCCGAACGCCTGTTCGGTCTTCTCGGCAAACAGGAGATCTTCTTTGAGGACCGGTTCGAGCTTGGCGAGCGGTTATATGATGTACCGCTCGCCGTCCCGAATGATGAGGAGTTTTTCCCCTTCGGGAACGTTCTCCCTCATCGATGCAGGGATCACGATCTGGGATCCGAGACGAATTGTCTCCATGAAAAGACGGAATCCCCAGATAAAAATAAAACAAAAAAATATTTACGTCATCTGGCAGACGATCCTCACAGGGTAATTGGTTTTGTCAGTCGTTCCTCCAATCTGCCGGCACCGCATTCCGTTCGCGCTGCTGCTGGTGTTGATGGCGGTACTGTTTGCATCAGGCTGTGTGAAGCATAATGAATTGCCCGTGGATATTTCCGGCAGTACCTCTGTTGTAGTTTCCGGTGTCACATCGGTCTCCGATCTGGATAGCGGGGGCGTGTATGATTCAGCACTGGTGGCTCTCGTTCCGGACATCACCCGGTTTGATGTTGTCACCTTCGATCTCCGGGCCATCCGGGACGACATACGATCGAACAGGGGGTTAAGGATCCGCATCAATGGACGCGGGTATACCGGACAATTTACCCGATCGGAGTCCGTGAATACTGACAGCGGTTTTGAAACCTACTCCGGGGTATTGCAGAATGAACCGAACAGTTCAGTCTTAATTACTGTTAGTCCTACCTCGTTTATCGTCGGATCGATCACACACGATAACACTACCTACTGGATTATGCCTGTTGATAAGGAGAAGTACCGGCCGGATAATTCTCCCGTCCTTCATGTCATTTACGAGGAAAAGGATGCGAAAGGTTTCCAGAATCCCAATATTACCGACATTTTCCCCTCAGAAACATACCTGCATTCGTATCATCGCGATGCAAAAACCGGGATCGCACGGTTGACCGAACCCTCGCTCATCGGCATGGAGTCACCGGCCACCGATGGCGATCATATTGTATGGTCATGGGTATACTATGGAAAGCGCGGACTTACCCTTTATTCCATCCCTACCGGAAAGTATACCGAGATCAGTGCCGAGCCATTCGGCCTGAGCCCCCCGAAGATATCCGGTAATTTCATTGTTTGGGCTGACAGCCGGGACTGTGTCTCCGGGGATCAGACTCACAGTCTTGTGCTGTATGATATTGTATCGGGCACGAAAACCTGCATCTGCTCGAATCCCAAGAGCCCGAGGTATGCCAGTGTCTCCGGTAATTACGTAGTCTGGGAGGATAATGTTCACAGGAATACCAACAATCGTTCCCCTATGGATCATTATCTCTATAACGTCTACCTGTATGACATCCGGGCCGGTAAAGAATCGCTTATCATGCCTAACGTATCCACCCAGGAGTACCCGACGATATCTGGCGACCGGATAGTCTGGAGCGATTCCCGAAACTATCCCCCGGGGGGGAATTATAGGGATATCTTCCTTTACAGCATCCCCGATGGAAATGTCACGATCATCAATAAAGTCCCCCTGATCCCCTCCCCCCCTTACATCCACGGGGATTATGTCCTTTGGAGCGATCGGGGAACAGGTCCATCGTCGCGGGTCCATCTCTATACCATTTCAACCGGTGAGGATCGCGTTCTTGACGACAGTTCTTCCGGGTATGTCACAGGTTTTTCCCTGTCGGGCGATTATATTGTCTGGACCATGGAAGAATTCCGGGGAAACGATATACCCGATGCGATACCTGTCGTATATGATTTGAGGAAAGGCGCAGCGGTATCGGTATGCCCCAAAGGCGTTGCGCCATTTTCCGTATCGGGAAATACCTTCCTTGTTGCCGATGCCGGGGGAATCGGATTTTGCGGGCAGGCTCGAAACGGATATCCTGATCCAGACCTTAACGTGCCAGTATTATGATCCCCGGTTTACACAGTGCCAGTTCTGTAATCTGTTGTTCTATCCGTGGGGAAAGGGGGTCGGAGAGGATAACAGGTAGTTGTCGTGATTGTCAAAACGGTTTCAATATACTTACGTATCGGCATGATCAGATCTCTTTTTGGAAACATTTCCCAAAGGCTGTGACCTTGTTATGACCCGGATTTATGTTCTGTCGGTCCTGTTCCTGCTTGCAGGATGCGTAATGGCAGCGGCAGGATGTATCGGACAAGACTGGAATGATAAAAGTATGGAAAACCGTACGACAGATACACCAATTGCGGGGCCATCCGTTCAGTCATCTTCCCAAGCCGGCGGGTTGGAGAATTACTGGGTTACCATTCATCCGGTCGACGATACGCAATGCGGGAAAAATTTTACTGTCACCAGTACGACCAATCTCCCGTCGGGTGGAGAAATCTCATTTCGGGTCTACCGGTCAATGACCGGTTATTCCTGGGAAGCAGGGTGCCGCAACCAAAGCTGCGTGATGGGAACGGTGACGGTAGTTCCTGGAGAAAACGAATATAACATTACAGCGTTTGACGTAAATTCATCGGCACTTGTCCCGGACGAATATATTATCAGTGAGAATGCAGCCGGGGAAAATGCAAGTGCGGCAATCCTCATGAATCTAATCCCGTAATTACTCAGCATGCACGTTTGGCTATGTCATTCCCTCAAGGATCGTACCTGCAAGAGACCGTAGCGGATAACGATTGTCTGTCTACATTGCCCATGTTTGAAGGGGAAACCGTTCTTTTCTCCCAAAACACTTATTATCCCTCCCCTACCATAGTATAAAGCACCATTCATGGAGCAGCGGAGACCTCCGTTGCGAGTGTCTGAGATAGATGCGAGATTGCTCTGTTGAGGTAGCCAAGCCTGGTATGGCGCAGGTTTGCTAAACCTGTGTCCCAAAAGGACTCGAGGGTTCAAATCCCTCCCTCAGCGCTTCAAGTAGAGAAAATCTCAAAATCGAGGGGATTGGATGGCTCAGGAAGAAGAAATAAGATATTACGTCCGGATTGGCACGACCGATCTGGACGGCACGAAATCGGTGCGGGTAGCACTGACCGGTATCAAGGGTATCGGCAGGCACACCTCAACGATCATCTCCCGGATGGCCAAGGTAGACGAGTATGCAAAGCTCGGTCTCCTTGACGAGGAGTCGGTCAACCGGATCCGCGCCGCAGTTGAAAAGTACGCCGCGAGCATCCCTGCGTGGATGGCCAACCGGCCCAAGGATGTGTATACCGGCGAGGACAAGCACCTCATCGGCACCGACGTCACGCTCACCCGCGACGAAGATGTCAACATGATGAGGAAGATCCGCTGCTACCGTGGCATCCGGCACGAAACCGGCCAGAAGGTCCGCGGACAGCGCACCAAGTCGACCGGCAGAACCGGTATAACCGTTGGTGTCAGTAAGAAGAGAGAAGGATCCCAAGGGGCGGCGAACTGATCATGGGATACCCAGGCAAGAACCACAAGTCCTACCAGACGCCCAAGCGCCCGTGGGAGAAGACCCGGATCGAGGAAGAGACCCGGCTCGTGATCGAGTACGGCCTGCGCAACAAGCGTGAGGTCTGGAAGGCGCAGAGCCACCTGCGGAAGTACCGCAAGGCTGCCCGTGACCTGCTCGCCCTTATGTCCAACGGCACCGCTCAGGAGCGTGTCGAGGCAAAGAAGACCGAGCTCATCAGCCACATGCAGCGCACAGGGCTCCTCGGTGCCGAGGCGGATATCGACAGCGTCCTCGCACTCAAGGTCACCTCCCACCTCGAACGCCGGCTCCAGACCATCGTGTACCGGAAAGGCCTCGCCCGCTCACCGAAGCAGGCACGCCAGTTCGTTACCCACGGTCACATCGCGATCAACGGCCAGCGTGTCACCGTCCCGGGATACGTTGTCAAGCGCGGTGAGGAAAACGGCATTGCATACTATGGCAAGTCGCCGTTCACCGATGCAGCCCATGCAGAGCGGACCCGTATCACCAAGCCCGCCGGTGCAGCGGCAGCAGGCCCGGCAACCGGCGCAGGGGTGAACTAAAATGGCGGCAAACGAGAAAGAAAAGTGGGGCATTGCACACATCTTTGCCTCCTTTAACAACACGATCATCACCGTAACCGACCTCTCCGGTGCAGAGACGGTCACAAAATCGAGCGGTGGCATGGTCGTCAAGCAGGACCGGAACGAGAGTTCCCCGTATGCCGCCATGCAGATGGCCGCAAACGTTGCCGCAATCGCCCGCGAAAAGGGCATTGTCGGCGTCCATGTGAAAGTCCGTGCGCCTGGCCAGGGCAAACAGCGCAGCCCCGGCCCCGGTGCCCAGGCAGCAATCCGTGCGCTTGCCCGTGCCGGCATGCGCATCGGCCGTATCGAAGACGTCACGCCTGTCCCGCATGACTCATGCCGTCCCAAGGGAGGCAGACGGGGAAGGAGAGTGTGATGGAGATCGAATTCGCGAGTCTGGACGACAATCTGGCACGTTTCACCCTTTCGGGAGCGAGACCCGGATTTGCCAATGCGTTCCGGCGTGCAATGATCGGCGAAGTGCCGACCCTTGCCATCGAGGACGTGCGCATCTACGATAACACGAGCGCACTCTTCGACGAAATGCTGGCGCACCGGCTCGGGCTCATCCCAATCAAGACCGATCTCAGCAGTTACTCGACTCAGGACTCATGTTCGTGCGGAGGGGCAGGCTGCCCGTCCTGCACGGTCACCTACACGCTCAGCGTTGAGGGCCCGAAAATGGTCACCTCAAGCGACCTCATCCCGCAGGACCCCAAGGCTGCGCCCGTGTACGACAACATCCCTATCGTGAAACTCACGAAGGGACAGAAACTGGTCATCGAGGCACGCGCCGTCCTCAACAAGGGCAAGGTGCATGCAAAATGGCAGCCGACCCTCGTCTGCGGGTACAAGAACCAGCCGATCATTTCGATCAGCGATACCTGCGACGCGTGCGGAATGTGCGTGGACGAATGCCCGCGCACTATCCTTGCAGTCAAGGGCAAGAAGGTTGCAGTCGTCGATGGGAAACTCACCGACTGCTCCATGTGCAAGCTCTGCGAACGGGCCTGCCTCGCGAGCGGTATCGGCGAGGAACCGGCGATTAAGATCACTGCCGAACCCGACCGGTTTATCTTCGTGGTCGAGGGCGACGGATCGCTCCCGGTAAAAGAGATAATGGTAAAGGCGCTCTCCTTTGTAAAGGAGCAGGCCGACGAGCTGGAGAGACAGACAAGCGAGATTTCAGGGGAGGAAAAGAAATGACACGACAAGTGGAGAAGACGAACCCCCGTCTTACCAACCTCATCTCTCTGTTAAAGAATATGTCACGCGAGAATGAGGCCAAGATCTGGCGCGAAATTGCAGGCAGGCTGGAGACCCCGAACAGGAACTACGCCGAGGTCAACCTGTCGAAAATCAACCGCTACGCCCAGAAAGGCGAGACTATCATCGTCCCGGGCAAGGTGCTGGGCAGCGGCATGCTGGAGCAGTCCGTGAAAGTTGCAGCGCTGAACTTTTCTGCATCGGCGACGAGCAAGATCGCGGAAGCAAAAGGGCAGTGCATGACCATCGAGCAGCTCTTAAAGGACAACCCCAAGGGCAGCGGTGTCCGGATCCTGAGGTGAACAAAACATGGTTACCGTAATCAATGGCGACGGCCTTATCCTCGGACGGCTGGCAAGCATATCAGCCCGGCGCGCCCTTTCCGGTGAAGAGATCGCGATCGTGAATGCCGAGAAGGTCATCATCTCCGGCAGCCGCGCCCGCGTGCTCGGCAATTACTACCACAAGCGCGAGCGCGGGTCGACCGACTGGGGTCCGTACTTCCCCCGCAGGCCCGACCACATCGTCAAGCGCACGATCCGCGGCATGCTTCCCTACAAGCGCGCCCGCGGCGCCGAGGCGTTCAGGCACATCAAGTGCTATGTCGGTGTCCCGGCAGAGTTCGCAGACGCGAAGATGGAAGTCCCCGAAGAAGTCCACATGGACCGGCTCAACAACCCGCAGTTCGTAACGCTTGCGGCGGTCAGCACGGCCCTCGGAGCCAAGTTCTAAGGCGGTCTACTCATGGCAAAGATCATTAACACCAGCGGAAAACGCAAGACGGCAATCGCACGGGCGACCGTGAAGGCCGGCAAAGGCATGATCCGGGTCAACTCCGTGCCGCTCGAAAAATACGGCAACGAGACCACCCGGATGAAGATCGCCGAGCCGCTCCTCCTTGTCCCGAATGCGGCAAACGAAATCGATGTGACCATCGACGTCTCCGGCGGAGGGGTCATGGGACAGGCAGAGGCGGTCCGTACCGCGCTCGCCCGCGGCATCATGGAATGGACCAACGATCCCGCGATCAAGGACGCATACCTGGCATACGACAGGACGCTCCTCGTGAACGACTCGCGCCAGAAAGAAACCAAGAAGCCTCACGGCCGTGGCGCACGCAAGAAGTTCCAAAAGTCTTATCGTTAAACAAACAATATATGAGAGGTCGACAATCTTGATACCCGTACGATGTTTCACCTGTGGAAAACCCATTTCCATCGCGTGGGAAGAGTATAAGGCTCGGCGGGAGAAAGGCGAGGATCCTAAAAAGATCCTCGACGATCTCGGTATCACCCGATACTGCTGCCGGCGTATGCTTCTCACTCACAAAGAGATCATTGATGAGCTCAACCCGTACCAGTAATATGACCGAGGGGTCGTGGGGTAGCCTGGACTATCCTATTGCGTTCGGGACGCAGTGACCTGAGTTCGAATCTCAGCGACCCCATTTTACAACAGTACTACATCGCAGAAGCGAACAATTTTTGAGGACAAGGAATGCAGACGCAAGTTTACACCCGGTATGAACGGGCGAGGATTATTGGAGCACGTGCTCTGCAGATATCAATGGGTGCACCGATACTTACCACGACTTCCCGGATCGATCCCTTGGAGATCGCCATCGAGGAGTTCAACGCAAACGTCATCCCCATTACCGTAAAGAGAAGATAAGGACGTGTGGCCACCATGACGACCATTGAGACAATCGAGCTGCGGACGATCCTCGACAGCCGGGGGAACCCGACCGTCGAGGCCGATGTCTATACGATAAGCGGCCACGGGCGCGCGGCAGCGCCGAGCGGGGCCTCCACCGGTGCGGCGGAGGCAAAGGTCGTGCCGCCCAAAGAGGCCATCGATCACGCGGTCGAGAACCTCGTCCCGGCGCTTATCGGGATGGATTCTGCCGATCAGGAGTGCTTCGATGCACAGCTCCGCGACATCGACGGAACGGAGAACTTCTCCGTGATCGGGGCAAACATCGCCGTCGCACTCTCCCTTGCAAACGCAAAGGCAGCGGCCTCGGCGCTCGGGCTGCCGCTCTTCCGGTACCTGGGCGGGGCATTTGTCAATGAAATGCCGCTCCCGCTCGGGAACGTGATTGGCGGCGGGGCGCATGCCACGAACGCTACCGAGATCCAGGAATTCCTGGTGGTTCCGGGCGGCGCGGTGGATGCAGAGGAGGCAGTCTTTGCTAATGCCGCCGTCCACAAGAACGTCAAGGATATCCTAAAGAAGAAAGGGATTGCCGCCGGCAAGGGTGATGAGGGTGCCTGGGCACCGCAGATCGACGATGCCCTCGCATTTGAGCTCATTGCCGAGGCAACCGGACGCGTGGCCGACGAGATGAACGTGCAGGTCGATATGGGGATCGATGTTGCATCGAGCCAGATGTGGAACGGCGAGGGTTACAAGTACCGCGACCGTGTCCGCTCGACCGAAGACCAGATCGCATACATCGCAGAACTGGTCGACAAATATCACCTCGTCTATGTCGAAGATCCACTCCACGAGGACGATTTCGACGGGTTTGCGGAACTCAACAGCCAGATCGGCGACCGCTGCCTGCTCTGTGGGGACGACCTCTTTGTTACCCAGGTCGACCGCATAGAAAAAGGCATCGAGAGAGGTTCGGCAAACTGCGTCCTCATCAAACCCAACCAGGTCGGCACCTTAACCGACACCTTCGAGGCCGTCCGCCTCGCCCACACCCATGGTCTGGACACAGTGATGAGTCACCGGTCCGGCGAAACCACGGATACCACGATTGCGCACCTTGCTACGGCGTTCTCCTGCGTTTTCTTAAAATGCGGGGTCGTCGGCGGCGAGCGCATTGCAAAACTCAACGAACTCATCCGCATAGAGGAACAACTATGACCCAAGCAAACGAGATGGAAATTGAATTAAAGGAACCGCTCATCCCCGTCGAGGAGTACCTGGCAGCCGGTGTCCACATCGGTACCCAGCAGAAAAGCGAGGACATGAAGAAATTCATCTACCGCGTCCGCGGCGATGGTCTCTATATTCTCGATATCCGCGAGACCGATTCCCGGATCAAGACGGTGGCCAAGTTCTTGAGCAAGTACGAGGCGCCCGACATCCTTGTCGTCACCTCCCGGCAGTACGGCCAGTACCCGGCAAAGAAGTTCGCCGACACCATCGGCGCGATGTCGGCAACCGGCCGGTTCATCCCGGGCCTTCTCACAAACCCGGTCCTTGAAAACTACATCGAGCCCAAGGTTGTTGTCGTCACCGACCCGATCGGCGATGCACAGGTCATCAACGAGGCAGTCCAGTGCGGCATCCCGGTCGTCGCACTCTGCGACACGAACAACATGACCAAGTTCGTGGACCTCGTTATCCCGACAAACAACAAGGGCCGCAAGGCGCTCTCGATGATCTACTTCCTGCTCACAAAAGAGATGCTCAAGATCCGCGGGATCTCGACGGCACTCACCCAGGAAGATTTCGAAACCGAGATCTGAAGCGATCCTCCTTTTTGAGGTTGATCGTTACCTATAATATCTGGACGACCAGAGGGTTGATCCGATGATGTCGCGTCCGTGCGCCGTGGCGGGGATGTTCTATCCCAAGGATCCTGCCCGTCTCGGACACCTCCTCGGCGGTTTCTTTAACGGGACCGGGCCGGCGAAAAATGCCAGGGGAATTGTCTGCCCGCATGCCGGGTATGTCTATTCCGGGCAGATCGCAGCCCATGCTTTCTCTACCATCTCCCCCGATTTTTCCGGCACCTTTGTCGTGATCGGCCCGTCCCATAACGGGTACCTCACCTGTGCCTCGGCAATCGCGTGGGATACACCGCTTGGGCCGGTCGAAACCGATGAGGAGTTTGTCACAGAACTGGATATCCCGGTCGACGAGATGGCCCAGATAACCGAGCACTCGATCGAAGTGCAGCTGCCGTTCATCCGGTACCGGTTCCCCAAAGCGAAGATCGCCCCCGTTATGATGGGCGAGCAGGATCCCGCCCATGCCATGGCCGTGGCCGAAAAGATCGTGGCGGCACACCGGATGACAGAACGGGATATCCGGATCGTTGCATCGAGCGATTTCTCGCACTATGTGCCGGAGACGGTTGCCCGGGACGGCGACCTGTATGCGATCCAGGCGGCGGAGAACCTCGATGTGCCGGAATTTTACCGGCGGATACGGGAAAAACGCCTGACCGTTTGCGGGTACGGCCCGATCAGCGCCATGATCACCGCCTGCCTGCACATGGGGGCGGAGAAGGGCGAACTTATCCGGTACGGCACGAGCGGTGGATGCGAGCGGCGACCGGGATGCGGTCGTAGGATATGCAGCCATTGCGGTGATGTAGGTTGGCAACGTGGAGTGCGCCGGGCAAGGTGTTTTTGTTCGGCGAGCATGCGGTAGTATACGGAAAGCCCGGGATAGCGCTTGCCATCAAGCCCCGGGTCTTTGTAACCGTCCGGAAGTCCCGGCGCCCCCAGCGGGCAAAGTCGCCCTACATCGACAGCTGCTTCGAGGCGATGGGGGTGATGGGGAGCGTGTACATCAACTCGCAGATCCCCAGTTTCCTCGGGACTCGGGTCGTCCGCCGCGGTGGACCGTTGCAACGCTCTCGGCAATCAACGATGAGTTTGCGCTCGGGGAAAACCCGGGAAGACGTGGCAAACATGGCATTCGAGATCGAAAAGAAGGTGCAGAAAGGGCGGGCGAGCCCCACGGATACCACGGTCTCCTCGTTCGGGGGCATCGTGCTCATCAACGGTACTTCCCGCAGGCGCCTGCCTCCCGAGAACATGTATCTCGTGATCGGCGATTCGCTCGTCTCCCACAGCACGGCACGGATGGTCGAGCAGGTGGCGGACTTAAAAAAGCACAACCCGCAGATCGTCGACCCGATCCTCGATGCAATCGAAGGAGTGAGCCTTGCCGCGATCCATCACCTGGCAAACCACCGCGAGCTGGGACGGTACATGAACATGAACCACGCGCTTCTCGATGCGCTCGGCGTCGGCCACCCGCAGCTCTCAAAACTCGTGCTTGCGGCGCGGTCGGCCGGGGCGTTCGGCGCAAAACTCACCGGGGCCGGGGGCGGCGGCTGCATGGTCGCCCTCTGCGCAAAACCGGTCCGGCACCGGGTGGCCCACGCGATTCGAGTCCTGCGATGCCCGTGCGACTCGTGACCGGGATCGATACCGAAGGGGCAAGGAAGGAAAAAAATGTCTGAACGCGTGATCGTAAAACTCGGCGGCAGCGTTATCACCGATAAGGGTGCAGACTGCGCGATCAACCGTGCCGCCCTTGCCGACATTGCCGGGGCGATCGCCCGGGCGCACGCATCGGAGATCATGGTCGTCCACGGCGCCGGGTCCTGCGGGCACCCCGAGGCGCACCGCTATCATCTTGACCGCGGTGCAGAAACCGGGGCAACGGACGGGATTTACATCACGCACCGGGCCGTGAGTTCCTTAAACGATGCCGTCGTTTCTTCTTTACGGGAAGCCGGTATCGCGGCAATCGGCGTCCACCCGCTCCATGCGGGCGTGGCGGACAACGGCCGGCTCGTTGCATTCGAGCACCGGCATATAGAAAAAATGCTCGCACTCGGGATGGTTCCTGTGATCCACGGCGACGTGGTGATGGACCTTTCCCGGGGAGCATGTATCGTATCGGGCGACCAGCTCGTGCGGTACTTCGCGGTTGCGCTCAAGTGCAACCGCGTCGGGCTCGCCACCGATGTACCGGGAGTGCTGGATGGGGGGCGTGTCGTGCCGGAGATCACTCCGGGCACGGTCGCGAACCTCCAGATCGGCAACTCGTCACATACCGATGTAACCGGTGGAATGAAAGGGAAAATTGACGAACTGCTCGGGCTTGCACGTGCAGGCACCGGGTCTGATATCTTTCATGTCTCGCGCCTCGGCGATTTCCTTGCCGGAAACGACCATGGCGGGACAAAAGTGAGGGGGAACTAACCATTATGGCTGACAAGAAACGGTTCACATCGTCGCGCAAGCTCGACCACCTGCGCATCTGCGCAGAGGAGGCCGTCGAGTGCGGCGATGCAGGATTCGGCGATGTCCGGCTGGCGCACAATGCCCTGCCGGAGTGCGATATGCGCTCCATCGACCTGTCCGTCCGTTTCCTCGACCATACGCTCAAATCCCCCCTCTTCATCTCGGCAATGACCGGAGGTCACCCGAAGACCAGGGACACCAACGCCCGCCTTGCCCGGATCGCAGAACGGTTCGATCTTGGCATGGGTGTAGGCTCCCAGCGTGCGGCACTGGAGGACAAGTCCCTTGCGGACACGTTTCTCGGTTGTCCGCGATGAAGCGCCCCACGCGTTTATCGTAGGAAACCTCGGCGCCGTGCAGCTCCGCGAACACGGGACTGCATGGGCAGAGGAAGCCGTGGAGATGATCGGGGCGGACGCGATTGCGATCCACCTCAACTTCCTGCAGGAAGCAATCCAGCCGGAAGGCGATCACAATGCAACCGGCTGCCTTGCCGCGATTGCAGAACTCTGTTCCGAAATCAAGACCCCGGTGATCGTAAAAGAGACCGGGTGCGGGATCTCGGGCGAAGTAGCTCGCCGCTGCTGGGGCGCCGGCGCGAAAGCCATCGATATCGGCGGCTGGGGCGGCACCTCGTGGGCGGCAGTCGAGAGCGTACGGGCCGGCGAGAGCAAAAACGAGAAAGACCGGCCCTTGCAGACGCTTGGCGAAGACTTCTCCGAATGGGGCATTCCCACGGTGGTGAGCCTTGCCGAGGTCGCAGCGACCGGCGGCCCGGTGATTGCATCGGGCGGGATACGCACCGGCATCGATATCGCAAAGTGCCTTGCCCTCGGGGCGGACCTTACCGGTATGGCGATGCCGCTTTTAAAACCGGCGCTTGAAAGCGACGCGGCGCTTATTGCCCGCGTGGAGACGATCCACCGCGAACTGGTGGGCGCGATGTTTTTGAGCGGTGCCGCACGGACCGCCGACCTGCGCTCGATCCGTGTGTATATTACGGGAACGACCCGGCAGATGATCGGGGAGCGCACCGGCGCATATCACGAGATGTGAGGCAGTTTTCTTTAGACAAAAACTGCCGGTAAAACAACAAAAACAACAGGAGAACCAACATGGATATAGAGATTATAGCAGTGGGCGGGGTACAACGAAGTCGGACGGAACATGTCCGCAGTCCGCTGCGGGAAAGAAATTGTCATTTTCGACATGGGCCTCCGCCTGGACCAGATGATGATCCACGAGGACGCGGAGGTTGAGAATATGCACTCCCTCGATCTTATCAAGATCGGGGCGATACCCGACGATACCCTGATGAACTCGGTCGAGGGAACGGTCAAAGCGATCGTCTGTTCCCACGGCCACCTCGACCATATCGGTGCGATCCCGAAGCTGGCGCACCGGTACAATGCGCCGATCATCGCCTCGCCCTATGCAACCGAACTGATCCGGCAGCAGATCTCGGGCGAGCAGAAGTTCGGGGTGAACAACAAGCTCTTCGCGCTCCGGCCCGGCCAGAGGTACACGATCTCGCAGCACCTGGTGCTTGAGTTCGTCCGAACCCAGCACTCGATCATCGACACGGTGACCCCGGTGCTCCACACGCCGCACGGGGCCATTGTGTATGCCTGCGACTTCAAGCTCGACCGGAGCCCGGTCATCGGCGAACCCCCGGACTTTGCCCGGTTCCGCCAGATCGGAAAGGAAGGCGTGCTTGCGCTGATCGTCGAGTCGACTTACATCGACCGCCCGGGCCGGTGCCCGAGCGAGCGGATGGCACGGAACCTTGTCCGGGACGTAATCACGAGTTACGAGGACGATAAAAACGCGATCATCGTCTCGACGTTTTCGTCCCATATCGCCCGGGTCAAGACGATTGCGGAATGTGCGCACGAGATCGGGAGAAAACCGGTGCTTCTCGGCCGCTCCATGGAGAAGTACTCGGTCACGGCCGAGCAGATGAAACTCGTCTCGCTTCCCCCGGACACGAGCGTCTTTGGGAACCGCAGGACCGTTGACCGGACCCTGCGCCGGATAATGAAGGCGGGAAAAGAGAAATTCCTCCCGATCATCACCGGCCACCAGGGAGAGCCGGGCTCTATCCTGACCCGGCTGGCCCTCGGCGATACGCCGTACCAGATCGCAAAAGGCGACAAGATCCTCTTCTCGGCGAACGTTATCCCGAACCCGATGAACTACGGCCAGCGCTACATGGTCGAGGCGCACTTAAAAATGGCCGGCGCCCGGCTCTTCCCGGACCTCCACGTGAGCGGGCACGCGTACCGCGAGGATCACTACGAGTTCATCAGCATGCTCAACCCGCAGCACATCGTCCCGGCCCACGGGAACATCAAGATGACCGCGGCCTACGCCGAGTTTGCCGCAGACCTCGGCTACACGCTGGGTAACGACGTCCACGTGATGCAGAACGGCCAGCGGCTCATCATCAATTAAGGAGAGGAAACACGATGTCGGAACTATCACCGTACTTAAAATCGGTCGCGAAAAAGATCGACGGCCTGATTGACGAAAACTTCAACCGCGCAACCGGAGAGCTCGACAAGGCCTCCGCCCACCTCTTAAATGCCGGCGGCAAACGCCTCCGGCCTGCGGTGGTCATGCTCGCGGCGGATGCAGTACGGAGCGGGAGTTCCGCCGATATCATGCCGGCAGCACTCGCGCTCGAAGTCACCCACACTTTCACCCTGATCCACGACGATATCATGGACGGGGACTCGCTCCGGCGCGGGGTGCCGACGGTTCATACGAAGTGGGACATGCCGACCGGGATCCTTGCCGGCGATGTCCTCTATGCCCGGGCATTCGAGTTTATCGGCCAGGCAAAAGCGGGTGACGGGGCAAAGGTCCATGCGACATGGCTTCTGGCCCGGGCCTGTGCCGAGATCTGCGAAGGCCAGTACATGGACATGTCGTTCGAACACCGGACCGACGTGACCGAGAAAGAGTACATGGAGATGGTCTCCAAAAAGACGGGGATCCTCTATGCGGCGGCAGCGGCAATTGGCGGCACGCTTGCCGGCGGGAGCAAAAAACAGGTCGATGCTCTCTATCAGTTCGGGCTCAACACCGGCATCGCGTTCCAGATCCAGGACGACCTCATCGATCTCTTGACACCCCCGGAGAAGAGCGGCAAGGACCAGGGCTCCGATCTCCGCGAGGGCAAGCAGACCTTAATTATGATCGTTGCCCGGCAAAAGGGCGTCGACCTCCTGAAATACCGGCGCGAACTCTCGCCTGCCGACATCAGGGCCGCAATAAAGGAACTCACCGATGCGGGCGTCATCGATGAAGTGAAAAAGAAGGAAGCCGCCCTTGTTGCAGACAGCAACCGGCTGCTCTCCGTCCTCCCTCCCACCAAAGAGCGGCAGCTCCTCATGGACGTCGGCGAATTCTTCGTGACCCGGAGCTTCTAGGATGGCAGGGGACGAGATAAAGGCCGCGCTTTTTTTATGTGCACTCCAGAACGCGGTCAAACACGGCGGAGTACCGCAGGCAGGGGCGGTTATCGGGATGGTGATGGGAGCACACCCCGAGCTGCGCAAACAGGCAAAGGAAGTCTCCGCAGCGGCAAAGGATGCAATTGCTGATGTGGCAGCACTCTCCCCTGAGGAGCGGGTGGCAAAGCTCCAGTCCCTTTCCCCGGAGATGTTTGCCGCGCTCCACGAGAAGCACGAAAAAAAGAAGGTGCTCCCCGAGCTCGAAGGCGCCGAGAAGGGCGTTGTCATGCGGTTTGCGCCCAACCCCTCCGGCCCGCTCCACATCGGCCATGCCCGGGCGGCGGCGCTCAACGATGCCTACGTGAAGCAGTACGGGGGCAGGTACATCCTCCGTATCGAGGACACGGACCCGAAGCGCGTCGACCCCGAAGCCTACGAGATGGTAAAGGAGGATATCAAATGGCTCGGCCTCGGGATCACCGAGACGGTGACCCAGAGCGAGCGTTTCCCTATTTACTACGATCTCTGCAAACAGCTCATCGAACGCGGCGGGGCGTACGTCTGCACCTGCGAGAACGAGCACTTCAAAGCGTTAAAAGACGCGAAGAAAGCCTGCCCCTGCCGCGACCAGCCGGTCGAGACAGCGCTTACCCTCTGGGAGAAGATGCTTGCCGGCGGCTTTAAGGAAGGAGAAGCCTCGGTCCGGGTCAAGACCGATCTCCTCAACCCCGACCCGGCAATGCGTGACTATCCCATTTTCCGGATTCTCGACGCTCCCCTTCACCCGAAGATCGGGGATGCACGGGTGTACCCGCTGATGAACTTCTCGGTCGTTGCCGACGACCACCTGCTCGGCGTAACGCACGTGATCCGGGGAAAAGACCACATAGCAAACACCCGGCGCCAGCGTTACCTCTACGACCACTTCGGCTGGAAGGTCCCGGTATACCGCCACTATGGCCGGATGGGGATCGAGGGCGTGGTGCTCTCGACCTCCCAGATGCACGCAGGGATCAATGAGGGGAAGTATACCGGCTGGGACGATATCCACCTCGGGACGCTCCGGGCCCTTGCCCGACGGGGAATCAGCCCCGAGGCCGTGAAAAACGCGATGATCGCCATCGGTATCGGCGACGTGGACATATCGTTCTCGTGGGACAACCTGTACGCGGAGAACAAGAAGATCGTAGACCCGGTGGCAAACCGGTACTTCTTCGTGCCCGACCCGCTGGAGGCAAAAGTTGAGGGATCCCCGGCCCGCACGGCCCACGCAATGCTCCACCCGGGCCACGAAGAGAAAGGAATGCGCTCCCTTGAATTCACCGGCACGGTCCTCCTCCCGAAGGGTGAGATCGTGCCCGGGACGTCCATGGTCCGGTTAAAAGATCTCTTCAACGTGAATGTTGCATGGGATGGCGAGGTTCCCTCCTTCTCGTATGGTGGGGACTCGCTTGCCGATGCCCGGGCGGCAAAGGCAAAGATCATCCAGTGGCTGCCAGCGCAGGCAGCCCTGCCGTGTACCCTCCTCACGCAGGATGGGGAGATGAAAGGCGCCTGCGAGCCCGCGGTAAAGACCGAGGCGGGCAACGTTGTGCAGTTCGAGCGCGTTTCCTTTGCCCGGATCGATGCCGCGGATAAAAGCGGTATCCGGGCCTACTTCACGCATACCTGAGCGTGCGGTTTTGGTACAATGGGGAGAAAATCCCCGAATCTTTTCTTATTCCCGGTAAAATCCTGTAAATGCCCGTTATTTTGTCTCTTAACAAATCCATAATATTTTAATAACAAAATATCGGATAGGGTATAGTGGAAGACACGGCCGGTTACTGCAAATATACGGATGACTTTCCGAGTGCAACCGATATCGAGAGATGGGTTGCCGGCCATCCGGACGCCGGCCAGCTTGCAG
>Ga0268359_10106_pt1 | contig 19278 bp, 14 predicted proteins | sample BioMet11_FD_194416 | JGI IMG/M metagenome (GOLD analysis project Ga0268359, IMG submission 194416) | Sewage microbial communities from Oakland, California, United States - Biofuel 11 (PacBio Assembly) | ecosystem: Engineered > Wastewater > Sewage > Unclassified | place: USA: California | collected...
CTGGCATTCTTCTTTGCATCAAAGCTGACATATACAACACAGGTTGCGTTCTTTTCGAAATCAAACATTACAGGCCTTCCGTTTAAAACCTGTGCCTGTGAAAGTTCCTTGACTTCAACGTTAGTCTGAGGTTCAGGGGAGCCACCGCCGCCACCGCTACTTCCACTGCTGTGGCTACTTCCACTACTGCCATCTGAACTGTCACCTGAATTATCATCTGAAACTGCCATCTGAACTACCATCTGAACTGCCATCTGAACTGCCATCTGAACTGCCATCTGAACTGTTATCTGAAACGCCGTCAGAACTGCTGCTATTATCTACAATTTCCTCTGGAGGCTCTGTTACGTTTTCGGAAGGATTGGCTGTTGAGTTATTTGATGCAGGAGGTAGCTCAGGCGTTGACGAATTCGCCCTTGTAAGAGCTGCATAGTCGATCTCACTATCGCTAAGTTTGACGTCTCTTCTGCTATACCGTCTCCGTTTTCGTCATAATGCGTTTGAGAAAAGCCTGTCCCATTAGGTTTGGCCCAATAGTTTCCTGCAATATAGGGGCCGTCTATAATGTTTTTCCCTGTTGATCTGGTAGTGTTCCAGACGTTAGGGTAACCATAATCGTTATCAAAAATTACATTTACTGTGTTATTGAAATAATTGTTATAGATTTTGCTACTAGCATCTGCTTTATCATAAATCCCACATTTATTGTTAAAACTTATAGTATTGCCGGAAATATCAGCGCGACCTTCGTAAAGCAGGGATATACCCTGATCATTTTCTGTAATTGTGTTATTTTCAATTTGTGAATTCCCGGAATCCCCACAATGACTCCTGTTTCACAGTTTGAAATCCTGTTGTTTTTAACAGTGGCACCGTAATAACATTCCCCAACAAAAACTCCGGACTCACAATTTGAAATTTCATTATCATTTATAGTAAAAGTAGAGTACAGATTTGTATCAATGCCTGTATGATAATTCAGGATTTTATTTTTTTCAATTACGCAGTTAGAGAACTGAGCGAGATTTATTCCATAAGAAGTATCAGTACCTTTTAGGGTAAAACCTTTAATAGTTATCTCCTGTGCATCACCTGTGAGGTAAAAACCATCTCCTTGAATTGTCGTGTCTTCAGGATTACCTGACTGGGACATAATTACCATGTCGTATGTACTGAGAGTAACATTCTCATAATAAATACCAGGTTCTACAAGTATAGTATCTCCGTGCGTTGCATTATCCACAGCTGCCTGTATTGATTCTCCGTTGTGTACTGTTATGTTAGCTGCAGCACCTATTCCAGATCCTGTTATAAATATAAAAAGTGATAATAATAATGCAATAAAACGATTTTTCATTTCCTACATCTCCAATTTAAGATCATTTTATTATTTTGATATATAAGGTATATTATAACGTACACATTTGAGTTTAATAAATTTATATGTCTCAAAAAATCGCAAAATAAGATTTTTAATTGGAAACTGGGACATATAGTGAAATTACTTGAAAATCATTCTCATGCCAAAGAAAACAATTGATTAAATGGGAGTTTTAAAAGAAAGAGAGGTCGACTTTCGTAGGATTCCAGTTTGATGATCAGGAAATTTAGGAGATTTGGAAGATTTAGGAGATTTAGGAGATTTAGGAGATTTGGAAGATTTGGAAGATTTAGGAGATTTGGGAGATTTGAGATAGATGGTGACCTCGCTACCTGCATGAATCCAAGTGTACCGATTCCAAAATAGATCTCTTTTTGACAGAAAATTCGTTAATTAACAGACAGATCAATTATTGTTGAGTCATCCACAAAGTGTCGTATAAAATCGATTGCAATTATTTGGAATTATTGAATCCTTGATGATTGACTCGACACTATGGTATTAACCTGACTTTCACCTGGCCTTCACCTGACCTTCACTTGTCCTTCACTTAGCCTCCACCTGTATTACCTTTGTACGAAAATAAGAGATTATATATTTATCTTCCTGCATATGTATTCAAAAATGGTATATGTGAGCCTGCATACCAGCTATACTTTTGCGATCTGTTAGGGTATGTTTGCAAGAGAAATGCAGGAGCACTGCCCTTATAATTGGAAGGTTACGGCACATGTATGAAGATTTTGGAACAACACTTAACAGAGGATTTTACAGCTGGTTTAGAAATTTAAATATCTGTATTCCATTCGTCCTTAATTTTCTTATCAATATGATTATTTATGTCCTTTTCTTTGGCTTGATGGGCATCTTGTTCTTTACCTCTAATACAGGAAGTATTATCGATCCTGCAACCCTTTCCAACAAGGAAATTCTTTCCATATTATGGAACGGTTTTTCTGAGAACCTTGGACTGTCCTTATTTTTGATTATCGCGTTTTTCCTGTTTGCATTGTTCGTGCAGTCCTTCTTCACAGCAGGAGCAATAGGAATGGCAAAAAAAGCCTCTGAGACAGGAGATACCGGGATCTTTGATATGCTGGTTTCGAGTTCAAAAAACACCTTCAGGCTTTTCCTTGCAGTCCTGCTGATTAACCTGCTCTTGCTTGTAGGAATCATATTTATAGTGCCCGGAGCCTTTGCAGTAGGGAACCTGAATACGTTTATCCAAAATCCAGAAGCCTCAGTAAACGGTATGAAGGCACTCGGTATAGGAGTCATTCTCTGGATCATTTATATACTACTTCTCAATCTCGTGCTTTCTCTCAGCAGCTATGCCCTTGTGATCGATGAACTTGGACCCCTTGAGGCTTTGGGTGAAAGTTTTCGTTTCTTTACTAATAATAAGCTGGACGTTTTCATTATCTGGATAATCACTATCGGATTAGCTATAATCAATGGTTATGTCAACGAATTTGTAGACTCGGGAAACATCCTGTTTACAGCAATTATATCTCTGGTTCCGATTGTGATTCTGCAGCCTCTCACGGCTGTCCTGTGGACACGCCTCTATCTGACAAGAAAAGGAAGAAAGCTCTATGACCCTTCAGATCTGCTCTCCGTCCCGGATAGCTTCTGAAATGTTAGTTTTTGAAAGGTCTTTCGAGAGGTTAGTTTCTCGAAGATCTTTCTGAAAGGTCTTTCTGAAGGATAATTTCTTAAAGATCAATTTTGAAAGGTTAATTCTGAGAGGCTAGTGCTTTTATTTTTATTTAATGTTTTTAGTTTCTATTTTTAAGCCCGGCCGAGCAACTTGCAAGTCTGGCATACATCTTCAGTGCAGGTCTCCCCGCAAATCCTGCACTTCCCGATTTTTGCGGGTGGCATTTCCTTGATAAGTGCTCCTGCAAGCTTGTCAAAGCCCCTTAGCAGGGAATATTTGGTTCCAGGGTGCTTTGCCTCAAAGTTGTTCAGAAGCTCCCTTATCTCCCCTCGTAAAGCTTCTCCTGCATACGGGCATTCGCTGAAGTCCACAGGGAGGGAGTTTACAAGAGCATAAAGTGCCACTTCTTTTTCAGGGATATTCCTCAGAGGTTTTGCCCGCAAGACCAGGCCTTCAATAGCTGCAGGCGGGGCAAGCCTGACCATGCGCTCCACATCTCCCCTTAAGTGGTTGAGAAGAATTGTCTGGGCTTCATCATCCAGGTTGTGTCCTGTGACGAGTTTTGTTGCCCCGATTTCAAGCGCGGTTCTATTGAGAATATTCTTTCTGAGGACGCCGCAGTAGCTGCATGCGCCTTTTTCCCGGTCCATTGCAGCCAGCTCGTCCATAGTTACTCCGTGTACATCTTTGAAGGATTTTATGATATGCCTCACCCCGAGCATCTTCGTGAGGCTTTTTGCAACTTCGAGGGAATGAGGGCGGTATCCGTTTATTCCCTCGTCCACTGAAATTGCAACGATTTCAATGTCCGGCCTGTTCCCCAGAATTTTGTGCACTATATAGAGGGCAACTGAGCTGTCCTTACCCCCGCTTAGAGCAACAGCTATCACATCATTTTTACGGATACTATACTCTTTTCGTATTGTCAGTTTGATTTTCCTTTCGACATCTTCTACAAAATGTTTCTTGCAAAGGTGCATCCCGGAATATTTCTGAAAAATGATGGCTTCATGATTGCATTTTTTGCATTTGATTGTCATTTGAATCCTTTTTTCTGCCAATTGCCTGAAAATAATCTGAAAAGCTGAAATCTGACAAACAGATATAATTTAATTATTTTCAATTATTCTATGCCAGAATTCATTTAGAAAAGGAACCGCTCATATATATTGCTTTTTATGTATTTTTACGGAAAAGCGTTTTTACAGCTTTTTTGCTTATTTTCAGAATTTTTATGAGGTCGGTCCCACTTGTGAGATCAAGTTTAATTCTACGACACATTCTAAGCCCGTTAAAACCATGTCTTGAATCTGAAAGATTGCAAGTTTTTTAACAGGGAAACTGCTTTCCGTTTTTCTTTTCTGTCTCAAAAGTTTGGATTTTTAGTTAGAAAGTTGAGCTATATATAGAAGGTCAATATAAGACTAATATAACATTATAAGCAAAAGCTTATAAAAATAATTAAATTTGATAATTAATAGCTTTTGTTTTTTTAAGTGTGCAGTCCAAGTGGACAATGCACATTTGATAGGGGGAGCACTATGTCAGTTAAAATCGAATGGCAAATTTTTAAAGCCGAGACCCGGAGCGATGGCACGTGGAGCTCGAACAGCCCTGCCCTTGCGGAGCTGCTCAACGCCATAGCAAGCCCGGACAAAATAAAGGAACCTGCTCTGGATATTGAAGACGCTATGGCCCATCTGGCCATCAAAGGGTTGCCGTATTTCAAAATAACCGAAGTCACTTCCGGGAATACCAGGGAGAATAACAGCATTAAAAAGCCTTCAGTGGCCATATGCTAGCATAAACTCACAGGTAAAAACCAGTAAAAATCGACAACTTGTGTTCGGTTAAAACGCGATCTGAAGAAAATGTGTTATTTTCATTGCATTTCTGTAAATCTGTAGTATGGAAAAAATAGAACATTGTAATCTTTATATTAAATTATATTATGTTACATTCTATTATTTTTATTTTATTTTTATATTATTTAATTGTATGAGACATCTTTTACACATATTCTGGTTTTTCTTAACTCTGTGTCTACGCTGTTTTGAGTAAGGGACAAGTGAGAGACAAGTGAGAGACAAGTGAGAGACAAGTGAGAGACAAGTGAGAGACAAGTGAGAGACAAGTGAGAGACAAGTGAGAGACAAGTGAGAGACAAGTGAGAGACAAGTGAGAGACAAGTGAGAGACAAGTGAGAGACAAGTGAGAGACAGCGATAAACTAAACAAGCAGTAGATCCCTGATTCAATCGTTGAAATTTACCTGAAGACCTTGTTGACACAGGAAGCGCATAATGATTCAGCTAGGTTTTATACAAAATCCTTTTAAAATAATCTCCCATACTTAAATGGGGGACAAATGCTGCATATGGGGGACAGATGCCGTATAAAACTAATTTTGAACTGCCGAAAACAGTCAGGGAAAAACTGACGGAGCACGGCCAGGATATTTACAGGGAAGCTTTCAACAGCGCCTGAGAAGAGTCTAAAGAACCTTCCGAACAACGGGGAGATACTACAAGAGAAGAGACTGCCCACAAAGTTGCCTGGAGCGTTGGAGAAAGTATATGAAAAAGATTCTAAAGGAAACTGGGTAAAAAAATGAATTTTTGATTTTTGAAACTCTGCCTGTTTATCTTTTGAATCCTTTTTTATGAATGTTCCATACTTATCAGCAAGACAACCAGCTAGAAGATAGCTGTGGTGCTCTTACTGTAAAATAGATAGCAATCGCCTTCCTACCCGCAAGATAACCAGCTTGAAGATAACTGTAGAGCTACCTAATTATTAAAGGCCTGAAAATTGGGGTTACATATTTGGCATATAAGGAAAATAAGAAAAACGCACATTTTAAATATTTGAATAAAGTATTTGATATAGGTGGGAAGGTGTAAAATGAATATACTATCCTTTATAATAAACACTAAATGTAAATACCGTACTTCATGTCCATATTTTCAGAAAGGAAGTAAATACTGTGAAGGATTGGACTACTGTAAGTGCGGGCTATTTTTGAAAAGGAAAAGAGGAGTCTAAACTTTTTCAGTTCTTGCTCTTGAAGTACTTGCTTTCAGTCGTTATTCTGAATCTCTTTTGCTTCCTGTAACTTCTTCCTAAAAGCTCTTGCTTTTGCTTCTACTACCTTTTCTGCAAAAATTCCGAGAAATAAAAGTACTTATTACTATTTGGCTTAACGATTTCTATCCTATGAGTTCATCCCAAAACCAATTTTATTCTCAAAAATTAGTAAAGTTTCAGAGCTATTTTCCATAATTTGAAGCTCGATTAACTATTCAGAATCTGGATTCAGAGAAGCAGTTTTGAGTTTTGGGATTAACTCCATATATATCTTTTTTGAATCGATCGAAACCGTCAGGTTCAGTTTTGTACCTCGTTGTCCCCTTAGCTTTGCACAAATCCGTTGCCATAAATGCACATTAGAGTAGGGACATTCTGAATGGATAGAATGGCGGGTTGTTTCGCAATCGTCGGGTAAGTCGGGAGGATTACTCCTCCTTTCTCCCCTAAGAACTGTACATGAAACTTTAGCTTCATACAGCTCAAGCATCTCATAACCCATATGTAGGGCGGCAATTATTTAATTGGAATTTATTACATGACATTGTTTGTAGCAATGTATATGTGTATAGACAAAGTTAGATACTATGTGATTTTTTTAATAATTTCCATCTTTGTGATGTAAAGGTCTTTCTTTTGCATCATTGTTGATGTCTATCATTAAATTGTAAAAGGGGAAATATCCTTTTTTTTTATCCCATACTTTTATACATCCCCATTAGTTTGCGATTTCTTTCTTTGGTTTTGTATTCAATCCAATAGTCTCTATCCAGATAGGGATTTTTATCCAGTTTTATAGGTATAGTTCTTATAATTCTTGTGTTTGATAGATATTTAAGCTGAATATTTCCGCTAGCGAATACCCATTTCCTTTTTCCTATGGTTTGCCAGTATTTGCTTGTGATCCATTTCTTGGACTTATGTGGATGCCTTCTTTTTGCCCATTTCCATAACATGTTCCATACTCTGCTGTCTATTTTCCTGAATATGGATTTTGACACTACTCCCTGATGGTAATTAGACCAGCCTGTTATGATTGGATTGAGAGTATTTATTAGGTCTTCTTGTGTCCATGTCTTTCCATTTCTGATTACATCACTGATTTCTCTTGTGATCTTTTGTATGGATTTCTTGGAAGGTTTTATTAGGAGTTTTCCATTGTATTTTCTGAAATTCCAGCCTAAAGAGTCAAAGCCATCGTTTATATGGGTTATTTGTGTTTTTTCGTTGGATAGTTCTAGTCCTCTTTGTTTTAGAAAGTTTCCAATATGGACTTTCACTTCTTCAGCAATTTCTTTGGTTCTGGCAGTTACAATGAAATCGTCCGCGTATTTTACCAAGTTTACTTGGTATTTTGAAGCTATGCGACGATTGATTTTATTGTTTTTACTGTGATATTTTATATCGAGTATTTTCTCAATTCCATCGAGTGTGATGTTAGACAGAATTGGTGATATGATGCTGCCCTGTGTTGTTCCTGAATTTGTTGGAAAGAGGTTATGCTTTGAAACATAACCTGCTTTAAGGAATTGTTTTAGAATTGATTTGTCCATTGGAATGTTATCTAGAAGCCATTCATGACTGATGTTGTCAAAACAACCTTTTATATCCCCTTCTAATATCCATTGTGCATCGCATTTTCTACTTATTCTGTTGAAGATAGTTGCACAAGCGTGTTGTGCACTTCTATATTTTCTAAATCCAAAGGATGTAGAGTCAGCAGTGGCTTCAGCGTATGGATTTAGTGCTAATGTATGGAGAGCTTGCATGGCTCTGTCGTACATTGTTGGGATGCCTAAAGGTCGTTTTTCCTTTTTCCCATATTTTTCAATGTATATTCTCTTTAATGGTTTGGCTTTATATTGTCTATCAGTTAGGCTAAGGGCAGCTTTCATCTTGGCTTCTGGTGTTCTCCATCGAATTCCATCGATTCCTGCTGTTCTTTTGCCTTTGTCTTGGATTACTTTTCTTACCGCTAATAGTTTTGCATAATGAGAATGGGTTAGTAATAACTCAACCTCTTGACTAAATTCCATTTCTTTTGAATAACTGCCTTCGTAATCCTGACTTGCAGACGATTAACGTGTTTTTCAACTTTATTCCACTCGATACTGTTCCAAATGGCTTTTAGTTGCATGTTAGTAAGCTTCTCATTAGGTGATTCGACAGGTAGACTCTTGTTGGTAATTTCTTTGTTGTGGAAACTGATACATTTGTGTTCGTTCCAGGAAGATGGATTTCCTATAAGTTTATCCGTTTCATCATCTAGCGTAATTGAAGGTCTTACTTTCATCGTCCTGCCTCCATTCTTACGTTTCGATACCATGAAGCAAGTCTGCATCTTTTCAGATTAGAGCAAATTTCGAACCCTTATGTAACTCATTACAAGTTACCATTCGCTTTTTGCTTCTTCCTTTACCCTCTATGCTATTGTTGTTTCTTACGAAACTTCTACCCTTACGGGAACATGTAGGGCTTACCAAGTTTTATAAAACGTATAATTATGAATGCTTTAGAAGCCGCCTATAAGCCGGGAGTCATTTGTCTGTTTCCTGTAATGTACCATGAGCCATTACAGTCCTGATTCCATACCTTTTTGGTGAAGCGTGTCAGTCCAGTTTCGCTTGTAAGCTTGACGACTCTTGCAGCGGTTCATCTTATGATTCTTCTTTGCATCCTTATCCTGGCAGATTGTCTGGTTTTGGACTAGAGACTTTCCACGTTGTCCTAAGAGCTTCACATATTGACGTTACCATCAACACATGTCTTAGTAGGATTATCTCAAACAGAAGAGATAGCGTCTAAGCAATACGTTTTATAACTTCTTGTCGCACCATAGTATAGCTTCTTGTCGCACCTGTGGAAAGTGGGACAAAAACAAAAATAACGAATTTCCATGTATATGAGATAATGTAATAAGGTATACAGAAAGCAGAGACAAATAAATAACTCAGCATAAAAAACAATTTATTTTGTTTTTTTACTTAAAGTATGCAAAAATGTTTCATAATCAATAAATAAAAGAAATATTTTTATACAAGTAAAGTTAAGTTTGGATAACTCAAGTTAACTTGTGTTACATAGCACATCATACATATGAACTGATCCTAAAACTTAATGTTGTTTCTCTAAATCTCATATTCCAAATAATCAATCGAGTTTCAGATAGTGAAAAAATGGTTTGTAACTTTACTGATTTTGAGAACGTAATTGTTTTGGGATGAGCTCTATCATTGAAAAATTTCTCTCCAAATGACTGTTTTTGGATATTAATGGACAGAAAAAGCATAGACAGGGATAAAAGACACAGCGAAATGTCAGATGTAAAAAGAAATGATCAAAAATGATTGCTAGAATCTTTGCTTATGATGGACTGAGGCAGTGCTCTACTATTACCAATATTCAGTATGCTTTCATGACAGTAATTCGGTATAGTCCAGGGAAATTCTGTACAGTTTCAGTGGTTATTTAAAAATACTACAGGAGATGGGTAATATAAGAGCATTGAATACGACAATATCTGTTGTGTCATATCGATGGATGTTAATAATTGTCCTTAGCGCAATAGCAGTCATTAGCGCCATAGTCTGTACTTTTATTGGGCCTTCTAATATTTGTGGAATACAAATAATGGAAACAATGGAAACCTCTAAGATGTCCCTTATCCTTACCCAAATCAGGCTACCACGTGTTATCACAGCATTTATTGTTGGTGGAGGGTTAGCAGCAGCAGGAGCAGCAATGCAGGGCTTATTCCGTAATCCGTTAGCCGATCCTTATGTTATCGGCACATCATCAGGTGGAGCGTTGGGTGCAGCAATTTCTCTAGTAATTTTTCACAGTTACCTACTTCCCCTTGCAGCATTTTGTGGAGCGTGCAGCTCTACCATCATCGTGTATATTATATGCCGACAGAATGGAAAGGTAGCAGTAGAGACGCTTCTTCTATCCGGTATCGCCATCTCATTATTCTGCTCGGCTATGCTTTCGTTCCTCATGTATATATCTGGGGACGATTTGCACCAAATCATGTTCTGGCTCATGGGGGGTCTGTGGAATGCTACATGGGATAAGGTACGCATTGGACTTTTAATTATTCCAGCTATTGGTGTACTCTTTTTTACTGTCCGCGAGCTCGATATTCTTTCATTGGGCGATGATGAAGCATCATCACTTGGTGTAAATACAGAACGAATCAAGATTGTATTACTTGCAGTTACGTCATTTATTACCGGGATTGCCGTCTCACTTTCAGGTTCGATCGGATTTATTGGACTTATTGTTCCTCATATGGTCAGATCCATTTCAGGGTCTTCGTTTCGTTTCTTGCTTCCAATCTCAGTTCTTGCCGGTGGAATTCTCTTAATGTGGGCAGATACTCTGAGCCGGACGTTCATGAATGATATGCCAGTTGGTATCATTACGGCATTCTTTGGAGCACCATTTTTTATCTACCTTATAAGGAGGAGAATGTGGACATAACAGAATCAGTGATTAACGTTACGGACGTTGATGTTAAGATAGGAACTGCGGAGATCCTGCATAAGATAAGTGCTAGTGCTGGTCAAGGCATGTTTGTTGGTATTATTGGCCCAAATGGTTCAGGAAAGAGTACACTCATCTATTGCATGAGTCGCACCTTGAATCCGACAACAGGCAAGATCCTTATCATAGGAGAGGAAATTGAAAAATATTCGCGTAAAGAACTAGCCAAAATGCTTGGCGTGGTACCTCAGGAGTCCACACGGACGTTTGATTTTTCCGTAGATGATATTGTTATGATGGGGCGCTACCCGTACCAGAAGCTTCTCCGTCCGCCTGAGTCTCATGACAGGGAAGCATGCCAGAAAGCAATGGCATTGACTGGCATCTCACATCTTTCCGGAAGGAGTATCTCTACGCTTAGCGGCGGTGAATGGCAACGTGTCTTGATTGCCCGGGCACTGGCACAGGAAACACCTTTACTCCTGTTGGATGAACCCATCAGTCAACTCGACATAAATCACCAGATTGAGATCCTATCTGTCTTGCAAAGCTTGACACGCCAGGGTTCAACAGTAATCTGTGTGATCCATGATCTGAATCTTGCTTCTCAGTACTGTGATGAGATTATTATGCTAGACCAGGGAACTGTATATGCAGTTGGAACCCCACACAAGGTAATGACTCCAGAAAATATCCGTGCTGTCTTTGGTCTTGATGTACTGATAAAAACCCATCCAACAACTGGCAAATTGTACCTGCTTCCTATCTATCACAAAAGACCCATCAAAACGGTGGCCGAAAGGTACATCTTATTTGTGGTGGCGGATCTGGCACCGAGATTATGTTTGCTCTTCATGCAGCCGAATGTAATGTCAGCACAGGTATTCTCTCTATGAATGACGCTGATTATTCTACTTCAATCCAATTAGGTATTCCCTGTATTGCTGAACCCTCCTTTTCTCCAATCACTGATGTTTCACGCTCATTACTTGAAGAAAGTATAGGCACAGCAGATCTTGTTGTATTCACATCAATGCCATTTGAGCAGGAAAATGTGGACAATCTACGTATCGTGTCTGAATGCTGTAATAAACCTATTCTGCTTGTAACAGATTGTTTTTCCAAAAGTATTGAAAATTGCATGGCAGGCGAAGCAGCAGCAATCTTTAATCGTATGATCTCAGATGGCCGAGCAGCCATGGTTACCAGTATAGAGGCTCTGGACCAGTGTTTGGGGAAAGAATACTCATCATGATAAATAGGTACTCAGGATGGGGCTATTTGACATTCTAATCTGTATCTATCATAAAAGTACTAGATAAAAATCTGGTAGTAATGTAGTGGTCACTGATGATTATAGGATTTGTGTGTCAATTTTCTCAAAGCCTCAGGGATTATTTCGTTAGCCCTGTCCACGAGACTACTGATAGAGGAAAATTCAATGATATCCCTAAAAAATGAAACAATAAAATGCTATGAACACTCAATCGAGCATTACGAACATTCAATCGAGCGTTATGAACGTTCTTTTGTAGTCCGACTTCCGGGAAAAAGAAATGTGTTCAGCACTTCATGGCTTAATGGTGGCTACCGAGAAGATCTAACTGCGGTATTTAACCATCAGGTTTCACTAGATGTATGTGAAGCGTGCCAAACTACAGAAGACGTGAAAACATATCTTGAAGGCGTTGCAGAATCTCTCGATCTAGATCCAAACACAGTTTGCGGTCTGATGACATGTGCATATATGCAGAATACAGCCATAGTCCCTACATCTTACCGGGACCTTTATGTCTGTGCGATAGTAACTGCTGGGATTGATGAAAATGGTGGAAGAGCCGGCGACCCTGCATCATATTATGAGAATAACGAAAATTATGAACCTATTGGTGGCACGATCAATACTATCTTAATCATCAACGCCAATCTTCCGGAGTATGCTGTGGGAAAAGTGCTCATGACTGCAACGGAAGCAAAAGCGGTGGCTCTACAACAGCTCATGGCAAGAAGCATCTACTCGCATGGTATTGCAACTGGGTCAGGTACAGACATGATTGCCATTATTACAGATCCCAATTCAAAACTACATATTTCTGATGCAGGGAAACATTCCAAGCTGGGTGAGCTGATCGGAAAGTCTGTCATTAGCGCAACAACTGAAGCGCTGCGTCTCCAAACAGGACTCTCACCAGAATCACAGATGGATGTGCTTGCTCGACTGTCCCGCTTTTCAGTAACGAAGGAAGACCTTTGGCAAATTGCTAAAGAGCTTATGAAAAAATCTGCAACTAATGCAGTGTCACAAGAAACTTTTTTTAATAATTTATGTAACTGTGTAAAAAATCCAATTCTGGTTGCAGTAACATCGGCAACTCTTCATATTATTGATGAAGTGGAGTGGGGATTGCTGCCGGAGAACGAAGCCGAAAAAGTTGCAAGTTTTATAATCATGGAAGGATTTGGCCTTGATAAGGCATCCTTAATAGAGAACGACTTTGGATCAATTCAAGCTTCAATCCTCCAGCATCTTACTAAGGCGATATCTGAGTTTGTTCTACGTGATATGAATTGTTAATTAATTTTTGTTCTATTGGTGTTGTAAATTATAATAGGACTTACGTGGTTGAACGTAGAAATCGATGGCATTAAATCCTAAACTGCCCAAAATAGGATTTTTATACAATGTCTATTGCATTTGATTTCGTACTTCAGGTGCGTAAGTCCTATATAATTAATCTTTTATGAGGACTCAGTATCAAAATCCAGTGATAAACATAAATAAATCACTAAATTTTGTAATTGGTCACAATCTTTGAGATACAACTTTGGGGATGAAGTCTTTAGATGTCGAATATTGATCTTGATGAAAACCTGATTCTTCTTGCGAATTCAGATTTTTCAATCAAGAAATGCAAAAATCACTAGATTTTGGAACAGAGTCTTTATGAGGAAAAATAAATTTACCATTGACTTCGTATCCTGTTTTTATAGTGAGCTTATCCCAAAACTCAAAATTGCTTCTCTGAATATTGTATTCTGGATTCTCATTTGAGCTTTTGATCCTGAAAAATAATTCTGAAACTCTTACTGATGTGGGAATAAAATTGGTTTTGGGATGAGTTCATGAAAAAAGATACAGAGTCAACTCTGTTTTCTAAAACTTTCTAGACACTCTCCTAAATAACTATAAGTTCTTATCTTTTTATCATAATTTACTTTTTTGAAAATTTTGACTTAGTTAATAATATAGAATTTTGCAGCACACCAGAGAAATTGTTACCTATTTTGCTAACAACCTTTTGCCAAAATAATACATTTAAATAAATTTACTTTTTCATCATTGTTTTAATGATTTTTAACTCTTTTATAAGTCAATTTACAACGGAACACGAAAACTGGATCCAGAATATAAGAAAGATCTTACTGTTGCAATTCTGAAATATTTCCTGGAAAATTGACCAAAGAAAGAGAATTGAATAATAATAAATTGAATAATAATAAGTACTGACAGGAATAGTTCCAGAAATTTTGAATTTTTTATGGGAAGAGAGTAGTATGAAGCAAAAAATGCATCAACTAATTTTAATACCTATAGTAATGCTCGCAATATTGCAAAGCATACCATTGGCATTATCTGAAGAGGAAAAACAACTGGCCACAGTTTCAGAATAACATCGAACATACCGGTTTTTATGCAGGAGAATTACCGGATGCATTCCAATTACAATGGAAGAGTAGTGGAGTAGGCGCAGTTATAGATTCCGCGCCTGTAACCGCTGAAAACATGGTTTTTGTTATAAGCAGCTCCAATTCATTGAAAGCTTTGAATGTTACAACAGGTGGTGTAGTATGGACTACGAATACGGGAACAGATAAGTATGGTTCATGGTCATCTCCTGCTTATGATGATGGGATGGTGTTTGCTTCCAGAGGTACTGACACGATTTGTGTTTATGCTTCAAACGGCACTGAAAAATGGAAATTCACTAATCCGAGTGGTCAAACATCATGTAATGCAGGGCCATCAATAGCTGATGGAAAAGTCTTTTGTTCTGACTGGGAAGGAAGTCATTATTATTGCGTGGACGAGTATACTGGAAAACTCTTGTGGACTTATTCAGTAGCAGGTTCCGCACAAGGTGTCCCTTCCTATAAAGACGGAAAAGTCTTCCTGACAAGTGGATATGGTACAATAAATGTGGGGTCGAATGTATATGAAGGACAGGTATATTGTGTAGATGCGGAAAACGGCTCGAAAATATGGGCCACTCCAATTACAGACAACGTATTATGTTCTGCTTCTGTTGGAAACAATGCTGTATATGTTACGTCTTATGATTTCTACAGCGATAAAACTACTGCGTTAAGTGCGCTGGATATAAATGACGGACATATTCTCTGGGAACAAAAAGCGGTCCCACGAACTGACTCTACCCCTGCAGTTGCATATGGGAATGTTTATGTCTCTCCGGTATATTGTGTCAATGCTTCTTCAGGAGAAATAATCTGGAGCGGCAGTGCTGGGGGATGGACGAATTCCATGACAATTGCAGATGGAAAAGCCTTTGCAGGCAAAAAAACGTCGTCATATGGTTATGATCACATTGTGGAATATGATGCATATACAGGCGATGTTTTATGGGAATCTACGGTTGGAGGAGCTTGTTCTATTGCAAACGGTAGCATATATACAATTGGCGATGACGGCGAAGTCTATGCCTATGTACAGACTGACCCTTATGTAGATCTGGTTGTCCAAAATGTTTCAGCGGCAGATGGAAATGTCTATCCTTATTATCCAAATGAGATCAATGCAACTATAAAAAATAACGGTAACATCTACGCTGATAATGTATCCGTGTCCTTTTTAGTTAATGGTGAACAGAAGGATAACCTTGTAACAAAGATCGGAAGTAACATGGCCAAAAATGTGAGTTTTTCCTGGACACCAGAAGCTCCGGGGGATTATAACATAACGGTCGAAGCTCATTCTACAGGGTCCGTTCCTGAGAGTAACGATGCAGATAATTCTATGGGAATAGATGTAACTGCTTTAGCTGGTGATGCAGACCTTATCCCTGTATCGATCACACCTTCTGCTATCTTTTCAAATACTTCATATCAAATGAGAGCAGTTGTGAAAAACCAGGGTACTTCCATGGCAAGTAATTTTACGGTGACTGTAAAAGAAGGAACAAATGAACTGGCTGCAAAGACTTTCGAACAGCTTGGTCCTTCCCAGAGCGCTGAACTAAATTTTACATGGGAATCCCAGACGGCCGGAGACTTTGGGTTTACAGTATTTGCTGATGCGGAGAACAATGTATCGGAAAGTGATGAAACTAATAACCAGGTGACTCTGCCTATTACGGTAAAACCGGAAACAGCAATTGAAGCAAAATCTGCAATATACTGGACACAATTTCAGGGGGGAAGTGATAGAAATGGTGTTACTGAAGGATATGCACCCCTTGATGATTCTGTTAAACTTAAGTGGAGTGCGGATGATTTTGGCGGGAATATCGATCTTTGCCCAATAGTTGTAGGAGATAATGTTTATGTGCTAGCTTCCAGTGGAGAATTGTATGCTTATAACAAAACAGAAGGTAAATCAATATGGCATGCAACACTTGATGCTGCTTCGGTTTTACACTCTTCAACACCCGCATATGGAGACGGGAATCTCTTTGTAGTAACTGAAGGCGGAAATCTTTATGCCTATAATGCAAGTACAGGGGTCCAGAAATGGAAAGTACATGTAACGGATGTAGGTCCGGAAAGTCCGGTTACGTATTATGATCACAGAATATACGTTGCAGAAGGTCTTGAAGGCGGGGTGGATACAAAATACTATTATTGCTACGATGACCTTGGAAACCTTTTATGGAAACATGCAACTCAGAACACATCCGGCTTCATATGGAACGGTGCATCCGTTGTAGGTGATTATCTGATATATTCTACCCATGAAGGCAATCTCACATGTCTTGACAGGAAAACAGGGGCGCTTGTTGATGAAATAAGCCTGGACAGCGATGTGTCAAGTCGGATTTCATTTGCTCTTCCTGAGCCGGGAAGATTCCGTTCCTCTGTTGCTTACCACGACGGGTATGTCTATACGACTTCAGAATTAGCACAGGAAACTGGTTATGTCTGGAAAGTAGGATTCGATGACTCTACTGGTACCTTCCTTAACCAGGGATGGCGCTCTGACCAGATGTTCAGTACCTCGACTCCTGCAATCTATAACGGTAAAGTATACGTTGGGCAGGGAGAACATGGATATGATGGTAAGATGATCTGTTTGGATGATAGTGATGGTAAAAAAGTATGGGAATACCATGTGGATGCAGGTGTGAAATCCTCTCCTGCAGTTTCTACGTATTATGGAACACCTCGTATTTATTTCACAACTGCAGAGGATAACGGTTCCCTTTACTGCCTGAATGAATCAGGAGGTCTTGTGTGGGAATATAATCCTCCTGACGATGGATATATCCTGCAGGGAGTAGCACTTTCACAGGGAAAATCTTACTTTGGAACAGATGGAGGAAACCTCTACTGTGTTGAAGGAGATTGGAATGTTTTCAATGATCCAGATTCGGAGTCCGGAGCATATATTTCACTTGATGAATTACAGACCGCCGTGCTTCATTGGAAAAAAGGCCTTTCAATAGACTCTGACTACAAGGTTTCACTAAAAAATATACAATCGATGACTATGTACTGGAAAAATAATTTCCCTATGAAGTTCGATAAGTGAATTCGCACATTAACGAATATAAAACGAGTGATATTGATGGCCTTACCGGCCATCACCTCATTTACGGGAATTGTTCCACCAGTACTATGATTCCAAAACGAATGTGATGTAGTACTTTAGAATGTGATGTAGTACTTTAGAATGTGATGTAGTACTTTATTATAGAGCTTCTCCTAAAACTTAAAATTGCATCTCTGAATTTCAAATTTGGAATTATCAATCGAGTATATCATAACAAAAAATATTTCCAAAACTCCATTGATTTAAGAATAACATTGGTTTTGGGATGAGCTCATATATTATTCTATATTGTTTCAATAAATTCTGATACTGTAAAACTACTGAATTGGTTACAAAGTATCAGTAATTCTATTTTTAGTAACTTATACTTTAAATTCCTCCAAAACTTTTTTGATTTAATTTTCAAATAAGAGGGCCTCAACGGCTTTCATGGCAATTCTTCTACGGAGTAAATCTCACAAAAAGAGGTTCGAGCTACAGATCTCAAATTTAGTTTTGAAGTTTGCTTGTAAAGATTTGAAAATAGATATGGAGTATCCCTTAAAGGTAACAGTATTAATAACATTATAGTAAATCAGTCAAAAAATGAGCATAATGTATAGCTAAAGGCTAACAATAATTTCCCAATTTGATTGTTTATTATATTAAAAGAACAAACTTATTTACATCCTACTAAATTAAGAAACGTAGTTGGGATTCAATCAATAACGAGTGGATGAACTACAGGAGAATTCGCTTACCTGTGGGTATCAAAAATTGATACAGAACATTGATTAACGGAGTACCGAACATGAAAAATAAAAATTTGTTTATGCTTTTGATAAGCATGGTAATAATTGGATTGCTGCCCATGGCAGTATCAGCTTCAAGCTGGACTTCATTCCAGGGAAACAATGAAAACAACGGAGTTACCAATGAAGGCATTACTACCACTTTTGCTACGAACTGGAATAGCCAGACGGCTGCTGGTGATTATGCAGGGTTGGATGCAGGAGCCGTAATCGATAATAATAATACTACATATTGCGTAAATTACAATGGAATTGTATATGCTTTTAACCTTGCAACAGGAGCTCAGAATTGGGTTAACACCAATATTGCAAATAATAATCCATACAGTTTCGAAATATCTGTACCTGCATATAACGATGACCGTTTATACGTTGGATTGACAAACGGAAACTATGAAAATACAAATATTGGTTCAACAATTTATGCACTAAATGCAACGACTGGAAATGTTGTATGGTATAACTCAGATGACAACGATTTTCCATCTAACTACCAGATTGATTCTCCAATAAAATACGATTCTGGAAAACTGTATTTTGGCTCTGTAGAGCTTGACGCCAATTATAATACAGTTGGGGGTTATTTTTACTGTGTGAATGCAAGCAATGGCAATGTAATCTGGAGATATGCTAGCAGTACCCGTGGCTATTACGGAGCATCCCCTGCAATCATTGGTGACTATGTTGTCGTTGGGGATGACGCAGGTATAGTACGCTCTTTCAACAAAATACTGGAGGCATTGGTGGATACCCTAAATACAGCTACTTATGGTAGCATTCGCTCAGGTATTGTCTATGATAATGGAAGTATTTACTATAGTACAACAGGAGGTTATTTGCTTAGTACTACATATAATTCAAGTACTGGAAATATAGGTAATACATTAAGAGACTTTAACATAGGCTCTAGGACAACATCTACACCTGCTGTAACTAGTGATTATATATATGTGGGTACTGATTCTTCAACAGTAATAGCTATTGATAAGGGAACTTTTGGTATACAAGTTTCTAGTTCATATTCTGTAGATGGACCCGTTAAGCGTCGCCAGTGGTCACAACGAATACTTCTGGAGTAGAACGTGTCTATA
>Ga0268359_10391_pt1 | contig 19233 bp, 18 predicted proteins | sample BioMet11_FD_194416 | JGI IMG/M metagenome (GOLD analysis project Ga0268359, IMG submission 194416) | Sewage microbial communities from Oakland, California, United States - Biofuel 11 (PacBio Assembly) | ecosystem: Engineered > Wastewater > Sewage > Unclassified | place: USA: California | collected...
AATTTTAAATATTCGTGTGAGTTAAAAAATAGAGTCAGAGGGGGTGCAGCAGGGGCGCACGTAGGATATGGAGTGGGGCGCCGGGCCCGGAGAACCGGCGGCTGGCGTCAGTCCGGATCGGCAAGGGCTTCCCAGGTCAGTTGCTGGGCGCCGTCCAGTTCGCGGAAGAAGCGGTTTTGCCCGACGCCTGTCATGGCCGCGTCCGGGTTCCGGCAGTCGCAGCCGGCCAAGATGTTGATGCCGCAAGCGAACAGGCTCGGGGCGAAGGGTGTGGTCGGCCCGAGCAGGATGACCAGGGCATCCGGGCGACAAAGGTTGAGGATGCCGGCCAGGGTGCCGTTGAGGAGTGTGGTGCCCGTGACGGCCAGCAGGTCGGCCTGTGGCAGGATGGTGTCCGCCAGAGAGGCGTCATAATCGCCCGGTTGGGGCTGTCTTTCCAGGACCCAGAAGTTGGCGAAGGCCGGGCGGGCCGCATCCACGAAGGGGAAGTGGCCGATAACCGCCACGTTTTTATTCTGTCCCCGGGTTGCCAGGAAGTCCTGGCCGAAACAGGGGGAGCACTGGTCGGGGGGCGGCAGCAGGGCATTGATTGCAGCCATGGCCAGGGAGGCCGTCAGGGTCCCCTGCGTGCCCGGTTCGAGGAGACGTGCGGCCAGTTTTTGGGCTGACGCACCGCTGGCGGGAAGTGCGGTGTCAGGGAAGGTGTCGGGTCTGTCACTTTTAATCGGCAGGGAAGCGAGTCCCACCCGGTGGGCGAGCAGGCCGACCAGGCAGTCGCCCATGGCGGTTTGGCGGATGGGAGCATCGGGCCGGCGCAGGACATCGTGAAGAATGGCTTCCAGAAGGTCGCGTTGGGACAGTTTTTTTTGCATGCGGCGCTCTCGAGTTGAAGGGTTAAAAATCGGCTTCCTACCAGAATATATGGAAAAAAGGAATGAATGTCAACGAAACCGGTAGCGACGAAAAGTTTTATAACCTAACAAATTTATATTGACGGTATTTAGGACAATAAATACAATGTACTAGATCGCGGTTACGAAGGAAAGCGTGATTTGAATTTTTTTTATACACACTTGATATGAGTAACACGGATTTTTTATTGCCGTGATACTGTAAAAAAGTGTCATTTACAGAAAAGATAGAGTTTAAAATTTTTTAAAACTTTATCTTTAAATTAAGCAGCAGAGCATTTTTTTATCGCAGTCTTCATTCTATGATGCTGTCATGCCATATTCTTATGGCTATAGTGTTGATAAAAGAGTTTTTTTGAAAAGAGACATCAGGATTTTTAAAATAGTATGCATAGTGTGTTCCAGTGAGGAGTCTGCTCCTCATTGTCTGTAGAAAGGAGGGCGTCGTCGGGATTGTCGCGACGATAGTATTGGTTCGTCACAACAAAAGGAGTTCAGGGGGGAGTATGAAACGTCTCGTGATTTTGATGGTAAGCTTGCTTTTGGCCGTGCCAGGGTCGCTTTGGGCTCAAGGGGCGACGGATAAAGCGGACGCCTCCGCCACCACGATGCAGGACATGGTCGTCACGGCCACCCGTACCGAGCAACCGCTCAAGGATATCCCCGGGCGGATCGAGGTCATCAGCCGGGCCCAACTCAAGCAATTGCCCGTGGAAACCGTGGACGACGCCCTGTCCTATCTGCCCGGCGTCCACGTCGAACGGACCTACGGCATGACGACACATTCAGCCACGGTTTCCCTGCGCGGCATGGGCAACCAGCAGGGTCCGCACCCTGGTTCTGGTCGACGGTGTGCCCCAGAACACTTCCGACACGGGCAGCGTGACCTGGAACCGTCCTCAATCTGGAAGATGTCGAGCGCATCGAGGTCCTCAAGGGGCCGGCCGGGGCCCTCTACGGCGATAACTCCATGGGCGGCGTCATCAACATCATCACCGTCAAGCCCACCAAGTACTTTGAAGGCAGCACCTCCGCCAGCTACGGCACCGACGCCGACTGGCAGCTGCGGGGCGTGGCCGCCGGCCGCACCTCCGAGGACAAGACGGGTGTCTACGCCCGGGTGTCGGCCTGGTCCCACACCAACCGGGGCTACACGGAAGTTCCTTACCAGCAGCAGACCATGTGGTCGCGCAAGTCGTTCCTCGACGAGAAGGCCATCAATAATAAGATCGGTTGGGATCTGACCCCGACCAACAATCTCGAATTCCAGTACACCCACGACGAACAGACCATCGGCGAGGGCAAGCAAATCTTCGCCTACCTCGGCCAGCAGCGCGGCTACACCACCGACGATTGGCAGGGGAAATTCACGTTTGGTTACGAAGGCTGGTCCGGCTTGGTCAATGTCTATCTTAACGATATTCATTACGACCGTGTCAACGAGTCCATCGGCAACACCTTGGCGAGCTATAGCCGGACCGATTCCACGGTCGAACGTACAAATTACGGCTTTTTGACCAACATCTCCCGCGTCTGGGGTCCCAATACCTTTACGGCCGGTGTCGACTACAAAGACGGCATCATGGACGGCAACGACTATACCAGGACCGCGCCGTGGGTCTTTGCCACCGATTGCGGCCGGCTCCGCAACGTGGGCGTCTTCGGACAGGATCAGATTCGTCTGTTCGACGAAAAGCTGATTTTTCTGGGCGGCCTGCGCTACGACAATGCCACCACCTATGACGGGTATTACGCGACCAACGGCAACAGATCGCCGTATTTCGCCAAGTACAACGCGCAGTACGAGGACCATACCTGGGACGATCTGAGCCCGCGTATTTCTGCGAAGTACTTCTTCATGCCCAACCTGTCGGCCTACGCCTCCTACGGGCACGCCTTCCGGGCGCCCCTCCTGGACGACATGTACCGCACCGGTTATCAGATGCGGAGCATCAAGATGTCAAACCCCAGTCTTGGACCGGAACGGAGCGACAGCTTTGAAATCGGTTCGGACTACCAGCCTGTGGACAATCTGAAGCTCTCCGGCTCAGGCTACTATTCCCAGGTCTATGATTACATGGGTACCGTTACAGTCGGCTACGACTCGACGCTCAGATACAATCTCATGCAGGTGCAAAACATCGGCACCGTGCATATCTGGGGCATGGAACTCGCCGCCGAATACGATCCGTTCAAGTTTATGGATATCGACCTTCTGAAAAAAATGACCCTGTTCGCCAACTACACCTACAACGAGTCCCGGGTGGTGGACTCCAGCGAACGTCCGGATCTGAATGGCAAACTGGTGCCTTATGTACCGCTGCATAGTTTCAATGTCGGTTATACCTGGTTGAACCGCTTCATCAATAACAGGGTGGCCTTGCAATATATCGGCACGACATATGCTGATGAAACGAATACATCGTATAACAAAATCGATCCTCACGCCATCATCAACGCGAAACTGTGGCGGAACTTCGACTTCCTCGGTAAATACGGTGAAAACGTCACCATGTCGTTTACCGTCGAAAACCTGCTCGACAGCCGTTATTTCACGGCACGCAACAACAGCGTCTCTTCACCGACCAGTGTCAATGCTAACGAAACCCTCAATGTCGGCCGCACCATGTATCTGGAGATGTCGTGCAAGTTCTAAAACTGCGCGAGCTGTCCACTGCCCAGGTGGTCTTTTTCGCCTCGGTGGTGGCGCTCGATTTCGGATGGGGGCTGGTCTTCAAAACGGCCCTGCAGTTGACGGCCATCCATGAGGTGGCCCGACTGGAGATGATCGTCTCCATCATGCTGATGGTCATCCTCCGGTTGATGCTGGACCGCTTCGGCACCCTCATCCTGTATGAATTGACCTGGGGACTCCTGGCCGCCGTGCTTATGCCGGCGGCCGGGGGCCAACCCGGCTTTCTCAAGCTGGTGCCGGCCCTCTCCCAGGGCATCGTCTTCGATCTCCTTTTTTCGTTGTTGCAACAGTCCCTGCCCCGGGCTCGGGCCTACGTGGCAATCTTGATCGGCGGACTTCTCGGCCCCACGCTGGCCGTGTTCGTCCGCGTGGCCATGGGCCTGCCCTGGGCCACGGCCACCCAGACCCTTTTTGCCATCTCGCTGCTGACCTCTCTTGTCATTAACGGCTTCGGCGTCTATCTCGGGCTTGTGGTCTGGAAAAGGATCGCGCCCTTGCAGCTCGTAGCCATGCTGCGTTTGCCATGCCCATGATCGATCTGGATGATATCTCGTTTACGCCGGCCGGTTCGGACGAGCCCATCCTCCGCCATGTCTCGCTCGCTATCGAGCAGGGCGAGCGGGTGGGCATCGTCGGTCCTTCGGGGTCGGGCAAGTCCACTCTGGGCTATCATCTGTGCGGCGCGCATCATCTGGCCCTGGCCGGGGTGACCACCGGGCATCTGTACCTGGACGGGCAGGATTGTCTGGCCGGCGGACCGCCGGGCTTCGCCGGGCTGGTGGGTCAAAATCCCGAGGCCCAGCTTTTTTGCCGGACGATCCAGGAAGAAGTGCTCCTCGGACCACGCATGCGGGGGGGAAAATGAGCAGGTCTGTCGGGACCGGGTCCGGTCCCTGCTCGACAGACATAATTCTGTTTTCCCGGGCCGAGGATGTCGTGGCCAGTCTGTCCCTGGGCCAGAAACAGCTCACGGCCACCCTGTCCATGCTGGCCATCGAGCCGAAAGTCCTGCTCTTGGACGAACCCACGAGCTATCTCGATACCGCCACGGCCAACAGGCTGTTCGCCCATCTCGATACCTTGAGCCGGGACGACGGCTGGATCGTGCTGATTATCGAGCATGATCTCAAGCGACTGGCCGGATTTGCCGACCGCTTTCTCACCATCGTCGACGGCCTTCTGCAAAGCGACGGGTCGCTTGATTTGGCCTCGGCCGCCAGTCATCCCGGACGGTCGCATCCGGCGGCCGTCTTCCCGCGTCCCGACGGCCGCTCCCTTGTTGACGTTTGAAGACGTGTCCTTCCACTACGGCAAGGGGCCGACCGCCCTGGACAACATCAATCTGACGTTGCGCCCGGGGGAGTGCGTGGCCCTGATGGGCCCCAACGGTTCCGGAAAATCCACGATGTTGCGGCTGGCCAAGGGATTGGCCAAACCCTCCTCCGGTCGGATCGATCTGGCCTCCGGGCTGGAGATGGCCAGGGATGTGGGCCTGATGTTGCAAAATCCCGAGGAACAGATTTTTGCGCATACCGTGGAAGCGGAATGCGGCTACTGGCTGCAGAACCTCGGCGTGCCGCCCGAGGTGCGGTCCGGGCGCATCCGGGACATCTTGTTCCCGCTCGGACTCGGCACGATGTTGACGCGCGCCCCGTTTTCCCTAAGCTTCGGGGAAAAGCGCCGTCTGTGCCTGGCCGCCACGCTGGTGGCCGATCCGACCGTACTGTGCCTGGATGAGCCCACCACCGGCCTGGACGACGACAATATGGAGATCATGGCCGCCATGGTCAGGGATCGGGCGGCCTCGGGCAAGGCCGTCCTCGTGGCCACCCATGAAGATGCCTTTGCCGCGATGGTGGCCACACGGATTGTCCGCATTGAGGCGGGACGCATCGTTGCGGACGGGCCGGCCGTCGGAGAACTGTCATGACCCGGATGCTGCGCGAGGCGAATGCCCTTTCCAAGTGTCTGTTTGCCGTTTCCCTTTGCGCGTACGCCTTCCTCTGTTCGGACTGGCGGGTTCTGGTGGCCTATGTTTTGCTTCTGCTGGCCCTTTTGGCCATGACCGCGGAGTTCGATCGCATTCTGCTCCTGGCGGTGGGGGTTTTTTTTTGCCGGCCTGCCCGTCCTGCTGACGCTGTTCATTCTTGGCGGCATAGAAAAGGCGGCCACGTGGCAGGATGGCGTCTGGCTCGGCCTGACGTGGCTCGGCATCTTTTTCCTGCGGTTGCTCATCATGGTGCTGGCCGATCTGCTTGTTGTCAAATTAACGAGTTTTTCCAATATGATCCTCTCCCTGCGCAGCCTTCGGTTGCCGGGAAGGCTCGTGCTTTTCGTCTCGGCGCTGGTCAGCATGTTGCCCAATATTTTCGGCATGGCTCTGCGGGTCATCGAGGTGCAGCGCTGCCGGGGATTTGTGGCCAAGAAGCTGATCAACCCGAAGAATTTCCTTCCACTGTTCATTCCGGTTTTTCTGGCCCAGATGCGACGTTCGGCCGATTTGGCCCTGTCCCTCGAACTCCGCGGCGTCAATGGCGCCACGTACGGTCGGGGCGGATGCCTGCATCTGGGCTGGGGTGATGGTGTTTTCGTCGCTGCCGCCTTGTTGCTTTGGATCGGTCCGTTCCAGTGGAGTCTGGTCCTCCAGTAGCTTCGGTGGCGTTATGGACCGGCGAAGCCCGAGAGCGGGAGAAACGCCGGACAGGCGCAGATTTGCCGCAAACTAAGGATGTATCCGCCATGCAATGCCCCTATTGTGAAAGACGGTGTCAGCTGGAGAACGGCACATACGGCTTTTGCCGCATGTATGAAGCCGTGGACGGCAAGGTCATTGAGCGTTTTCCTGATAAATGGTGCAGTTATGAAGTGTCTCGGGTGGAATCCATTCCCTTTTACCATGCCTATCCTGGCAGCAGAAGCTTGGTGATCGGCACGGCCAGTTGCAACTTCGATTGCCGTTATTGCTCCAACGCCTATGTTGCCAAGGAAGATCCGGGCGGGATGCAGGATATCATGATCGATATCTCGCCGGATAACATGGTGCAGCTGGCCAAAAAGTACGGTTGCCACAATATCGTCTTCTCCATCAACGAACCGACCGTGTCCCTCCCCTCGCTGCGGCGCCTGTCCGTTGCGGCCAAGGCCGCGGGCTTGCCCATGGGCTGCCTGACCAACGGTTATGCCACCCCTGAGGCTGCCGAACAGCTGGGCGACATCTTTTCCTTCCTCAACATCAGCCTCAAGGGGCTGTCTCCGGATTTCTGCCGCCGCTATCTGGGGATCCCCGACAGCGAGCCGGTGATCCGCACCATCCGGCAGTTGGCCAAGCGCTGCCACGTCGAGGTGGCCACGCCCATCATCGAATCGGAAAACGACCACGAACTGGATCAGATGGCCGATATCCTGGCCGACATCAATCCGGAAATTCCCTGGCACGCCTTCCGCCTGTTGCCGACCCACAAGATGACCGGCCAGAAGTATCCGAGCATCACGGGTTTGAACGACAAGCTGGAAGCCCTGCGCAAGCGGTTGCCCCACATCTATTTTCATAATTTCATTGGCTCGGAATGGGTCGATACCCACTGCCCCGACTGCGGCGCCACGGTCATCACCCGCTTCAGCTTGGGCTGCGGCGGCGACAAGTTGGACCAATATCTGGCCAATGGCGACTGTTGTCCGAGCTGCGGCCGACGCCTCTACATGCTCGGTTCCAAGGTGGAGTGGAATTCCAAGGAGATGGCAATATGACGGTGGCCATACTCGATGCCCGCCAGTGGCAGCAGACCGTGGACCTGCGTACCGGACGCAAGATCGAGGCCGAAGGTCCCGTGGTGGATATGGTGCGCGGGCTTCTGGCCCGCCATCCCTTTCCCGGCGATTGCGAGCCGGGCAGCAATACCTGGGTTGTGGATACGGCCCTGGATCTGATGGGAAAATACAAGCCCTCCTTTGCGTTTCTCACCCTGGCCCGGCAGTACTATGCCTCACGCTATAACGTGATGCGCGAGGAAGAGCGTCAGGACTTGGTGGCGGAGGCCTTTGCCGAAGCCGAACGGTTTGCCCGGGAATCGGGATTCCTGACCATCCTGGTCGGGACGGGCGGCATGACCAAGGCCATAACCCCCATCGATCTGAGCACCTTGGATGGCCTGGGCGTGGCCAGCAACTGGTCGGCCCGCTATGCCGGCCTCTATGGCCTGTCGGACCGCGACAAGGCCTGGCTGACCGAAAATCCGCACCTGGAGCGGCTGGCCTCCCGGGAGGAGATTCTGGCCCTGTTCGGCGGCGGTCCGGAGGACGGCAAGCGCCTTCCGGAACATCTGGCCGTGGCCAAGCCGGGCTATCATTTCAAGAACACGTCCCTGCGTCGGCTCATCATGATTCCGGACCGCAATACCCGTATTCCGGTCTCGGCCAACCTGGGTGCTGTGGATTCGCTCACGGACATCAAGGGACGTGTGCTCTCCCTGCTCGCTGACCAGAAGGTGGCCCTGGTCGTTTTGGAGGGCGTGGGCAGCGACGATTTTCGCGTTCCCCATACGGAGTGCCGCAACGGCGAAGGCTGGTACTGCTACGAGCCGACCGATGCCCAATATCTGGCCCTCACCTCGGGGCATCACTGTATTTTCAGTCATAACGGCGGCTACCGCTATTTCAAGGATGACAACGAGAACAAGCACTATCCGTTCTCGGGCTACTTCACGGAGTTGCCCACCGGCACCATCGGCCTGGATTATCCCGGACGCAGCATTTCCGTGGGCAATCGCAGCATGTTCATGCACGTGACCACCGGCTGCGATGTCTGCTGCGAGTGCTTTGCCAGAAATCTCTACAACCAGGGCTGCATGGCCGTCATGTTTCGCCAGGACAAGGCGTAACAAGAGAAGAAGCCTCCGGCGGCCGGGGGAAGATTCCCCCGGGCCCCCGGGTCCCGGGGGCCCTATCCGCCAAGATGGTATCCGCGCAAAAAAAACCGGGAGGAGGGAAGTCCTCCTCCCGGTTTTTTTGCAGGATGCGGAGCATCCTGTCCCCGACGGGTTCCAGGGGCAGGGGGCTGGGCGTGTTATCCCTTCAGGGCGCGGGTGAGTTTTTCCCGGTCGTCGCTGAAGAGCTTGTAGTCGATGGCGTCGATTAAGGCCTCGAAGCTGGCCACGATGACGTTGTAGGAAACCCCTACGGTCACCCAACGGCGATGGGCATCCCCGCATTCCACCAGGACCCGGACATCGGACGCCGTGCCGCAGCCGCCCTTGCCGCAGTCGTCGCGCTTGGCCCCGGAAAGCACCCGGACCTTGAAGTCGAGCAGGCGCATTTCAGCCAGACGCGGATAGAAATTGCACAGGGCTTCGCGGATGGCATTGTCCAAGGCGTTGATCGGTCCCCGGCCAGTGGAGGCCGTGTGCTTCGTCTTGCCGCCCACCTTGAGCATCACCGTGGCCTCGGTCAGCGGTTCCCCGCGTTCGAAGACGTTGTCGTCGATCACCCGGTAGCGCAGCACGGAAAAGTAGCTTCTCGCCCGGCCGAGCACCCGGTTGAGCAGCAGCTCGTAGGAGGCCTCGGCGGCCGTATATTCGTAGCCGGCGGCCTCACGTTCCTTGATGGTGGTCAGCAGTTCCAGGACAAAGGGATCGTTCTTGTCCAGCTCGAAGCCGAATTCCCGGGCCTTGTACAAATGTTGCTCTGCCCCGACAGGTCGGACAGGAGCACCCGGCGGGCGTTGCCCACGGATTCGGGGATGACATGCTCGTAGGTCTTGGGATTTTGACCACGGCGCTGACATGGACCCCGCCCTTGTGGGCAAAGGCCCCGGTGCCGACATAGGGCTGGTTGGAAGGCGGGGCCTGATTGACCATCTCCGAGACGAAGCGGGCCGTGGGCGTTAAGAGCGCCAGCTTTTCTTCAGGCAGGCAGCTGATGGCGTACTTGAGTTCCAGCGACGGGATGATGGAGCACAGGTTGGCGTTGCCGCAACGTTCGCCATAGCCGTTGATGGTGCCCTGCACCTGCACCGCGCCCAGTTCCACGCCCTCAAGGACGTTGGCGACGGCCAAGCCGGAGTCGTTGTGAGGATGCACGCCGAACTTGGCGTCGGGCAAGGCGGCCGTAGCCGCGGCCATGATGGCCCGGAAATCGCGGGGCAGGGTGCCGCCGTTGGTGTCGCACAGGACCAGTACGTCGGCGCCGGCCTCGCTCGCCCGTTTGAGCACCGCCAGGCGTAGTCCGGATTGGCCTTGTAGCCGTCGAAAAAATGTTCGGCGTCGAAAAAGAGTTCCGCAACGCCCGGTCGCAGGAAGGCCAAGGGAATCGCCCACCAGCGCCAGATTGCGTTCCAGGGTGGTCCCCAGGGCCTCGGTGACGTGGATGTCCCAGGATTTGCCGAAGATGGTCACCAACGGCGCGCCGGATTCGAGCAGAGCCTTGAGATTGGGGTCGGTCGCGGCCGTGGTCCGGTGGTTGTGGGTGCTGCCGAAGGCGGCGATGCGGGCCGTTTGCAGGTTGTAATTCTGGATTTCCTCGAAGAACCGCTTGTCCGTGGGATTCGATCCCGGCCAGCCGCCTTCGATGTAGGCCCTCCCAGATCGTCGAGTTTGAGGCACGCGCAGTTTGTCCCTCGGTGGTGGAGGTTGATCTCTTCGGACTGGGTTCCGTCGCGCAGGGTCGTATCGTAGATGGTGCCGACGTTTCGCATGGCTAACAGGTCCGGTGCCGGGCCCTTGGACAGTTCGAAGGCATCGTGCAGGGTGCGACACGGCCAACTCCAGGTATTTTTTCCTCGATCAGGCAGGTGATTTTGATCTCCGAGGTCGAAATCATGAAAATATTGATGTTTCGTCTTTAAGCACCGAAAACATCTTGGCGGCGACGCCCGAGTGACTGCGCATGCCCACACCGATGACCGCCACCTTGCAGGTATGAGATCGTACTGGATTTCTTCCGTGCCGAGGGTGTTTTGAGCGATTCCAGGATGGACAGGGTCTTTTCCAGATGGGCCCGGGAGATGGTGAATGTCATGTCCGTGCGACCCTCGCGGCCGCTGTTCTGGATGATCATGTCCACCGGGATGCCGGCCTCGGCGATGGGGGAAAAAATCGCGGCGGCCACGCCCGGCCGGTCCATGACGTTTCTGACCGTGAGGCGGCACTGGTCCTTGTCGTAGGCAATGCCGGAAACCAGGACGTCTTCCATGTCCGTATCCTCCTGGGTGACCAGTGTTCCCGGATCGTCGGTGAAAGTGGACCGGACCCGGACCGGTACGTTGTATTTCTTGGCGAATTCAACGGAACGGATCTGCAGGACCTTGGCCCCCATGCTGGCGAGCTCCAGCATCTCGTCGTAGGAAATCCGCTCCATCTTGCGGGCCGTGCTGCAGAGGTTGGGGTCGGTGGTGTAGACGCCGTTCACGTCGGTATAGATCTCGCACAGCTCGGCGCCAAGGGCCGCCGCCAGGGCTACGCCCGTGGGTGTCGGAGCCGCCGCGCCCCAGGGTGGTCAGCCGCCCCTCGCAGTCCACGCCCTGAAAACCGGCTACGACCAGCATGTCGTAGTCTTCGAGCATGGCCTTGATGCGCTCGGCGTTGATGTCCATGATGCGCGCCCGGGTGTATTTGGACTCGGTCAGGATGGGATCTGGAAGCCGAGCATGGACCGGGCGCGGAGGCCGGCGTCCTTGGCCAGCATGGTGAAAAGCGCCACGGACGCCTGTTCGCCGGTGGACACCAGCACGTCGAGTTCGGCCGGGTCCGGGCAGTGGGAAAATTCCCTGGCCTGTTCGAGCAGGCCGTTGGTCACGCCGGACATGGCCGAGAGGGCCACCACCAATTTATAACCGGCGGCATGGGCCGCCTGGACCCGCCGAGCACCAGACGCATCCGCGCAAGGCCCTTGACCGACGTCCCGCCGTATTTTTGTACGAGAATGCGCATGGCTCCTCCAAATGTCGAACGCGATCGCGCCGCTCCGCCCGGCATCACGGTTCCCAGCCGTCCGGCACCAGCCGGAGCAGGGCGGCCAGGGCGGTCCGTCCCCGGTCGCCGGCGGCCGTGATCCGGCAGCGCCGGCCCGTTGCGGCCGGCAGCCACTCGATCTCCAGCCGATCCGCCGGCCGGATCGCCCCGGGCAGAGTATTCGGCCCATTCCACCGCCACGATGGCCTCGGCCAGGATGGCGGCCTCCAGGTGTTCCTCCACGGCCGGATCGCCGTGCGGAATCCGGTAGAGGTCCAGATGGTAGGTCTCGGGCCGGGTGGGGCTAGACGTTGACGATGTTGAAGCTCGGGCTGGCCACCTCGGCTTCCCCTCCGCCCGGCAGCGCCTCGGCCAGTCCCCGGACCAGGGTCGTTTTGCCCGATCCGAGGCCGCCGCGCAAGAGCAGGGCCGCCCGCCCGGCCGGATCGGCCAGGACGCGGGCCAGGAACCGGCCCAGGGCCAGGGTGGCCGCTTCGTCGGGCAGAACCAGCATTCGCGCGGGAGTCGGGTCCATCGTCGTGCGGCTATTTTTTGTCCAGAAGGGTGCTGAGAACGTCGCGCAGGCCGATCACGCCGAGGAGCTTGCCGTCGGCCACCACCGGGATGGTGTGATAGCCCTTGTTGCTCATGATGGTGGCCACCTCCTCGAGGTCGGTCTCGGGGGAGACCGTGACCGGTCGGCGGGTCATGGCTTGCTTGGCGGTCAGGGCCGACATCTTTTCCATCTCCCGGTCCAGGTCCTTCATGGACCCCAGCGGGATGAAGCCGTCGAGCAGGGAGAAGACCGAGGGCAGGGAAAGCTTCTTCTGCTGGGCCACCAGATCCGCCTGGCACAGGATGCCGGACAGATTGCCGGCGGCATCGAGGACCGGGACGCCGTTGAAGCTTTTCTCCAGCAAGAGCTTGGCCGCTTGGCCGATATCGGTATCTTCCGTGATGGAGACCACGTTGGTGGTCATGATGTCCTTGGCTTTGAGCATGCGGGTCACTCCGTTATGGCGTGGGGCAGCATGGCGGCGATTTCCGAGGCCAGGTTGCCCCGTCCGGGGTAGGCGGCCGCGAGACGCGTACCGCAAAGACCATGCCAATACACCGCCAGACAGGTGGCCAGCAAGGGGGAAAGGGCACTCGCCAGCAGATTGGCGGTAAGGCCTGACAGCACGTCGCCGGAACCGCCCACCGCCAGATTGGGGGCGATGATGGGGGAGACGACGGCCTGGCCCTCCGGATTGGCCACCACCGTGGCCGGTCCCTTGAGCACGGCCAGGCAGCCGTATTTCCCGGCCAGGGCCCGGGCCGATTCCAGCCGGTCGGCCTCGATGCGGGCGATGTCGGTGCCAAGGAGCCGCGCCGCCTCGCCGGGATGGGGCGTAAGGACCGTGGCCGGTCCGAGCTTCCCGGCCAGGGTCGGATCGTTGGCCAGAAAATTGAGAGCGTCGGCGTCGAGCACGGCCGGGCAGGGCAGGGGGAGCAGGCCGGCGAGAAAGCCGGCCGTGTCGGGATGGCGGCCCAGTCCCGGGCCCAGGGCGACGGCGTCCGCCCCGGTCAGAAACGCCCTGACCGCCGGCGCTTCGGCGGCCGTGAAATGATCCTCGGTGCCGAAGGGCATGGTCATGACGTCCGGGAAACCGGCCTTGAGCGCAATTTCCACGGCTCCGGGACAGGCCACGCTGACCAGCCCCGATCCGGCCCGCAAGGCTCCCAGTCCGGCCAGAAGCGGTGCACCGGTCAGTCCCCGGCTGCCGCCGATCACCACCACCCGGCCGGCGCCGCCCTTGTGCCCCGTCGGAGGGAGGCCGGGACGGGCCCGGACGATGTCCGGCCGCAGGCGAAAGGCCCGGCAGGGATGGGCTTCCTTGACGACCCGGGGGATGCCGATGGGGCGCACCAGAAGCTTGCCCACGTACGGTCCGGCCTCGGTTGCCAGCAGCCCGGTCTTGGCCGCCTCGAAGGTCACCGTGGCCCGGGCGGTCACGGCCAGCGGCGAAGGCCGGCCCGTCATGCCCGAAAGCCCGGAGGGGATGTCCAGGGCGAAAATAGAGGTCCGGTCGGCCAGCCGGTTGACGGCCTCGACCACGGCCGCCAAGTCCGGCCGCAATTCGCCGGCGAAGCCCGTGCCGAGCAGACCGTCCACCAGGATGTCCGGCGGGTCGGCCCGAGACAACTCGGCTCGGGCCAACGGGATCATGGGCAGGCCGAGCCGGTCGGCCACCCGGGCATTGAAGCCGGCCGCGCCCTTGTACCGGCCGCGCGCCTTGGCCAGGGCCAACGTGACGTGCGCGCCCAATCCGTCCAGATGCCGGGCCAGGGCGATGGCATCCCCGCCGTTGTTGCCCGGTCCGGCCAAAAGCAGCACCCGTTTGTCCCGGACGTCCCCGACTTCACCAAGAAGGGCATGCATGGCCTCGCGGCTGGCGTTTTCCATCAGGGCCAGAAACGACAGGCCGCATTCGGCCACGCTGGCCGCGTCCCAGGCCGCGATCTCGGCCGGCGTGGGCAACGGATCGAAATAACGCTCGTCGAGCATGGTAAGCTCCTTTCGGGAGAGGGTTTCCGGCGCCCGGACCTGCATCGTCAGGGCGCCGCCCTGGACCTGCCGGGGGGAATCATCCCCCAAGCCTCCCTGCATCGGGGCCATATTTTCATATCGCCCGTAGGCGGGGGCCGGAGACCTCATTTCCCCATTTGCCTTGGTGCGAGGGGTCCGGGGGCATCATGCCCCCGGCCGCCGGAGGCCTCTTCCCTCCCTTCCCCTTCCATAACGACCACCGCTGCGGCGGTGGTACGGCCATGGGTGATGCTGACGTGCCAGGCGGTGGCGCCGAGGGCGTCGGCCTGGGCCCGGGCCGGTCCGGACAGGGTCAGGACGGGGCGGCCCAGGGGGTCGGAGAGAATTTCCAGGTGGGAAAAAGCCGATGCCCTGGGAGAATCCGGTGCCGAGGGCCTTGACCGCCGCCTCCTTGGCCGCGAACAGTCCGGCCAGCCGGGGGAGCCGGTAGACCGGCAGGGCGGCCCGTTCGGCCGGTGTCAGAATGCGGCGGAGAAACCGCTCGCCGTACCGGTCCAGCACGGTTTGCAGGCGGTCGAGCTCGGTCACGTCCAGGCCCAGGCCAACGATCATGGCGGGGCCTAGTCGGGAAAGCCGGCGAGGATGCCGGCCATGGTCGAGACGGCCTCGGTGAGGCCTGTCAGGATGGCCCGGGCCATGATGCTGTGGCCGATGGAATATTCGCTGATGCCGGACAGCGTCTTGAAGGCGTGGATATTGTCGTAGTCGAGGCCGTGGCCGACGTTGACGTGCAGTCCGGCCTGTCGGGCCAGGGGAACGGCGGCGGCCAGCCGGTCGAACTCGGTCTGCCGGGCGGCCGGGGTGGTCGCGTTGGCGTAGGCGCCGGTGTGCAGTTCGACGTAGGCCGCGCCCACGACGGCCGAGGCCGCGATCTGGGCCGGTTCGGGGTCGATGAAAAGGCTGGTCGGGATGCCGGCCTTGGCCAAGTCGGCCACGAAGGCGGTCAGTTCGGCCTCGCGGCCGACCACGCCGAGACCGCCCTCGGTAGTCAGTTCCCGGCGTTTTTCCGGTACCAGGCAGACCATGTTCGGGACGACGTCCAGGGCGATGTCGTGCATTTCCCGGGTAGCGGCCATCTCCAAATGCAGGCGCGACTTTATGGTCTGGCGCAGCAGGCGGACGTCGCGGTCCTGGATATGGCGGCGGTCCTCGCGCAGATGGACGATGATGGCCCGGGCCCCGGCCAGTTCGGCCAGGGCGGCGGCGGCGACGGGATCAGGCTGTATGCCCAGTCTGGCCTGACGCAGGGTGGCCACATGGTCGACATTAACCGCAAGCAAGGGCATGGCGAACTCCTTGGTGCATTGTTTCGTTACGGTAAGCCCTTCGCCGCGAGGAGGCAACGGGGGGGAGCCGCTTGAAGCCCGCTTTGGCGGGACTTTACAGCCATTGGGCCGCCGGGTATGTCTTACTGCCTTAGCCAAAGGATGCCCATGAACGAACCGACCATCGCCACCTTGCGCATTGACGACACCACGCTGGAACTGCCCGTCATTACGGGCGATCATGTGGAACGAGCCCTGGATATCCGGCAGATGCGGGCGAAGACCGGCTGGATCACCCTGGATCCCGGCTATGCCAACACGGCCGTCTGCAAAAGCACCATCACGCACATTGACGGCGAACGGGGCGTGGTGCTCTATCGCGGCTACGACCTGGAGGAGCTGGCGGAAAAGGCCACCTTCGTGGAAACGGCCATGCTCGTCATGTTCGGCGAACTGCCGACGGCCGCCGAGCGTGAGGCCTTTCGCGTCATGCTGCGCGATCAGGAGTTGTTGCACGAGGATTTGTTGAGCCACCTGGACGGCTTTCCGCCCAACGGTCATCCCATGGCCATTCTTTCGGCCATGATCAACGCCATGGGCAGCTACTATCCGGAACTGTACGACATCGCCTCCCACGATGACTTCCGGCTGGCCGCCGCCAAGATCATGAGCAAGGTGCGCACCATTGCGGCCTTCAGTTACCGCAAGTCCCAAGGCTTGCCGCTCAACTACCCCAATCCCAATCTGTCCTACTGTCGCAACTTCCTGCACATGATGTTTTCGGTGCCGTTTTGGATCTACGAGGCGCCGGATGTCATCGTGCGAGCCTTAAGCGTCTTTTTGATCTGCCATGCCGATCAGGCCTTGGACACGTCCTGCTCCACCGTGCGTATGGTCGGATCGAGCCAGGCCAATCTGTTCGCCTCGGTGTCCGCCGGGATTTGCGCCTTGTGGGGCCGCCAGCATGGCGGCGCCAGCTCGGCCGCCATCCGCATGTTCGAGGACGTGCGCGACGGCCGTATCTCGGTCGACCGCATCCTTGAGGCGGCCAAGTCCCACACGGGTCGGCTGATCGGCTTCGGGCAGCGGGTGTTTCACGCCGAGGATCCCCGGGCGCGCATCATCAAGCGGACCTTCCAGGGACTCGTGCAAAAGGGCTATGCCAAGCGCGACGCCTTTTTCGACATTGCCCAGGAGATCGAGGAGCGGGCCCTTCACGACGAGTATTTCGCCTCGCGCCGCATTTTCCCCAATACCAACTTCTATTCCAGTCTGCTCCTGCGGGCGCTCAACATCCCGCCGCGCATGTATCCGGTGATCATGGCCATAGGCAACATGCCCGGCTGGATCGCCCATTGGATGGAAGAAACGCAAGCTGCGGACCAGCGCATCCATCGCCCCCGCCAGATCTATACCGGACGCAAACGCCATGCCTACATTCCCATGGAAAAACGCTAGGGCAGCCCGGCCGGTCGGCCGGTCGACGACCTTCCTCCTGCTTGTCCTTCTTTTGACGGCCGTCTTGCCGGCCGGGGCGCAGACCGACAAATCCCAATCGGACAAGGGACAGGCGGCCGCCCCGGCGCGGGACGCGCCCAAGGATTGGCAGGTGATCCTGGGGTTGCACCAGGAAGCGCTGGTGCAACAGGCTTCCCGGTTCAAATCCATGGAGAGCCTGCTGCCTAAAAACGTGCGCCGTTTTCGGTCGGATCTGGCGGTCCAGGAAGGCAAGCTCGATGAGCTGGGGCTCATTATCAGCCTGTCCGGTGGCAATCCCCGGGAACTGCGGGCCGTGCTGAACGACATCCAGCAGATTCAGCGATCCACCGAGGGGCTGGTGGCCCCGCTCCAGGAGTCCCGGGACGAGTTGCAGAAGATCGCCAACCGGCTTGAGGCGCTCAAGGAGGAGTTCGTCAAGCGCCTGGATGAAAGCCCGGAACCGGAGATTGCCGCAGCCATCAATTATTTCGTACGCTATGTCTCCGGGGTCAAATCGAGCCTGTCCGGGGAACGCACCACCTTGGACAAGGAGCTGACGCCGGCCAAGGATTTTCTGGAGACCCTGGGAAAGACCAGGGACTCTCTCAGGAAGAAGATCCCCGAGGCCTGGAAGACCTATTATCTGACCTCGTCCCCGGAGCTCTTTTCCTGGAAGGCCTGGTCGGAAATCGAGCAACGCCTGCAATTGTGGGCCCGGTCGAACGGTTCCATGCTCCGGTCGCTGACCACGGGAGCCGACGCGCAACGGGCCATGTCCGTTTTGGTCAAGGTCGGCGTCGGCTTGATTTTCCTCGCTATCTTTGACTTCGTGGCTTGGCGTCGGTTGCGGCGCCGCGCGCCGCAACTGCGGGGACGGGTGCTGGTGCGCCAGGCGTGGCTGGTGGCGGGCCTCGGCCTGATTCTCCACTGGGTGGCGCTCGACGCGCCGCTTTTGCTCCACGAGTGTTGCAACGGTCTGGCGGAGATACTGCTGGCCGCCGCGCTGGCTCTTTTTTCCTGGTTTCTGGCCCGAATTTCGGGGCTGATCGACGACGACACGGCCGTGAACCCCCTGCGCCGGCTGTGGCTGCTCTATGCGCTGGGGGTGGCCCTGCAGATCGTCGATATCCCGGACCCGGCCTTGACCGGGTGCTGGATGGCCCTTTTGCTGGTCTTTTTTCGCATTTTCCGGCAGCGGGTCGGCTGTGATCCGGGGCCGTTGCGCTTGGCCGGCCGGGTGACCCCGGTGTTGACCGTCGGCCTCGTGCTTTTGTCCGCCGTGGGCTGGCAGCATCTGTCCGTCTTGGTCCTGGCCGGTTGGTTTCTGCTGCTGGCGGCCGTGCAGATCGGGGTGGGACTGTCCCGTCTGGTGGCCGAATGGCAGACCCGGGCGGATCGCGAGGGAACATCCCTGCTCACCCGGAGCGTGGTGTCGGGCCTGGGCTTTCCGGTCATTTTCCTGTCGCTGTTCTTTCTGGTCCTGTACTGGTTTTCCATCGAGCTGGGCGGGCAGGATCTGTTTGTCGAGGCCGTGGCCTTCACCGTGACCATCGGGAACGTGAGCGTCACCTTGGGCCGGCTGGCCCTTATCCTGACGGGTTTTTTTCTGACGCGTTCGGCCATTGACGTGGCGCGTTCGTTTCTGCGGAATCTGCCTCGGCTGCGGCCGGAGATCGATCCCGGGGTGTGCGACGTGCTCGACACGACTTCCATGTATCTGCTGTGGGGGTGTTATGCCCTGATTTCGCTTTTCCTTCTGGGATTTTCCCTGACCAGCCTGGCTGTGGTGGCCGGCGGCTTGTCCGTGGCATCGGCTTCGGTTTGCAAAATATCGTCAACAATTTCGTGGCCGGCCTGATTTTGTTGTTCGGGCGTTCCATCCAGGCCGGGGACACCCTCCAGATCGACAGCGTCTGGGGGCAGGTCCGCAAGGTCAATATCCGCAACACCATGATTCAGACCTTCGACAACGCCACCTTGTTCATGCCCAATTCCGATCTCATCGCCGGCAAGATCATCAACTGGTCGCACCGCGATCCCACCGTGCGCCGGGAGATTGCCGTGGGCGTGGCCTATGGCTCGGATATCGAACAGGTCCGCTCCATCCTGCTTGCGGCGGCTTCGGCCCATCCCCGGGTGTTGGGCCAGCCGGCTCCGTTCGTGCAATTCCAGGAGTTCGGTGAGAGTTCCCTGGATTTCAAGCTCTTCTTCTGGGTCGACGACGTGCTGGTCGGCATGTCCGTCATGTCCGACATCCGGTTCGCCCTTGACCGGCTTTTTCGGGCGGCCGGTATCTCGATTCCTTTCCCGCAGCGCGAGGTGCGTCTCCTCAAGGATCCGGAGCCGGATT
>Ga0268359_13145_pt1 | contig 18998 bp, 20 predicted proteins | sample BioMet11_FD_194416 | JGI IMG/M metagenome (GOLD analysis project Ga0268359, IMG submission 194416) | Sewage microbial communities from Oakland, California, United States - Biofuel 11 (PacBio Assembly) | ecosystem: Engineered > Wastewater > Sewage > Unclassified | place: USA: California | collected...
GTCTGCAAGCCAGCGCAGCGAGCATGCGGCGGTGACAAGGCTCGAAACCGCGCCGTTTTCAAAAAAACACAGGGAATTGACGTCGCCGCAATGGCCGAAGCCGTGGAGTCGTAGGCCGTCAGATCGCCCAGGGGCGTGGGCACGTGCACAGGCCGCGAGGGTTCGCAGCTGCGCAACGCGCCGTTGTCGTAAAAGGCGCAGCCGTACCGCACAGGCATGGGGCCGAGCGGGGTGAGAAGAAGGATGTTTTCTCCCGGCCAGAAGGTGACGCTTTCAAGCAAGCCAGATGGGGTATAGCGCAGTCCCTGCACCTTGGCGCAGATATCCTGCCCGTACAGGTCATAGGCTGAGCTCTGTGGCCAGTTGCGCTCGTCCTCCTCTGTCCAGTAGCCGCTCAGTTTGCCCTTGCGCAGCAGTATGCGCTTGAGCGCGCCGTTTCCGTGCCATGCCAGCCATTCGGCGGACATGTCGCCCAGAGGCGTGCTTACGGTGGTTTGGCTTTGCAGCTCAAGGTTGCGCCACATGCCGTTGGGGTAAAGGCTGAAGCTCTTGCCGCTGCTGCGGCGCACGTCTTCCGGATCGTAGAGCCGGCACAAGCCAGCCCTGCGGCGTGGGTACGGTTATCCTTTGTCAGCAGGCGGCAGTCCTGCGGAGCGCCGTCCGCCCAGCGCGAGAGCACGTGTACGTCTGAAATTGGGCCGTAGGGGGTAAATACTGTTTCGAGTTGCAGCGTCATGCTCATGATCTGTGCTCCTGAAGCCCACTGGGCGAGGTCTCGCCGCAGAGGGCGTGCGAAATGCTGGCGTGAACGGTTCCGTCTTCCTGCCGGGCAATGGAGCAGGTCAGGCGGTGCTGGCGCATGTGTTCCTCAAGCCACGGCGGCATGTGCCCGCAGATGATTTTAAGCTCCACAAAGGGCCGTGGAGGCCAAAAAGGGGCGCAGGGCTTTTTTTGAGGTGATGTCGGGGTGCGCGGCCATGAACTTCCATAAGATTGATGCTGTACACGCCGGGCGCATCTGTGGGCGTGGGCGCTGTGGGAACCTCCGCCTCGCCCTGGGCGGAAGCGAGTATTTCGCTGGCAAGGGCGTCGAGAATATGGGGCGTAAAGGCATCAAGCTCGCACAGGCAAAAACCCATGCGGCTGAGCTCGTTATATGCCACGCCTGAGATGCTGGCCCCGGCAATGGCTGAATCTGCAGGCAGCAGGCTGGCCAGTTGCCGCAGCTTGTCGCGCATCTTGGCAAGCGTGTCGCACCCTTCAAGCGAAAAGGTACGGATTCCGCGGCATGCCAGCCTTTGCCGACGCTCCAGTCGCGCAGCCAGACAGAAAGGTGCGTGCAGTTTTCCATGGTGGTTATTGAATTATCAGTATTTTCCAGCACTGCAATGCAGTCGCATTTCATGGCTATCTCCGTATGCTGGGGGCGTCCAGAGTGTTAGCGGCAACCAGTAATATAGTTATTTAAAATAACGTCTATTTATATGCCGTAATATAATAAAGGTATGTTGCGCCACTATAAGCCAAAGGGGCGGGTGCCATACCCGTACCCCAGATGCTTGCCCCAGCCGTTCATGGATTTTTGCGGCAGCAGCGTGGCCGCAAGGCGCTCCAGTTCCAGGGCCTTGCGGGCGTCTACCGCGCAGGACGTATTGCCCAGCCGCCCCGCAGCCGCCGTAAAGGTGGCCAGACCGCAGTTGCCCGCCCGCTCGCCAATGCCCCACAGTGTGGTGTTGACGTAGCGCGCCCCGGCATTGACGGCCATGAGGGAGTTGGCAACGGCCATGCCAAAGTCGTTGTGCGCGTGAATTTCCACATCCACGCCAGTTTCGCGCAGCATGCGCACGGCCCGCCAGACCTTGTCGGGCGTGTAGCAGCCCACGGTATCGCTGAGGCGCACGCGCACAACCCCGCATTGCCGCGCTGCCCGCGCCGCTTCGCGCAGCTGGTCGGGCGAGGCGTGCGAGGCGTCTTCAAAGCCCACGGTCACTTCCGCCCCACGGCTTGCGGCCAGAGCGGCGCATTTGGCCAGCGAGGCCAGCACTTCGGCGCGGGTGGTTTTGAGTTTGTCCTTGATCTGTCGGTCAGAGACGGGACAGCACAGGTGGATGATGTGGGGCGAGCAGTCAAAGGAGTGGCGCACGTCGCTCTCGCGCAGGCGGTTCCAGGTAGAGATGCGGGCCGTGGCGCAGGCCTCGCGGATGGAGCGGATGGTAGCTTTTTCGGTTTCGCCCATGGCGGGAACACCCGCCTCAATCTGGTCCACGCCCGCCTCGTCCAGCATGGACGCCAGGCGTATCTTGAGGGCGGGGGCAAAGGCGAAGCCCGGAGCCTGCTCGCCGTCGCGCAGGGTAGTGTCGACAATAATGATCTCAGGCATGGCCCACCTCCGCAGAAGCCGTTGCACCCGAAAGACCGCAACAGTCCGTTCGGGCATAAGACAAGGATTCGGGGGGATGGCATGTGTGACACAGGTCGAGAAACTGGGCGTCGCTCAGGCTGCACTGCTGGCTCTCGGCCAGCTGCTGAACTTTTTCGAGTATATGTTCTTCCGCCGCGCGCGGCAAGGTTAAACCCATCTGGCGGGCCTTGAGACGCACGGAAACACGACCGGAATGCTTGCCCACCACAATGTGGCGCTCAAGACCGACGGTGGCTGGCGGATACGGCTCGTAGAGCACGGGTTTTTTGGCAATGCCGTCCACATGAATGCCGGATTCGACCGCAAAAACATCCGTGCCCAGCACTGCCTTGTGGCGGGATATGTCAAAGCCCGCCTGAGTCAGCAGGGCCGTGGCGCGGGGCAGTTTTTCAAGGTTTGTCAGGCCGGTGTCGAGCCCTTGGGCGTGCAGGCTCAGGGCCACTTCTTCCAGAGCAGGGCCGGCATCGGGGCCGTGCAGGGTCGAGCCGCCAATGCAGCCCGCCACGCGGGGGCCGCCCTTGAGCAGCCACATCACCGCCAGGGCCGTGGCGCAGCCCGAATGGTCGCCGGGGCAAAATTCCACGGTATCCCTGATGGCGGCAAAGCGCGGCCACAGGTCGGTTTCAAAGGTATAGAGCGCATCGCAGCAGCCGCTCAGCCGCGCCCAGGGGCCGTAAGGGGCCGGGCGTTTGCCCGTACGACGGGCCTTGGCGCTGGCTGAGGCAAACTGCAGGTCAGGGGGAATTTCGACCACAAAACCCATATGGTGCATGAGGTCGATCCATTCCCCGGCCCAGAGCGCAAATGCGTCCGAGGTCTGCCTTTGCTCCTGCGAGTGCGCGGCTGGCAGCACCCGGTACAGCAGGCAGAGCGTTCTGTCCACCAGTTGAGGCATGGAAATAACCTCTTGGCAAAGTTGGCGTGTGCCCCGGCCTGACCGGTTTGCCTCCGGTCAGGCCGGTGGAATGGGCCGGAATTATCCGCAGAGCGCCCTGGCGGCGTCATTCACGGCCTTGTCCACATTTTCGTAGAGGGTGAACACGCGTATACCTCTGGTCTCAAGCTTTTTGAGCGGGCTTTCGCCAATGCGCAGGGCAAGCACGCCCTTGCAGTCGTCCACGGCGGCCAGAATGCCCGCCATGCGCCCCGCCTTTTCACCGCAATCGTCCATGCCATTGCAGTAACGGGAGACGCTGCGCGTTTCGACGTAGCTGGCGGCGTCGCCGTCGCTTTCGTAGATGTAGAACTGCTCTGCCTGGCCAAAGTGCTGGTCAACGGTCATGCCGGTCTTGGAGGCAACGGCGATGCGTATCTTGCGGGCCACGGCGGGCTTGGCTTCTTCCACCACGGGGGCCTTTTCGGCCACGGGCGGGCGGTAGTCGATGGACCTGTCGTCGGCCAGCAGGCCCACGGCATCGGCGCGACACTGCTTGCAGTGGTACATCTGCTTGAGCGTTGGCTCGCAGCTGCGGCGCATGTCCATGAGCTCCTTGTTGCTCACAAGGGGCATGTTTTGAAAAACGCTGCCCTTGACCGGGATGAGCTGCATGATGTTGGTCATTACCGCGCCAAGTTCGCGCGCGGTTTCAACCACCTGCGGGATGTGCCCGTCGTTGATGCCCTTGAGCAGCACTGTGTTGACCTTGCTCACAATGCCCACCTGGGTGAGGGCCCGCAGGCCCGCCATCTGGTTGGCCAGCAGCAGGGCCGCGGCGGTTTCGCCCGTGTAGCGCTTGCCGCGGTACATGGCAAACTTGTAGATCTGCGCGCCAATGGCGGGATCGACGGCGTTGATGGTCACGGTGGCGTGGCTCACGCCGACGCGCTTCATGTCCTCCACGTATTCCGGCAGGGCCAGACCGTTGGTGGACATGCAGAAAGTGATATTGGGGTCTTCCCTGCGGATCATCTCCAGCGTGCGAAAGGTCTCATGCGGGTTGGCCAGTGAATCGCCGGGGCCAGCGATGCCCACAACCGTGAGGTTGGGCATGTCGCGCTTGACGGACATAAAGCGGTCAAAGGCCTGGGCCGGGGTAAGCACGGCTGTGGTGACGCCGGGGCGGCTCTCGTTGGCGCAGTCGTACTTGCGCAGACAGTAGTTGCAGCTCAGGTTGCACTTGGGCGCGATGGGCAGGTGCAGCCGCGCCGAGGTGGAGCAGGCCCCGCAGCTGAAACAGGGGTGGGACTTGGTGCGCTCCGCAATGATGGCAGTGCTTGGGGCCACCAGCTCGTGAGCGCGGAGGCGGCAACGGGCGCAACTGCGGCGCTTGCCTGCCCGCTGGCTGGTTCGGCAACTTCAATGTGGGAGGCTTCAGCCTGCATGGAGGCTTCATCCTTGAAGTATTTGTTAAGCAGCTCCTCGCGGAAGCTGTTCTCGGTGTGTTGCAGCATGGCGTTGGCCGTTGCTTCCATCAGGCAGAGCGAGCCGTCATAAAAACAACAGGCGCGTGCGCTGCCCGCCCGACCCTGTCGTGAATGGGAAAGCCGTACCGCAGCAACGGGACATGGTGGCTCTCCTCGATGCGGCGGCCGTCGGAATTGCCCAGCATGAGGTTGGCCTTGCGGGCCAGCAGCGCGTTTTCAATGCCGGCAAAGTCCGCAAAATTGAGAATGTCAAAGTCGCCGCTGAACTGCGTTTCCGTGGCCTGGGCCATGTCGGGCGCAAGCGTCTTTCAAAGGCGGCGCAACGGCTGCCAGTGGCTGCCACCACGGGCACAGCGCCGTTTTCGCTCGTGGCGCGCACAAGGGCCAGCACCATGTCCGGTTCGCCAAATACGGCAACGCGGCACTGCGCGTTGTATTTGTGCGCATCGATCATGGCGTCAAGGTACCGGGCGCGCTCTTCGCGCACAGCGGCGGGGATGGATCCGCCAAGCGCTTCGAGCGTGGCCACAAAGGCGTCGGTATCGCGCAGGCCCACGGGCAGGTTCATGCGTAGAAGCGGCACGCCCCAGGTATCGCGCAGATACGCGCCGGGCGAATATTCCTCGGGGCAGAAGGGCGAAAGCTCAAGCGTGATCCGCGCCCCGGCCATGCGGCCAATACGCGCAAGCGTCGTGCCGTACTGGGGCAGTCGGTTGTAGTCGTCTTCGTGTCCGCCATCAAGGTTTTGCGAAAGGTCGGGCAGCAGCACGTAGTCAAGGCCGCAGGCGTCCAGCAGCGCTTTGAGCGCCCTTGTGTCCGCCGCCGAGAGGTGCCCGGTGATGATGTTTACCAGGTTGTTAGGCGCGGAATCCATGGGGACGTGACGCACAATGGCGTGCAACGCGCGAAAAAAACCCTCGTACTGCGAGCCGCCGTAGCCGGGCGACGACACGGGGATGATGGTGGCCGTCACCTCGGGGTGTTCATCCTTGAACTGCTTGATAATGGCGGGCACGTCCTCGCCGATGGTCTCGGCCAGACAGGTGGTGGATACGCCGATCACCTCGGGGTTGTACAGTTTGATGAGGTTTTCAAGCCCCTTGAGCAGATTTTTTGTACCGCCAAAAACTGTTCCCTCTTCCGTAAGTGAAGACGAGGCGATATCTACCGGCTCATTGTAGTGGGTTGCCATGTGCCGCCGAATATAGGTGCTGCACCCCTGCGAACCGTGCAGAATGCTCATGCTCTTGCTGATGCCGTAGAAGGCGCTTACCGAACCCATGGGCATGCACATCTTGCAGGGATTTGTATTCAGGTTGACAAGATTGGCGCTCATTGTCTTCTCCTTTGTTCCAGGCGGCCAGTGGCCGCGGCGGCGGGCAAACTGCGTGCAAGCCGATTACGCTGTGCTAGAAATGTGCTGCTCTTGCGGCCAGTGCCTGGCGCACCAGATTGGCCTGCGCCTGCGCCGCCCCGGCAAATGAGGCGTTGCTGCGCGTGAATTGCCACACAGGGCTGTTGATCGAAAGGTTCACCTCGCGGGTGAAGTTTTCCACGCCTTCAAAACCGCCCAAGGCATGCTTGCGTTCGTGGTTGTGGTCGCAAAAGGCAATGCCGAGCTTGTAGGCCAGGGGGCGTTCCTTGACGCCGCCAACCAGAATATCCGCGCCTTTCTGCTTCATGAATGTTTCAAGCTCCGCCGGGTTGGCGTCGTCCAGTATGACGGTGCCGGGGTTCACCAGGCTTGAAATGATTTCATAATCTTCAGGCTTGCCGGTCTGGGTTCCGACCACCACGGTTTCGATGCCCATTTCGTTAAACTGCCGGATGAGCGATATGGCCTTGAAGCCGCCGCCCACAAAGATGGCGGCCTTTTGCCCACAAAGTGCGGCTTGTACTGCTCAAGAAAAGCCTCGGCTCTGGCGCCGCGCTCGGCAATAAGGGCCTCGGCCTGACGCCTGGCGTAGTCGTCGTTGAGGCGTTCGGCCACCTGACGCAGGGCTGTGGAGGTGTCCTCCACCCCAAAGAAGCTGGCGCGCATCCAGGGCACGCCCATTTCGTCTTCCATGCGGCGGGCCAGATACATCATGGAGCCTGCGCACTGCACAATGTTGAGCTGGGCAGCCGGGGCCTTGATGAGCGTCTCGTACGCGGCGTCGCCGGTGAGCGTGGCCACAATGGGAATGCCCATTTCACGCAGGTAGTTGCGGATGATCCACATTTCGCCCGCGAGGTTGTAGTCGCCAAGGATGTTGACGCCCTTGATCTTGGGCTGGTCCTTGTGCGGCTCCATAAGCTGCACGAGGGCGTTGCAGGCCATGCGGTAGCCCGTGGACTTGGTGCCCGAAAACCCCGGAGCCTTGACCGCGATAACGCGTATGCCGTGCACTTTTTCGGCATTGCGGCACACGGCCTCCACATCGTCGCCGATCACGCCCACAATGCAGGTGGCGTAGACAAAGATGAGTCTGGGCGCGTAGTTGGCCACGGCCTCGTCAATGGCGCGGGTGAGCTTTTCGGCGCCGCCAAAGACGATGTCTTTTTCCTGCAGGTCGGTGGAAAAACTGTTGCGGAAGAGTTCCGACCCGCTTGTGAGGCTGCCGCGAATATCCCAGGTGTAGCTGGCGCAGCCGATGGGGCCGTGAACAATATGAAACGCGTCGGTAATGGGGTTTAACACCACGCGCGCACCGCAGTACACGCAGGCCCGCTGGCTCACGGAACCGGCCACGCTGGCCGTATCGCAACGCAGGCCGTCGCCGCTGCAGCAGCCCCCGCCCTTGCTTCCCTTTTCCTTGATGGACGTGCGGCGTTCTTCAAGTATTTCCATAGCCATGGGAACCCCCTTGGAAGGGCGGGGGGCGTACCCCCCGGCCCTTGTCGCGGCTTTGAGCCGTCTTACATGATCAGATCCATGTCTTCGTCGGCGCAGTTGCGGTCAAACTCGTCCATGAGCGCATCGGCGATTTTGGTGGCCAGCTGGAACGCGCCCCGGTAGCCGACGATGGGCAGCGACGCGTGTCCGTAACGGTCGAGAACCGGGAAGCCGGCGCGAACCAGCGGAATGCTCTCGGCCTTGGCGATCTGCTTGCCGTGCGAGTTGCCGAGCAGCAGGTCAACGGGTTCATCCTTGATGAACTGGTGCAGGTCAAAGAGGTCTTTGGCCGCGAAGGCCTGGCACATATCTTCCTTGCCGTATTCCTTGAACAGGGCCTTGGCCAGCTTGACAAAGGTTTCGCCGGGCGTACCGGTGAGCACGTATTTGGGGACCATGCCAAGCTCAAGGCAGAAGCGGGTCATGCCCAGCACCGTGTCGGGATCGCCGTAAATGGCGACTTTTTTGTCATAGAAGTAGGGGTTGGCGTCGAGCATAAGGTCGAGCAGACGGCCCCGCTCTTCGTCGATAAGCGGGTCGATTTCGCCGCCGTTGAGGTTGGCCATGGCCATGATAAAGGCATCGGTGTCGGCCAGGCCCATGGGCAGCGGCAGCAGGGTAAAGTCCACACCGCAGCGGCGCTTGAGCTGGGCGGCGGGCTCCTCGCTGGTCAGGCGGCCAAGCGCCAGAACCTTGCGGCACGAGCCCAGAGCGCGGATCTCGTCAATGGTGGTTCCGCCTTCGGGGTACATCTTGTATTCGCCGGTCATGGGGCGTCCATGACAGTTGCTGCAGTCGGGGAACATGATGGACTTGAGCTTCATGAGCGACACAAGGTGCTTGTACTCGCGGATGTCGCCGGGGTTCACAAAGCCGGGGAACACCCGCCACGGTTTCGGTGGCCTTGCCCTTGACGGCAAGGTAGTTGATGAAACCGGCCATCATGTTGCCAAAGCCTGTCACGTGCGAGCCGACGTAGCTCGGCGTGTTGCAGTGCACCACGATCTTGTCGTCGGGGATTTCCATGTCGTCGATGTAGGTCTTGAGGTCATCGCCGATGGTTTCCGAGAGACAGGTCCGTGTGTACCGCGATGATGTCGGGGTTGTAGACCTCAAAAACGGTCTTGACGCCCTGACGGAGGTTGGGGCCGCCGCCGAATACGCACGCGCCTTCGGTAAAGGAGCTGGTGCAGGCGATGGCGGGTTCCTTGAAGTGACGCGTAAGGTAGGTGCGGTGATACGAAACGCAACCCTGCGATCCGTGGCTGTACGGCATGCAGTTGTGCACGCCCAGCGCGGGCAAACAGTGCGCCCACCGGCTGACAGGTCTTGCACGGGTTGATAAGAACGCGCCGATCTGTTCACATGTGTCTTGGGGGTGAGGTCAAGCATACTATTCTCCCACAGTTCCTTGCAGGGTGGCGCAGTTTTTCCAGGGCGGGGTTACCATGTGCCATGCGGGGGTAAAGTACCCCATGCAGAGGTCGTAACCGAATTTTGCCGCACCCTTGAAACCCGCGTAAGGCCCGCTGTAATCGTAGCTGTGCAGCTGCCGGGAGAGGGTCCCCGCCTTCTGCAGCGCGTACTTGTCCCTTGATGCCGGAGAAGAACATGTCGGGCTTGAGGATTTCCATAAATTTTTCAGCTTCGTACATGTTGAGGTCGTCCACCACGTAGGTGCCCTCGTCCATGTCGCGTATCATGCCGTGGTACTTTTCAAGCGGGATCTCGGCGGCCAGCTTGTCGTACTGTTCCTGGGTAAGGTAGGCGTGATACTTTTTGTCGTCCTTTTCCACGGTGATGTGTTCGATGTTCTTGCTGTCCGCGTCATCCTTGATGTTGGGGATGACTTCGCGCCCTTCGTAGTCGTCGCGGTGGCCAAATTCATAACCGGCCAGCACGGTCTTGATGCCCAGGTCCTGCAGCAGGCCCTGATAGTGGTGCGAGCGGCTGCCGCCCACAAAGAGGGCTGCGGTCTTGCCGTTGAGGCGGGCCTTGTACGAGGCCACCTGGTCCTGCACTTCGGCCAGTTCTTCGGCGATAAACCTGCTCGGTACGCTGCGCAAGCTCCGGATCGCCAAAGTAGGCGGCCATGTTGCGCAGGCTTTCAATGGTACCTTCCAGACCGATAAAGTTGACCTTCAGCCAGTCCACGCCGTACTTGGTCTCATCATTTCGGCGATGTAGTTGATGGAGCGGTGGCACTGCACAAGGTTGAGATTGGCCTTGTGCGAGCTGGCTATGCGTTCCCACTTCGCCGTCGCCGGTGAAAACCGAAACCACTTCGTAGCCGATTTTTCTCAGGATGCGCTCCTGCTCCCAACCGTCGCCGCCGATGTTGTATTCGCCAAGGATGTTGACGGAATACTTGGTGGCGGGCTCGTAGCTGCCGGTGCCGATTAACGCGCTTCATCAGGCCGTTGTTGGCGATGTGGTGACCAGCCGACTGGCTTACGCCCTTGTACCCTTCGCAGCTGTACGCCACGCAACGGATGCCGTATTCCTTTTCAGCTTCTGCGGCCACGGCCTGAATGTCGTCGCCGATCAGGCCCACGGGGCAGGTGGCGGCGATCATGATGGTCTTGGGGTGCATGAGCTCCATGATCTCGTCGATGGCCTTCTTGAGCTTTTTGGTGCCGCCAAAGACGATATCCGGTTCCTGCATGTCCGTACTAAAGCAGTACTGGATGTAGTTGGGGGTATCGCCCTCTGCCTTGGCCTTGTTGCGGCGCGTGCCCCAGCTGTAGAAGCCGCAGCCCACAGGGCCGTGTGTAATCAGGACCATATCCTTGATGGGGCCGAGCACAACGCCCTTGCAGCCCGCGTAACAGCAGCCCCGGTTGGTCATGATGCCGGGAATGGCACGCGTGTTGGCGATAATCATCTGGTCTTCCGCAGGATTGACCTTGAGCATATGCTCCTTGCGGTTTTTGAAGACCTTGGCGTTGTAGCGCTCAAGCACTACTGCGTTGGCGTCAATACTCATACATACCTTCCTTATGCGTCAGCGCGCTCGCCAGTGCGAACCACATAGGATTCTTCCACCGGCATCACAAAGATCTTTCCATCGCCGGGGTGGCCGGTGCTGTTGGCCTCTATGATGGCCTTAACAACTGACTCGACCTTTTCATCGGGAACGCAGATATTGAACAATCGTTTGGGAATCAGCCTGCCCACTTCGGTCAGCGACTCGCCCGCCGGAGTGCGCGGCAGCTCGCCGCTTTCCATAACCATGCGCAGGGTGGCGGGATCCATGCCCTTTTTGCCGCGTCCCAGGCACTTTGTGCATGAGAATGAGGGACATCCGGCTTTGGACAGGGCATTTTTGGTAGCTGCCACCATGTTGGCTCGAACCATTGCGACTATTTCCTGCATGGGAGCCTCCTACAGGCCGGACTTGCCGCTGCTGATGGTCCAGGCCTCGCTGACGCTTGAAACAAAGATTCTGCCATCGCCAAAGTGTCCGTCGCCGGTTTTGGCCACTCGCAGGATAACGCGGATGGCGTCGTCCTTGTCTTCATCGCTGACCACAAGCATGAGCATCTGCTTGGGAATTTCGTCGTACTGGATGTCGCCCACCATGATGCCCTTCTGCTTGCCGCGGCCCACCACGTCGAGCTTGGTAACGGCGGGGAAGCCCGCTGACAGCAGCTCGGAGAGAACCTCGGTGGTCTTTTCAGGCCGAATAATCGTGCGAATCATCTGCATAGCTGTTCTCCGTATTGTGCTGTTGATTTAGGCGTCCATCAGGCCGTGTTCCATGAGCAGCTCTTCGAGCCGTTCCTGGGAGAGGGGCTTGGGAATGATAAACATGTCGTTGCCGTCGATCTTCTGGGCCAGGGAGCGGTATTCATCGGCCTGTCCGCAGGTGGGGTCGAATTCGATAACGGTCTGCTTGTTGATTTCGGCGCGCTGCACCATGTTGTCGCGCGGCACAAAGTGAATCATCTGGGTGCCGATTTCCTTGGCGACGGCAGAGACGAGCTCGGCTTCGCCATCAACCTTGCGGCTGTTGCAGATGATGCCGCCAAGGCGCACGCCGCCGGTATTGGCGTACTTTTTAATACCCTTGCAGATGTTGTTGGCGGCGTAGAGGGCCATCATTTCGCCCGAAGCCACGATTGTAGATTTCCCGGGCCTTGCCTTCACGGATAGGCATGGCAAAACCGCCGCAAACAACGTCGCCCAGAACGTCGTAGAACACGTAGTCGAGGTCTTCGGTGTACGCGCCCAGGCGTTCCAGAAGGTTGATGGAGGTGATGATGCCTCGGCCAGCGCAGCCGACGCCAGGTTCGGGGCCGCCGGATTCCACGCAGCGGATGCCCTTGAAGCCGTTTTTGAGCACCAGATCCAGTTCGATGTCTTCACCCTCTTCGCGCAGGGTATCGAGCACGCTCTGCTGGGCAAGGCCGCCCAAGATAAGACGGGTGGAGTCCGCCTTGGGGTCGCAGCCAACGATCATGATCTTCTTGCCAAGTTCGCCAAGGCCAGCGTTAAGGTTCTGTGTGGTTGTGGACTTGCCGATACCGCCCTTGCCGTAAATAGCTACCTGACGCATGAGAATCCCTCTGGGTTTGATGTTCCCGCGCTCGTTGCGCTTATCCCTCTTTGTGCAGAAAGCGTGCCGTATGATTAATATACTTATTTTATTGAATAATTTTATAATTTATCTGTTCAATCAATACAAAAATGTAAAAACAGCCAAGCAGAAGGAAAATGGCGTTACCAACGTAGTGGATTAAAATTATTAATCAAATTTTTGCGGCCATTTTTTCGGCCCTTGCGACAATACAAATTTGTCTGAAACTGCCCGCCGTCACAGGGCCAAAACGACAATCGAGCGCATGACCGCAGCTGTGGGGCTGCGCCCACGCTGCCTGTAGTTGCGCTTTTAATCCGCGTAAGCGGCATATGCACAAGCGACGCAACAACGCGCAGGCTTGCCCCGCAGACGGTAAACCCCGCCATGCGTCAGGGGCAGGGCGGGGCTGGGGCATGCGTGAGTCAGCATTTTGCACTGGCTGTCAGGCAGGCTTGGGCAAGGCACGCGGCATTGCGCCGGTCGGGCGGCGCTGGGAGGGGATTTTGTGTATGTGTGGTCTTAGATGAGCGAGGCGCGGGGAATTTGAGCTAAAATTGTACCAATATACAGAAAAATCTGTTGCGCACGCAAAGCGTGAGTGGATAGTAAAAAATTAGATATTACAGCTGGTAAACATATTTGTCAGCCAGGCAGCGGGCCATATTGCAGGTAAAGCTGGCGGCAATGGTTGCGCATGGGGCGGGACGGGCGGATGCAGCTGCAGAAAATCTCGGCAAACGAGTCAGCAGCCAAAACCTTCAGCAAATATGCCAGATTAGCATTTCAAGGCTGTAGCTGGTGCGCTCAATATATTGTCCGTCAGCGTTGCGAAAGGCTTCAACGTGCGCGGCCAGATGGGCCATATCCGGCTGTGCGCCCCGTGCAAGCAGGTTTGCCGCGCAGGCCTTGAGCAGCTGCTCGCGGCTGTGCGGCACAATCCACTGTCCGTCCACAGGCAGTGCCGTGTGCGCAATGCGGCGGGCCTGCAGCCATGCGCGCATGGGTGGGGCATCGGCAAATTGGGGCGGGCTGACGGCATAGCGCACATACAGGTCGGCCATTACATCCGAGGGTTTGCGCTCGGTAAAGCCGATAAAGACCACCTGCTCAAGGGCACAGGCGTGCAGCTTTTCGCGGGCGGCATCGTCGGTAAGGGCTGGGGTCATGGAGGCGAAAACAATCTGGTACCTCTGGTCATCCGCAAAGTTTTGCCAGTCTGAAACAACGGGCCTGATGTTGTCGAGGCCCTGCGCTGCGGCGTCCTGCATGAGGATGCGCAGCATTTCGTCCGAAATATCCACCGCAGTTACCGATGCCGCCTCCTGCGCAAGGCGGATGGTGTACATGCCGCTGCCGCTGCCCACGTCGAGCACTGTTTTGCAGCAAAAATCCACGCCGTTTTCACGGGCAAGGCGCAGCATGCGGGCCTCGTAGTTGTCGTCTCCCGCTTCATAACGGGGAAATGACGCCGCCCGGCAGTTCCAGAAGTCTCTGGTGGCGTATTTGCTATTGTCGTTTGTCATATGAAATTCCTGGGTGCAGGCGGCAGAGCGCCTGCACCCGTTGGGCTGTAAGCAGATGTCGTTGCGTCTAGCGCGCCTCAAGCCGCTGACGCAAAATGCTGACCGGGTGCAGGCTGAACTTGCCAGAGCCGTGCGTAATCTGCACGCGGCAGGTTCCGCACTCAGACACAGCCGCCTGAGCGCCGCTTTCGCGCACTTTGGCAAACAGTTCTGCGCCCACGGTCTGGGCGATGTCGTACTTTTCCTTTTTAAAACCATAGCTGCCGGAGATGCCGCAGCAGCTGGCGTCGGCGTTTTCCACAGTTACGCCGTCGAGGCGACGCAGCAGCTCAAGGCCCGGCAGGCCGTTGCCCTGCGCCCGCAGGTGGCAGGGAGCATGGTAGATGAGCTTGAGGTCGGGCAGGTTTGTATGCTTGCCGTCAACAGCCAGCGAAAGGTCGCCGCTGTCCACGGCATCCAGCAGAAATTCCTGCGCGTCGGCCAGGCTGCACGCGCCGTACTTTTCCGCCACATCGGGGAAGTACTCCGGCAGGTCAACGCGGAACATCAGCGCGCAGCTTGGGCAACCCGTCACCACCGGCAGACCGGCGTCGCGCCATTGGCCAAGGGCTTTGAGGTTGTGCTCCGCATTGGCGCGGGCATGCTGCCAAAAGCCGTTGGCCACCATGGGCAGGCCGCAACACACAAGCTCATCGGGCACAATAACCTTGTATCCCGCACGGTTTATGGCCCACACCATATCAAGTCCGGTGCGGGGGTCGTACACGTCCACATAGCAGCCGGGGTAAAAAATCACGCTGCGTTTGTGGTCGGGCTGGTGCACATGGCGCATGAGCTGGCGGAAGGTCTGCGGCGCAAATGCTGGCAGGGGGGCGCGTTTGTCGATGCCCAGAGCGTCCAGCACCGAACGCGTGACAGGGTTGAGCATGCCAAAGTTCTTGAGCGCAGCGGGGATAAGCCGCAGCCATTTGGCCATGAGCTCGCCGTGGCCAAGCACCCAGTCGCGCAGGCCGGGAGAGTGCGTTTTGAACTGGTCTGCCCGGGCCATCATGTTGAGGCTCGACACCGGCACGCCATGGGGGCAGGAGATGTCGCAGTTTTTGCAGTTGGCGCAGTAGTGCAGCGAGGGGTCTTCGGTCAGCCCCAGCAGGCGAAAGCGCTCGTAGGCCGGGCCTATCATGCGCGGGCCCAGAAACTTGGGGGTGGCCTCCGCCACGGGGCAGTGCACCACGCAGGTGGTGCAGGCTATGCATTTGTCAGGATTAATGCGCACGCTCATTGGTTTTCCCCGGCTCCGGCCGCTGCGGCGGCCATGCGGCCCGCCTGCCAGCCCGTGGCTATGGCAACGCCGTGACCGCTTTTTTCTGTTGCGTAATCGTAGCCGCCAAGGCTGCGCCCGGCAAAAAAGACGTTTTGCCAGCGCACGGCTGCCGCTGCGTCCACGGGCCGCATTTCGCGGTCAACCCCGACGCCCATGTGTGAAAACAGATGGCTGCCAAATATCTCGGGCTCTGACCACTGCGCCACATCCTGCGGAACGGTAATGTCGATGCCAAATACGGAATCCCAGCATTTACCGGGCTCAAGGGTCATGCCGCCGCCAAGGATGCCGCCGGTGGCCGCCACAAAGGCTCGGGCTGCGTGGCGGCGCAGCTGGCCGGACGCCTCGGCCACCAGGGCGGTGCAGGACTTGCCGCTGATTTCGGCCCGCAGAACTGTGGTGTTTTCCACCATTTCAAAGTTGTGCTTGTGCAGGGCGTGCAGCAGGGCGTCGCGCAGGCGCAGCCCGCCCACCCCCGGAGGGATGGACAGCATCTCCACCACCGGGCAGCCCGCTGCGGCATTGATGGCCTGCCATGTTTCGGGGTTGGCCTTGCTGCCGCACAGGGGCGGTATAAGGATAAGGTCGTACTTGCCGGCATGCGGGGCCAGAGCGTCCAGCAGCCACTGGCGGCTTTGCGGCTTGTCCGCAAGACGGGCGAGGTCGAGGGCCGTTATGGCGCGGTGCGTCTCGCCAAAGGGCGAAGGCAGGAGCCCCTGGCTGAATTCCCTGTCGGCCCAGCTTTTGTAGCGTTTGAGCTGGCTGACCACCAGCGCCGTGCGGCAATCGCGCAGACCCTGCACGCTGAGCACCAGCACCCGTTTGGCGCTGGTCAGGGCCTGGGCGTCCAGGCTGGCGGGCAGCAGATAGGATGGTTTGAGCGTGCCCATGATGGTGGGCAGCTGGGTATTGCGCGGCGCGCCGGATTGCGCAAGCGCAGGGTGCATGGGCCAGTGCTGGCGCTCCATCACGTCAGCAAAAAACTGAAAGGCCGAGCGGACGCTTTCTGTCCCCAGCAGCCGGTAGGGATGGTCTTCGGGCAGCAGGGCAAGGCTCTGCCAGGGGTCGGCGGCAAGCCTGCCGTCGGCGTAGCCAAGAAAGTCCACCGAGCCGCCGCTGATAGCCAGCGAACCCATGCCCGTTGTGAGCAGCTGCACGCTGCGGCCCTGTTCGGCTGCGGTAAGGGCGGCCATGAGGCCCGCCATGCCGGAGCCGACCACCAGTACGTCAACAATCCTGCTCATGGGCGGCTCCATCAAGATTGAGTGTTCCCGCGTATACGGCGCGGCCAAGTTCCATTTCACGCGCCTGCATGCCCCACAGGGCGGGGCGCAGGCCGCCCCAGCGCTCCTGCAGGAAGCGCCGCACGTTGTCGGTGGCAGAAAATTCGAGGGAAACGCCGTGCTCCGACAGCGCCGCCACCGTGCGCAGCGAGCAGAACGTGCCCTGGCAGGTGCCCATGCCCAGACGCGTGCGCAGGCGAATGTCGGTAAGCGAGTGGGTGGAGGGGTCGTTGGCCACGCATGCTATTTCGGCCAGGCTGACCATCTCGCATTCGCAGAGCAGGGGGTTGCTGTCGGCTTTTTCCGCGTGTTCCAGCACCGGTGTGAGGTCGTCGCCCATGCGGTCGGCCATAAGCTTGATGCCCTGCACGGGAAAGTACTTGGCGGCGCGGGAAAGCGTGGCTTCGTCCGGGTCGGGCACGATGGCCTCCTGCGCGGTGCGGCAGGGAGCGGTAACGCCAAGTTTGGCGCAAACCTTGTCTGTGGTGCGTTCGCCCATGAGGCGGTAGGTCGTGAGCTTGCCGCCGAAAATGGAAACCATGCCGTCAAGGCCCTGCTCGGCGTGGTCCATAACATGAAAATTGCGGCTGGCCTTGCGCCCGGCGGCATTGCCTGGCGTGTAGAGGGGGCGTGTGCCCGCAAAAGCGCGCAGAATGCGGTATTCTTTCACTCTGGGGAACAGCGGTTCGCCAATTTTGAGCAGGCGCAGCACTTCCTCGCTGGTGGGGGTGGTGTCGTCGGGTCTGTCGGTGGGCATGGATGTTGTGCCAAGGATGGTAATAGAACCGTGCGGCACAAAAATATCGCCGTCAGAGCCAGGGTGCAGGCGGTTGACCACGCGCGAGGTAAACCGGTGGTTAAAGACCACAAGCGTACCACGGTCAGGCGAAACTGCCACATCCAGCCCGGCCAGCGCCGCGATGCGGCCCGACCACGAACCGGCGGCGTTGACGATGACAGAGCAGGCAATCTCCACGCTTTCGCCCGTTTGGCGGTTGACGGCGGTAACACCGCAAACCTTGCCGTTTTTTTTGGCGTATGCCTGTCACCTCGTGATAGGTGAGCATGCGCCCGCCGTAGCGCCGGGCCGACATGGCGTTGTGCAGCACCAGGCGAAAGCCGTCAACGCACGAATCGGGCACGCGAAAAACGCGGCTGATCTCTGGCGACATGTTGGGCTCAAGGCGCAGGGCCTCTTTAACGTCTATCTCGGGCGCGTCGATGCCAGCGCGGCCGCAGGCCTCAACCCAGCGATCCACATAGGCGGGGTCGTCCTCGGGCGTCAGGGCAAAAAACCCCTCGGTTTCTTCCACGCACTGCCTGCCGATACGCCGCACGATCATGTTTTCTTCAATGCACTCGCGCGCTGATTCGTTATCGTTTACAGCATAGCGGCCGCCGCTGTGCAGCAGACCGTGAAAGCGTGAGCTTGTGCCGTGGGCAAGGCCGCCCTGTTCGAGCAATATGGCAGAAACGCCGCGCATGCAGAGATCGCGCAGTGTTCCTATGCCTGTTGCGCCGCCGCCGATGACGACAACAGTAGTTTCAAGCATGGTTTCTCCAGTGGAGCAAATTGTCCTAACCGTCCTGCGGCAAGCAGACGCTGCAAGATGCCGCGCCCCTGTGCCGCCGTATGATCACGGCGCAACTGCGCGACAAAACTGAAGTGCCAGACCGATTAAGTGGTTGCAGCGGTTTTGCCCAGGAAGGTTGTTAATGCCGTATGGTTATCAATTTGCTGTGTTGCGTCAAGATTGAACACGGGCCAATGTTGTTCGCGCCCTTGCCATGGGCGTAAATGCCGCATAATAAATGCAAAAAACTCAAGGATTGCAGATAAGGATTGCAGATATGGACTGGTCACAAAAACGCTGCGTTGTGCTCGATATGGACGGCACCGTTTATCTCGGTCATATCCCCATAGCCGGAGCGGTGCGCTTTATTCAGCAGCACTGGGGCAGACTCGATTTTTATTTTTTGAGCAACAATACTTCCAAATCTCCCCTGACCTATGTGGACAAGCTCAATGGAATGGGCATCGCCGCGCGCGAAGATCTGTTGCTTTCACCCGTGACGCCGCTGGTGGATTTTTTGCGGTCCAGGGGCATCTTGCGCGTGTTTTCGGTGGGCAATGCCGACTTTCAGCACGACCTGCAAAGGCGCATGCCCGAGGTGCAACTGGTGGAACAGGGTGCGCAGGCCGTTGTGCTGGCCTACGATACAGAGCTCACCTACCACAAGCTTGCCCGGTCGGCCCTGCTGTTGCAGGACAGCTCCGTGCTTTTTCTTGCCACGCATCCCGACCTTGTGTGCCCCTCGCCCGAAGGCCCGCTGCCCGACGTTGGCAGTTTTATCAGCCTGTACGCAACCGCCACGGGCAGAAAGCCCCAACATATTTTTGGCAAGCCCGACCCCGCCGTGCTCGCGCCCTTGCTGGCGCGCTACCGCAAGGAAGAAATGGTCATGGTGGGCGACCGCCTGAGCACAGACATGCAACTGGCCCGCAATGCGGGCATAGATTCCATCCTGGTGCTCAGCGGCGAGGCCACGCGCGCTGATCTGGCGCGTGAGGAGCACCAGCCAACCCTGGTGCTCGAAGACCTTGGCACGCCGAACATGACCGGGCAA
>Ga0268359_12896_pt1 | contig 18988 bp, 17 predicted proteins | sample BioMet11_FD_194416 | JGI IMG/M metagenome (GOLD analysis project Ga0268359, IMG submission 194416) | Sewage microbial communities from Oakland, California, United States - Biofuel 11 (PacBio Assembly) | ecosystem: Engineered > Wastewater > Sewage > Unclassified | place: USA: California | collected...
ATCCATGATAAAACCTCCGCCTAACCATCCGTAGATTATCGATTAAAAGGGATCGATTGTGTTTGTTTAGGCATATAATAGTAGCGCTCATAAAAAACATAGGCCGCAGGCGTAGCTGCGGCCTATGTCGTTGTCTCACCAAGGGCTACACTTTCACTGTATTTTCAATCAGCTCCTATGAAGACCATATTGTCGTAGCCACTGAACAAATGTCTCACGCTCATAGCCAATCTTTTTACCCACACGGACACGTACTTCTGGGCCTTCGCCCTTATAGTCAATATTGTTCAATGTTTTTGCGGAAAGCAGTCCTCCCAGATGTTTGGCTGCTTCCTCACGGGTAAAGACTGGCGGCAGTGCTGATTTTAAATTGGTAAAAAATATGTCTGTTGTAATCATCGGGCACCTCACGTGTTAAGGTCATGGTATTGCACAGGTAGATTTGCACATACTATGGTCATAAAGAATCTCTAACGATCATTATAAATGACCTACCCCCCCCAATAACTGGTCACCAGAAAAGTTTGTATCTGGGTGCCATGGCGGGCATCAGATGGGTCACAAGGCATTCACTCCAGTAAGCCAAGGGGGATTACCAGAGGACATTCAAACTCTGTTTCTATGGGGCGTTAGAGCCCGGTGTTCTCGGTGTAGGATACAGCCATAAAGAAACCACTGGGCCCATGATAAATCCACAGCCACAGTCGAAGACACACTTTTTTTACTCGTTCATGGAAAACAACAACTAGTTTAACACACTGAATTTATTGATATGCAATTTTTTAAGATCCCCCGCGACGGATGATTCGCGGGATTTTCGAGGGATAAATAGCAGGCTGGTGATTGTTCCGCGTTGGTTCAGGAAGGCCTAGCCGTGGGGTATTCTAGGGAAAAACGATGGATCGAGGAGTAAATCTAAGCCGCAATTCATTTGCACCCAGCGAATAGAGCATAAAAAAGCGCACATGCTTAAATGTGCGCCTTTTAATATACGGCATTTAGCGCCGCTAGATTTTTGGTTTGTATGCTGTGGCTGGGCCACCCTTATTATTGTTGATAAGAATACCTTTTTCGACAAGGTTCAGCAAGATTTCACGAGCTTTCGTATCACCACAGCACAGCCTTTTTTTTACGTCTTTAGTGCTAATCTCCCCAGTTTTTTGGCGTACTCATAAATCTGGCGTTGTTCCTCAGATAATCCGGTCAACTCTGTCCCCATGGTGTCATCATCACCAGAAATCATGCGATCAGCCTCAAGTTCTGGATCTGCCAATAGCGTATAATCGACAGGGGTAAAGGGGATTTCCTCTCCGTCAGCCCTAGTAACGGCCAAAAAATCCCATTTCGGAGCTCCCAACGGCAAATGGAGCCAGAAGGTCTTTTTTTGAAGAACGCAGGCTGCCTTGCACACTTTAAAACAGATACCAACCGTCAAGCCGTCTTGTGCCGCCGCGCGCTGGATGGCTTCATTTCCCAATTTTTTCTCAAGAATTTGTGTGCTGCCGATCAACACGAGTTCCCCATGATTACGGTTACTGGTGTCCGCGCTACCTCGTGCTTTCGCCGACATCGTACCTGCATTTCCGTCGTCCTGGGTGTGATGCACCACGATAACGCAGATTCCTCGTTGTTGAACCCTTTCAAGCCAATCATATACCTTATTGACCGCGATGGTCTGGGTTGCTTGCCCCTCTTTCATCAATGTAGTCAGGTTGTCTAATATGAGATAACTGCACCCCATCTTTTCCATAAGACTCTCAATTTTCACACAGAACAGCGGGTCAGTGAGAGAGAACGCGCAATCCGACGCAGCATGATCATACTTTGAAAGCACGAACAGATGCCGTCCTAGTTCGTCAACGATATCAAATTGTTCCAACCGTTGAAGGAAATCCTCCTTTGGCGTTTCACTGTTTATGTACATGACATTGCCTTTATCGTTGGATGGGATGCAGCCAAACAGTGCGTGACCAGTGACTAGAGTTTTGGTGATTTCAAGACAACCAAAGCTTTTGCCCGCATCTTTTAAGCCGTGCATCAGGATATTGCGCCGAGCAGGAAGAATATGCTGGACTGTAACCTCTGCGAGATCCCTTGGCTGTTGAGCAATATTCCCAGCATGTGGAGAGAAGAGCGCCAGTTCGTTTGAGGATGTAGTTACCAATGGGAGGTCTTGTGCCTTAGGTGTCTCAAAAATGCCTAAGAGACGCCCAAACGCAAGGTATTCGTCAAAGGACACGGCTTCTCTGATTACCCGTTGTGCCAACCGCAGAGGTTGTTCCACGGTATCAAGCAACACCGCCTCACGTAGTAACCTTGCCTCGCCTTCAGGGATGTCCCCTACATGGTCATTTAGATCGCTGTTGGGGGAGGAGTGAAGAAGGAACCCTTTGTATACCCGGAAGCTTTTAGCCTGAGCGCCCGTAATGTACCCCCTGTACAGCTTAACCATCGCCATGCACACTTTTGTTGGAGCGGGGACAAACACAACGTCGTGGCCATAAAAGTAGCTCCATGGTAGTATGGAAAGATCACTGCCCAAGTGAGCTGTGACAATGATTTCTGCGGGATTATACCCTCGCGTTTGTTCCAGAAGGCGTTGATGGGCGAGGGCCGTGCGCATGTCCTGACAAAAAAGGACCTTAGCAAAAGGATGCCTATCCATCAGGTGCTGGTTAAAAAAATGAGCTGTTGGCTTACATTTCCCCATGCTAAGCTCACCACGGCAAACCGTGGCAGGAAGACAGAAATCAATATCATTCCAGCGAAAGAGCAGAATAGCTCCTATTGTTTGTCCGGCGTTACCGTAGGTGTACGTTTTTTCCTTTAGAATAACGACTGATCCCCCTTCGATGTTAAGAATTGCAGGTACATCCTCGCTTTGAAGCGCGCGCCCATTCAGTTCGGCAGCATGTTTTTCGCTGGAGAGCTGATAAAAATTTTCAAATGATATCCCGAGGATATTCGCCAGAGTCGCTATAGCGTCCATTCTGGAAAGGTTAAAGAGGCAGCGAAGTAGCCTCGTCCATGATGTTCCTTTGGTGATACCAGAATTAAGGCTCCACCTTAGTTCGTTATCTGTCCCAAGCTCACCGGAAACCGTCATGCCGTCACCGTTACAGCCTTCATTTATATTCAGAATGTTGTGAAGATGAAGATTGCTGCCAGAACTAAATTTCCATGAGGCCTCGCGCTCAAGGAGGACTGCGCAAATAGCCACCTTGATCAGATCATCATCGAGGCCATAGATGTTGGTGGTGTTAGCCGTGCCAAGCGCCGTGCTAAAAGCCTTGGAAAATGAGTTAGTTCCGGAAAGTGGAATTAGAACCTTTGCGTTGTCGCACTGTTTGCGTGGAATCCACTCGCGGATCAGGTGTTTCAGTTGTCGACGAGTGAACATCATTGGGGCAAATTGGGCTTGATAGTTGTGATAACAATATGTTGGAGGATTAGCCGTTGTATCAAAAGTCATTTTGGACACTGTGGCAGGAGCATTATCATAGCAACTGCTCAGATCATAGGACCTCGTGACTGTTTGGCCTGTTTCAAGTGCTTCTTTGAGCATCTCTTTGTAATCAAATACCATTTTTTTCTCCATGATTAGGAGAAGCAAGCTATCGCCTGCTTCTCCTAGTTAAGGGGCTAACGTTTTTTGGGGAAAAGATTAGCTGTTAGAACTGGCTTCCAGTCTAATCGCAACTCAATATGATCAATTTTAGCCATGCCTTCAGGAGGAAATTGCAACATTTGATGCAATTCGTTTGTGAAATTAGAAACTGCTTCAAGTACCTCATAATTTACCGATACTTGATTTTGAGGCTGAGAGATTACGTTGTCTTGACCAAGGGACTGCTTAAGCTCATTTGACATATCTTTCTCCGTCTAGTCCGGCCTCTTTGAAGGACGGGGTAAGGGGTTATGAAACACGCGGATAACAGAGCCGCATTGGATTCAATTTTCATATTGGCAATCTTTTTTGTATCTAGCCTTATTTTCCATCTTTTCTGAGGTGGATCTCTTGCAGCCTGCATTAGTTGCCCCCTATGCATTCTCAAGGGCAACCCGACGAGATTCCATGAAAGACACAACATCTGCCCAACTATAACGGACAGACCTTCCTACTTTTGAATAAGGGATGCCTTTTCTGTATAATCTGTGAGCCCGCAGTGTATGCACGCTAAGTCCCGTGATGCTTGCTGCTGTCGATTCAGTAACCCACAGATGATCTTTGAAGGCCTCTACTCCTCTATTCTCGGGTGAAGAAAACATTCTGTACCTACCTTTGTAAAAGTTGATATTGACAGGTACTAGAAAATCAAATCTTGAAAAAAAATCACGGACTCCAAGAAATTATCTTGGGGAACACTACCTAAATGCTCACTCTGATGGACAGTAGAGAAGAATCCACCGAAGCATCAGCATGTTAAGGCTGTACCTGTACAGCGGGGGATCTTGGGAGTAAGGGCAGAAAGAAAGACCCGCTCTATACGTTCAGGTGTGTCGTACTTTGCGGCTCAGGGTTGGAAATGGGGTTGGAAACGATTTTTCCCACGAAAAAAGGACTTGGATTTTTACATCCAAGTCCTTACTTTTATTGTGGTGCGCCCGGCGAGATTCGAACTCACGGCCTTTGGCTCCGGAGGCCAACGCTCTATCCAACTGAGCTACGAGCGCATAAGAACATTTCTGATATGCTTTGTGCTGGCGGCTGTCAAGGGCACGCGGCTGGCGCAGCGCTGTTCGCGCCGCTGGGGGGGGCGGGTTTGCGCGCCGCCGCAATGTGGGGTAAAAATGATTCAGAGGGGTCATGCGCCCCAAGGATTTATTACGGCGGAGAATGCATGCGCGATGTTCTTGTCGGCGTGAGCGGCGCCAGCGGCATGCCCCTGGCTTTGTGTCTTATGCGGTTGTTGGCGGCCATGCCTGAAGTGCGTACTCACTGCGTGGTCTCTGACGGCGCGCGCGCCGTATTGCGCGCCGAATGCGGCGCAGAGGCCGAGCTGCTCACATCGCTGGCGCACGCAACATACGCCGCCAGCGACCTTGGCGCTGGCCCGGCCAGCGGCTCGTGGTGGAGACGTGGCAGCGAGCCCGCCGCCATGCTGCTTGTGCCGTGCTCCATGGGCACTGCGGGCGCAATAGCCAGCGGGGCCACGCGCAATCTGGTGCACCGCGCTGCGGATGTGGCGCTCAAAGAGCGCCTGCCGCTGGTGCTGGTGACGCGCGAGAGCCCGCTCTCTGCCATACATCTGCGCAATATGCTGACCCTGCGCGAGGCTGGCGCGGTGGTCATGCCGTTTTCTCCGGGTTTTTATCTCAGGCCCTTGAGCCTTGAGGCCATGCTGGAGCAGTTCTGTGGCCGTATCCTTGATCAGGTGGGGCTTGCGCACGACATTGCCCGCTGGACAGGGCAGACAGCGCCAGATGCCTAGGCGGGGCCCTTTTCTCCACGTCCCCCCCCATCAGACTCGTATTTTTCCACACCATCCAAGCCTTATGTTGGAGGCAGCATGAGCGACATAACCTGGTTCGGACACTCGGCATTCAAGATCGGCGCGCCTGACGTGCAGGTAGTTATTGACCCGTTTTTTGCTCCGGCAGCAGGCGTTGACCCATCGGCTGCGGATAACGCGGACATTGTGCTGGTAACTCACGACCACTCCGACCACGTGGGCGACGCCGTAGCCCTGTGCCAGCGTACTGGCGCGCAGTTGGGGGCCATTGTGGGCACTGCGGGCAAACTTGCCGAGGCAGGCGTGCCGCAGGCGCAGATTATTAACGGCATCGGGTTCAATATCGGGGGCACGGTGACGGTCAAGGGCGTGAGCATCACCATGACCCAGGCTTACCATTCTAGCGAGTCCGGCGCTCCGGCGGGGTACATCGTGCGGATGCCCGACGGATTCACAGTATATCACGCCGGAGATACAGGCATTTTCAGCGGTATGGAGCTTTGGGGGCAGCTGTACGGCATCGACGTGGCTCTGCTGCCGGTGGGCGGGGTGTTTACCATGGACGCGCGTCAGGCGGCCCTTGCCTGCAAGCTGCTGCGTTGCAAGGCGGTTGTGCCCATGCACTGGGGCACGTTCCCCTTGCTGGCCCAGAGCACGGCTGGCTTTAAGGCGGAGCTGGAGCGGCTGCAGCTGCCCTGCCACTGTGTTGAGATGCACCCCGGCGAAACCGTCAGCTTCAACTGAGTGCAGTTTTTTTTGCGGCGGCACGGCCTGTGCCGCCGCTACTTTTTTGCCTGTCGCAAGGATTTGCCCATGAGCGTTTCACTCAAGTGTCAGTATGGTCTGCGCGCCCTGTTTGAACTGGCCCGCCGGGCGGGCAACGGCCCGACGCGTATTCAGGAAATAGCCGAGGCTCAGGCCATACCGCCGCGCTTTCTCGAGAATATCCTCAATCAGCTGCGGCGCGGCGGGTTTGTGGAAAGCAGGCGCGGCAAGGCCGGGGGGTTCGTGCTGGCGCGTCCCGCCGGGCAGGTGACCACCCTGGACATTATCCGGTTTCTTGATGGCCCGGTGCATCCGTTTGACTGCGAGGGCGAAAGCCCTATCCGCAAGTGCACGCTGGGACCGGACTGCGTATTTATGCCGCTGTGGCAACGTGCACGGCAGGCTCTTGAAGGCGTGTACGGCAGCACCACGCTGCAGGATCTGCTTGACGCCCAGGCCGCGAATATTCCCGATTTTATCATTTGATGCGGCCTGCAGGCGCTGGCCGTCAGACCTTGATGCCAAACCATAATTTTTTTGCGCCAACATCTTGCCTTTTGGGCGCGCCATTATTATCACTTTGTCAGTCGAATTAGTAATGTTATTGCCGGGCCAAGAACAAGGCCTCTGCCAGATACGGCTGAACCATATAATCTGGAATTGCACAAAGCATCGCCAAGGCGGGCAAGGAGTAAGCAGATGTCCAGAATTTATCAGAATAATCCACAGTCCATTGGCAACACTCCCCTGGTGCGCCTCAATCGCGTGGTCGGCCCCAAGGCTACGGTGCTTGCCAAGATTGAGGGGCGCAATCCTTCCTATTCCGTAAAGTGCCGCATCGGCGCGGCCATGATAGACGATGCGGAACGTCGCGGCCTGTTGCGCCCCGGCGTGGGCATTGTGGAGCCCACCAGCGGCAACACCGGCATTGCCCTGGCCTATGTGGCGGCTGCCAAGGGCTATGAGCTCACCCTTACCATGCCCGAAACCATGAGCCTGGAACGCCGCCGGGTGGTAGCCATGCTGGGAGCAAAGCTTGTGCTCACCCCGGGCGCCGAGGGTATGCCCGGCGCTATTAAGAAGGGCCGAGGAGCTGGCCGCATCCAATCCCGGTGCGTATTTTATGCCCCAGCAATTCAAAACCCGGCCAACCCCGCCATACATGAGGCCACAACAGGCCCGGAAATCTGGAACGATACAGACGGTCAGGTCGACGCCATCGTGGCGGGAGTGGGCACTGGCGGCACCATTACGGGTATTTCGCGTTATCTCAAACGCACACGGGGCAAGGATATTGTTTCGGTGGCGGTGGAGCCGGCATCAAGCCCGGTGATAAGCCAGCACCTTGCGGGCAAGCCCCTGCAGCCGGGGCCGCACAAGATTCAGGGCATCGGCGCGGGGTTTATCCCCGAGACCCTTGAGGTGGGGCTGCTGGATCGCGTGGAAGCCGTTGGCAACGACGAGGCTATCGAGTTTGCCCGTCGCCTTGCCCGCGAGGAGGGCATCCTTGCCGGTATTTCATCCGGCGCGGCGGCGGCGGCAGCTGCGCGGCTTTCCGTGCTGCCGGAGTTCGAGGGCAAGACCATTGTGGTTATTCTGCCCGATGCGGGCGAGCGGTATTTGTCTTCCGCCCTGTACGAGGGCATTGGCGAGTAGCCAGACTGCAATGACAGAAACGGGCAGGCGCTTGCTCCCTAAGGAGAAGGCCTGCCCGAAACGCGCGGATCGGGGTGGGGGAGGTGCTGCTTACAACTCGTCCAGCGCGCAAAGCGCAGGCGTCAACTCCCCAAGGCTGTTAATCAGGGCCATGTTCTCGCTGTAGTCCACCGGGCAGGCCACCAGCGACACGCCCGGTTCGTTCAGGGCCTGCCGCAGGGTCGGCAAAAGCTCCGCCGCACTTTTTACGCTGTAGCCTTTGGCCCCAAAACTTTCGGCGTAGGCCACAAAGTCGGGGTTGCCAAAATCGACGCAGTCGTGCGAGCCAGAATCCATGTCCATTTTCCACTTGATAAGGCCGTAGCTGTCGTCCACCCAGATCAGGATTTTGAGCGGAATATTTTCGCGCACGGCGGTTTCCATTTCTTGCGAATTCATAAGGAAGCTGCCGTCGCCCATGACGGCCAGCACCTTGCGGTCGGGGTGGGCCAGATGCGCGCCGATGGCCCCAGGCAGCGAAAAAGCCATGGTGGAAAGGCCGTTGGAAACAATGCAGGTCAATGGAGCGTAGGTGGGGTACAGGCGGGCCATCCACATCTTGATGGCCCCGGTGTCGGCCAGCACGATATCCTCATCGCCCATGGCCTCGCGTATGTCGTTGACGATGCGCTGCGGCTTGAGGGGAAACGCGTCGCTCTGCCGTCCCTTGGCCAGTTCGGCCTCCACCAGTTCGCGTATTCTGGCCCCGCGCCCGGCGGAGAGCAGCGGCTCGGCCCCCAGCGCCTTGGCAAGCGCCGCAAGGGCAAGACCAACATCGGCCATGATGCTCACTTCGGGGTTATAGTGGGCGTCCACATCAGGCATAAAGGTGTTGATGTGGATGATGCGCTTGTCGGAGCGCGGGTTAATGCGCATGGGCGTGAATTCCTGCAGCTCGTAGCCGATGGAGAGGATCACGTCTGCCTGGTCAAAGGCGCAGTTTTCGTAATCGTGCCGCATAAAACCGATAACCCCAAGCGACTGGGGGCTGCGGTCGCTGACGACGCCCTTGCCCATAAATGTTGTGGCCACGGGGATGTTGTAGCGCTCGGAAAAGGCGGCCAGCACTGCGGCATTGCCAGTGCGGGCGACGCCGTGCCCTGCCATGATCACGGGCTTGCGGGCGCTGCGCAAAACTGCTGCGGCCTCAGCCACAGCGGCGGGCGAGGGAATGGCCTTGGCGCAGACCAGGCTTTGATGGGGGGCGGCATCGGGCATGGGGGCCGCTTCCACATCTTCAGGTATGGCAAGATAGGTAGCGCCGGGGCGCTCCTCCCTGCGCGACCTGAAAGGCGTTGCGCACCATTTCGGGCACGGCCTGAGGCGTCAGCAACCCGTGTCGGCCCACTTGGTAACGGGCTTGAACATACCCACGAGGTCGATGATCTGGTGCGATTCCTTGTAAATGCGCTTAGCCCCACCTGGGCCGAGATGGCCACCAGCGGGCTGGAGTTGGTCTGGGCGTCGGCCGCGCCCAGCAGCAGGTTGATGGCCCCCGGCCCAAGCGTGGCGGTGCACACGCCCGCCTTGCCGTTCAGGCGGCCATAAATATCGGCCATAAAGGACCGCGCCCTGCTCGTGTCGCGCCAAAATAAAGCGGATGTCGCCCGAGGCCTCCACGGCCCGTACAAATTTGATGTTTTCCTCGCCGGGAATGCCAAAGACGTATTTAACGCCCTCGGCCCTGAGGCACGAAACAAGGAACTGGGCGACGTTTTGCTGATCCATGGCTAACCTCGTTTACGGGCTTTGAGCCAGGGGCGTCGGCCCCGGCGTGGTGATTGGCGGAAGGGGCTGCAATTGCCGTGGGCGGGCGGCTTCAGGCCTTGCCTTGCGCCACTGCGCGTTCAAGCACGTCCGCCCAGTGGTGCAGAATGAAAATATGGGCTTCCTGGATGCGGGCCGTGACGTCGTGCGGTACTGTAACGGCCATGTCGGCCAGGGCTTCAAGCTTGCCGCCGTCGCGCCCCAGCAGGGCGATGGAGGCTATGCCCTGCGCGCGGGCCTCGTTGACGGCCGTAATGATGTTGCCCGAATTGCCGGAGGTCGAAATGCCCACAAATACGTCTCCGGGGCGGGCAAGAGCCTCGACCTGACGTGAAAATACATCGTTGAAGCCGTAGTCGTTGCCGATGGCCGTAAGGTTGGACGTGTCCGTGGTCAGGGCCACGCAGGCCAGCGCCTTGCGGTTGCACTGAAAGCGTCCCACAAGTTCGGCGGCAAAATGCTGAGCGTCGGCCGCCGAGCCGCCGTTGCCGGCAATAAGCACCTTGCCGCCTGCCCCGAGGGCGGCGTTTGATCCGCGCGGCTGCGGCTTCCACCGCTGGGCGCAGGCGCTGCAGTATGCTGAAAAGCTCAAGATGGGCGGAGAGGGACGCGTCAAAAAGCGAGTTCGTCATGGCCTGGCCTTGCTGCTCGGTTGTTTTCCCCTGTCTGGGGAAAGGTCTGTAAAAAAACGTCCATAAAGACTAGCAAGGCAAGCTGTAAAAGAAAAGCGTCCGCCGTCCGCGCTTGCGGGCGTGCCGCGCATGCCGTACATGCAGAAGAGGAGGCGTTATGAGCACATTCATGGAGCAGTGGGCATTGCTGCTGGCCCCCAACCGTAAAACCAGCGGCGAGATCAGGCTTGACCCGCTGGTGGACGGGCGCAATCCTTTTTGGCGGATTACGACCGGATAATTTTTTTCCAGTTCTTTTCGCAGGTTGGCGCGAAAAACGCAGGTTCACCCGCTGGTGCGCAACGACCATATCCACAACCGGCTTACCCATTCGCTTGAGGTAAGCTGCGTGGGCCGGTCGCTGGGGCTTGGCGTAGGCGCGGCCCTGCGGCGGCGCGGCGACCTGCGGCAGACTATACGCCCGATCACCTTGGACAGGTTATCCAGGCCTCCTGCCTGGCACATGATATTGGCAACCCGCCCTTTGGTCATGCTGGCGAGGAGGCCATACGCGACTGGTTCAAGGATTCCGGAAACAAGGAACAGTATTTCAAAGACCTGGAGCCAGCGGAATGGCTGATTTTACGGGCATTTGACGGCAACGCCCAGGGGTTTCGCGTATCACGCTCTGAAAACAACAAGGGATCGCGGCGGGTTCCGGCTGACCTTCCCTGTTATCGCCGCACTGGTAAAGTATCCGCGCTCCGCGTACGCGGCGCAGGGAGAGAGCCGGGGCAAGGTCAAATTCAATTTTTATACGGCGGAGAGGGCGCTTTTGCCGAGATATTTACAGCCATGGGCCTTGCCAGCGGCGCAGAATACCGCAGGCATCCGCTCTCATACCTGCTTGAGGCGGCGGACGACATCTGCTACCGCATCATCGACATGGAAGACGCCCGCGAGCTGCGCATCATCTCCTATGCCGACTTCAAGGAGGCCATGGCCCCCCTGCTGGATGCCGAGTGCCTTGACGATCCGCGCCTTGATTCCATGGATTCTGACCGCAGGCGTACCAGCATGCTGCGCACCACGGCCATGGGACGCATGATTCCGTCCCTTACCCAGACATTTATGGATAATTACGAGGCCATCATGGAGGGCCGCCTTGAGGGCAGCCTGCTGAACCACGCCCGCGAGGACGTGGCCGGGTTTATGCGCGAGGCGGGCAGGGTCTTTAACAGCAAGATCATGAACAATCCGCAAAAGACTGCGCTGGAGATCGGCACCTATACGCTCTCTACCGGCGCCTGCTGGACGTGTTTATACCCGCCTGCTTCAACTACACCAAGGGCAACGGCATGAGTTATCAGGAAACCCGCGCCCTGACCCTCATGGGGGCCAGCGCTCCGGGCAGGGAAGACGGACTGTATATGGCCTATCTGCGGGTGCTGGATTTGTTTCGGGCATGACGGACGATTACGCCACGGTTTATTTCGCAGCAGTTTTCTGGAACTTCGGGACGGTAGGGGCGTTCAGGCCCGGCGGCTCGCTGCCTGGGCGCAGGCCGACCCCCGCAATGTAGGATGCCGCACAGCGTGCGCCCTCGGGCATGTGCTGCGCGGCATCTTTCGCCGAACCTGGCTTATGCAGGTTGTCAGGTGCGCCCCGTTAAAGGGCTATGGCGGCATTGGAAAATATTCCCCTTGCGGTCTGGGGCAGCATGCGGCTCGCTCTTCATGCCAGTCCCGTTCGGTCATGAGGGAGTCAAGCGCGAGGTCGCGCAGCTGTTCGTAACATTCCACCAGTGAATACACGTCGGTTTCAATGATGGCGTGCGGGCAGCGGGGTTCGTCAAAGGCGTCAAAAACAGAATCAAGCGCCTGCAGGTCGCCGCGTTCGGCCTTGGCATACAGACCCTTGGTATCGCGCTGCACCAGGGTTTGCAGCGAGCAGCGCACCCATACCTCGCGGTAGTTGGGCAGCAGTGCCCTGTTGGCCTGCCTCATGCCCTCGTAGGGAGTGGCGGCTGCCACCACGCATGTTTTTCCACTGGCCTGCAGGCTCAGGGCGTAGTCGCGCAAGGTATCTGTATTGCGCACGCGCTGCTGGGGGGTTTCCGTGCTCAGGCCTCTGCTGCGGCAAAAGTTGTCGGCGTCAATGAATTCGGCATCAATGCCCTGTCCATCAAGGTACAGGCGCAGCAGTGAGCCAAGGGTGGTTTTTCCACTGCCGGAGAGTCCCAGTAACCAGATGATCGGTGTCATGCTATCCTCGCTTGCTTTCTATGCGCTTGTGAGCGCTGCTAACCTGCAAGTGTGGATGCAATTTTGCGGCCATTATTAATTTTTTTAACAAGTTTGCGTTGTTAAAGATGCCCGATAATTGAGCTGCGCGGCAATTTTGACAGTGCTCCAGCCGCGTTACTGATCCACGGCATCGTTGACGTAGGGGATGGGAAACCACTGGTAGCCCTGAGCAGCCTTGCCCACGTGACCGATGCCGGGAAAGGAGATGTGCGCCCCGGCCACAAGGTATCCCTTTTCGGCAGCCTGAGCAAAAAGCTTCTGCCGCTGGCTGATGGCCGCCTGCGGGTCAAGGTCATACTCGATGGCGGTGTCGGGCAGGGGAAACTGGGCCTCCGCCACATGTACGGTGTCGCCCCAGAACAGCAGCTTTTCTCCCTGGCTCTCAAGCATATAGCAGGTGTGCCCGGGGGTGTGGCCCGGAGCCGCAACGGCCGTTATGCCGGGCAGTACCGTCTGCCCCGCCTCAAACGTGGAGAGCTTGGCCGCGCTGAGGTAGGGGGCCAGCGATTCCCGCCCTTTTACAAACATGGGCCTGAAATATTCTGGTGAATTGTCCATGTTTGCCTGGCTCAGCCAAAAGTCGGCCTCGACGCGGTTTACATGTACAGTGGCGGCTGGGAAAATCCTTTTGCCCTCCACCGTGAGCCCGCCCGAGTGATCGCCGTGGATGTGCGTGAGCAGAATATCCGTAATGTCGGCAGGTCCAAACCCGCCGTTTTGCAGGCTGCGCACGATTTTGTTGACCGAGGGGCCGAGCAGTTTTCCCGATCCCGCGTCTACAAGGATGCGGCGGTCGCTGGCAAGAATAAGAAAAGCATTGACCGAGGTAGATCGGGGCGAGGTTACGTAGGCATTTTTAAGGGCATCCGCGACCTTGTCCTGATGCTCGCTGAGCAACCTGGCGCTGCTGCGCAACGTACCGTCGGACACTGCCGCCACCTGTACGTTGCCCAGCTGCAGCCAGTAGTACCCTGCCTGCCTGCCAGGGCGGTCGGCTGTCGGCGTGGCGGCATGGGCAGGCTGCGGCTGCAGCGCAGTGCCCGGCAGAACGATGGATGCGACAGCGGCTTGCTGAAGAAACTGACGCCTGTTCATATGGTCTCCGTTTTGTTGCGGGAAGGTTGCGGTCTGCAGGCGGTTTGTCCGCTTGTAGGCCGGGTGTGCCCAGTATATGCTATGTGACGGGCAGAAGCGGGAGCTTGGGGTGGTCTTAAGTTCGTTAGTTCCGTTCTTATGAACTATTAGGGGCGTCTGTCAATACATGATGCAAGCGCGCGACGTACACAGCGCGGCCCTTCTGCCGCATGTAAGGAAAAAATGATGAAAACCCTGCACCATCCGGCCGTGGAAAATGTTACGGTCGAGGGCATACTGCACGCGTTGTCTGACCCTGTGCGTGTGCAGATACTCAAGGAAATCATACGCTCAAATTCGCCAAAGATGTGCTCTGACTTTTTAAACATGCCAGACAGGGCCATACCCAAGTCTACTCTCTCGCAGCATTTCAGGATACTGCGCGAGGCTGGCCTGATCCGCAGCGAAAGGAGCGGAGTTGCGTTAAAAAATACCCCCCGCTGTCAGGAATTGCAGCCCAGGTTTGGGCGGATGATCGCTGAAATTCTGGCCGCCTACGCCGAAGAGTACGGCAAAAAAAGTGCAGATGCATAGAGCCGGGCAAACGAAGCCGCATTGTTGAATGCTGCATACGGCCGCTCCATAGCCTGGCAGGGGCTGGCAGGATACGGTCTTGAAAACCAACAGGGCCGCCCGCAGTTGCGGGCGGCCCTGAAAATTGTGCGGGGGCTATAAAATGAAGAAACGGGAGGTCAGTGATCTGACCTCCCGGTGACTTCTGGCGGAGCGGAAGGGACTCGAACCCTCGGCCTCCGGCGTGACAGGCCGGCGTTATAACCGACTTAACTACCGCTCCGTTTTTGGGGATGGTGGGCAGTACAGGACTTGAACCTGTGGCCCCCGCCGTGTGAAGGCGGTGCTCTACCAGCTGAGCTAACTGCCCTCCCGGCGAATTCGAGTTCTACGCAAACACCCCCCCAGAGTCAAGCGAAATTTTGAAGTAAAAAAATTTTTACATAACTCGGCTCTTTAACCATCCGATTTTAAAAGAAAAGCGAAAAGGTGTCCAAAAAATGGCGCAATGGTGTTGTTGCGGAGCCTCTTTGGGAGTGCTAGACCTCCTGTAGCACAGTGCAGATCGCTGAATTCCGCTGTTTTCGCGCTTGCGGCGCGATAGGGCAGCCGTGGATGCGCCGCCGGGGGAGGCGGTTTTCTGTTCTGGGCAATTCGATGCTGAGGCACTAGAAAATGAGAGTTTTTTTCAGGCGGATATGGCTTGCGGCTTTTTGCCTTGCTGTCGGCGTTGCTGCACTGCCAGCACAGGCGCGCGTGGTGGACGGCAATGTCATCATGGATCAACCCATGCGCGAAAATCTGTGCGCCCTCACCTTTGACGACGGCCCTTCGATAAACACGCCGCACCTGCTGGACATGCTTGAAGAATACGGCATACCCGCCACGTTCTTCATGCTGGGCAACCAGGCCGAGCGCCATCCTGACATTGTACGACGCGTCATTGCCGAGGGACATGAGGTGGGCAACCACTCCTACTCGCATCCCAACCTGCGCGTCGTCAGCCCTGCCCGCAAAGAAGACGAGCTGCGCCGCACCGATACCATTTTGCGCAATCTGGGGGCCACCCCTACCTTTATACGTCCGCCCTACGGCTCGTACGACGCCAGTACTGAAAAAATCGCCGAGGGTCTGGGCCTGACCGTGATACTGTGGTCAATGGACAGCCGCGACTGGCAGCGCCTGCCGGATAACTACGCCACCCTGCGCAACAATCGCGGCACGGTCTATGCGCCGGGAACCCTGCGCGGCATCTTTCTGTTTCACGATTCGCACAAGCGCACGGTCGACGACCTGCCGCGCATCATCCGCGACCTGCGGGCCGGCGGTTGCCAGCGTTTTGTGACGGTAAGCGACTACCTAGCAGGGCTTATGGATCCCGAACCGGGACTGCTCATGACCCGCATCAAGCGCGGCGCGCCCGGAACCGATGAGCCTTCCATGGTTGCCAGGCATCAGGTTGAGGGCGTGCACCAGTCGGAAGAGCTGCCCCCGCACAGTTTCCCCGCCGGATCCAGCGAGATCCCCCTGGCCCGCAGCAGCACCCCCTGGCAGCTGAATGACTCCCCAGCTGCGGACATGGGCGGGCAGGCAGCTCTGCCCGGCGCTACGGCCCAGCCAGAGCAGGAGCGCGCCAAGCCCGTGAGCAACGGAGCCGCCCCGTCACGCGAGGGTTCCCCGCTTCCCGCGCCGCAGACGCCGGCCTCGTAAGTATTAAAACGATTGTTTTGACATTGCCACGTTAAAGGAGTGTAATTTCCTTAAGGCGGCAATGGCCGCTTGAGAAAGATTTTCCACTGTCCTCCCCCCACAGGGAAGTACAAATGAAAGGCCCGGAGCACATTGCTTCGGGCCTTTCTGCGTGTATCCGCCGTGAGCGGTGTACTACGAAAGCCGCGACCTGAACTCCTCGTAGCCAAATTCGCGTATCATGCGAAAGCGGCTTGCGCCCGCCGCGTCTGCCTCGCAAATGCCGATGGAGGGCAGCCGCAAGCCGTTGAAGGTGGTAGTTTTGACCATGCTGTAAATGGCCATGTCTTCAAAACCAGCCTCTGACCCGGCACAAGCGGCGCGTCAAACGAGTATTCGCCCGCCACGTCGCCCGCCAGGCACGACTTGCCCGCCAGGCGGCAGGTCCAGGGCCTTTCGCCCGCCTCGCCCGCCAGCTCGGCCACGCCGTCCGATTCATAACGCACGCGGGGGCGGTAGGGCATTTCGATCACATCGGGCATGTGGCAGGGCACGCCGATGTCAAGGATGGCCACAGGCACGTCGGCCTGCACCACGTCAAGCACCGTGGCCACAAGCCAGCCCGCGTCAAGGGCAACGGCTTCGCCGGGCTCAAGGTATATTTGCGCTCTGTAGCGGTCGCGCCAGCCGGTCAGGCAGCGGCAGAGCAGGTCCAGGTCGTAACCCGGCTTGGTAATATGGTGTCCGCCGCCCATGTTTATCCAGCGGCATTGGGGCAGCCATTGGCCAAAATGACGTTCAACGGCGGTCAGCGTGCGCTCCAGCGCATCGGCCCCCTGCTCGCACAGGGTATGGAAATGCAGCCCAGAGATGCCCTCCAGCGCGCCGGATTCAAAGTGCCGGGGGCGTATGCCCAGACGCGAACCGGGCGCGCAGGGATTGTATATGGCCGTTGCGCCCTCGGAGTGCTCGGGATTGATGCGCAGACCGCACTGTATCTGGCGGTCTGGGCAGCGGCTCTTGTTCTGCATGGCCACGGCCGGGGCAAACTCGCGCCACTGGGCAAAGGAGTTGAACACGATGTGGTCCACCAGGGTGAGCAGCTCGGCCATCTCGCGCCGGTTCCAGGCTGCGGCGAAAGCGTGCACCTCGCCGCCAAAGTCTTCACGCGCCAGACGCGCCTCGTCCACAGAACTTGCGCAGGCTCCCCACAGGGGGCCGTGCCCCTTGACGCGCGAAAGCAGCGGAAACGTGGCCCAGGCGGCGTAGCCCTTGAGCGCAAGCAGGATTTTTGCCCCTGTGCGTTCCTGCACCGTGTTGAGAACTGCGGCGTTGGCCAGCAACTGGGATTCATCCAGCACAAAGCAGGGGGACGGAATGCGGGCCGGGTCAAATAGAAGGTTCTGGCAGTGCATGGGTGATCCTTTACGCAGAAAATATTTTTTGACGGTTGTCCGTAATGCACTCGGCTACGGCTGCCAGACAAAGCGGTCGCGTCCTTCGCGTTTGGCCGTGTACAGCTGGGCGTCCGCTGCGCTGATGAGCGTTTCAAGGTCGTTGGCCCTGAGCTCGGCCATGCCGATAGAGACGGAAATAACAATGCTGAGCGCACCGATCTGTACGGGTTTTGAGCTCACCGTGGTACGAAAGTTCTCAAGTTTGTGGGCAAAATCCTTTTTATCCATGCCGGGGGCAACCACGCAAAATTCTTCGCCGCCGTAGCGGCCGCATATGTAGGGCGCGGGAAACTCCTCGCGCAGCATGGCCCCAAGCTGGCGCAGGGCAATGTCGCCCGCCAGGTGCCCATAGCGGTCATTGACCTGCTTGAAGTAATCCACGTCGATCATGGCCGCGCACAGGGGCGTGCGTTTTTTTCTGGCCTCGGCTACGGCCTCTTGCGCCACGGTAAAAAACTGGCGGCGCACAAGCAGGTTGGTGAGGGCGTCGCGCTCGGCCAGGGCGCGGTTGTTGCGGATAAGGTCCTGAATGTCGAGGTTCATGGAGATGCGGCAAAGCAGCTCTTCAAACGAGGAGGTCTTGAACACGTAGTCGTTGGCACCGGAGCGGAGAAAGCGCGCCCCCGCGTCCGTACCCACGGAAATGACGATGATGGACAGCTCGTCCATGGTGTGGGTTTTGCGGATGGCGGCCGGTCAGCTCAATGCCGTCCATGCCGGGCATGTAGTGGTCGGCCAGCACAATGCGTATGCCCGGATGCTCCCTGAGCAGCCTCATGGCCTGGATCCCGTTGTTTGCGGTATAGGCCATGATGCGCTGCCGCTTCAGGAGCTCGGAAACCTGCATGCACCAAAGGTTTGAGTCGTCCACGATCAACGCCTCAACGCCGCTGTTGGCGCGCAGGCGGCGCACCACGCGCATGAGGTACATCATGTCGTCGGGGGTGCGTTTGACAATATAGTCGGTAACTCCCTGCAACATAAGACGCTTGTAGATATCCTCGTCAAAATTGGCGCTGACTACGACCACGGGGATATTACGAGCAAGGATCTCGGACACTATTTCGCCATTGGGGGCGTCAGGCAGATTGAGGTCGCACAGGGCAAGAAAATACTGTGAGGCGTCTGTATCCAGCAGGGTAAGCGCGGTCTTGCGGTTTTCGGCGCAGTCGTGTGCAAGCCCCAGTTGTTCCTTGAGATTGTGCGCCATGAAACGCGCGGTTTGTTCGGCTGTCTTCAACGATAAGAACTTTTTGCATGACTGCTTCCGCATGGCGCGTGGGGTTGGGGCAGAAAGAACGGTCAGCCGCATTTATAGTGTGGCTGACCCGTGTCCTAATGACTTTTTAATGGTATTCTTTTTTGTCCTGACAGTCAAAAATAGCGCAACATTTTAGCTACTGCAGTTGCGTAGTGGTGCGCCGCAAAGCGTATAATAAAATAGAGGAGCTGAGCTGTCTGACAAATGCCCATGGCAGCTCCGCTCTGCAGTACGGGGGTATATACTTGGCAATAAGTTTAGAATGTAAGTGCCAGACCGACAATGGGGCCGTGCAGTGTGACGTTTGCCTTGAAGTTGTCCCTGCCGCCGCATGGCT
>Ga0268359_10312_pt1 | contig 18952 bp, 18 predicted proteins | sample BioMet11_FD_194416 | JGI IMG/M metagenome (GOLD analysis project Ga0268359, IMG submission 194416) | Sewage microbial communities from Oakland, California, United States - Biofuel 11 (PacBio Assembly) | ecosystem: Engineered > Wastewater > Sewage > Unclassified | place: USA: California | collected...
AAAGAGGCAGGAACCCTGAAATTTAATGAAGACCAGATGAACTGGCTCCGCATGATTAAGGATTATGTTGCAACTAGCTTCCATCTAGAAATCGATGACCTTGATTACACTCCCTTTGATGCTCTTGGCGGGCGCAGCAGAATGTACCAGTTGTTCGGGGATGAGATGAATCTGGTTATCAGCGAATTAAATGAGGCTCTGGCGGCGTAAAACAAAAGTAAGTACCTTCTCAGGTTCTTTTCAAAAACCTGGAAATAGCTTATATGTTCTATTTTTGTACTCCTCATATTCTGAACCAAAAGCTTTTTGCAATGCCTCTTCTTCAACATGTATGCGGTACTGATATGCGATTAAGCTTAAGACAAATGCAACAAGCGCTCCAAACCAGGTTCCAATCGCTAGAGTAATCCCTATTAGGGATAGCATACCTCCAGTATAGGATGGGTGTCGAATATATCTGTACGGTCCATTTGTTACGAGCTTTGCTTTTTCACGAACCTGTACCTGACCAGTAAAATACTTTCCAAGAACCCAGATTGACCATTCGCGGAGTATAATACCGACCGCAATCAAAACAAGTCCTGCATATTGCAAACTTCCGCCGAATATTCCTATCCCAAAACCACGTAACGTAAAAGCAATAAAGAGTACTGACCAGGCCATCGCTATAATGATCCAACAAGAACCTTTATCCTTATTTGTTGTCTGCGAATTCTTCCTGCTAAAAAGAAGTTTATAATTTCACTTAAAATCCACACACAAAAAAGAATCATGAAAGATGAAACTGCAAATTGAGAAGGAAACCAATCATCAGGAAAAACTGAGCGGTGTTGCAATTGAAAAATGGCAAATAATATCAAAACAATAGCCATCGACGTGATGGGGACATCCTCGAAAATATGACTACCCAGTGTTTTTTTCATAATAATTCTTCCTGAAGTATTAAAAAGATTAGTGAATTAAAAGGATTAGTGAATTATTTTGAAACTGAAACAATCAGATTAATTTTTGATTCAGAACTTACATTACAAATTTAATAAAATTTATTATGCATGAATAAAAAGATTTCGAGTAGAACGGGCGAAAAGTTAGGTAAAAAGTTTGAATATAGTATTGAATGAGGCTCTAGCGGCGTGATTATGGTAATTGTCCATTACAACGTCCTGGTTTAAGGAAAATGAACCCCTAAATTACTGAATCTTGCTATAGTTATATTTTGAGAATCATCCACTATAACATCCTGATTATTAAAACAAATAATACCAACATCCATATTTCCATAACGTTCAAATGAAGTCCGAACGATTGTAGCGTTAGACAACTTTATTTGTGGAATGCCAATATTCTCTTCATTCTCTCCTGAATAGAGTTCATGGGTTTTATTTCTGATAATTGCTATTTTCTCATCCCCATAAAAACCGGATGTGTTAATTAGCTCCTCTTCAGTATTATCAACAACTCTGAAACGTGTTTTTCCAGGAAGCGTCGTTATGTTTCTTTCAGGTATGACTTTTAATGCATAGGACAATTCTGGTAAAATTCATGTCATTGGGAGGAGGACATCAAACGCTTATCAGAATCTACCCTTGTTGAAGTATTCAAATACACTTCTGTTTATCCAGTTGGAATATATGAACGGATACTCTCATAAGGTTTCGGTTCAAAAGCTTCAAGATCACCATTAAATAAGGCGGTATGCCAAAACTACTGAGTAATTGTAACGTTCTGCTGTTTTCAGAGCTTTTATACTCTTTTCAAAAGATGCTGAGGAAATAGGAGTTTCATTATACATTAGTAAAAATGATTCGTTATACAACGAATTAACCTGAAAAACCACAGATCCGTTTATAGTTTGTCCGGAGATAGAGTTCGTATTTTCAATTTTATTTTCTTTTTCTAGGGTCGAAAGTACCTCCGATTTTGATCCTAACATAAAAACCGTAAGGGTCAATATTTGTGGTATTAAATATCTGATCTCCATCACGTATATGAAGTTCATTTAATTTAAAATCGAGATTTTTGAACCATTATTCTTTATTGAAAGCCCATATGCTGCGTAATATCTTTCATTGAAATTATATCCAAGTTTGTTTCTTCGGGGTCCGCTCCGCCATATTCTTTAACTCTGTATATGCAAAGCTTACCATTTTCCTCTTTTACTTTAATTGAATGTGATTGGGGGTTATTAGAACCATATTTTTATCGTCTGCAAGCTTTAACTCCAGAGAATTGTTGGGTGTGAAAACACGGATTGTATTATTGTCATTGGTTTTAATTATCTGCGCATTACTACCCAATCAATTTTCAGATCATTCTTGAGGTAATCACTGAGTTTTTTTACTTTCTTTCCCGGAACATTATCCCAACTAAACAGGTAACTTAATACATTTTCTGAATTATCATGCATATAAATACTTGAGAAAGATGTTACTTCGATTTCAGGGATATTTTCTTCTTCGGATGACAGGGTTGTTGAGGACAGATTTCTGGTGTCCGTATTTCCTGGCCTTTGATATGCTGACTCATTTGATTGAGTGGTATTATTATCTTCAACGCATCCACTAAAAATAAGAAAAGTTGTCAGAATAAAGATTAAAGTTCGCAATCTCAATCATCCCTAGAAAATTTTGAAGTTACCATTTTCGAGATATTTTTCTTCGTTTGTGACTCTAATACAGGCATATATGCCTTAATACAGTTTAAATTTTTAATTCAATCGCTGAAAGACACAAGTAGACAATTATTTAATCAAACGACATCTTAAAAGTACTTTAAAAATGATAATGAAAAGTGGGGTGAAAAGTTAGGTGAAAAGTTAGGTGAAAAGTTAGGAGAAAATAATCCGACTCATATCAAAGAATAAATATAGAGCCTGTCCCAAAAGTAATATTATATCGAAATTGAGCTTATCCCAAAACCAATTTTACCATCAAATTAGTAAAGTTTCAAAAATATATTCATGATTTTGCGTTCGATTCACGATCAAAACTCACTTTTGGTATTTTATCCTGAAAACATCTACCCTCTATCTATGGACGATCCAAAATCACCTAATTAAAATAAATGATTCAGCTCGTTGCTTATATATCCAGATAGGTCTATCTCTTGAACGGTGGTATATATAGATGAAAAAACTCAATCGGAATTGGGTTCCATCTTCTGGGAGAATCGGGATAAAGCTAGGCTAAAGAAGAACGAATTGCAAAGGAAGCTTATAGGACTCAAAAATGAGTATTCCAGAACAGAAGAGGAAATTAAAAAGTTAGAAAGCAATTTGGCATAGCCAGATAACTATATAACAACTTTTTGTTAGTGACTCATTTTTCGGGTAAGTGAGTCTTAATGGAGAGGGGATAGGCAGCCATGGTAAGAGTTACAGGCAATACTGAGGCCTTTTATTTTTTTGAACTGTTTAAGTTTATTGATGGTCAATCTTTATTTGATTGATGTTTTAAAACACCTGAATGCCAGCAGTTCCTTTAAAGTCCATATTGAGTCCACAATTCCTGCTTCTCTTGCAGGTGTATTTTTACATTCCACTCCTCTTTCATCCTTGTACCTTAATCCTTCATGACCTCTACAAAAGTTAAAATGCATGCAATATAACCTCATTTGATGCTCTAACCATTCTTTCGCTTTTGAAAACCCTATTGTTTTTCTTGAAACTCTGTTGTTATCCTGCCTAAAAGTCAGGTTTTGTCTTTCAAGTAAAGTTGTTGAGATTTCACTTTGTTCAATGTCTTTTCCAAAGATCGTCTTCTTCTCTACTTTCTTAAGTACCCCATTTATTCTTATTTTGACTACCTGTGCATAATTCAAATCATCAGGGGGAAAGATTTTTGGTTTCCTTGGTCTTCCTCTTTTCCCAGTTCTTGGAAACTCAATCAAAACTCCAAAATGCTTCAAAAGAGCTTCTCTATAAAAGTTCAATCCATCTGTGACAAAAAGAGGGATTTTATCAGAAAGATGTTTATTAACTGACTCCACTAACTTATCCGCAACGTACTGTTTTCTTGGTCCTATTACAAAGTCAAGTATTAGCCTACAACCTGGTACAAAAGCTACCCACATCCATGGTCCATCATCTCCATAATCTTTCATTCTAGGAACTATTTTTTTGGACTATTATCCATAGTTCGTCCATTTCTATCTTAAGAGGTAACTCCTCCCTAAGGAGCATCCGCTAAAAATAAGAAATAAAGCCTCCAAAATGCAGCTTTACTCATATTCAATGTTCATGCCCGTGTTCACAAGCCGAACGCTCGATCGGCTCTCTTTTGAACCTGATATAAATCTCATTGATAGAATCCAGGCAATTTGTGCAGACATTTACCTTTCTTTTTACAACGCCTTTTGAAAAATCGGGATCTGGATTTCCACAGGGCAAACCCTGCCTTTTTTACCGCACAGAACGCATTTGTTTCTCCTGCAGGAGATTTCGTCTTTATTAATGCTTAAATAGGTTTTCTGGGCGGAATCCAGGCAGGTATCACAGAGCCCTTTCCAGACATCCTCAGTATAGGTGAATTTGAGGAAGGGATGGAAAACCAAGACCAGAATAACTTTCGAGTCTTAAAATTCACGAGATAGGGAAAGAGGTTCTGTGTATCTTGCTTCCTGAATTTTTTAATAAGAAGGAATATATAGAACTTGCATATCTCTTTGGTTCGACAGCAGAGGGAACAGAAGGGCCTCTAAGCGATATTGATATAGGTGTTTATCTTTCCAGCAAACTTACAAAAGGAGAAAGAATAGAAAAGCGTCTGGAATTAATAGGAGAGCTTTCAACCCTCCTCAAGAACGATCATATAGACCTCCTGGTGATGAACGATACTTCCCCCGTTATTAATTTTGAAGTCATAAGACCCAATGTGCCGTTATTTGTGAGAAATGAAGACCTGAAACTAGACGTTGAACAATATGTCATGTCCAGATACCTGGATCGAAAGTACCATGATGATTTATTAAATAGTGAATTACTAAAACGAATCAGAGAGAAGAGGGGTATTCAGGATGTCAGCAGCAGATAAGTTATTTAGAAAGTTGAGCTTTATGCAGCGTTGCGTAAACTACCTTTAATCAATAGATCCCGAAAGCTCGGACCTTGAAAGTAACTATGAAAAGCGTTCTGCAGTAGACCTGAAAGACTTTGACACATTTGCTCACCGCAGAACATGCAGCGAAGCTTGCGGAGTAAAATGAGATATGAATAAGAAAATAAAAGAGGTAAAAATCTGCATTTTGTGGTTTTATTCAAAACTCAATGCTTATGAACGTGCCCGTACCCATGTTCACAAGCCGAATGCTCTATCTGCTCTCTTTTAAACTTGATCCCACATTCCGCAGTATTTTTTCGAAAATCAACAATTTTCCGGATAGCGTTTTTTATACAAGTTTGATTAATTTATACTGTTTGTAGAAAGTTGTGAAAATTGATTGATATCGCTTTCTGTTCTCTAAATTTACACTACATAGATGCTTTTGCCTACCGCGTAAAAGTACAATAAATCCACGTTTAATTAAAAACCGATAGCGGAAAAAATATGAATTTACGAAAATTTACTGCGGAAAGTGGGTGATATAAGTTTCATTGATAGATTCCAGGCAGTTTGTGCAGACATTTACTTCTTTTTAACGATTCCCTTTGAGAAACTGGGAAACTGCCCTATATTCATGCTTAAACCCAGGCAAGTTTCCCGGCAGCCGGAGTTATGAAATAAGATCTTTTTCTTTATTTTTCCTTTCCGGCACTGATTTATCTTTTTTCATTTTAGCTTATTAGGAGACCACAATATACCCATATCTCGATAATGTCTTCGTACCTGCCGCATTGCTTACTGTAAGTTTAACCTTATAAGTTCCTGCTTTAGTGTACTTGTGAACAGGATTCTGCTCAGTTGAGATCTTTCCGTCTCCAAAACCCATTTCCACGAAGTAGGCGCGTTTTTACTCGTGTCTGTAAAAGTAACTGTTAGTGGAGCTTTTCCTGAGGTTGAAGATGCAGTGAAGTTAGCAACAGGTTTTACCACTTTTGGAACAACTATTTTGACAAACTTAGAGGCTGTAGCACCTGCTGCGTTAGTTACTGTCAATTTAACGGTATAGGTTCCACCTTTGGAATACTTATGCGTTGGATTCTGAGTTTTTACCCGTGCTGAGTTATCTCCGAAATTCCATGCCCACTTAGTTGGATTTCCTGTACTCTTATCAGTAAAGGCAACTGTTAGTGGAGCATATGCTGTGTTCGCGGAAAAATCAGCAGCCAGCTTTACGACATCATCCACAGTGATAAAATCTGCAACAGAATCGGATCCAAATGCATTGCTTGCTGTAAGTGTAACCTTATAGGTGCCTCCTGCTTTGTAAGTATGTACTGGGTTATGATCGGTTGAAGTAGCTCCATCTCCAAAGTTCCATACCCAGTCGGTTGGACTGTTGGTACTCTTGTCTGTAAACTTGACATCAAGGGGAGCGATACCACTTGAGACATTACTATCAAAGTCTGCATCAGGAGTTTTTTGTGGTGCAACACCTACTGTGGCAGTCTTTGACTCATAAAGTCCACCACCATTAGCATTGCTTACTTTTAAGGTAACAGTATAGGTTCCGTCCTTTGTATACTGGTGTATTGGACTCTGCTTGGTTGAAGTTGTTCCATCTCCAAAGTCCCAATTCCATGCTGTTGCACCTTTAGATGTATCCATAAACTTGACCCAAAACGGGGCATAACCTACACCATTGTTATCCATGGTGAAGTCTGCAACAAGTTCTGTAACAGTTATTTTGACAACCTTAGATGACGTAGAACCGTCTGCACAGGTTATTGTCAGCTTAGCATCATAGATTCCCGGATTTTTATATGTATGTACAGGATTCTTAGTTTGTTTCGAACTTGCTCCGTCTCCAAAATTCCATAACCTGCCAGTTATAGTTCCGGTACTTTTGTCAGTAAAGGCAACTGTTAGCGGAGCATTTCCTGAAGTTTTATTCGCGGAAAAGTCAGCACCTACACCTACATGTATGCGAGTTGTCTCTTCATCTGTAGTCTTTCCACCATCATTGCTTACTGTAAGAGTTACCGTGTAATCTCCTGGTGTAGAGTAAGTATGTACGAGATTCTGTTTATCTGAAGTAGCTCCATCTCCAAAGTCCCATGCCCATGAAGTAGGGTTGTTTTCGCTCTTGTCAGTAAAGGTAACTGTTAATGGAGCATTTCCTGAAGTTGGGGTCGCTTCAAAGGCAGCATCAGGAAGCTCTGTAACAGTTATATCTTTTGTTATCTCACTCGTGCCGTAGAGACTGCGTACCGTTAAGGTGACATGATATTTTCCGACTTCAGTGTATGTATGGGTAGGGTTAGAAGAACCTTTTGCATGTATGCCGTCTCCAAAATCCCAGTAGCAACTATGGTTTCCTTCAGTGAGGTCAGTAAATGTGACGTTTAATGGTTTGTTTCCGGAATCAGGGGATGCCGAAAAATTAGCACCTTTGACCACAGTTACATAATTGGTTTTTATAAGTGTATCTTCTCCGGCTGCATTGGTTACTGTGAGCGTTACTGTGTAAACTCCTTCTTTAGTGTATGTATGCGTAGTATTTTTCGCTGCTGAAGTAGGAGTTCCATCTCCAAAGTCCCATGCCCATGAAGTGGGAGTTCCTCCTGTACTGTTGTCAGTAAACTGGACAGCAAGTGGAGCATAACCTTCTGTGACATTACTGTTGAAGTTTGCTACAGGGAGCATAGATACTTCTTTGTCGGTAGTAACTGTTGAATTGACCCATGTCTCATTTACATTTCCAGAACTGTCTACAGTGCGCGTACTGATAGTATAACTTGTTTCCGACTTGAGACCTGTTGCGTTGAAGTATTCGGCAGATGTGCTGGTATTGAAGATGCCGTTCAGGAAAATCTCGGTGTGATTGAAATCTTGGTCTGTGGGATTTGTCCATGTCCAATTGAGCCAGGTTGTGCCGATAGTGGATTGCAGGTCGGTAATTGATGAAGGTGGTGTCTTGTCAATTGCATATCCCTCAAACTCGCTCGCCTTATACCCTTTTGTTGTGTAAGCGTTGAATACTGTTGTGGAAATAGTGTTACTGTATAACAAAACGTCTTTGATGTAAGTACGGTCCGCCAACAGCCGTTTTTCCCTATTGGGTTCCATCAAAGCTGAAGGTTGCGATATTGATGCCACGAGTAAACGATGCCGAACCAGTTGTAAATCCAAGCTCTGTTCCATTCTGGTCAACAAGACGCCCGCTCCAGCTGTATAATCCATCGGCTATGACATCCACGTCCAAATTAATATCCAGCCGGTCGAAGAGTCCGTTTCCGTTAGTGTCAGTTCCTTGATCAGTGCCGCCTTTGAGGAATATAAATTGCCGATCGCTGAAACTGTCCATGAGTGTACGCAGCCGTTGTGTGGGCGTTGAGCCGCTCATCGAGTGGTAATTGCGTGCCTGATTTATCTTCAGCAAGCCGGACTATGCTAAGCGTATAGGGGCCGTCTGATCCACTTGGTAAATGCGCTCTCCGTCAAAACGCAAAGTAACCTGCTGTATACCACTTGTAAGTTCTGCATTTAATCCAGTGGTTCCAATAATTGTCCCCTGGTTGTCTGTAAGCTGGCCGAAAACTCGGTAGTTTTCCGGTTCGGATACATTGACGTCAGCGGTTATATCGAGTTCGTTAAACAAGCCATCACTGTCGGTATCGTTTCCAGTGTCACTAAAGGTATTAGTAAAGCTTGATGAGCTGATGCTAACGGGAATGAGCAATAATTGTTCTCTGCTAAACGGAGAGCTTGATGGACCGGTTGCTAACACACGGGCTCTGTATATTCCGGTTTGAGCTGTTAATAGTCGGCCGGTGTAAATGCCATCGCCGGCTGTTTTATCATCACCAGTACCATCATCGACAAACGTTACATTAGCAGTTGAATCGTCCGGCAACGCCACTTTAGCTGTGACTTGTGCGTCAACAATAGGTGCACTAGCATTACGCAGTGTTGCGGAAAATATAATAGGGTCACCAATGTGATACGATTGTTTATCTGAATTTGCTGAAAACTGTATTGGTGTGTTTGAGAGGTATCCATTCAGACAGTACGGTTCAATGCCACCTGTGTTGGTTACAGATGGCGCTGTTACCTCAAGGGTCCAGTTGCCAGGCTGCGGGTGCTCAATGCCATATATTTCGAATCGGAAACCATCCATATCTTTAAGACTAGTATACTCAACGCCGGGAGTATTATTAGCATTAGTTTGATCGATGCGCACTCCGGTAGGTGAGACAAGCGCAAGATTTAATTCACCCGTACCATGATACAGAGTAAATGCAATTGGAGTGTCTCCTTCCATATAGAGTGTATGGATCTTGGTTTGTCCTTGACTAATTGTATCAGCAATGGTTGCTGTCCTCGTAAATGTCATAGCGCTCTGTGCTGCTGCTGTATTCTGACTTTGTATCGGAGTTAATGCCTTTACATTTGATATTAATGGTGTTACCGATTGTACTGAAGCTGGATCAACTTGCGGTGTCGTTACATAGGATTTAACCATATCATAAACACGGCTTGAATTGGTTAGTGATGTATGCTGCGCGTCTTTATCATTACCACTCGAAGAGAAGGTTAGATATATTACATTTTGAGCATTATTAAGCGCATGAACCGATGAAAGCGGCACGACTACATCATTTTCTCCGCCATAAAATCCTTGAACAATAGCGTCGATAATCCCCAATCCTCCAAATCGGTAATTGCCTCCTAGTGAAACGTATTTCGTTTGAGGGTTAAGGACATGAAAATGGTTATATGAGGACATATACCATGTTGTAAGCTGTATACCTGCTGGCGCAGCAAATGAGTCGATAATTGCTGTTGGGGCAATACCTAATAATGCAACCGAGCCTGCCTGCGCAAGATTCGCAAGCGGACTTCCCTCATTTGGCGTACCCAGTTGTACAAGAGTCCCAACCGTGTTAGCACCTTCAATGTAATCCCTTGAATCAAGCCCTCCTTTACTGTGACTAACAATGTTGAGGGTATCTATACCCCATCGCTTCTTGAGACTATCTATACGATTACTAATTTTGCCCGCGTTATTCTGAATACTATCCAAGTCTCCCATATCAATAGATGCATAAGGCAACCCGAGTCCTTCAATTTTCGGCTTCCAGATTGCATCCCAAGTATTCCTTCCGAAAAAATCGTATAGTATGCCATGCACCGTAAGAACAGGCTGGGTAACTGTAATGTTCAGACATGCCCAATCTATAGAAGTGCACCATACTTCGTCAGAGTTTGCAGTATCAATGTCAATAGTAATTGTATTTGTCGCCTTAGTTATGGAGTTTCCCTCACCCGGATCTGAAGGGAAATTAATCCATTCAATAGGAATGTTAAAACTATTCAATTTCCAAACATTGTTTTCACCAGTTAAAAATTCCGTTGGCACAAGGTGACCATTAAAATACACACGGTCACGCTCGGGATTGTAGCCTGAAGCGCCGCCATCAAAGTCCACGTCATACGCTGGCATCTTCAATTCGGCTGTTTTCTCGATGAGTCCATTTTCAATAAGTTTATCAAGATTTCCAGGATACCGCCCAACATCAATAGTAAAAACAAGAGGACCTTCGCTACGAAAAGTGCACCCCGTATCGAGTCCCGGACCTTTATCAACTACAAAGGTATGGTCATTGTTTTGTGGTGGGGCAAACGGCGAGCTACCATAATGACTTGCTTGCAGTGAAGTAGCGCTTGCTTGCAGTGAAGTAGCGTTTTGGGTTTTGGGATCACAACCCAAACAGATATCTCCTCTTTGTGCGCCTGCCACCCCTGTGTACGCAGCCGTTACAATGATAAGTGCCAATATTCCAATAGCTATTCTGGGGATATGTCCCCTATGTGTTTTCTTAACCATCATTTTTTCTACCACTCTTTATTTTTTGAGGTTCCCCTATCTGTTTATCTTTCTGGTCTTATCTTTTAGTCCTGACATTCACGAATAGACCAACACTATTAAACATATAAAAAACATGTATATAATTTTCAAATTATTAGTTAAAGTCAAATCATCAGAAATATAGATAAGTATTTCGGTTTTTTTGTAGAATATTATAAAAATATCTTTATCTTCTAACAGTATAGTAATACATTATGAATAAAAATCAGGCTTTTAAAAATATAGTTGAATATATTTACTACTTTGAATATCTTCATTTTTTTTCTTTAGAGAACAACAAAATTATCTATTATGTTAGCAAGAATAAAACATCTAGCATTAAAATGAAAAAAGGCAGTATAGCGAATTTGCTGAAAATTCGAAATCAAATTTTGTTAACTTTAGGAGATGAAGCCGCAAAATGCGGCTTTACTCAAACTCAATGTTCATGAACGTATCCATGCCCGTGTTCACAAGCCGAACTCTCGATCTGTTCCCTTTTGAACCTGATATAAGTCTCATTAATAGAATCCAGGCACTTTGTGCAGACATTTACTTTTCTTTTTACAACTCCTTTTGAAAAATCAGGAATCTGAATTTCCACAGGGTAAACCCTGCCCTTTTTACCGCACAGAACGCATTTGTTTCTCCTGCAGGAGATCTCATCTTTATTGATGCTTAAATAGGTCTCCTGTGCGGAATCCAGGCAGCTCTCACAGAGCCCTTTCCAGACACCCTCAGGATAGGCGAATTTGAGGCGGGAACGGAAAACCCGGACAGGAATAACGCTCGGGAGTGCACGTCCGCAAAGATCACAATCTGTCATTTCTCATATCTCCTTAGATCAGTACCTTTGCTGCTTCCATTGCCCACTGCAAGAAAGGTTCAGGCCAGAGTCCCATTGCAAGCACACCGGCTGTTGCAAGCAGGAGAGCTGCTGCATATGGGAAAGGCAAGACGATCTTTTTGCCTTCAGGGGGAAGGAAGTACATGTACCTTACAAGCCGTGCATAATAAAACAATGAAAGGGCACTGTTCAGGATTGCAATTACTGCAAGCCAGGTCATGCCTGCCTGAATGGCTGAGGAGAAAAGCACGAACTTGGCCATGAAACCAGAAGTCAGGGGGATACCTGCAAGGGCAAAGACGAAAACCGTCATGCAAAGAGCTACCAGTGGCATTCTCTTTCCAAGGCCCCTGAAGTTATCCAGGTGGTCGGGAACCTGCAGGTCCCCTGTTCTTTGAGTAGTTATCATCCAGACAACTGCACCGGCTGCGATAAATGCTCCTCCTTTCATAAAAGCATGGGCAAGGGTATAGAAAATTCCACCTGTAAGAGCCATTGGGGTCATTACCACAAAAGCCATTGCAATGTATCCTGCCTGAGCCAGTGAAGAGTAAGCAAGCATGCGTTTTACACTGGTCTGAGAGACTGCAACCACATTTCCGAAGGTCATGGTTACGACTGCCATAATTGTGAAAGCGAACTGCCAGTCAGGCTGGAGTGCAGCAAGCGCCAGGATGAAAACCCTGAAAGCCGCCACAAAACCCATTTTCTTCGACCCGGCTGCAAGAAGGGAAGAGACAACTGAAGGAGAACCCTGATAGGTATCCGGAGCCCACATATGGAAGGGCACAAGAGCCATCTTGAAGCCAAAACCTGCAATGAGCAGCACGACTGCAACAAGCCCGATAGGGTTTTCTGCCAGGAGAGAGACATTTTCAGCAATCATTGGAATGCTGGTAGTGCCTGTCGCTCCATACACAAAAGAGATCCCAAAAAGCATAAGCGCTGAAGAAACCGCACCCATCATAAAGTACTTCATGGCTCCTTCGAGGGACTTTGGGTTCTGTTTCTCAAAACCTGCAAGGGCATAGGTAGCAAAACTTGCCAGCTCAAAGGCACAGAAGAGCAGGATAAAGTCGTTTGAAGAGGCAACAACCATCATCCCGAGGGTTGCGAAAAGCACCAGAGCATAGAACTCTTCGGTATGGTCACTGTTTTCATTATACTTGATTGAAGCAATTGAAACAATCAATGCAACTGCCAGGAAGACCAGTTTAAAAAACTGGGAAAGGGCATCAATGCTGACAGTGCCATAGAACATCGTAGCTTCGGTCCCGAAACTCTGTACCGTCAGGACCAGAGCTGCAAGGACTCCCAGAGTTGCCAGGTAACCTAGCACATTTTTGGTCTGGGGGGACATGAAGACCCCTATAAGCAGTATAATCAGACCGGTTGCAGCAACTGCAATTTCAGGTGCAAGAAGCATTAAATTTTCCATTTTTTACACCCCCAGGGCAGCCGCAAGGCTTACTATTGCTTCCGAATTCGTAATCATCATATTAAGCACCGGATTCGGGTTCCAGCCAAAATAGACCACAAACAGGGCAATTACTGCCATGGAAAAAACCTGAAGAGAGTTAATGTCCCTGACATCTCCAAGCTTCTCGTTATAAACTCCGAACATTGCCCTCTGCATTGCCCAGAGGTGATAACCTGCAGTAATCACTATTGCCAGAAGGGCAAGCAAGACGAATCCAGGCAGGTTGACATAGCTGAAGGCCAACACCAAGAACTCGGCAATAAAACCAGTCAACCCTGGCAGGCCAAGGGATGCCATAAACCCGAGCATCATAAGTACAGCCAGACTCGGCATCTTCTTTGCAAGCCCGCCAAGATTGTTGATTATCCTTGTCCCCGTGCTTGTCTGGATCGCTCCTGCGGACATGAACATGATACTCATTATAAGCCCGTGGGAAAACTGCTGGAACATAGCTCCTGAAACCGAAAGAGCAACAAAGCCTGCCGAACCCAGTAAAACATATCCCATGTGGCTTAAACTGGAATAAGCAATCATGCGCTTGAGGTCTTTCTGTCTCAGAGCCAGAAGCGCCCCGTACAATATGCTGAACGCTCCAAGCAGACCCAGAATGGTAATCATAAGCTCAGGGTTACCAGTATTCGGAAGCATAGGAAGTGATATCCTGAAAAGCCCGTATCCTCCGATCTTGAGCAGAATAAAGAGTACACTACCTGCGGTCGGGGCTTCGGTATAAGCATCCGGAAGCCAGGAATGGAAGGGGAAAATCGGCAGCTTTGCCAGGAACCCGAAAATGATTGAGAGGAAGATTGCATTCCTTAATAGGCCGGACCCTAAGAACTGGAACTGTCCAACCAGCTCCCTTATGTCAAAGGTAGGAATCCCTGTCTGCTGCCAGGAGGCATAGAAGAGCCCGAAGATCCCAAGAAGCATTACCAGAGAGGCAACATGCGTATAGATAAAGAATTTATAAGACGCATGAGCCCGCTTTTCTCCTCCCCATATGTTTACCATGAAGAAGAGAGGAATCAGAGTAAGCTCCCAGAAGGTATAGAAGACCATGAAATCAAGGGCTACGAAGACTCCTATAACTGCAGCCTGCATGGTAAGGATTAGCCCATAAAACCTGTTCGGGGATTCCCTTTCTTCCTTCCGGCTATAAAGGATCAGGAACGGGATAACTATTGCATTCAGGAGGATAAGGGGCATGGAAATGCCGTCAATTCCGACTGAATATTTGACTCCTAGCAAGGGAATCCAGTCTATCGACTCAAAGAACTGCATGGCAGCCGTACTGCTGTCAAAGTTCAGGTAGGCATACAGGGTAAGGCCGAGAGTCGCAAGGGACCCTAAAAAGGCCAGGCCTGCAGCCTGTTCTTTCGTTTTTGTGAAAAAGGTCACTGCTGCGAAAATCAGCGGCACCAGAATCAACAGTGATGCGACCGGCAGCATCAGAGTACCTCCATTATTAACTTAACAAGTATTATCAGCAGGCTCACACCCGCAATTACTGCAATTGCATAAGTCTGAACAACTCCGGTCTGGACTCTCCGAAGCTCCTCACTTACACCGACTGTAAGAATTCCGATTCCTTCCACGATACTGTCAATGATCACATCAAGCACCTGAGAAAGGAGAGCAATGACTCCGTATACGATTCCGAGTGAGAAGAACTCAGTATATATTTCATGCTGGTAATAGCGCTTGTAAAGCAGCCTGTAAATCGGATTCTTCATGGAAGCAAGCGGCCCGAGTTTAATTATCCTAAGATAATAGATCACAAAGGCAACTGCAAGACCTGCAACGGCAACTATCATCGGAAGCCACTGGACAAAGAGAGATTCGCTCCCTGCTGCCCCTACAAGCTCATTTCGACCTAAGACTGCAAGGCTTCCTATGTCAAGATTCACAAAGCTGTTTGCAAATGTTTCTTCAAGGAAATCCATAAACCCTGTTTTTGTCAGCCCCCCAAACACAAGGGAAAAAATTGCCAGAATGGAGAGGGGGATTGTCATAATAGCGGGAGACTCGTGTCCGTGGTAGTCACTTCTCGGCTTCCCTGTAAAGGTCATGAAGATCAGTCTGAAGATGTAGATCGAAGTGAGGAGTGCAGCCGCAATTGAGAATGCATAGGGAACCCAGTTGTTGCTGTGTTCTCCAAAGAGATAGGCAGCCTCGATAATTGCATCTTTTGAGAAGAAACCGCTTGTTCCTATTAAGGTTCCGGGAATCCCGAAACCTGCCAGAGCCAGGGCTGCAATTGTCATAGTAGCAGCCGTGATTGGCATTACCTTTCTTACGCCTCCGAGTTCCCTCATATCCTGAGTGCCTACTGCGTGGATTACACTGCCTGCACAGAGGAAAAGAAGAGCCTTAAAGAAAGCATGATTGATCAGGTGGAATAGAGAAATGCCTACTGCTTCAAGCCCAATTGCCGAACCGAGGCCAAGGCCAAGCATCATGTATCCGAGCTGGCTTATGGTTGAGTAAGCAAGTACACGCTTGAGGTCATTCATTACAATGCCCATCGTGCCTGCAAAGAGCGCGGTAAAACCTCCAAGGTAAGCAACCACCATAAGGGTATCAGGGGCTGCAATAAACATGGGGAAGGTTCTTGCGACCAGGTAGACCCCGGCAGTAACCATTGTCGCAGCATGGATAAGGGCAGAAACCGTTGTCGGGCCTTCCATTGCGTCAGGCAGCCACACATGTAGAGGAAACTGCCCGGACTTTCCTACGGCTCCTCCGAAGAAGAGCAGGGTGATGATTGTAAGGTGACTTACTTCAAAACCGAAAATGTTTGAATGAAGCGCAGACAGTTGTGGAATGTAACTGAAGATTTCGTCAAAACGGAGCAGGTATGTCCCTTCCTGGAATCCGCCTGCAAGTTTCAGGAGATCAGAGGTCAGTACAATTATTCCTGTAAGGAACATCACATCTCCTATCCTGGTTGTCAGGAAAGCCTTCTTGGCAGCCGCTGCAGCTGAGGGCCTTTCGAACCAGAAGCCAATTAAGAGATAAGAACACAGCCCTACAAGTTCCCAGGAAACAAAGAGCTGAAGGATATTGTCCGAAAGTGCCAGGGAAAGCATTGCTGCGGTAAAGAGTGCGGTTTCTGCAAAATACCTTGCCTCTCCCGGGTCACCGGACATATAGCTAACTGCATAGATATGGATCAGCAGGCTCACAAAAGAGACCATTGACAGCATTACTGCGGCCAGGGGATCAATCAACACTCCTATATTGAGCACTGCAAACCAGGGATAGGACTGGCTTATAACCTCGTTGGGGTTTGCCAGCAGCCTGAGAGTAATCATTAAAGAGATTATGAAGGAAGCGGCAATTGCCAGTATAGGGACAATGGCGCCACCTGATGGCATTTTCCTGCCAAAAAAGAAGGTGATTACAAAAGCCAGTGCCGGAAGCAGGGGAATTAAAAATGCGAATTCTTCCAGAGCCGTTTTTACCACCTCAGGATCTTGAGCTCATTAAGGTTGATCTTATCGTGCATTCTATAGATTGCCATGAGGATTGCAAACCCGACCGCTGCTTCGGCAGCTGCAAGGGCAATTGAAAAAATGGCAAAAACCTGCCCGTTCAGTGTATTCGTGTAGCTGGAGAAAGCTACCAGGTTCAGGTTTGCGGAGTTGAGCATGAGCTCAATGCACATAATCATCCTGATGCCGTTTTTATGTGTCATTACGCCATAGAGTCCTATTGAAAACAGCAGGGCTGCAAGCCCCAGGTAAAAGATTAAAGGAATCATTGGTTGCTCTCCCCTTTTGCCAGGTAAAGATTAAAGGAATCATCGGTTGCCCTCCCCTTTTGCCAGGTAAATCGCTCCTATGAGGGAGGCGAGCAGGACAATTGAAAGGACCTCAAAAGGCGCTACATAATGAGTAAAGATCAGCATTCCAATGCCCTCTATATTACTCTGGTCAGCCGGGTTTTGGGGGAGTTCGGAAACCGTGTTCCAGGAAGTCCCAAAAGCCCCGATTACCACAATAGCTGTAAAGAGCAAAACTACGAGAAAGGCTAAAGGCTGATTAATCCTCACCGGGTTCACCTCCTATCTCGTGCTTTGTCAGCATAACTGCAAAGAGAATGAGAACTCCTATTGCTCCGATGTAAACCAGTACCTGAATGATTCCCAGGAACTGGGCATTCAAAAGGATATAGAGAACTGCAATTCCAAACATGCACATGATCAGGGCAAGCCCGGCCCGGACAATATCCTTTGCAGTTACCACGAAAACTGCAAAGAATACTGTAGAGATGGCAAGAACCCAGAAGACAGCCATTTTCAGGGCTTCTCCAATTGTTTCGAGTCCGATCATTTCTCGTCACCTTCCTCAAGATCGACTTCCCTTGCAAGTTTTTCAGGGGTCATGAGCAGGTCTTTGTGCTTCCACTTAACGAGACCTTTAGCGTATTCCTTACCACTTGAAAGTGCACCTTTCGGGCACTGGTCAATACAGAGCCCACAGAAAAGGCAGTGTCCGATGTCAATTTTGGGGAACCAGCGTTGTTTTGTGCTGCCTGGTGCAATCGGAGCTTTTACGATTTTGATTGCGGCATTGGGACAGGTATTGGCACAGATGCCACAGCCTATGCATTTACTTTTATCAAGTACCTGAAGCCCCCTGAACCGGTCGGAAAGCTCGCTTTGTTTTTCCGGGTACATCCTGGTTACGGGAGGTCTTGTGATGTTTCTAATTGCGTATTTAATGTTTTTAAGGACCATAATTTCACACCCCCAGGTAGAGTCCGAGCCCTACAGCCCAGACAAGGTTTAAAAGAGCAAGAGGAAGCAATTTTTTCCAGCTCAGGTCAACAACCTGGTCAATCCTGAACCTCGGGACAGCCCATCTGAGCCCTATAATTACCATAAGTACAAAGACAACTTTTACAATAAGGAAGCCTGTTGGAGCAATAATGCCAAAGAAGGAGTTGTTTGCAATAAAGCCTGGTACGTTCCAGCCGCCAAGGAAGAGAAGGGCTACAAGGAAAGAACCAAGGATCATGTGGATATATTCGGCAAAGAAACCCAGCCCGAAACGCATTCCACAGTATTCCGTAATCCATCCTGCTATCAATTCTTCTTCGGACTCGTTCTGGTCAAAGGGGAGTCTCCCCATATCAGCCATAAGTGATACAAAGAATACAAAACATCCCAGGGGCTGCAGGAAAATATTCCAGTGCAGACCCTGCGCAATCGAAATGTCTACTATATTAAGCGAACCTGTCATAGCAGCTACACTTATGACAGTTATTCCAAGAGGTACTTCATATCCTACCATTCGGGCAAAGTTTCGAAAAGCCCCGAGCAGGGAGTATTTGTTATTCGAACCGTAAGCCACCATAAAAATTCCAAAAATGGATAATGCGGACACCGCTTCGATGTAAAGCACGCTGATGTCCATCTGGGTAACCGCAAGCGTGTATTCGACCCCATTAATAAAGACCGCGCCCACAGGAAGAGCAACAAGCATAAGAAAAACCGAACCAAGCATGAAAATATTAGCATTATTAAAAAGTAAACTGTCAGCATTCAGCGGCTTTAAGTCTTCTTTCGTAAAAAGCTTGATTGCATCGGCTACAAGCTGCAGAAGCCCATATTTCCTACGCGGCAGGGCCCCATTCTGGTCTGGATGTCAGCAGAAAGCTTTCCGTTCAAGCCA
>Ga0268359_12598_pt1 | contig 18907 bp, 22 predicted proteins | sample BioMet11_FD_194416 | JGI IMG/M metagenome (GOLD analysis project Ga0268359, IMG submission 194416) | Sewage microbial communities from Oakland, California, United States - Biofuel 11 (PacBio Assembly) | ecosystem: Engineered > Wastewater > Sewage > Unclassified | place: USA: California | collected...
CATCCAATTGCACACCCCCAGCGCGTCGTGCAGTTCCTTGCGCACGAGCGACCATCTGGCCCGAAGGGCCTTGTACTTGTTGGCGGGGGTGTAGTCTCCGGGAGGGTCCAGGGCGTCCGGCGAGCCCCAAATGGTGGCGGCCAACTTTTTCCGGACCTCCAGGGGCAGGCCGTTGCGCACGAAGTTCGTGTGGGAATGGCACTGGGCATCCCGGTTGTACTGGGTGTTGATTATCACCCCGCACTGGCCGTCGTCCTCGTTGGCATGGTGCTTGGGATGGCCCATTTTCCAGTAGGCTGTGGTGCTGTCCCGCGCCCATTCCTCCTCGGGAATGGACCAGAGGTCGAAAATTCCCGCCCGGGCCCCGGCTGAGGACCTCCCCGAGTTCGCCCTGGCGGTTGGCGATGCGGGGATGAGGTCGAACAGGAACGCCGGATCGGCCTTCTCGTACTTGTCCCAGGGGATGGAGGCGTATTCCTTCGCACCGAGTTGGCCTTGAGGTAGCCGCCCTCGTAGAGCTTGGCGAGATCGCGTTGCAACTGGCCGTAATTGGACCACAGTCCCAGGTCGTCGGCCAGGTGCATGCCCACCATGCAAGCCTCGATGGCGGCCTCCCCGCTTTTCCGGCCGGCGAGCTGCTTGAAAAACTTCCGGCCGAACTGCAAGGCGGCGCAGGTGTTCTGGGCCATGTCCGAAATGCCGTACTTGACCGCCACCGACGGCACCTTGAGCAGGGTGTGGCAACGGATGGGGCAGGCCGTGCAGCCGTTGCCGCGCACGGTGTATTTCCAGGCTTCCTCGCCCAGGAAATGGACCGCGCTGTTGGTGCGGTAGGCAATACGGTTGAGGGTCGTAGATACTGCCGGTGATTTCCACGGGCGGCTTGGCGGCTCCCCAACGTTTGCCGGGCTGTCCCAGCCAGCGGGAGGCCGGTTGTAGTATTCGGCCTCGGGCGTGGGAAAGCTCGGCACCACATGCTGGTTGTTGCCGCCGAGGATCGAGAGGTGGAACTTGACCAGCTTCTCCCAGGCGGCCTTGTCCCGGCGATGCGCACGGCGCCGCTGCCCTGGACCGCCACGGCCTTGAGATTCTTGGCGCCCATCACCCCGCCCACACCGCCGGCCGAGTGGGACACCGCATTGACCACCATGCCCAGGGGGGCCTGGCTTTCCCCGGCCTGGCCGATGGCCGCCACCACGCAGTCCGGCCCCAACTCCTGGCTGAGTTCCAAGGTCGTCCGACGGATGCCGCTGCCCCACAGATGCCGGGCGTCACGGATCTCCACCTTCGCGTCCCGGATCATGATCCACACGGGCCTCTCCGCCTTGCCCTCGACGATCAGGGCATCGTAGCCCGCGTATTTGAGCTTGGCCGCGAAATGCCCGCCCATGTGCCCGGACCCGACCAGGGGCTTGGGCCAGCAGGTAGGGAAAATGGTGGTTAGGGTACTGCGCCCGTTGCAGGGCGCGCCCGTGCCGGCCAGCACCCCGGAGGCGAACACGAGCTTGTTGGCCGGATAGAAGGGGCCGGTCCCGGCCGGGACCCTCGTCCCACAGCACCCGGTAGCCGAGCCCGGCGCCGCCCAGCACCGCCTCGTACCGTTCGACGGTATCCTGGGTCGAAATTTTCCCCGTGGACAGATCCACCCGCAAGACCTTGCCGGCAAATCCTCCGCTCCGTGCGGCCATGGCAGACTCCTTGCCCCTGGCAAGCGGTTACTTGGTGGTCACTTTGCCGGTGGGGACGTGGCACTCCACACAGGCCTTGGCCTTTTCCGGGGCAACCACGGATAAGGTGGCCCCGGACGGCCCCCCGTCGCGGGTAAGGTCCCGCCACGGCACATACCGAAGGGCCGCGGCCGGACAGGCTTCCACGCATTTGGGATGGCCGTGGCACAGGAAACATTTCGTGGCCACCCCGGCTTCCTCGTCAAACGCCAGCATGTCCCAAGGGCAGGCCCGCTGGCACAAGCGGCAGCCCACGCAGGCGGCGGCATCGACCATGCGGGCCCCGGTGTCCGGATCGAGGATGATGGCGTTTTGGGGACAGGCCGTGGCGCACGGCACCGGATGCGGGCACTGGCGGCACACGCCCTGGACCACCAGCCCATCGCCCCAGTCCCCATGCATGCCGGCGCCGCCCGTGGGGGCGGTGAGCCCGAAGTTGACGCCCCGGGCGATCTTGATGCGGGCCAGGGACGGCTGGGCGCGGCCGTCGTTGAATTCCGTACAGGCCAGTTCGCAACGCTGGCAGCCCACGCAACGGGTGGGATCGGCCAGGATGATTCCCTTGGCATTGTCCAGGATCACGAGCGGCGCGTTCTCGCCAAAGGCTTCGCCGAGCCTCAGGAAGGCCAGGCTGGACAGGGCACACACGGACAGCTTGAAAAAGCCCCGGCGGGACAACTCGGCCTCCCAACCGGAAGCCTTTGCCGCTCCTTCGATCCAGTGCGAAGCGATGCTGCGGATCATACGCATGAGCCTCCGGCTCCGCCCACTTCCGAGTTTTGGGGACCTGAAAGCATGTTACACGACGCCCTGATGCCCCTCAAGAGGGACCGCGGGAAGCTCTTTGGCAGGAACAGCGGTTGACTGGCAGCTTCCGCTGCTCCTCAAATTCCTCAGGAACACCGAACCTTGTCCTTGGTATCTCCGTGTGGCACAGTCAGCAGTTAATGAGAACAGAACCGATTTCCGGTTTCGACACTTCTCCCGGACAGGAGGTCCAGGCGGCCTCCCCAGCCGAGAAGGGGCCCGTAACGCCGTGCGCTTGCTGCGAAGGCCAACGCGCAAGCAGGAGAACTGCGTCGCATGAAAATTCTTCTCGTTTCCCCAGCCTATCCGCAAACATTTTGGAGCATGCAGCACGCAGGGCGCTTTTTTCATGCTCCAGCGAACGTTCCGCCTCTGGGCTTGCTCACCGTGGCAGCGATGCTGCCCCAGGATTGGCCACTGCGACTCATCGATATGAGTGTGGAACCGCTTCTGGAAGAACTTCTCGCCTGGGCGGATGTCGTTTTTATAAGCGCCATGGATATTCAGATGCAATCGGCCGCGACGGTTGTACGCCGGGCTAATGCCGCCGGCGTGCCTATCGTGGCCGGAGGGCCGCATTATACCCTGTATTATGAAACGGTCCAAGGCGTCGATCACATCGTGGTGGGCGAAGCCGAGGCCGTCATGGCCCCGGCTTGTGGCCGATCTGACGAACGGCTGCGCCAAGCCGGTATACAAGGCGGATGATTTTCCTCGCTTGACGGAAACACCCCCGCCCCGTTTGGATCTTCTCGACATCAAAGCGTATCTGACCATGCCCATCCAGAGCACGCGGGGGTGCCCCTTCCAGTGCGATTTCTGTGACGTGTTATTTCTCAATGGGCTGAAGCCACGCCACAAGACTCTGGAACAGCTCCTTGTCGAACTGGACAATATCCTGTCCACCGGCTGGGGTGGCATGGTGTTTTTCGTCGATGACAACTTCATCGGCAATAAAAGCTGGCCAAGCAATTCCTGCACGGCATTATTGGCTGGCAACAGAAGCATGGCCAGCCCTTCACGTTCATCACCCAGGTCAGCATCAACCTGGCTGATGACGCGGAACTGCTCGGACTCATGGCGACCGCCCAATTCAAGAGCGTTTTCATCGGCATCGAGACGCCGGCGGCGGCCTCCCTGGCCGAATGCTCCAAAAGACAGAATCTGCAACGCGACTTGCTGCGGTCCGTGGCGACGATCCATTCCTTTGGCATCAGTGTCATGGGCGGCTTCATCATCGGTTTCGATGCGGATCCGCCCGAGATTTTCAATCTCCAGGAGCAGTTTATCGAGGAAGCCGGCATAGCCGTGGCCATGATCGGATTACTCTCGGCCCCGCCCCACACGCCGCTGTGGAAACGTCTCGAAAAGGAAGGCCGGATTCTTGGCCTTCCCTCCGGCAACAACAGCATGGACGAGAATGCCCTGAATTTCATTCCCAGGCTGGAGAGGGACTTCCTCGTGACGGGATACAAAGAGCTTCTGCGAAAGCTCTATACACCGGAGGCATCCTTTGGGCGCATCAGGAAATGTCTGGAGCATTACAAGACACCTGATTTCGTGGCCAAAAGACCGGTGAAGATGTATGACATCAAGGCCATGTTCCTGCTGCTTTGGGCGCTTGGCATTTGTACGGAAGGACGATTGGCGTTCTGGAAATTATTTTTTTACATCGTATTCAAGAAACCTGCCGCGTTGCCTGAAATGCTGCATTTGGCGGCCATGGTGCATCATTGTCAAATCGTGACCAAGGCTTTCCTGCGCCGCGAAAACTCGTCGACGGCGTAAATGACGGCTGCACAATGCGTTGGCCTCGATGGCTCCGGCGACCAACAACGCATGCTGCACGAGGAGCGCAACCCCATGGATGGAGTGCGCTTGCCCCTGCATGACAATGAGCATGATCGTTTTCTGACACGGGAAGAGGCTGCGGTCCTCCTCGATGCCGCGAAAGAACCCGGCTCCCCTTCCCAGGAATACCGCGCTTCACCGGTCCGAAGTCCTGGCCGCTTCCGCCGAACCGCCTCGCCAGAACCGCAGAACGTCCGCGACCGTTTCGCGCTCGCGCAGCACCGTAAATCGCCCATGGCGCCACCCGAGCACCCGGGGCATCTGCCGGCTGTTGTAGCGCGACCACATGGCCAGAGCGTATGCCCCCACATCCCGGATCACGACCAGGTCACCGGGCTCGACGCGGGGAAGCCGCGCCCGCCAGACCGGAAAATCCCCGGAAAAGCACAGCGGCCCGGCCAGATGCCAGATGGCGGTCCGGCCCGTCTTTTCGTGTCCTTTCGCGTCGAGCAGACACGTCCGGTGCGGCCAGGCCTTGGGGTGGTAGCACTCGCGCACAAACGCGTCGGCGCCCAGATGCAGCACCGCCGTTTTATGCCCAGGCTGGATCTTGACGTACTCCACCCGGCTGACCGCCACGGCGCAGGGCGCATGGAGCCGGCGCCCGAATTCGATGATGCACCGGTACGCACCGGAAAAAAGTCCCGGGCACCGCGCGGCCAGGGCGGCCGCGTAGGCCGCCGGACTCGGCGGGGTGTCCGTTTCCCGGTAGCATGCAGGCAAGCCGCCTCCGAGGTCGAACACCCGCACCCGGCCCCGGCCCAGCTCCCCATTGATCGCCTCGGCCAGATCGAACACGGCCCCGGTCCCGGCCACGAGCAGATCCAACGGACAGCCCTGGGAGCCCACATGCACGTGCAAACCCGTCAGCCATGGGTAGCGGGCGAACGCGTCGCGAATCTCCCGGCGCCGGGCCAGGGGCACGCCGAACTTGGAATAGGTCCCGGCCACGCTCGTCGCCTTGATGCCGCCGAGGCCCACCTGGGGATTGATGCGCAACCCGACCGACGGCACCGTGTCCAGAGTCGCGGCCAGGTCGGCTATCCGCGCGAGTTCATCCAGGTTGTCGGCATTGACATGGACGCCGCGCGCCAGGGCAAAACGCAGCTCCTCCACGGTCTTGGCCGGGGAGTCGAAGACCAGCCGCTCGGCCGGGACCCCGGCTTCCAGGGCCAGGCACAGCTCCGGCAGGGAGGCGGCCTCGGCCCCGGCGCCGCGTTCGGCCAGGAATCCGACCAGGGGTGGCAGCGGGTTGGCCTTGACCGCCACGGCGGTCAGGGTTTGCGGGGGAAACGCCTCCCGCAACGCGGCCAGACCAGCCTCAAGGGCGTCCAGATCGTGGATGACCACGGCCGTGTCTTCTTCCCGAAAAAAGCCCGTGGACAGGGCCTCGCGCACCGATTCCATGGCAAGCTCCTTTTCTGCGTTTCCGACGCCCTCCCCGACCCGATGTCGCGACCGCTCGGGGAAAAAAGAAAGCGGCCCGAGGGGGCCGCCTGATCATAATCCCGCGAACAGTTACCTACTTGGCAAGCAGCATCTTTTGGGAAGGATGCTCGCCGGACCACCAGACCGCGCCGGAGTCCACGTCGTACAGGGCGCCGATCACCTTGATCTTGCCTTCGGCCGCCAGCTTCTTGATGACCGGGCTTTTGGCGAACATGTCGGCGATGGCCTGCCACATGTTGGCCTCAATGGACTTGGAGATGATCTCGTCCATGTCGCTCGTGGAAAAACGCGTCTTGACGTACTGGACCGCCGGCACGATGGGCGCCACGAGCTTGGCGATGTTCGGCGTGACGTGTTCGTTTTTGGCCACAGCGGTCACCGCGCCGCACTTGGTGTGGGCCAGGACCACCACCAGGGGCGTCCCCAGATGGTCGGCGCCGTATTCGATGCTGCCGATCTCGTCGGTCGAGGCCACGTTCCCGGCCACCCGGACCACGAACAGGTCGCCGATGCCCTGGTCGAACAGGACTTCGGGCGGCACGCGCGAATCCGAGCAGGTGAGCACCGTGGCAAAAGGATGCTGCCCGTTCTGGCCGGTCTCCGACCGACGGGCCGCGTCCTGGCGCGGATGCACCGAAGCGCCGGCCACAAAGCGGGTGTTGCCCTCCCGCAGTTTCGTCAAGGCATCGTCAGGGGTGAGCCCCAGTCCCGCCGAGGAAGCCATGGCCGCCGTCCAGGCCGCCAGTATCCATACCGCCACTGCCGTTGCCGCAAAAATCCGTTTCATCGGGCCCCTCCATGAAAGCGCGTGGGAATGATCCTCGTCACGTACCGCACGACCCGGGCGCCGGTCAAAACAATCCTGTCCCGATTGCGACGTCTGCGGCCCGGACAGGGCGTGCTCAGGCACAGTCAAGCTCCAAGCCGACCGGGCAATGGTCCGAACCGAACACCGTATTGTCGATCCAGGCTCGGCGCACCTTGGCGGTGAGCTCCTCGGACACGAAGAAGTAGTCGATGCGCCAACCCACGTTGCGATCCCGGGCCTTGAACCGGTAATCCCACCACGTGTAGTGGCCGCCATCCTTCTCGAACAGGCGGAATGTGTCCACATAGCCGGCGGCCACGAACCGGTCGAGCCAGGCCCGTTCCTCGGGCAGGAATCCGGAATTCTTTTCGTTGGCCTTGGCGTTTTTGAGGTCCAGGGCGGTGTGGGCGGTGTTGAAATCCCCGCAGACCACGATGGGCTTGACCCGGCGCAGGGCCTCGGCCTGGGCCAGGAAGGCGTCGTAATAGGCGAGCTTGTAGGCGAGACGCTCCGGGCCCTGGCCGCCGTTGGGGAAGTAGACGTTGAAAAAGTAGAAGTCGGCAAATTCGAGCTGCAACAACCGACCTTCGCCGCCAAAGGCCGGATCGGGCAGTTCGGCCACGACACTGTGGGGCTCGACCCGGTGCAGACAGCCCACGCCCGAATAGCCCTTCTTTTTGGTGGAACTTTGCCAGATCGCCCGGTAACGGTCCGTACCGCCGAAATCGGCTTCGTGTCCCGGTTGGAGCTTGGTCTCCTGCAAGCCGACCACATCGGCGTCGCAGCCGTCCAGCCATTCCCAAAAGCCCTTTTGCACCACGGCGCGCAGGCCGTTGACGTTCCAACTGACGAGTTTCATGCGCGTGTTCCTGTCTCTCCGGCGTGGCTGGTTTCGGCGCTATCGGCTTCCATCATCTGCAAAAACGCCCGGGCGCATTGGGGGCAGAACTGACAACCGGCCTCTTCGCCGATAATGCGTAAGGCCGTGCCGGCATCCATGCCCCGCCGGTAGGGCCGATTCGAGGTCATGGCGTCGAAGGCGTCGGCAATGGCGATGATCCGGGCGCCCAGGGGAATCTCCTCGCCCATGATCGCCGTGGGATAGCCCCGGCCGTCCCACCGTTCGTGGTGCAACAAAATGAGCGGAATGACCGAGGCCAACGAAGTCAGGGGGCGCAGGATCTCGGCGCCGATGACGGCGTGCTCCTGGATCTTGGCGTACTCCTCGGCCGTGAGCTTGCCGGGCTTGAGCAGGACCGCGTCGCGCACGCCGATCTTACCGATGTCGTGCAGCTTGGCCGCGATATCGAGATCGCGCAAGGTCTGGTCATCAAGGCCCATGAACCGGCCGAGGGACATAGCCATGCGCGACACCCGGGCCGTATGGCCCTTGGTGTAACCGTCCCTGGCCTCCAAGGCCGTTATGAGCGCGCTCATGCTGGCCAGGAGGTGCTCATGCTCGTTTTTAAGATGACGATAGCTTTCGTTCAGGAGCTGTTCCACCACGAGCTGCATTTTTTCCACGTCAAAGGGCTTGCGGAAAAATCGCGACACGCCCAGGCGCTCGCACCGCTTGAGATCGCTTTGCCGGTTGCGCCCGCTCATGGCGACCACCAGAATATGGCGCAAATCCGGATGCTCGCGCAGGCCCTCGCACAGGCCATAGCCGTCCAGGACCGGCATTTCGATATCCGTGACCACCACATCCGGCCGGTGGGCTCCGGCGATATCCAGGGCTTCCCGGCCATTGGCAGCCGTGAGCACTTGCAAGCCGGATTTGATGAAGCTGTGGCGCAGCATCTCCCGGATGAGCTTGTTGTCGTCCACCACCAGGATCTTGTTGTGGCGCTTGCGTTCGGCCACATCGAGGTGCTGGGACATCTTGTCGGCCAGCATGCCCGGGGTGAAGGACTTGACCAGATAGTCGTCCGCCCCGCAATTGAAGGCCGTTTCCACGTCCAGGGGATCGTTGCTGCTCGACAGGATAATGACCGGCAGATACCGGCCGGTATTTTCCTCCTTGAGACGGCGACACAGCTCAAGCCCCGACCGTCCGGGCAGCTGCACGCTGGTCAGCACCAGCTCGAAATCGTGCTCCTGGCACATGGCCAGGGCCTCGTCGGCGTTGTGGGCGGGGATGACCGCGAACCGGGCCGGGTCCAGGGCGGCCCGGATCACGTGGATCAGGGTTTTTCCGGCATCGACAAACAGGATTTTCCGCATCGTGGCGGCGGGCTGGGCCGCGGCCTGACTTTCCCGTAGCGAACGCAAAACGTCCGCCAGATTTTGCCGGTTGACCGGGTACAGGTCCGAGCCGTCGGGGATGCCCATGGGCGGGGTCAGGGAGGTGTCGGCGTCATAGGGCAGCAGGCACAAAATCGGGATCGTGCGCCCCAGGGAGGCGCCGACCTCACGGATGCGGGCGGCCAACATCCCGCTCGTCAGGCTCATGTAGGAATCCTGGATGAGCACGGCATCCGGTACCGCCCCCGAAAGCCAGTAGGACGGATCAGCCTCTTCGGGCGTGACGAAGTCGTACTCCACCCCGGCCGTACAAAAAATTTTGGCCAGCAGGGCGCGATAAAACACAATGTCGATGACGCTCAGAACGCGCATCCGGCCTCCCCGCCACAGCGCACGAACCGGTGCAGCCCCCTACAAGGAGCACACCTGGGCCGTCAGGCCGGCCGCCGGGTCCAGCTCGATACGGGCGTAGTGGCCGTCGCTCAAGGCGCCGGGATTGACGATGCGGGTGCGGCCGATCACATCCTCGCCCCGGGCTTCGTGGATGTGGCCGGTCAGGCAGACGTCCGGCTGGACCCGCTCGATAAATTCCCGCACGGCCCGGCTCCCCACGTGCATCCCGGACCGGACCCTGTCCACGGCCGTGTCGAGGGGCGGCGTGTGGCACACCAGAAGCTGCCGCTCGCAACCGGCCACGGCGGCATGGGCGGTGTCCAACCAGGCGGCGATACGGTCCTCGCCGGCCTCGCTCGGGGTGCCGAACGGCGTGGGCGTGGACCAGCCCACCCCGAAAATACCCACGCCCGGGGGCGTGACCAAGCCGGTTGCGTGGAGGTTGACGCCCTCGGCGCTCAGAAAGGTGTCCACATCGGCCCGGTCCATGTTGCCGATCTGGGCCCCGAGCACCAGCCCCAGGCGACGGGCAGCATCCAGGACACGCCTGGCCTTGGCCGCGTCACCCAGCACGGTCAGATCGCCGCTGATGAGAATCCCGGCTGCGGCAGCCAGGTCCGCGATGCCGGACAACCGGCCAAGCGCGGCCAGATCGTCATGAATGTCCCCGATACCAATCCAAAAAGTCTTCGCGGCCATGCAACCTCCCTTTCGCGAGCCGGTCAGCGGCAGTCCCCTTCCCCTGGTGGGAACCTCCTGCTACTATGGTTCGGTTGTGAAAACATTGCAACCAGTTCAACCCGCCGGCGGCGACAAGACCGCCCTGCGCGCGGCCATGCTCACCCGGCGCCAGGCCTTGACGGCCGAGGCCGTGGCCACGGCCAGCGCTGCCGTGACCGCCCGGGTCCTGGCCCTGCCCCAATGGGGCGCGGCCCGGGAAATCCTGGCCTACCTGCCCGTGCGCGGCGAAGTGGACACCCGGGAACTCGTCACGCGCGCCATCCGGGAAGGCCGGCGTCTGCTTGCCCCCCGTTGCCGGGAAAACGCACCCGGCCTGGTCGATCTTGGCTGCCTGACCTGCCTGAAGGATGCCGTCCCGGGCCGTTTCGGCATCCCCGAGCCGCCGGCAGAGCGCTGCCAGGCGCCCGAGGCCTTTGCCCCGGACCTCATCCTCGTACCCGGCGTGGCCTTTGACCCGTCCGGCACACGCCTGGGCTTTGGCGGCGGCTATTACGACCGGCTGCTCGCCCTGCCCATGGCGGCCGGAGCCACGGTCGTCGGCCTGTGCCACGCCTTTCAGTTCGTGGACCATCTCCCGGCCGCAGCCTGGGACAAACCCATGCACGTCGTCATCACCGAACACGCAACCCATTGGTGTCACTTATGATATATATTCCGTTCGCCTTTCCCGGACTGCCCCAGGTGGGCTGTGTTTTTACCACCGGCAGCCGCACGCCCGGCGCACCCGCCGATCCGGCCGCCAGCCTGGCCTTTACCGGTGCGGCCGACCCAGCCCACGTCATTGCCAACCGACAAGACCTCAAGGAGCACTTGAAGTTTTCCATCTGGCATTCCCTCAAGCAGGTGCATGGCGTGGATATGATCTTCGAGCCGGAATTCGACACCCTCACCCGGCCGAGCATCGAAGCGGGCGACGGCATGGCCGAATCACGCCCCGGACGGGCCCTGGCCATCAAGACGGCCGACTGCCAGCCGGTGCTGCTGGCCCACGAATCCGGGCAGTTCATTGCCGCGTTGCACGTGGGCTGGCGGGGCAACGTGGCGGATTTCATCGGCCGGGGAATACGCACCATCTGCGTGCGCTACGGCCTGGCGCCGGAGGAATTTTGCGCCGTGCGCGGTCCGAGTCTCGGGCCCGGCGCGGCCCAGTTCATCCGATTCGAAGAAGAATTCGGCGAAACCTTCCGGCCCTATTTCGACTACCGGACCCAGCGCCTGGACCTCTGGCGCTTGACCCGCGACCAGCTCACCAAGGCCGGGCTGCGCCGGGACCGGATCTACAGCCTTGATCTGTGCACCCACGATCTGCCGGAGTTTTTCTCCTACCGCCGGGACAAGTCCACGGGCCGGCAGGCCAGTCTGATCTGGATCAAGGAATCCTGAGCAATGCCGGAAGAAAGCGCGATCTAGAGCGGGAGGCTGCCTGTTGCGCACAGGCGCAGGCAGGCGTCCACCGCCGCCGGATCATAGCGGTTTCCCCGGCCGTCGCGCAGTTCCGCAAGCGTTCGCTCCAAGCCGTGGGCGGCGCGATAGGGACGATGGGCGGTCATGGCTTCGAGCACGTCGGCCACGGCCAGAATGCGTGATTCCGGGAGCATGGCCTCGCCGGAGAGTCCGGCCGGGTAGCCCGAGCCGTCCAGACGTTCATGGTGCTCCAGGACCATGCGGGCCACGGGCCAGGAAAACGGCACATCCTTGAGGATCTCATAGCCCACTTCACTGTGCCCCTGGACAATGCCCATCTCCAGGTTGGACAAGGCCTCGGGTTTGGCCAGAATCTCCGAAGGTACGTGGATCTTGCCGATGTCGTGGACTAGGCCGGCCAGGCGCACCCCTTCCTGGGCGTCCTCGGACAGGCCCAGGTCCCGGGCAATGGCCAGGGCCAGGCGGGACACGCGTTCCTGGTGGCCGGCGGTAAAGGGATCGCGCTTTTCCGAGGTCACGGTCAGGGCGATGACGGTCTGTTCCAGGGCCCGGCGGTGGTTGTCCAGGGATTGGCGCAGGGCCTGCTCACTGTGCCGGCGCCAACCGATGTCGCGAAACACCACCATGGTGCCGAGCCGCTCCCCTTCGGGATCGCGGATGGGGCTTATGGTCTGCTCCACAAACAGAGCCTGCCCACCGACGCGGGCAAGCCGTCCTTCGTGCCGCCCGATATTCCGATCAGCCAAAACGACCGTATCCGCGTCCTGCTCCCCTTGCAGGCGGTACACGGACGCCAGGGGCTGTCCCAAGGCTTCGTCCGGGTCGAGGCCGAGCAGGGTCCGGGCCACGGGATTGATGCGGCGTACACGGCCGGCGGCATCGGCCACGATCAGGCCCTCGTTGAGGCTGTCGAGGGTCAGGGCCATGCACTGCCGACTGGCCAGGTAGCGGCGTTCGCGCCGGGCCGTGTGCCAGGCCATTTCCACGGTGGCCAGGCACTCCCGGTCCGGGGAGGACGGGGACAGACAGGCCAGGGCGCCCACCCTGCCCATACGGGCAAAGCTCTCCCGATCCGGCCGGTCCGCCACCATCACCACCGCCACGCCAAGGCTTTCCCGCAACAGCCGGGCCGTCTCCATATCCTCCACCGCGTCAGGGAGCTGGGTATCCACCAGGGCCAGATCCACGGGCTGACGCGCGGCCATGTCCAAAGCCTGGGCGCAACAGCCCGCAACCCCGAGGAGCGTGTAGCCAAGCCCCTCCAGACGGTGCCCCAGTGCCTCGGCCAGGCCAGCCGCGGCCGTCACGAGAAGCAGTCGCGGCCCCAGGCGCTCCGGATGCGGCATCACGCGTCCCCCTGCTGCGCGCAGAGGTCCCGGAGCGCACCGACCAGATTGGGAAAACGGAATTCATAGCCCAGATCGAGCAGTTTTCGCGGCACCACCCGAGCGCCGGACAGGAAAAGTTCCTGCCCCATCGCGCCAAGGGCCAGCCGCAAAAGCGTCGCCGGCAGAGGCAGGCACGCCAGACGGCCCACGGCCCGGCCCAAGGCCCTGGCCCACTCCCGCTGGGTCACGGATTCCGGCGCGGCCAGGTTGAAGACCCCCGAGGCCTCGGGCCGCTCCAGAAGAAACCGGATGGCGCCGACCTCGTCGGCCAAGTGAACCCATGGGAAATACTGACGCCCCGAACCCAAGGGTCCACCCAGGCCCAGACGAAACGCCGGCAACATGCGCGGCAGAGCACCCCCCTTTCGGGCCAGCACCACGGCCGTGCGCACCACCACCCGGCGCACGCCCATGGTCTCGGCCTCGGCCGTGGAGGCTTCCCAGCGGCTGGCCACATTGGCCAGAAAACCCCGACCCGGCGTGGCGTCTTCCGTAAGAGCCGTATCACCCCGGTCGCCGTAGTACCCCACGGCCGAAGCCTGGATCAGGGAAGCGGGCCGGCGCTCGACCCGGGAAATGGCTTCCAGACAAGCTTGCCCGGCGGACAGGCGGCTGTCCAGGATGCGGGCCTTGCGCGCACGGGTCCACAGGCCCGAGGCGATATTTTCCCCGGCCAAATTGATCAGGGAATCCGCTCCATCGAGAGCCGAAACCCAGCCCTTGCCCGTGCGGCCGTCCCATGGGACCAGACTTGCCCCGGAATCGGCCATCCGACCGGTTGGCCGACGGGTCAGCACGGCCACCTCGTGGCCGTCACGGATCAGGGTGCGGGTCAGAGCCCGGCCGATCAAACCGGTGCCGCCGGCGATCACCACCCGCATGCCGTCCTCCTTACGCCCAGTCTGCCTCTTCCCGAAAGACTACACACAAAAACGGGAAGTTGGCAATCAGGACGGACGGTGCTCAGTAGGTGAAGTCGAGCTGGTAGGAACAGGCGGGGCGGCGTCGAAGGACAGGAAAAAAAGGCTGCGGCTGACCCATGGTGAGACATCGGGTCGCACCAGGGCCAGTTGCAGGGACAAGACATAGGTCTTGCCGCGCTCCAACCGATCCCAAGGACCGAGATCGATGAGGACTTCACTCCAGGCCTTATGGAACAGGACGCCCAGGTCCTTGTCGACCATGGGGCCCTGACCGGGCAGGGTGACGGCGAAATCCCCGCCGCGCAGGCGGCGCAGATCGCTTTCAAAGGTGGCGGCGGCGAGTTCCCGGTTCCAGAGATAATCGCGCTTGGCCGAAAGGCTCGCCCGGCAGCGCAGGGCCAGACGATCACCTCCGTCCAGGATCTGACGGATCTGCTCCGGGCTCGTCGGCTCCACCCCGAAACGCACGCGAATCTTGCCTTCGAAGTTGTTGAGGACAAGGTTTACCAGATGCAGTTCCTGGGCCTGGGCCATGGAAACCAGCCAGCCCACCGCGAAAAACGCCAGGACGAGCCTGCCTGTAAGGCGCCAGGTCGCGCGGATAGGGGCGCTTGCAGACGACATGCCTCTCCCGGAATCAAAATTACAAGACGCGACAAAGGGCCTAATCCAAGCCGCACGCTTTGACAACAGCCGCCCCCCTCCGCTACCAACCGGCAAGCGCCCTCCTGACCCGGGCGCCAGCCCAATATGAAAACCATCCGTCTGCTCGTTGTCGGCGCCGCCAAGGCCCCCTGGTTTCGCGAGGCCGCGTCCCACTACCTCACGGCCCTGCGCCGGCATGTCCCGGTGGAGGAGGTGGTCCTGCGCGACGGCAAGGCTTCCGACCGGGAACGCCGCATGGCCGAGGAAGGACGGACCATCCTGGCCAAGCTCGGCCCCCGGGACCTGTTGGTCGTGCTCGACGAAAACGGACGCTCCCTCACCTCCCGGGACCTGGCCTCACGTCTGGGGCAGTTGCTGGAAGACCCGGGACGTCGACCCTGTTTCGTGGTGGGCGGCGCGTTCGGCCTGTCGCCCGAGGTCCTGGCCCGGGCCGACCTGACGTTGGCCCTGGGACCTGGGACCCTGCCCCACGAGCTGGCCCGGGTGGTCCTGTACGAACAGCTTTACCGGGCGTCGTCGATCCTGGCCGGCACGCCCTACCACCATTAACTCGGAGAACCGCCCATGCCCCTGCCGCTCATCGATACCGCCTACCTCGAAAAATTGCGCGCCTACATGGAATCCGGCGACTTGGCCTTCGATTTCGACAACGCTTCCGAAGCGGACAAGGGCGTGATCCTCGACTTCCTGGAAACCCTCATGGACCTGTCCGACCTGGCCGACGCCACGGCCACCCAGGTCATCTTCAAAAAGGATTATCTGGATGCGGCCTTGGGGGTAAAGAGCGAAAAATAGCGCTGTCCGCCCGGGGCCGGATAGCCGGCCACGGCCGCCAGGGCAAAGCCCGGGGGCACGGACGCGGCCTCCGGGGCCTGGCCGGTCATGGCCAGCACGGCCATGGGCGCGGGCACGAGGGTGCGACACAATTCCAAAAATTGCGGCCAGGGCGCGAAGGCCCGGCCGAGGCAGAGCGTGAACACGCCGGGCCGCGCGGCCACGATCGGTGGCACCGTGACCTCGAACCCGGCCCTCGGCCACGACGGTGGCGGGGAGCTTCAGCCGGTCCACGGCCTCGCCGAGAAAAATGGCCCGTTTGACCCGGGATTCCAGCAGCACGTATTCGCCCCCGGGGTAAAAGGCCCGTAGCGGAATGCCGGGCAGTCCGGCCCCGGCCCCGAAATCGAGCAGGCACAAGGGCGCGCCAGGGGGCGGCAGCACGGCTCCGGCCTCGGGGCCGGCCAAAAAATCGGCCAGATGCCAGGAGTCGGCCACGAGGCCGGACAGCATGGTGGGCCATCCGTGGGCCCGACCAGATTGATCTTGCGCCGCCAGCGGCACAGCAGATCGAGATAGCCGGTCAAAACCGCCGCCTGCTGCGGTGAAAGCTCCCGGCCCAGGGCCGCCGCCGCCCGGATGACCGCCGCCGTGTCCAGGGCCGTATCTGTCTGCTGCATGGACTTTCCCACCGAAATTGAACGTTGCACATTTGCGGCCGTTGCTCTACCAATCGCGGCCGACAAGACGTGAAAAGCTCTAAGGAGACGCGAACGTGAGCGCAACCCAAAACGACTGGCCGTGCTCTTTCCCGGGCAAGGCTCCCAGGAACGTGGCATGGGCCGGGCCTTGGCCGAATCCTCGGCCGAGGCGGCCGAACTGTGGCGGCTGGCCGAAAAAGCCTCGGGACTGGCCCTGCGCGAAATCTACTGGGAGGGCGACGAGGCGGCCATGGCCGACACCCGCGCCCTGCAGCCGGCCATGACCGCGGTGACCCTTGGCCTGTGGTTCGCCGGCAAGGCCAAGCTTTCCGGCATCGTGGGTTTTGCCGGCCACAGCCCTCGGCGAATACGCCGCCCTGACCGCCTCGGGCATGCTGTCCGTGCCGGCGGTCTTCGAACTGACCAGCCTGCGCGGCCGGCTCATGGCCGAAGCCGCCGGCGGCGACGGCGCCATGGCCGCCGTGCTCAAGCTTTCCCTTACCGACATCGAGGACGTGGTCAAGGAAGCCGGGAACGCCACGGGCAAGATCCTCGTCAATCGCCAACTACAATTCCCCGGCCCAATACGTGATTTCGGGCGAAGCGGCCGCCGTGGCCGCGGCCGGCGATCTGGTCAAGGCCCGCAAGGGCCGGGCCATCCCCCTGGCCGTGTCCGGCGCCTTCCACAGTCCGCTCATGGCCGAACCGGCCGCCGCCCTGGAAAAGGTGCTGCGCAAGGCCGGTCTCGGCGCCGCCGCCATCGCCCCGATCTATTTCAATGTTACGGGCGCGCCCGAGGCCGATCCGGACAAGGGGCTCACCCTCATGGCCCGGCAGATGACCTCGCAAGTGCGCTGGATCGACACCATGGCCGCCCTGTACCGCGACGGCGCCCGAACCTTTGTGAACTCGGGCCCAAGGGCGTGCTGACCAAACTCGTTTCCGCCAATCTCAAGGACGTGCCCGAAGCTCCCACCGCCCTTTCCGTCGCCGATCCGGCGGGCGTGGCCGGGCTGGAGGCATAGGCATCATGTACGCGACCGAACAGCTGCGCCGGCTTCTGACGACCGCCCTCGGGGACTGGGCCTCCTGGCCCGAAAAACCACCATCGAGCCGCCCCGCGACAAGAAATTCGGCGACTGGCCACCAACGTGGCCATGGTCGCGGCCAAGGCCGCCGGCACCAAGCCCCGGGACCTGGCCGAACGCCTGCGCACCGCCCTGCTCGCCGCCGATGGCAGCCTGTCCGCCGTGGACGTAGCCGGGCCGGGCTTTTGAACGTCACTTCGCCCGGCCTTCTGGCAGCGCACGGTGCTGGCCGTGGCCGAGGCCGGCCCGGCCTACGGCACCGGCACCAGCGGCGCCGACACCAAGATCCAGGTGGAATTCGTCTCGGCCAACCCACCGGCCCCTGCACATCGGCCATGGCCGGGGCGCGGCCGTGGGCGACAGCCTGGCCCGGGTCCTGCGCGCGGCCGGGTTCGCCGTGGAGACCGAATACTACATCAACGACGCCGGCCGCCAGATGCGCATCCTCGGCCAGTCCATCCTCTACCGCTGCGGGAACTGCGCGGGCTGCCGGTCGACGAGCCCGAGGACTACTACCGCGCGGCGATTACGTCAAGGATCTGGCCCGGGAACTGCTCGAAAAGGAAGGCCCGGGCCTCGTGAACCTGCCCGAGGACGAGGCCGTGACCGTCTGCCGGCTCTACGGCGAACAGGAAATCCTGGCCGGCATCAAAAGGACCTGGAGGATTTCCGGGTCCACCACGACGTCTGGTTCCCGGAATCGACCCTGCTTGCCGCCGGGGCCGTGGACAAGACCTTCGCCGATCTGCGGGCCAAGAACCTGGCCTATGACAAGGACGGCGCCTTCTGGTTCGCCACCACCACCTTTGGCGACGACAAGGACCGGGTGCTGGTCAAATCCGGCGGCGAACTCACCTACTTCGCCTCGGACATCGCCTACCACGACGACAAGTTCAAACGGGGCTTCGACGTGGTGGTGGACATCTGGGGCGCGGACCATCACGGCTACGTGCCGCGCATGAAGGCCTGCGTGTCAGCCCTCGGCCGCGATCCCGAAACGAGCCTCAAGGTCATCCTGGTCCAGCTCGTGAACCTGCTGCGGGGCGGCGAGCAGATCGCCATGTCCACCCGGGCCGGCAAGTTCGAGACGCTCGCCGACGTGGTGGCCGAAGTGGGCGCCGACGCGGCCCGGTTCATGTTCCTGTCGCGCAAGTCCGACAGCCACCTGGACTTCGACCTGGACGCGGTCAAGGAAAAGTCCATGGACAACCCGGTCTACTACGTCCAGTACGCCCATGCCCGGGTCTGTTCGTTGTGGGCCAAGGCGGCCGAACGCGGTGTTGTCCCGGCCGCGGCCACGTCAGAACTCCTGGCCCGCCTGGACACGGACGAGGACCTGGAACTCTTGAAGCTTCTCGAACAATACCCGGATACCGTGGCCACGGCGGCCCGGACCTTTGCCCCGCACCTGGTCAGCTTCTATCTGCGCGAGCTGGCCGGCCGGCTCCACCGCTATTACACGTCAATCCGGTGCTCGGCGGGACGATCCGGCCGTGACCGACGCCCGGCTCCACCTGCTGGCGGCCGTGGCCACGGTGGTCAAAAACGGCCTGGACCTGCTGGGCGTTGCCGCGCCGGAAAAAATGTGACGGCTTGACAGCCGGCCGCAGTTTGGAAGTATAGTCGGCCGAGGATATCTCGTTCATGAAAATACTCAATAAAGTCAACGTGTCGCGGGACAATAACGGGCCCCGCAAATTCTCCCTGGAGCTGACCACCTCCGGGGTCATTTCCATTGCCATCGTGGCCCTGCTCGGCATGTGCTGGGCCTTCATCCTCGGCATCCTGCTCGGACGCGGCTACCGGCCGGAAAATGCCGTGCCGCCCCTGGCCAACATCATGCCGACCACCGAGGCCAAGGCCCCGGACGAAACCGTGGGTGCCCCGCCCAAGGTCCTCAAGCCCGAGGAACTCCAGTTCAT
>Ga0268359_10502_pt1 | contig 18891 bp, 18 predicted proteins | sample BioMet11_FD_194416 | JGI IMG/M metagenome (GOLD analysis project Ga0268359, IMG submission 194416) | Sewage microbial communities from Oakland, California, United States - Biofuel 11 (PacBio Assembly) | ecosystem: Engineered > Wastewater > Sewage > Unclassified | place: USA: California | collected...
AAGGCTGCTGCAATCGGTACCGGATGTAACATATATGGTATCCCTGCAGTGCTCGGCCCCCACGGTTCCAAGTACAGGAGAGCCCTGATCGCCAAGAACTATGATGAGTCCAAGTGGAAAGTCTATGATGCCAGAGACGGCTCAGAGATGAACATTCCACCAGCACCGGAATTCCTGTTGACAACTGCAGAAACCTGGCAGGAAGCAATCCCGATGATGGCAAAAGCCTGCATTCGCCCGTCCGATAACAGCATGGGCAGATCCATAAAACTGACCCACTGGATGGAACTCTCCAAGAAGTACCTTGGTGTAGAGCCCGAAGATTGGTGGAAGTTCGTCAGAACCGAAGCTGACCTCCCACTTGCCAAGCGTGAGGAACTCCTCAAGAGACTGGAATCCGAGCACGGCTGGGAAATTGATTGGAAGAGGAAGAAGATAATTTCCGGTCCGAAGATCAAATTCGACGTCTCAGCACAGCCCACTAACCTTAAGAGACTTTGCAAGGGGGCCTGAAAATGGTAGACACTACCAAAAACACCAAGCTCTTCACCAGCTACGGAGTAACAACTGCAAAAACAACAACTCCAGAGATCGCAGCTAAATTGATTTCAAAAGCAAAGAGGCCACTTCTTGTGGTTGGGACCAAAATCCTTGACCCGGAACTCCTGGACAGGGCAGTGAAGATCGCAAAAGCAAAAGACATCCCTATTGCAGCAACCGGCAGCTCAATGCCTGGCTTTGTGGACAAGGATGTCAAAGCCAAGTACATCAATCTTCACCAGCTCGGCTTTTATGTAACTGATCCTAACTGGCCAGGGCTTGATGGCAATGGAACCTATGACACACTCATTGTTTTAGGGCACATAAAATACTATATTAATCAGGTACTGTCCGGAACAAAGAACTTTTCAGATGTAAAAGCGATCGCAATTGACAGAAACTACATCCAGAACGCAACGATGTCCTTCGGGAACCTGAGTAAGGCAGACCACTATGCTGCCCTGGATGAACTTATTAACGCATTATAACTTTGATTTAGGAGGCAAAATATAATGGCAGAATTCCCATTTGAGATTTCCCCAATGTTTGAGGGAGAAAGAGTAAGAAAGGATGGAATGTTTGTTGAACTCGGAGGCCCGAAGTCCCTGGGTCTGGAACTTGTCCGTGCAATGGCCATGGACGAGATCGAAGATGACAAAGTTACGATTATCGGTCCGGATCTCAAGGAAATGGAAGAGGGAAAAACCTACCCCTGGGCAATGGTCTTCAACATCGGTGGAGAACTTATAGAGGCTGACCTTGAATCTGTCATCGAAAGGCGTATCCACGATTTCATCAACTACTGCCAGGGCATTATGCACCTGAACCAGAGATACGATGTATGGATGAGAGTCTCCAAGGATACAGCTGCAAAGATGGACTCCTTCGATTCTTTCGGAAAAGCTGTCATGATGCTCTTCAAGACCGAGCTTCCTTTTATTGAAAAGATGCAGGTAACCTTCTACACCGACCAGGCTGAAGTTGAGAAGAAGCTGGAAGAAGCAAAGGAGATCTTCAAGACAAGAGATGCCAGGACAAAGAACCTCCATGACGAAGATGTTGATGTCTTCTATGGATGTACACTCTGTCAGGCTTTTGCTCCAACCAACGTCTGTGTAGTTTCCCCTGACAGAGTATCTCTTTGTGGTGCAATCAACTGGTTCGACGGCCGCGCAGCAGCAAAAGTAGACCCAGAAGGTCCGCAGTTCGCAATTGAAAAGGGAGACCTTATCGATGCTAATACAGGTGAATACTCCGGGGTCAACGACATTGCTGTAAAGCTTTCAAGTGGCGAATTTAGCAAAATTAAACTCCACTCCTTCTTCGACTCCCCACACACCTCGTGTGGCTGCTTTGAAGTAGTCGGATTCTACATCCCTGAGGTTGACGGTATTGGCTGGGTTAGCAGAGAATACCAGGGAATGGCACCGAACGGCCTTGGTTTCTCCTCTATGGCTGGTCAGACAGGCGGCGGAAAGCAGATCGTAGGGTTCCTGGGTATTGGTGTCGCTTACTTCTATTCCCCGAAGTTCATCCAGGCTGATGGTGGCTGGAACAGAGTTGTCTGGCTCCCTGCGATGCTCAAGGAAAAGATTGCCGAAACCATTCCTGAAGACATAAAAGATAAGATCGCAACTGAGAACGATGCAACTGACATTGAGTCACTGAAGGCTTTCCTGCAGGAGAAGAACCACCCGGTAGTTGCTAACTGGGCAGCTGCGGAAGAAGAGGAAGAGAAGAGGAAGAAGAGAGGAAGAAGAGGAAACAGCTGTTGCAGCAGCTCCAATGATGATGCCTGCAGCTGGCTTCCAGATGCCTGCAATGGCTTCAATGCCAATGATGCCTGCGGGTAAAGCTGGTGGAATAAAGATCACCTTCAAGAATGCAAAGATCTCCATTGACAAAATGATCGTCAGCGAGAAGAAGGACTAAAAATAGTTGGGCGACGACAGGTAATCGCCTAAGACGAAAAACAATCCATGGGGTATTCTGTGACAAAAGTAATTGCAATAACGGGAAAAGGTGGAACTGGTAAAACAGCGGTAGCGGCTCTTCTGATCCGCTCCCTTTCCAAAAAAGGTACATTTCTACTGGCAGTTGATGCAGATGCAGATACTAACCTTCCTGAGACTCTTGGCTGTGAGAACGTAAAAACAATCGGAGATGCAAAGGAGTATTTACAGGCTGAAATCACAAAACCAAGGCCTGATCATCCCGATATGAATAAAGAGGCGGTACTTAAAAGCAAGATTTATGAGATCATCGAAGAAATGCCGGGTTATGACCTTCTGGTCATGGGCCGGCCCGAAGGGTCAGGATGTTACTGTTATGTAAACAACCTTCTTCGGGGCATCATGGATAAACTGATCGCGAATTATGATGTAGTTATTATTGATGCAGAGGCAGGGCTTGAGCATTTCAGCCGGAAGATTATCCGGGATATAGATGACCTGATTGTCGTAACAGACGCCTCTAGAAGGGGATTTCGGACTGCCGAGAGAATTCATGAACTTGTGGATGAACTTGACTCAAACATTGGTAGAATTCACGTTATTGCAAACAAGGTTACAGATACTAACCGCGAAAAGCTTGTCAAACTGGCAGAGGATCTGAAACTTAACATGATAGGTATGATCCCACTCGACCCGAAAATAGAGGAAATGGATATAAAAGGCATACCTCTCTTCAAAATTTCGGATGACTCGGTTGCTGCAGTAGAAATCGAAAATATTGTAAAAAAAACTGGGATTTTAATCCCGTTTTATTTTTGAACCTGTGATATTGCAGAAAACCGTTCCGAAAATAAGATACAGATCCCCTTGCCCGTTTTAAGGGCTTGAAACAATATTCAAAATCATGTGAAATATGGAGCAGAGTTTACTTCTGCCCCTAATTCTTCTTTCCATATAAGGGAAGAATCTGGAAGTAAAATCTGTATTATTTCTTTATTTATACAATAACTCATCAAAACGGAAAACTTACGGAAAAGGTGAGGTTTACATGGCAAAGAAAGTTAAGTTATCAGAAATGACAGACATGTTCAAGGACATGGACATACTCTCCCTTGAAGGTGTAACCATAGAAGGGGACGTTGAGATTGAGCTCAATGGACTCGGAGGCGGCTTTGACCCGATGCTTGCTGCTCTCCTAGGACAGGAGAATGCAGTACTTGCACAGCACTTCGCAAGACTTGCTAGCATGTTTGGAGTCCCTGTAGGCATTGGTGCCCCTGCAGCTGGTGTTCCCGCAGCTGCTCCTGCAATTTCCCCTGCTCTGGCAGCCCCGAAACTTAAGGATCTCATTCCTGCCAAATTCGATGTTGCAAACATTGCAGAATGGGCAACCCAGATCCAGGAAGTCCCAATCGGCAACACCTCTGCAGACGGCGGAAGCCGTGGAAAGAGAGTGTTGGTCGGTGGAGAAAAAGCCCTTCCGTTCTTCCCTGATGCTCCAATGCCCAACAGGAACCAGGTTACAATTGACGTATTCGATATGAGAATCGGGCTTGCAAAAGCTGTCAAGGAAAACTATGATGAGGTCATGGACAGCCCGGGAGAATGGGCAAAGAAGAACGTTGAAAAGTTCAACGCCGATATGATCACAATCCACCTGATTTCAACTGACCCGCTGGTTAAAGACACACCTGCTAAGGAAGCAGCCAAGACTGTAGAAGAAGTTCTGCAGGCTGTTGATGTGCCAATTGCAATCGGCGGTTCCGGGAACCCACAGAAAGACCCAGAAGTTCTTGCAAGAGCAGCAGAAGTGGCAGAAGGAGAGCGCTGTCTCATTGCATCTGCTAGCCTGAACCTTGACTATGCAAAGATTGCAGAAGCTGCATTAAAGTATGACCACGATGTTCTGTCCTGGACTCAGCTTGACATGAACTCACAGAAGGAACTGAACAGGAAGCTCATGAAGCAGTGCAATGTGCCAAGAGACAGGATCATCATGGACCCAACAACTGCAGCCCTTGGTTATGGTCTTGACTACGCTTACACCAACATGGAGCGGATCCGCCTTGCAGCACTGATGGGTGACGAAGAACTGACCTTCCCAATGTCATCTGGTACTACAAATGCATGGGTGCCCGTGAGTCATGGATGGTTAGCTCACCACTGAAGGAAGATTCGGACTGGGGTCCCAGAGAATACAGAGGACCTATATGGGAAATCATTACAGGGCTGTCCCTTGCAGTTGCAGGAAACGATCTGTTCATGATGATGCACCCAACATCAGTTGCTGTCCTGAAGCATATTACTCAGACATTATTTGGTTCAATTGAGGCAGAGCCTGTTGACATTGCTAACTGGATCGGAGCGGAGGTGTAAAAATGAAGATAAACAGCCCATTAGAAGCTTACAAATACCTCCCGCAGACCAACTGTGGAGAATGTGGGGAAGCAACATGTATGGCATTTGCTTCCAAGCTGATAGACAGGTCAGGAAAGACAGCAGACTGCTCACCTTTGATGAAAGAGAAGAAGTTTGCAAAGAAGCTTGCAGAACTTGACAGGCTACTTGCACCTGAAATTATGGAAGTTGAAATCGGAGTGGGTGACAGAGCAGTCAAGATCGGTGGAGACGATGTGCTTTACCGTCACAAACTTACTTTCTTCAACAAAACGAAGATGTTCTTCGATGTGACGGACACAATGGAAGAAGCCGCACTTGTTGAAAGAGTGAAGAGTATTGCGAACTTCAAGAAGTTCTATGTCGGGCGGCACCTGCTACTCGACGGTGTGGCAATCAGGTCAGTATCAAACGATCCGGCAAAGTTCGCAGCAGCGGTTAAGAAAGTTGCAGAAGTTGGAATACCAATGATATTCTGTTCCTTTAACCCTGCAGTTCTTAAAGCAGGACTTGAAGTAGCAAAGGATGCAAACCCACTTCTATACGCTGCAAACAAGGATAACTGGAAGGAAGTAGGCGAACTAGCACTTGAATACAATGTGCCTGTGGTGGTTTCAGCAATAAATGACCTTGATGCCCTCAAGACTCTTGCAAAAACATTTGCAGAGGCAGGTATTAAGAATATTGTACTTGACCCGGGAACTTATCCAACCGGCAAAAACATGAAGGAGTCATTCACCAACTTCCTGAAGATCAGGAGAGCAGGCATTATGGGAGATACCGAGATCGCATACCCGATCATGGCTCTGCCGCTTACTGCCTGGATGGCTGGAATTTCAGACCCGGTCAGCGCATCATACTGGGAAACTGCAATGGCTGCAGTCTTTACCATCAGGTACGGCGACATTATGATTCTTCACAGTATGGAGCCATACGCCACACTGCCTGAGGTACACCTGGCAGAGACAATCTATACCGACCCGAGGACTCCTGTAGCTGTGGACTCAAAGATGTATAAGGTAGGAAACCCGACAGCGGACTCACCTGTACTCTTTACCACAAACTTCGCTCTGACTTACTATACAGTAGAGAGCGACCTTTCCTCAAATGGCATAGACTGCTACCTGCTTGCAGTTAATACCGATGGTATTGGTGTCGAAGCATCTGTTGCAGGTGGCCAGCTGACTGCGGACAAAGTAAAGGAAGCCCTTGATAAATCAGGCTTTGACCTCAAGAAGGATGTTAACCACAACACCGTAATCACTCCGGGTCTGGCTGCACGTCTACAGGGTGACCTTGAAGACAAACTAGGTGCAAATATTCTTGTGGGCCCAATGGATTCAGGAAGGCTTCCTGGATTTATGGAAAAGAACTGGCCTCCAAAGAAATAATCAGGAACGAAATTTGAATAGTAATATTCCGTGTCAAAAAGACACGGAAATTTCTTTTTTTAAAAATTGTGAAATTATACTTTTGGCACTTTTTCTAGAGAATTTCATACTAAAGTAGCTTTTGACTTGCAGAAAAACGAGACTGTGAAAATTAATTTTCAGTATTTCTGAGACTTCTAAATTTAAGAAATATTTATATAAGACAAGTACAAATTTAATGAACGTTTAAAATATAATTATTAAATGATTTATAGATAAGTTATAACTTCGTTACATTATAAAGGATATGTACTCTTTTGCTAATTTTGCACTCAAATAATTGGGGGAGCCTGAATACTAAAAGGAAATTAGCAAATCCAGCTATTTTTAAATAGCATGAGTAAGCTTAACAGGTCAATTGCTTAAATATACTGCAGAAATTTTCCTTCCTGATATTTTCAACATTACTCTTCCAGGAAGACTATTGTTCAAGAAGATTGTTACTACTCCAAGAAGACTATAAGTAAGGATTACAGATGAATTTTATTACATGCCCTAGATGCGGCAGAGAATGCTACAGGCTCTTTGACTCAGTTTGCAAGGACTGCTTTTTGAGACTTTCAAACTGATTGAATTGCCCCATGTACTCCATGTAAGGATATGTTCAGCTTGCGGAGCACACTTTCATAGAGGCCGGTGGGAAGATGTTGGTAATATTGAAGATGTGGTGCTAAAGGCCGTAGAAGATGTCCTTTTCATCCACAACGAAGCCGGAGATGTGGAAGTCTACCTTGAACCCAGAGAGATTACGCCTTATATGTATATGGTAAGAGCTGAAGTCGATGCAGTGGTCAGAGAAGAGCCGGTGCACGCAGAAGCTGAGACTGAGGTGAGGATTCAGCGAACAGCTTGCGATATGTGCAGCAGGGAGTCAGGAGGATATTTTGAAGCGATTATCCAGATCAGGGCAGCAGGTAGGTTTCCTACAGAAGAAGAGAAAAAACGCTCTATGACCATCGCCAGAGAAGCCATGGAAAGCATGAGAAAAAAGGGTGACCGACTTGCGTTTATAAGTGAAGAAGTGGAGCAAAAGGGAGGAATAGACCTTTACATGGGTTCCATGAATGCCAGCAGGCAGGTATGTAGGCTAATCACCTCAGAACTTGGAGGTAACTTTTCCGAATCACCTACCCTTGTCGGAATGAAAGATGGAAAGAACCTTTACAGGATTACTTTTGCTGTACGTCTTCCCGAATTCGGACCAGGAGATGTGATAAGGTTCAGAGGAAAGATTATTCAGATTAAGAGTTCCGGAAAAAAGGTTAACGGAACTTCCCTTGAGGACGGCCTCTAGATTTATCTCAACCCCTGAAGAATTAAAAGGAGCAGAGAAAATAGGCAATATGGGAGATACGGTTTTAACAGTGCTGGTCTCAATCGAAGACAACGCAGTTCTGGTGCTCGACCCTGAAACTTATGAGACTGTTACAATAAAGAAACCTATGTCGTTCAATGCAGAAGCAGGAAGTGAAATTCCTGTCCTGAAAACCCCTTATGGGATCTTTGCACTGGCGCATTCTGAAATTCCGCAGGCGAAATAAATAGTCAAGAAAGAGGAAACATGCAGAATATCCTTGTAATCGGATTTGATACCCGGAATGTTGTCTGCTCTGCAAGCCGTGCTGGCTATACGGTCTGCTCTATAGATGCTTTCTGTGATCTTGACCTGCGGGAATGCGCCTATGCATCAGCATTTCTCGCGTGCAGAACCATACAGGAACTGCACCAGCTCGAAGCTTCCCGGATAAAGGCTCAGATGGCTAAGTTTGGACTGAGTTTGATGCCCTTGTTCCAGGTTCGGGACTGGAATGCTTGACCATAATGATTTTTCCTGCCCTGTACTTGCCAGCAGTCCGGATGCCATGCAGAAGGCCTCAGACAAACTGTAATCTCTCAAAAAAGCTTGAAGCCCTTGGAATCCCTCATCCACGCTGCTATTCCCCGGAAGAACTGGATGCAATAGAATATCCAGTTATGATTAAACCAGCTTCAGGCGGAGGAGGAATTTTCAACCGAATTGCCAGGAACAGACAGGAGCTTTAGCCATCCTTGAGGAATTACACGGGCTGAATCAGGAGCTTACGGAAGAGACCATTGTTATTCAGGAGTTTCTGGAAGGAACACCTTCAAGTGTTTCCTTACTTTCTACAAAGAACGAAGCTCTATCAGTGGCTGTTACGAACAACTTATAGGAATACCCTGGCTTTCGAGGCTGCCCTTTGCTTATTGCGGAAATATAACCCCTTTCAGGACAGATCAAGCTGAGGAAATGGAAGCCCTTGCTGAAGAACTGGTGCTTGAGTTCAAGCTTCTCGGCTCAAACGGAGTAGATTTCCTGGCTTCAAAAAAAGGGCCTGTAGTACTTGAAATAAACCCGAGGTTCCAGGGAAGTCTTGATACTGTCGAGAAGGCGATGAACATTAACCTTTTTGAGGCCCATGCTGGCTGCTTTAGAGGAGAACCTTCCTGAGAAACCCGAAGCTAAAGGTTTTGCTGCACGAGGGGTAATCTACTCGGATCGAGAACTTTTTATAGATCTAAAGCTCATGGAGCTCATTCTGAGGGAAAAAGGCGCTGACATTCCCTCCCAGGGACTGTTATAGAGCCTGATGAGCCTCTTACGTCCCTTTCGCGTGTACCTCTACCAGGGAAGAGGGCAATTATATCGCTTGAAAAGGGGCAAACAGGATAAGGGCTTTTATTGAAAACCAGCTGAAAAGAGAAGATACCTGAGATTGCCGAGAATATATGAAAATTGAAGGTTAAGAATGTTAAATTTTTTCTGGCTAAGAAATGTTTCCGAAAAAGGGGAATGTAAATTTTATACTGGTATGTCCAATTCATACTGGCATTTGCGAGGTGAACATATTGGTTGATTTAAATGACAAGGTAATTAGAGGATACCTCCTGAGCCTTGTAGGGGAAGAAGGGCTACAAATGATTGAAAAAATGCCCGAAGGCGAGGTTACGGATGAAGAAATTGCGGGAAAGACCGAGGTTCTGTTGAACACCGTGAGGAGAACGCTCTTCATATTAAATGAAACAAATTTGCAATATGTCGCAGGGAGAGAGATTCAAACAGTGGGTGGTTAACCATACCTCTGGCGCCTGGATTTTCTGACATAGAGCACCAGCTTATGAAAGAAAAGAAAAAATTGCTCCGTAACCTGAAGACTCGCCTTGAGTTTGAAGAAAACAATGTCTTCTATACGTGTCCTCAGGGTTGTGTTCGCCTTCTTTTGACGAAGCTACAGAAACCGAGTTTCTCTGCCCATGTGTGGAGAAGACCTGGTCTTCTACGACAACTCCCATTTTATTGATGTCCTGAGAAAGCGTGTAGATGCTCTCAGTTCAGCGTAAGTGATCTACCTTGACCACCCGAGCCGAAGCAATAAAGCTGCTTGAGGAAACGGATGTGCTCCAAATGTGATAGAACACTGCTAAGGAAGTCGCATCACTTGCAGTTGAGATTGCAAATAAAGCAAAAGCAGCAGGGCATAACGTAAACCCGGAACTGGTGGAAGTCGGGGCTCTTCTTCACGATTTGGTAGGTGTAAAACACATAAAATCGCTCATGCAGTAGAAGGGTACAGGCTATCCAGGATCGAGGGAATCGAGCCTGAGATTTCCGAAATAATAAAAAGACATATCGGAGCAGGAAATCTCAAAAGAAGAGGCAAAGAGTTTAGGGCTTCCAGAGGACGATTATTTTCACGAAGCCTTGAGGAAAAAATAGTTGCCATGCCGATAACCTTGTTAAGGGAACGAGCAGATATACTGTAGCTGAGAGAACTGAACTCATGCGTAAGCAAGAGGTACCCGAAAATGTGATTCAGAGAATAAATAAACTTGCTGAAGAGGTTGAGAGACTTTTTCTTTAAATTTTGGATTTTTCGAGATATCAGGAGTTTTGAATCTCTTGTAAACGAAAAGAGAGAAAATTATTTTATAAAATCTTCCTTCGAATTTAAATATAGACGCGTTCAATAAAAAGAGAAGGAAAACTTATATATAGCGATATTAATAATGAGATAATGAAGTGCTAAATCCTGCTATTTAAGTTAAAAATACTTACCTCACTAAAACATTTTTTTAGCGACATTTTCTCATTTTTAACTTATTATGAGGGTATGTTTATGGATAATGACAAATATCTAAAGGGCACAACTACCGTAGGAGTAGTTTGTACCGATGGTATCGTGCTCGCAAGTGAACAGAGAGCCACAATGGGGAATTTCATCGCAAGTAAAACTGCAAAGAAGGTTTACCAGATCGACGACCTTGTAGCAATGACTACTGCCGGTTCGGTAGGGGATGCCCAGCAGCTTGTGCGGCTCGTAAATGTGGAATCACAGCTCTATAAGATGCGTAGAAACGAGTCAATGACAATAAAAGGTATTGCAACTTTAATGTCAAACTTTTTAAATTCCAACCGTTACTACCCCATGATGGTCCAGCTCCTTATAGGAGGAGTTGACAAAAATGGGCCTGGGATCTACTCACTTGACGCTCTTGGAGGAAGCATCGAAGAGACAAGAATTTCGGCTACAGGTTCCGGTTCTCCCATGGCATATGGGGTACTTGAAGACCAGTACAGGGAAGACATGACTGTAAAAGAAGGCCTTGACCTTGCTATCCGGGCGATCCACAATGCAACTAAAAGGGATTCAGCGTCTGGAGAAAACATCGATGTAGTGGTGATTACTAAGGAGGCGTTCAGGAGGCTGGACCCTGAAGACGTAAAATCCATAAGGGCTTCCTTACATAAATAACTTAAACTGTTGGTTTTTTATTTTAACACTAAACTAACATCTTTTCAACCTATCGTTTTTCCAATATCTATATACTTTTTCATTTTTTGACAAAAAGGAAGATTCTTGATGCCTATTGAAGATGTGCTATTAGACCTCAAACATAAAATTGAGAAAAATCTACCCGCGGGAGTTACAATTACCGATGTGGAATTTGAAGGGCCTCAGCTTGTGCTATATACCGAAGAGCCCCGCAAATTCGCAGACGATGGAAACATTATTCGCAACCTCGCAAAAGAACTCAGAACGCGGATTGCCATGCGCCCTGACCCCAAGGTGCTTGCAACTCCTGAAGACTCTATTTCTATAATCGAAGAAGTTGTTCCTAAAGAATCCGTAATCTCAAGCTATTATTTTGACCCAGATTCCGGAGAAGTAATTATCGAAGCTGAAAAACCTGGTCTTGTGATAGGAAAGCACGGAGCTACCCTCCGTGAAATCACAAAGCAGATTGGCTGGATTCCAAAAGTTGTGCGGACTCCCCCTATTAAATCCCGTACAGTAAAAAATGTAAGGGAATTTATGAGAAATAACCTCAAAGAGAGAAAAGAGATCCTTAAATCGGTGGGGAGGAAGATTCACAAAGAATGTACCTCTAAAGATCAGTGGGTAAGGGTTACATCACTTGGGGGCTGCAAAGAAGTAGGGCGGAGTTGTTTCCTGCTCTCGACTCCCGAGTCTCGAATCCTTATTGACTGCGGAGTCAATGTAGGTTCGGACGAAAACATGACTCCTTACCTGTATGTTCCTGAAGTTTTTCCTTTAAACCAGATCGATGCCGTGATAGTTACTCACGCCCACCTGGATCATCAGGGGCTTGTTCCTTTGCTTTTCAAATACGGGTATGAAGGGCCTGTCTACTGCACGCCTCCCACTCGGGATTTGATGGTGCTGCTCCAGCTTGACTACATCGACGTGGCAGCAAAAGAAGGGAAAAAGATTCCCTATGAGTCAGGTATGGTAGCAAAGACTCTCAAACACACAATTCCTCTGGACTACGAGGAAGTAACGGATATAGCTCCTGATATCAAACTGACTTTCCATAATGCAGGTCATATTCTTGGGTCGGCTATTTCTCATTTCCATATTGGAGACGGGCTCCATAATGTCGTCTTTACGGGAGACTACAAATATGAGAAGACGCGGCTTTTGATCCTGCTGTCAATAAGTTTCCGAGAGTCGAAACTGTGATCAGTGAAGCTACTTATGGGAATTCCAATGCTTTCCAACCTTCACTTAAAGACGCCGAAAGGCACCTGCAGATGGTAGTTAAGAACACTGTGGAAAGGGGAGGAATTTGCGTCATCCCGGCTTTTGCAGTCGGCCGAAGCCAGGAAGTTATGATAGTGCTTGAAGAGTCCATAAGAAGAGGGCTGATTCCTGAAGTTCCGGTCTATCTGGATGGAATGATCTGGGAAGCAACGGCAATTCATGCTACACATCCCGAGTACCTGAACAACGACCTGAGGAAGCTGATCTTCCAGAAAGGCCAGAATCCTTTCCTGTCCGAATGCTTCAAGCCCGTTGATTCCCATGACATGCGCCAGAAGATAATCCAGAACCCTCATCCCTGTGTCATTCTCGCGACTTCGGGCATGATGAACGGAGGCCCGGTTATGGAATATTTCAAAGCATTTGCCGAAGAACCGCGCAATTCTCTGGTTTTTGTAGGTACCAGGCTGATGGAACAATCGGACGTAGAATCCAGAAAGGATGGAAAGAAATTCCGATGACAGGAAAGGGTGGAAGCACCGAAATCCTGAAGTTAAATATGGAAGTCCAGGTAGTTGACGGTTTCTCAGGCCACTCCGATAGGAGGCAGCTTATGGACTACATCAAGAGGATGCAGCCTCGTCCAGAAAGAGTATTTACTGAGGCACGGGGACGAAAAAGCTTGCGTTGACCTGGCAAGTTCAATTTATAAGAAATTGAAAATAGAAACCAGGGCGCTTACAAACCTTGAAACCGTAAGGTTACTGTGACCCCATCAGGGGCCCAATTCTTTTTAGAAGAAGTAACTAGATTTTTTCAGTTCCTGAACCCATGAGCTGGCTCAAGACTTAGAAGATGTTGCATTAGCTGTTTGTGATCTCCTACCACAAGGTCTGCCCTGCCAAGCTGTGAAGGCTCCAGATATGTGGGAATCCCTATACAGTAGATTTTGGCTTTTTTTGCAGCTTCTACACCCAGAATAGCGTTTTCTATTACTATGCATTCTTCCCGCTGCACATTCAGGAGTTTAACGGCTTTAAGAAAAGGATCGGGATCGGGCTTTGAATTTTTAACATCGTCTCCTGTAACCACAATATCGAATATGCCGGGGAAAAGCTGGTCAACTATCTCGTGAACAATAAGATGGTCAGAGCCCGAGACTACTGATAGCAGGAAACGCTTTTTAAGGACTTCAAGACACTCTCTCATTCCGTCGAAGGCTTTCAGCTTAAATACTCGTTTGAACTCCTTCCTGTAGATTGAAGTAATAGTTTCAAAATCATATGCTTCTGGTTCTTTTCTGGCTTTTCGGATAAGCAAAGGAAGGCCGTTTTTGGGATTTGAACCTTCGATTGCATAAATATCCTGGTCCTGGATTTCCATACCCATATCAAGGAAAGCCTTTTCCAGGCTGCTGCATGGAAGGGCATAGAGTTCACAAGAACACCATCCATATCGAAAATTAATGCCTTTAACACAGTTCTGACTCCAGAATTAAAGCTTAGTGATTGGAATTAATGTTCTAGGGAAATAAGGTAACTAAGATTCTTGGAAATTAAGGTAAAAACGGCTTTGAAGTCTTAAAGTTTTCCCGGAAAATTTCCGGCAGAACCATAGATTTAAATTACTTTTTATATTTTTAAACTCATATTATGAGTTAAATGACTTTTTATAAACATATCAGGTTTACCACGGTTTCAAACCGCTTATTAAAGTTTTTAAAGAGTTCTTATGGCTTGTAACACCTTTTCCATGGATTTACAAGTTTCTCGTGAATTTACATATCTTATGAATTTAACATGTTATTGATTTTTCTTATTGATTTGGTATTTTTTTCTGATTTTGTCACGCTATTACATTTTAATTTGCCTTCTTATCTGTACTTTTCAAAACACGTACACTGAAGAAACTAATTTGAAGCTTTCTAAGCAAACAAAATTTAGGAGAGAATCTGAAGATCATAAATATAGAAACATTTATATTTATTTAGAAAACATTATTTCAAAAAATTAAGCAAGAGCCTCTAAATTCCAGGACGATACCGAAACAGTTTTTAAGAGGGGAATTCTAGTTAAAAGTAATAATATAAACAGTATAATTTAATTGCAAGATTCTAATAGAAAGTTTTTACCAAAAACGAATGGCAGGATTGCAATGTCAGCCCCTGAAGTCAAGCATGGCATCAAAAGAATAAAGAAAAGAAGATATGAAAATTGCCCTGACTTGGATAATCAGGAGAGCTTTGCTGAGGAAAATGAACTTTCAATAAAAAATTATGTTTATATATATAAACATTTTGGCAGTCCCTCACCCCTTCATCTTTGAGAATTAAATGCTAAAGGAAGTAAAAGAGTGAATATATGAGAGTTATGGGTGACATATTTAAACTTGATAAACAATTTAAGAACATTGTTTAAATAAGTCCGAAATATTTAAGTTCGGAAGAGTGCCAACTTATTAAAGATGACGGATGAAAATCTTTAATAGGTTCGGAAGGTTATCGCATAACTCCACTCAGAATATTAAAAGGTATGTGACCCCCGATGTAAAGGGTGGGGAGTCAAATGTAACAATCAGACACAAATCCAGTCGAGGGGATAGAATTGCAGTCAATAGTACAGGAAGCAATGAAATTCAGTGAAAAAGAGAAAGAATATCGAAAAAATTCTTCCTCTGATGAAGACTTTGAAGAATTCGGGCAGCCGCGAATCATGATTGTTGGATGCGGGGGTGCCGGAAACAACACTGTAAACCGTCTATATAACATGGGAATCGAAGGTGCGGAAACAGTCTGTATTAATACCGATAAGCAGCACCTTGACAATGTAAGAGCTGACAAGAAGATCCTGGTGGGAAAAACTCTCACGCGGGGGCTGGGAGCAGGCGGATACCCCGAGACAGGAAAGAAAGCTGCAGAACTTGCAAGGGGCACACTTGAAGAAGTGTTAAAGGATGTTGACCTGGTCTTCATCACCGCAGGGTTAGGTGGAGGTACCGGAACAGGAGTTGCACCTGTAGTTGCCGAAGTAGCAAAAGAACAGGGAGCAATTGTTGTAGGAATGGTCTCCAGTCCCTTCAGAGTTGAAAGAGCTCGGATTTACAAAGCAGAAGAAGGCCTTGAAGATCTGCGCAGGGCAGCTGATACCGTAATCGTCCTTGATAATAACAGGCTGCTTAATTACGTGCCAAACCTCCCTATAGATCAGGCTTTTTCCGTAATGGACCAGCTAATTGCCGAGACCGTAAAGGGAATTACAGAGACTATCACGGTGCCCTCCCTGATAAACCTTGACTACGCCGACATAAGAACTATCATGAGCTGCGGCGGGGTTGCAGTTATGCTTGTAGGGGAGTCAAAAAACCAGGATAAGAGCACTGAAGTGGTGAGGACTGCCCTAAATCACCCCCTGCTTGATGTTGACTACAAGGGTGCAACCGGAAGCCTTGTCCATGTAACTGGCGGGCCTGACCTGAGCCTTAAGGAAGCCGAGGAGATCGCATCCATGCTTACCTATGAACTTTCTCCAGATGCAAATGTTATATGGGGCGCAAGGATCAGGGAGGACTATGAAGGCAAGGTCAGGGTAATGGCCATCATGACAGGTGTGCAGTCTGCCCAGATTCTGGGTCCTCAGGCAGAATCCGGAATTCTGGAGACCAGAGCTGAAGCTGGTGCTATGAAGGAAAGAAGATTCGGAAGAATGACGGCAGACCGATTAAGGAATTCTCCAGGGTCTTTTAGAAAGAAGCATGACGAGTCAATCATTGATTTTATAAATTAAATCAGGCTCAGGTAAAAGCCCGGATTATCAAAGCTGAAAACCTCGGGCTTTTCATTTCCTTATACTTTTTTACCGATGCGTTTCAAACAGATACTCTTTTTTATTAGCGCTTCTATCTAAAAAACATGAAAATTTTGATTGCAACAGGGCGGCTTGCGGAAAATACCGTCAGGAAAGCGATCGGAGAAAAAGCCGATATCCTCGTAGCTGAGATTGATATTGCTGCCTTCATCACCCCTCGAAAACTGATTAAAACATTTCAGGAAGCTGGGTTTTCGAAAATTTATGACCTTATTCTGCTTCCAGGACTTGTAGCAGGAGATTTTTCAAAAGCTTCTGAAGAGCTGGGGTGTAAAATCCGGCTTGGACCAAAGCACGCCTATGATCTTGGTTTTGTGCTTTCCTTTGCCGGAAAAATCGAGTTTTCCAAAAAGTCCCTGCATGTGAACTCCTTGCTGATGTTCGAAAAGAGATGGCTCTCGAGTTAATAAAGAAAAACGAAGTAGAAGCCTCCTCCCCCATTACACTCAGAGGTGTAAAACTCGGAGGAAAGTCTCGCATGAAGGTTATGGGAGAAATTGTAGGGGCCCTGGAGATGGATGCTCCTACGCTCCAGACAAAAATCGAAGCTTTTATCGCCCGGGGAGCAGATATAATCGACCTTGGGGCTACCCTTAATACTCTGCCAGAGCAGGCTAAAAGAGCTGTATCCCTTGCAAAAACCATTACAGAGACTCCAGTAAGCATAGATACCCTTGACCCTGAACTGATAAAAGAAGGAGTAGAAGCAGGAGTAGACCTTGTCCTGAGTCTCAACAGCACGAATCTTGAGACTGCAGGTTCGATCGTTGCCAGGGCAGGAATTGCAGCTGTTATAATCCCGGATGAGGAAAGAAGTCTGGAAAGCCTCATCAGGAACATTGAAGCTGCCCACAGGCTTGGAATTGAGAAAATTATAGCTGATCCTGTGCTTGATCCTGTGGGTCACAATATAACTGAATCCATTGTACGCTTTCATGAATTTCACAGGCTATACCCTGAGGTTCCCGTGTTCTTCGGAGTTGGCAATGTCACTGAGCTTATGGATGTGGATACCATAGGAGTCAATGCCACACTCTGCGGAATAGGATTAGAGGTCGGAGCAAGCATCCTTTTCACCCCCGAGTTCAGTGACAAGGCGCAGGGTTCAATTATGGAATTGAAAAGGGCTTCCGAGATGATGTTGCTTTCCGGTATAAGAGAAAGCTCACCAAAAGACCTCGGGCTTGATCTACTCTGCATTAAAGAAAAACGCAGGCGTCCGGATTTGCCGCTTCCAGAAAATACAATTCAAGCCAGGCTTTCGAAAGGCTGGCGTGTAGATCCTGCAGGCCCTATCCGTATTCGTACAGTACCGGACAGAATAAGTGGAAATGGAGGATTGATTGTAGCCGAACACGAGAAAGCTTCAGTCGTGGGAAAAAATGCCAGAGAAGTTATGAACACTCTGCTTGAACTGGAACTTGTCTCCCGCCTGGATCATGCAGCATATCTGGGAAGGGAACTGGAGAAAGCCGAACTTTCCCTGCAGTTTAATAGAAGTTATGCCCAGGACGATGCGTTCTGAGTGCAAAAACACAGACAAAACAAAGAAGTGAAAGAATGAGACTAGAAGATGAAGATAAACAGGCAATTTTTGAGATAGTAGCAGCCCGCTATTTCACAACACAGAGCTGGAAATGGATAAACTTGAGGACGGACATTAACAAAATTCTCAAAGCTTTTGATGAGCTGAATGAACAGTATGCTTCCTACTCTTACGTAAGTAGGGACTGGTATGTGGAAAATATGGGATCCAAGTACATTCACATGTGCAACACCTGGGAAGAACTTAAAAATCTTGTTGCGTTCCTGAACACTCATGGAAGTGCTTTTAATTTCCTTGTAAATACAGGAAATCGGAAATCTTTCTGCATCGTAAGCGATACAAGGGATCTAAGTGAAGCTCAGGCAAATGCAATAAAAGAAGTTCAAAAACTCGGGTACAATACGTTTATATTCCTGGCCACAGTCCCGGATGAGATCGAATTCCAGCTACTGCAGGTAAGGGGAGTTAACTGAGATTCCCAGACCTGTTTAACTTTGGCCTGTCTATTTTCTGGTTTGACCGGAAAAATATAGATAGTAATTTTTGTCCTTTTAACTCTCTCATCCCACATTCCGCAGATGTACATAGATGTAGAATTTATTTGCCTAATTGCCCAAAATAATCAATTAAAGAACGGGATAATTTTTGAATTATTGCCAATCTATTGCCTTATTGAGACAATCGATGATATTTTTGTGTATAGCTGCGGAAAGTAGGTATCGTGCTTCCTATTTTTAATTTTCAAGGTCCAAAACTTGCTTGATTATTCTAAATACTATTTTTGGAGAAGCAAGGTTGAGTTTTGGGACTAGCTTTAGAAATAACATTTTTATTTTTTCTCAATATACTGTTTGAAAAGGGCACATAGTACAACGGTTTCCATTAGGCAGATAAAAGGAAGGTGATTAAAAAATAATATAAGTTTCAAGGCTTAGAAAGTATAAATATTATCAAATAATACAACGGATACCGGTTTCCTAATATTAAAATAGAGCAAATAAGAACCAGGGTAAAAAGATGAGACAGATAGCAATCTATAGAAAAGGTAGAATTGGAAAATCTACAACCACACAAAATCAGGCTGCGGTCCTTGAAACCATTGGCAACAAAATCTTGCTTGTAGGATGTGACCCGAAAGCA
>Ga0268359_12701_pt1 | contig 18857 bp, 12 predicted proteins | sample BioMet11_FD_194416 | JGI IMG/M metagenome (GOLD analysis project Ga0268359, IMG submission 194416) | Sewage microbial communities from Oakland, California, United States - Biofuel 11 (PacBio Assembly) | ecosystem: Engineered > Wastewater > Sewage > Unclassified | place: USA: California | collected...
AGCACCAAAAACACACCTTTGAGAGCGTATCAAAAGCTCTTTCAGAACTTACCGGACAATTCCGAGATGAAGGAATCTCTGCAGTCCTGCGCCCTGAAACTATGGGCAAACGTACACAATTTGGAACGCTTGAAGAAGTGCTTTCGCTAAGTGCAGAAATCGAAGGAGTCATGCCCTGCCTTGATTTTTGCCATCTGCATGCGAGGGAAGGAAAGGAAAACTCTTACTCTGAGTTTATGGAAATTCTATCAAGAGTAGAGGAAAGCCTTGGAAAGGAAGGACTTTCGAACATGCACATGCACGTCTCAGGAGTTGAGTACGGCACGAACGGAGAAAAGAGGCATTTGACTCTGAAAGAATCTGACTTAAACTATCCAGAACTTATGAAGGCCTTAAAAGAATTCAAAGCCAGAGGAAGGGTCATACTTGAGAGTCCTATTCTTGAAGAAGACGCACTTATGCTGAGGCTGCTTTATAATGAAATATAATTTTGATTTTATAATCTTTTTAAAATTTACCTGAGCGCTCATAGCCCAAACAAAAATGTATCCGATATTCCGGATAAAACTCTAATATATGTTTCTTATTTTTTTGCTTGAGCTTTCTAGAAAAAAGCTTACAGGTAAAAGAGGTTAATATGTACTTGACATTGCAAGCACATATTATTCAAGATAATATTATTACCTGACTTTGACAGTATCCACTAATTGGTACTGAATATTTCCCTTCTTTTTAGCCCAAATGGACTTGACCATTTGTTTAAATTTATAAAAATTTATGATTTATTCTATGTAATTCCACTCTTTTTTGCTACTATCAAGCTATTGATCCGATCAAAATTCGCAAAAATGTAATTTTTGACTCCATTTATCTTGAACTTAACTGTAAGTGTCAAATTCTTCAAGCTTTTTTTAATGAATTTTGTAGATACGTGTTTTATCCCTTCAAATTCATATCGCATCAGCGATATGAATAATTGAGCGATAAAACCAAGGATAATCGCTCCATAAATGCTATCATCCGACCATACTCTCAACGGTTTAATGTTGATTTCGTTCTTCAATGAATGGAATATTTTCTCAATAGAATCCTTTTTCTGTATGTTATCAACGCATCCTTCAAGTGTCAAATCCTGTTTGATTTCAGACAGAAAAATCCTTCTCTCCCATTAATCAGTGAAGCTTTCAGGAGTTCAATAGCTTCCTCGTCACTAAGCTCTTCGAGCTTAGTTCTAAAAGAGTAATCAATCTCAATCAACTCATTATTTACTCTGAATCTCTTAGGAAGCTTTTTTTTGTTTATGACGGCCTTTTGAACTTCTTTTGCTTCCTGTAATTTCTTCATAACAGCTCTTGCTTTTGCTTCTAACTGCTTTTTCTGTAGAGATTCAGAGAAATAAAAGTACTTGATACTACTTGGCTTGATGATTTTTATTCCATATATACCTTTTTCGGAATCGATCAGTTCTGCTCTTTCCAGATCAAAGTTCTCAATGATTTTATCGTCACTTGAATTCAGTTTCATGGAAGTGAGATAGTCCATTTTAGCATCCAGTATAAGGTTGAGATTATCTTTGGTATTAGCTCCTTTATCAAAAACAATAAGAGAGCCTTTTTTAAGCCTACTTTTAACCTGGTTAAAAGTATCAGAAAAGTGCTCAAGATCAAGAACGTTTCCTTTATTCACTGTAATTCCAATAGGTATGTTTATGGGGTCAGCTAACTCACTCACTCCAACTGTTATCTGCAACTTGTCAGGTCTGTGATCTCTGCTATATCCGAATTTGCCAAGGTTGGCTTTAGTCCCATGAAGGACTATACTCGTCCAATCTAAATTTGCATTCGTCTCTTCAAAATCATAAACAAAAAATAGAGAGTCCAGTATGTCAGAGAGAATTTCCTCTTTGTTACGTCCTAAGAGTTCAAGAGTTCTGTAAAGAACCCTTTCATGAAAACTTTCAAGATGTAAGATATCCAGAATCTCTTTCTGATTTAACCATTTGCCAGCTTCTTTGATACTAAAATTCTCGGTAAGCTTGTAGCTTAACAAACCGATTAGTAAACTATTGAGATCAAGACCCTTGCTTTTATGTTTGCCAAAAATATCACAGAAATTAAGCTTTTCATAAAAGTATTGGACAGCAAGAATAGGTCCGATAGGAACACATATATTCTTGTTAGGAATTGTAGGGAAGGCTCCTTGTTTTGTGATGTACATTGGATCAAATAACACAAGACAAAGAGCACTTATTTTTATTTAACTGTCAAAGTCAGGCTATAATTCAACTCTATAATCAGGGAAAACAGTGACAGGCACGGAAAAACTCAATCCATAATCTATAACCACGAAAACCACTGAAAGTACGAAAGAACCAAGCCTTTACTACTTATTTTCGTGTCTTGTGCTTTCTGTGGTTTACTTTTCGTTTGAATCATAGCCAATCGATGAATTAAGAGCCTATCCGAAAAGTAAAAGAACTACGATGTATGGTAATTTTTATTAGTGACAACAAGAAAAACAGGCCACGATTATGAGATCTCAGATGAATTCTGGAATAAGATCAAATCCTTACTACCACTTCCTAAGCCTAAGAAAAAGCCTGGAAGACCTCGAGAGAATGATCGAAAAATAATGAATGGTATTTATTATCTCCTTCGTACTGGCTGTCAATGGAAAGCCTTGCCGCGATGTTATGGTGCTCCAAGCACCGTACACGATAGATTTCATGAATGGCGAAGAGCAGGATTATTTGAGAAATGTGGCAATCTGGTCTTCTGGAATATGATAATAAAAAAGGATTAGAATGGGAATGGCAATCAATTGATGGAGCTATGACAAAAGCAACCATTGGGAGGAGCTGGAACTGGAGCTAATCCTACTGATCGTGGTAAATTAGGAAACAAAAAGGAGTCTATTAACTGAGGGTAAAGGCATACCACTTTCTGTGTGCTGTGGATGGAGCCAATCGCCACGATAAAAATGCCTTGTAAAAGAGACTCTTGATGTAATAATTATTGAAAGACCTTCTCCTGATAATGTAATTCAGAATATATGCATGGATAAGGGTTATGATTATCCCGATATCGATGAATTGGTTGAAGAGTATGGGTATACTACCCATATACGGAGACGTGGAGAAGAAAAAATAGAAAAAAAGATACCAGGTCATAAGGCAAGAAGATGGGTTGTAGAAAGGACTCATTCTTGGATGAATAGATTCAGAAGATTGCTTATTCGATGGGAAAAGAAAATTGAGAATTACCTTGCTATGCTTCATTTCGCATGTGCATGGATAACTTTCAGAGCAGCGGGACTTTTCGGATAGGCTCTAAGAGCCTATCCGAAAAGTGGTTACCTGCTATAAACTTTTACAATATGCAATATGCAAAACCGGAACGGATGCCCGAACATTTAGATTTATTGCAACTTTTCGATATGCATTACTGACTTTTCGGATAGGTTCTAAGTACACTTTTGAACACCATTATTAGCATAGAACCAGGTTTATAAAATGTACTTAATTCATGAGTGTACTATAATCAATAATTACGAACACAACCCTTTTTACAATATTACTTCTTTTATGCTACTGTAAACCTTATAGTGAATTCAGGTCCCGTTGCCTCTTTTCAATTCAAGTTTGCCTTCTAACTGGTCTAGTAGAGTGTTCACCAGTTGCATGCCAAGGCTAACAGGATCTCCAGATCAAAATCTTCAGGCATACCTATTCCATTGTCTGAGACTCTCAGAATAAAACTGGTACTTTGAAATTTCTCTTGTTTGTTTCCTGCTATATTATCTTTATATCCACTTGATTCCCCTTTACAAGTTTAATTTGAATCTGCCCATTATCTCTGTCGACAAATGCATGTTTAAGAGAATTTGAAACGAGTTCGTTGACGATTAGCCCTAATGGAACTACAGTATCCATACTAAAGAAAATATTTTCTTCCAGATCCATATTCAATCTAATATTGACATTTCCAGACTTATATGTCTGGAAAAGGTTCTCAACAAGCCTTTCTAGATATTTAGAAGAATTCAGTACTTCGCTTCCCCTACTTTCGTGCAGCTCTTCGTGAATGAGAGCCATAGAAACTACTCGATTCTGGCTTTCCCTGAAAGCTTCAACAACTTTCGTATCATTGAACTTATCAGCCTGAAGATCAAGAAGAGAAGAAATTACCTGAAGGTTGTTCTTGATCCTGTGGTGGATTTCCTTTTACGGGCAGTTTTCCAGACTCTGAAGGAAATATTCTGTCTTTCTTCTTTCAGTGATGTCCTTTCAGTACTCCGATAGCTCCATAAGGCTGGCCATCATAACCCTTAAGCCATATCCCATTATTTTCTATATAAATACAACTTCCATCTTTTTTTCTCAACCTTAATTCTTCTTTAAATCTACCTCCGGTCTTTCTCGCACTCTGAAACTTTTCATCCCCACTACTCATATCTGTCAGATGGATATTTTTAAGCCACACTTCCTTGCCAAACCTCTGGAACTCTTCAAGGCTATACCCTGTAACTTCTTTTATAGCACCTGCCCAGCTGCTCTTATCTGTTCTTAAATCATATTCATATACCACTTGCCCTGTCCTGCTCTGTAGCGATTCTGTATCTTTTCTTCACTTTTCCGGAGTTTTTTCTTCGACTCTTTTACTTCTGGTTATATCTCTGGAGATAACTGAGATAGAAATCAGCTTTTTAGAGGCGTCAAAAATCGGAGAAAAAGTTACTGAAACGTTTATTATCCTACCATCTTCTCTTAACCGTAAAGTCTCATAATTGGTGGATTTTATCTCCCTGTTTAAACAGTTCAATTAATTCTTCTGTTTCCTCAACTAAAATAGGCGGCTCAAGGATGGATATGAGTTTCCCAATAATTTCTTTAGCCGAATAACCATAAGTTTGCTCTGCACCTTTGTTCCAGCTGGTAATAGTACCATCAAGCGATATAGTTAAAATAGCATCATTTGATGACTCCACAATATCTACTAAACTCCTGATTTTTTCTTCTTCCTTCTCACGCCCTGGAATTTTGTATCTGTTCTAATTTTCCTTCTCTCTTGATTAACACAAACTGGTGGTTAATAGCCACCTCGATGATTTTGGTTGCATCGAACCTATCAAGAGAATAGGTGCAGAGAGCGATCATCTGATAATTGCCTATGGCACTGTCCAGTTTATCTCATAGTTAACAAAATCACTCCAATCCTTTTTCTCCAGCCACAAAGCATTTCCACTCAACCTCAATCCATCGTATCCACTTGCCAGGGCCTGATTGAGTTTTTCAATAAGACTGTTTAAGACTCTCTCCGAATCAAACGAAACGCCCTTTTCTGCATAAAACCGACTGTAAGGAATAATTTGTATCTGTCCTTTATCCAACAACTATCAATATAAGGAAACAGTCATTCTCATGAATTCTTTTGCATCTTCTACTTTTAGAGGTTCCGACAGTATCCACACACAAAACTCGTTATTTTCAAGTCCTGTCTTGAAGTAAGGAACCAGTGTATCTATTAAATCTTCTTTGTTTGATAAAATTGACAAATATGTGTACCCCAGGGCACATCTCCTCAATAATATCAATGCCAGATTTCCTCAGGCTTTCTTTCACTCCAACTTCCTCCAATAGAGAATGTAAAGGCAAATGTTTCTTATCTCATCTACGTGCCCCAATCCTCTTATTTTCACAATTTTGGCTCTAGTATTTGAATCCTGAAGTTAATTACTGAAAAATGTAAGCACAAGAATAGATTTAGTTCTCGTAAACATATGTTCTGTTAATTTTTTCAGATTTAATCAAAACTAACCCCAACAAACCGTGTTTTATATATGAATTTTATAATAAAAATTGATACGTATCTACTGAGCAATGTGAGTCTGGTTTGTACTTATAAAATAACTTAATTCATTAGTTTACTCTAATATTACTCTAATATTAATACTTTCTTCGACGAGACAGCAACTCAAGATTTGCTGATATCGAGTAATTTTTATCAAGGAGCAACTCAAGATTTGCTGATATCGAGTAATTTTTATCAAGGGATCTTCCCTGAGCCTATACAAAAGTCATCATCTCAAGCAGTCTCAAAACTACAGTGACTCTTCAATTGGGATAATATATTCGACTTTAAGGTAAATATATTCCTGAATTTCAGAATAAATTACGATCTAAATCCAAAATCAACAATGCCAATTATCAATTGTAGAAATAGGTCGAGTTTGAGACAGCTTGATCTGGAAAGTCTTTTTATTTCGGGCTCTTCTTCTCATTATCTTCTAATTTGATTTCCCGCTCCGTGGTTGCAATAGCATATACTTCACCTGCTTCGTTTACCAGTGAAGTGGCGGTCAGCCATACATTCACTGTCCTGCCATCTTTGGTAATTCTTTGGGTGCGGTAAGGTTCAAGAATCTCAGCCCGGCTAAGCTTTTTCACTATAGGCAGCTCTTCTGTTTTCCGATCCTCCGGGATCATGCTACTAACATTCATTGAGAGTGCTTCGGCTTCACTCCAGCCATAAATACTCTCTGCCTTTGGATTCCAGGCCAGGATGTTGCCTTCCATGTCCTGCAACGTTATAGCATCGCTTGCATCGTGAACTACTGCAACCAGACGGCGCATAGTTTCAGACTCCTCAAGCCTCCCCCGTTTCATCTCGGTAATATCCGTAAAAGTAATTACCCGCTCCTTCAATAGTGTTTTCAAGGGTGCGATAGGGCCGGATGCCCAGTAAATACCAGGTATTCTCCTTAGTCTGGACTTCAATATCTTTGGGTATCAGGCTGTCCAGCACCTCTTTTATGTCCTCTACCAGGCGGTCGTAGCCCAGAAGATTTGAGACAATATGTCCAACCGGCCTTCCAATGTCTGATGGGATCAGGTTTATCAAACGTGTAACTGGAGGAGTGAAGCGTATGATACGTAGTTGATGGTCCACAAAGATAGTGCCTATGCCTGTTCCAGCCAGCAGGTTATTCATGTCATTATTGGCTTGAGACAGTTCAGCTACCCTGTTTTGCAGTTCGATATTGACCGTGCCCAATTCCTCATTTACTGATTGCAGCTCCTCCCTTGAAGTCTCCAGTTCCTCGTTTGTGGATTGTAGCTCCTCATTGACTGACTGCATCTCTTCATTGGCAGATTTAAGTTCTTCATTGGAAGTCGCCAGTTCCTCATTAGAAGCTTTGAGGCTTTCTTCCTTAGCCTGTAACTTCTTTTTCAGCTTTAAGATTCGCACATCCACATCCGTTTCACAGGTATTTTCGCCAGCATCTATGGAGATGGCTTTTTCGGTTTCAATCTGCTCTGACTCCAGCGGTTCCTCAAAAGTGACCAGAAATAAGTTTAGCCAGGTGGCTGTATCATGGTTTCGCTCTACAGGTCGTACCGTCAGATTAATTGTAGTGAAATCGCCGTTGGTTTTAACTCGCACTCTGGGATGAAACACTGGAGCTTTATTTATGACGGCTCTGTGCAGGGCCGTAGTCAATTCTGATCTTAATCCCTCTCGAGCCATACTCAGTATGTTCATGCCAACTTCACCTGAAGCTGGTTCAAGGTACATGCCAGTACGACCATAAATATACAGGATATTGCCGTGTTCGTCGATCAGAACACTAGCAGGAGCGTAATATTGCAGCATTGCTTGCTCGGTCAGCTCGCGCAGTTTAAGTCTAATTTCAACAGGAACGTTGCCTGAAGGCTTTCTGGCTTCGCTTTTCATCGACGGTGGGATAAAAGTCCCTATGGAAAGGAAATACTCACTGCTAGCGCCTCCTTTTTTTAGATACAGTTTTGACTTGCGATCCAGTGTGTCAAAAAGATTTGTGAACTCGCCCACATTTTCGGAGGGACCAAGAAAGAGAAATCCACCAGAGTTCAACGCGTAGTGGAAGAGGGGAATTAGTTTCTTCTGCAGTTCTTTGTCCATATAGATCAGCAAGTTGCGACAACTGATGAGGTCAAGCTTAGAGAATGGAGGATCCTTAATGATATCCTGCTCGGAAAAAATAACCATTTCACGGATATTATGCTGAATATGGTAGTAGCCGTCTGAATCCAGAGTGAAGAAGCGCTTAAGCCTTTCAGAGGACATATCGGCGGCAATATTGGCTGGATAGAGGCCGCTACGAGCCTTTTCAATAGCCTTACTGTCAATATCAGTGGCGAAAATCTGTATCTTAAAATTTTGGTCCAAGTTATCCATTTGTTCCTGGAGTAAAATGGCTATGGAATATGCCTCTTCACCTGTGGAACATCCGGGCACCCAGACGCGTATTGATGACTCTGGGTACTTGCCGGCAAAGAGACATGGGATAACCTGTTTCTGGAGTGCTTCATAAGCTTCAGGATTACGGAAGAAACTGGTGACGCCGATTAAAAGGTCATGAAAGAGAGCTTCCACCTCAGCAGGCTTTTGCTCTAAATAACGCACATACTCATTCACACTATCAAGATTCCGGACAGCCATGCGCCGCTCAACGCGCCGATTGATGGTACCGTACTTATAATGAGAAAAGTCATGGCCAGTTTTGATGTGAAGAAAATTGAATATATTTTTCATCAGGCCTTCAAATTTTGAGGTTACCTGGTGTGTTTTTCCGAAGACGTAGGTAATATAGGCAATGAGCTGGGCAGGCATCTCTTCAGGCTTCAGGACGTAATCCACCTGACCTGTGGCAATGGCACTAAGAGGCATATTGTTGTACTCGCTGGACTCGGGAGCCTGTGCCATTACCATTCCTCCCTCAGCCTTAATAGCCTGCACTCCCTTTGTGCCGTCGCTACCGGTACCCGAGAGTACAATACCGATAGCCCTCTCTTTCTTGTCCTGGGCCAGAGAGCTGAAAAATATATCAATAGGTAGGCGACGACCACGCGGCTGGGATGGCTCCATCAATTGGAGCACGCCATCTCGAAGAACCATGTCGCGGTTAGGCGGGATGATGTAAACGCAGTTAGGCTCAATATTTATCCAATTTGTAGCTTCGTATACAGGCATCCTGGTAAAGCTCCTGATCAGGTCGGAAAGGATGCTTTTATAATTTGGATCCAGGTGCTGTACTAGGACAAAAGCCGCTCCGGGATCGGTGTCTGAGGGAATGGCTGAAAAGAAGGCTTCGAATGCAGCTAGCCCACCAGCCGATGCCCCGATGCCTACAATTGGAAAGTCCTTTTTTGGAGACTCATCCAAAGATGCATCCAGAACAGAATTTTCTCCAGTTGAGATTTTTTCTATAGCTTGCGGCTCTTCTTCATTTGACCTTTGTATTTCCTCTTTGCCTGTGGGCTCCTTTTCATTGTCCGTGTTATCACATCCCTCTTCAATCACAGGGTATTTTTCCTTATCAAAACTGTCCTAAGGTACGCATATTCTTCTAAAACGTTGTTCAGAAATATACTTGATCATCATCGGACATTGTTACCAATTACTTAATTGTGAAATATATATAAACCCAATAGCAGACTCAGTTTCAAAATTTAGTGATAAAAGTAAGTGTAACATCACTACATAGATTTATAATTCTATAATTACGTAATGATGTTATGGCATAACAATGGTAACTATAAATTTTACTCTTAATAACTTTTTGGAACTCCCTTTTCTCTTATAGCGTGTCTTAAAATTAAAGGCTATTCGTTGTTTTGTGTGGATATCCTCATGATGTCCTCATAAAAACCAATGCGGTCTTGAATTGAAAATCATCTTATCCATAGGGAATGACGAAGAGCCAAATTGACTCTACAATTGGGGTAAGATTCATGCATTTGAACCGAAAAACGGTAGCATTTAATGTTTACTGTACTTTATTTTATACTTCGAGTGCGTAAGTTCTATGGGAGAAAATAAGGCCTTGTGGTCAATGTGTATCTGAATTTCAGAGAATTTACGATCTGAATTTGAAATTAACGTTGCTCATTGTCCAACTGGGGAAATGTTTTGAATTTTAAGACAGCCTCTAAGTATTCCATTAAATATTAAAAGGAGAAAATGTGGTGATAAAGTTGGAAGAACATTTGTTCAGGTGGAATGACAAATGGAGGGAGGAAGTTACATAAAAAAATAAAAAAGAATTATAGAATTTATAATTCATAATTATGCTCCAAAGTTGTCACTAACAGCAAAAATAGAAAATATTGAGTTAGCTTGCCATGTACCTTCTTTTGCCATTTACGGGCATTGCTCGGGCTTATTTTTTATATTGCAATCCGAGGCTGGCTCTTTTCCCGGGCAACGATTCAGCAAACAAGCTTGTTTGGCTTTGTAGCTATTTCTGCCCTAGTGGGCCTGTTCTCAATACAAGCTGTGCTCAAACTTCAGGATGTAGCTGAGACAGTGTTTACAAAGGCAGGTGAAGGGCTGGAGTCAAAACCTCAGGTGAGTGAGGAAGATAAACACGAAAAAAATTAAGAAGGGAATTCAACCTGGTGGAGGATACTAATAATGCCAGATAAGCTGGAAGAGGATGATTGGAACCTCCTTCTTGAGAGAATCAAGGATGGAAATTGTACTCCCTTTCTTGGAGCTGGAGCTTGTTCTCAAAAGATTCCTGTTGGTTCTCAGATTGCAAACGAGTGGGCAAAAGAGTATGATTACCCAATGAAAGACTCTGATGATTTGATAAAGGTGGCTCAGTTTGTGGCCGTGATGAGAGACCCCATGAAGCCAAAGGAAGAGATGTGTAAGAAAATTAGTGAGCTGTTAAAAGAAGTCCCACAAAAATACTTTGAAACTTCTGATGAACTTCATGGAGTGCTAGCTAATCTCCCGCTGCCAGTTTATATCACCACAAATTACGATGACCTTATGGTGCGAGCTCTTGAAAGCCGTGGCAAAGCACCAATCCAAGAATATTGTCGGTGGAATAAATGCATCAAGAAACACAAACGAAAGTCACCCGATTTCGATCCTACTCCAGAGAAACCTTTAGTATTTTACCTCCATGGTGTTTATAAAGAACCAAAGTCACTGGTTCTAACAGAAGACGACTATCTGGACTTCCTTGTTGCTATTTCAAAGGAACAAAACCTACTTCCGCCGCGTATTCAGGAGGCATTTACAGGTGCATCTCTTCTTTTTCTAGGCTACAGTATAGCTGATTGGGATTTCCGTGTTCTTTTCCGGATTCTTGCTGAATACATAGAAATAAGTCTTGGTAGAAAGCACATATCCGTGCAGCTCGTGACAGGGGATCTTTCTGAGGCCCAAAAAGAAAAAGCTCAGAAATATCTGGATCACTATTTTGCGAAGCTTGATATCCAAATATACTGGCATGATTGCTGTGAATTTGCCGCCGAATTGAGAACACGATGGGAGGCTTTCAATCGTGGCACCTGAATTCCAGGCTTACGTGGGCCCTCAACCTTTTGAACAGAAAGATAAAGCCATTTTTTTCGGAAGAAACCTTGAAGCTCGTGATCTTCTGTCCTTAGTCATTGCACATAATTTAGTCCTTGTCTATGCTCAATCGGGTGCAGGTAAGACTTCACTAATCAATGCCGGGCTTATTCCTCTCCTGAAGGAAAAACGGTTTGAAGTTTTTCCGGTGGCTCGAGTTAAAGGTACATTTTTTGAAAATATAAAAACTGACGAGATTTCGAACATATATGTCTTTAATACTCTCACAAGCTGGGCTGAAGGTGATTCAGATTTTAAGCGCCTGGCTAAAATGAAACTTGTTGATTTTTTAAATAAATTTGAGCATATGCTGGATAAAAATGGTATGCCTTTACCCCGTGCCGTTATCTTTGATCAGTTTGAGGAAATATTCTCTTTGCATCAGGGCTGGAAAGATAGAGAGGGTTTTTTTGAACAAATAAGTACTGCTCTGGAAGCAGACCCCCTTTTAAGGGTGGTTTTTGTCATTCGGGAGGATTTTATAGCTCAGTTAGACCCTTATACCTATCTTCTTCCCGACAGATTGCGGACACGTTTTCACATGGAGCGTCTGCGGCGTGAGGCTGCCCTGCTGGCAATCAAAGAGCCTTTGAAATATACTGGTCGGTCTTTTGCAGAAGGCGTGGCAGAAAAACTTGTCGACGATTTACTAAAGATCCGAGTTGAAACGACACCAGGCGAGACCGTTGAGGTAACAGGAGAGTTCATAGAGGCTGTGCAACTTCAAGTAGTATGCCAAAACCTCTGGAGAGAATTACCGCCAGATGTGACGCAAATAACGTTTCAGCACCTGAAAACCTATGGTAATATAGAACAAGAACTTTACAGATTTTACGAAGAGACTATAAGGACAGCGGCAGGAAAGGCGCACATTGATGAAAAGGATATTCGCAAATTGTTCGATGAAGTATTGATTACAGAGATGGGAACACGGGGGATGGTGTGCAGGTCTCCAGAGTCCACCCATGGTGTTCCCAATGCAGCCATTGATGTGCTTGAAAGCATGCACCTTATTAGAGCAGAGTGGCGGGCAGGTGCACGCTGGTATGAACTTACACACGACAGGTTTATCGAACCGATAATATCTTCTAACAAGGTTTTTAATGATAAGCTGGCAGAGAAAAAAAGGGCAGAGAAAGAAAGGGCGGAAAAAGAAAGGGTAGAGAAAGAATGGGCAGAGAAAGAGCGGCTAGAGAAAGAGCGGCTAGAGGAAGAAAGGGCAGAGAAAGAGCGGCTAGAGAAAGAACTACGAGTAGAGAAAGAACTGGCAGAGAGCAAAAGGCTGATCTTTAGAGGACTTGCAGCCTTTTCCATTATTATTTTAATTCTAGCTGGATTTGCAACCTCTCAATGGTATAAGGCCGAGGAAAAGACGAAAGAAGCTCGTGCTTCGTATTTAAATGCAAAGTCTCAAAATCTACAGGAATATCCTCAAACTCTGGATAAAAGTGTTCTTCTTGCTGTTGAATCAATTAATATTAGTAGGGCATTGGATGATAAGTTACGTCAGGAATTATTATTGGATGCTGAGAAATTAATGCGTCAGGGATTATTACTCATACCTCATAGTGTTGTGGTTCTGAAACATGACGATAGGGTATATAATATTGTATTCAGTCCTGATGGAAAATATGTTGCTACGGCAAGTGCTGACAATACAGCACGCGTATGGAATGCGTCTACAGGTAACCCAATCTTTGTTATGAACCATGATAATAGGGTGAGGAATGTTGTATTCAGTCCTGATGGAAAATACATCGCAACGGGGAGTGATGATAAAACAGCACGTTTATGGGATGTAACTACAGGCAAACAAATTTTGGATCTGAAACATAGTGGTCCGGTACTTGATGTTGATTTCAGTTTGGATGGGAAATATGTTGCTACAGCGAGTGCTGACGAAACAGCACGCGTATGGGATGCAGCTACAGGCAAACAAATTTTTGATTCACTCAAACATAATGGTTCGGTAAATAATGTTGTGTTTAGTCCTGATGGAAAATACATTGCGACAGCGAGTAGTGACAATACAGCACGTTTATGGGATGCAGCTACAGGTATACAAATTTTTGACCTTCTCAAACATAATGGTCCGGTAAATAATGTTATATTCAGTCCTGATGGAAAATACGTCGCAACGGCAAGTAATGACAATACAGCACGTTTATGGGATGCAGCTACAGGTAAACCAATCTTAGTTCTGAACCACGGTGATAGGGTATATGATGTTGTATTCAGTCCTGATAGTAAATATGTTGCTACGGCAAGTGCTGACGAAACAGCACGCATATGGAATGCGTCTACAGGTATACAAATTTTTGATCCTTTCAAACATGATGATACGGTGAATAATGTTGTGTTCAGTCCGGATGGAAAATATATCACAACGGCAAGTGATGACAATACAGCACGCGTATGGAATGCAGCTACAGGTAAACAAATTCTTGTTTTGAACCATGGTGACAGGGTATACGATGTTGTATTCAGTCCTGATGGTAAATATATTGCTACGGCAAGTTTTGACAAAACAGCACACGTATGGGATGCATTTACAGAATTTACTGTTCTGAACCACGATAATAGTGTATATGATGTTGTGTTCAGTCCTGATGGAAAATACGTCGCTACGGCGAGCAAGGACAATACATCACGCATATGGAATGTAGCTACAGGTAAACAAATTTTTGTTCTGAAACATGATAATGGTTCGGTAAATAATGTTGTATTCAGTCCTGATGGAAAATATGTTGCAACTGCGAGTCTTGACAATACAGCACGCGTATGGAATGCAGCTACAGGTAAACAAATTCTTGTTCTGAAACATGATAATGGCGTGAATAATGTTGTATTCAGCCCTGATAGTAAATACGTTGCTACGGCAAGTTTTGACAAAAAAGCATATTTATGGGACGTATTTACAGGTAAACAAATTCTTACTTTGAACCATGATGGTAAGGTGTATAATGTTTCATTCAGTCCTGATGGTAAATATATTGCTACAGCAAGTGCTGACAAAAAAGCACGCTTATGGAATGTGTCTACAGGTAAACAAATTTTTGTTCTTAAACATGATAATAGGGTGAGGAATGTTGCATTCAGTCCTGATGGAAAATACGTCGCTACGGCGAGTGATGATAATACATCACGCTTATGGAATGTGTCTACAGGCAAACAAATTTTTGATTTTCTCAGACATAATGGTTCGGTAAATAACGTTGTGTTCAGTCCTGATGGAAAATATGTTGCAACTGCGAGTTTTGACAAAAAAGCACATATATGGGACGCATTTACAGGTGAACCAATTTTTGTTCTGATACATCATGGTTGGGTGAGAAATGTTGTATTCAGTCCTGATGGAAAATACATAGCTACGGCGAGTGATGACAATACATCACGCGTGTGGGATGCAGCTACAGGTAAACCAATCTTAGTTCTGAACCACGGTGATAAGGTATATGATGTTGTATTCAGTCCTGATGGAAAATACATCGCAACGGCAAGTGCTGACAAAACAGCAAGGTTGTGGATATATAGCAATATAGAAGATCTTATAAGCGACGCCAGCAATCGTTTAACCCGTAATCTTACACCAGAGGAATGGAGGGAGTATATGGGTAATGAACCTTATAACGAGACATTTCCAAAGGTAGGTGAAGGTCGGGGGTCAAAATCGCAGGTGAGTGAAGAGGATAAATATAAGAAAAATTGATGAGAAAATTTAATTTGATGGGGGGTTAATAATGTCAAATAAGCTGGATGAGAAGGATTGGGAGCTCCTTCTTCGGAGAATCAAGGATGGAAAGTGTACTCCTTTTCTAGGATCTGGAGCTTCTTCTGAAAAGATTTCTGTTAGTTCCCAGATTGCAAGTGACTGGGCAATGAAGTATGACTACCCAATGAAAGACTCTGATGACCTGGCACGGGTGGCTCAGTTTGTGGCTGTAATCAGAGACGCTATGACTCCAAAGGAAGAAATGTGTAAAAAAATCAAAGAAAAGTTAAAAGAAGTCCCACAAAGTTACTTCGATAATCCTTATGAACTTCATAGAGTGCTGGCCGATCTTCCACTGCCAGTTTATATTACCACAAATTATGATGACTTTATGGAGCAAGCTCTTAAAAGCCGTGACAAAACACCAATCCAGGAAATATGTCAGTGGAATAAAAACCTCAGGAAATCCAAACGGACGTCATCAGACTATGTTCCTACTCCAGAAAAACCTTTAGTATTTCACCTCCACGGCTGCTATAAAAGACCAGAGTCACTGGTTCTAACAGAGGACGACTATCTGGACTTCTTTGCTGCCAATTCAATGGAAAAAAGCCTGCTTCCGCCGAGTATTCAGGAGGCACTTACAGGCACATCTCTTCTTTTTCTAGGCTACAGTATAACTGATTGGGATTTCCGTGTTCTTTTTCGGATTCTTGCTGAATACTTAGAAATAAGTAGTGGTAGAACTCACCTATCCGTGCAGCTCGTGCCAGGGGATGTTTCTGAGGCCCAAATAGAAAAAGCTCAGGAATATCTGGATCACTATTTTGCGGACCTTAATATCCACGTATACTGGCAAGATTGCCGCGAATTTGCAGCAGAATTGAGAACACGATGGAAGGCTTTCAATAGTGGTATCACAAAAATAGATGCCGAGAATAGGCGACCATTTCCAATTAAAGAAAAAGCCGATAAGGTTTCGATACTCTTCTTAGCAGCCGATCCCACTGATGCATCTCGCCTGCGGCTTGGTGAAGAATTTCGAGAGATTCAAGAGAAAATGAAATTGGCCAGACTTCGGGATCAATTTACATTGGAATTGCCACAGTTGTCGGTTCGCCCATCAGATATATCCCAGGCTTTGCTTGATACACATCCGCAAATCGTCCACTTTTCCGGTCATGGCACACCTACCGGTGCTTTATGCTTTGAGAATCGGATAGGGGAAACCCACCCTATCGAGCCTGATGCGTTGGCTTCGTTGTTTAAACAATTTAGTGGTCAGGTGAATTGTGTAATATTGAACGCTTGTTACTCAGAGATTCAGGCAAAAGCCATCGCTAAACACATCAAATATGTCATTGGCATGAACCAGGAAATCGGTGATAAAGCTGCTATTGACTTCGCTATTGGCTTTTACCAGGCATTAGGAGGAGGGCTTAGCATTGAAGGTGCATATGAACTTGGGCGTGTACAAATCCAAATGAATATTCCAGAGCATCTAACGCCGATTTTAATAAAAGAAGGTTCAGTCGTAAATTTCACCGCCCAACAAAATGAGGATTGAGACGATATGTTTATTGTACTTGATTTTATACCTCAAGTGTGTCCTTGAGATAAAGTGCTATCCTTAATGGCAGCGTATATCTGAATTTCGGGAAATTTACGATATGAGTTTGAAATTAACGTTGCTTATTATCCAATTGAAGAAATGGTTTGAACTTTAAACTTTGTGGGGGGATTTTAGTAATGCCAAATGAGCTGGAAGATGGGGATTGGGACCTCCTTCTTCGGAGAATCAAGGATGGGAAATGTACTCCTTTTCTTGGAGCCGGAGTTTGTGCTGAAAAAATTCCTGTTTATTCTCAGATTGCAGAAGAGTGGGTAAAAAAGTATGACTATCCAATGGAAGATTCTTATGACCTGACACGGGTCGCTCAGTTTGTGGCTGTGGCCAAAGACCATATGACTCCAAAAGAAGAGATGTGTAGTAAAATCAAAGAAAAGTTAAAAGAAGTTGCACCAGGGTACTTCGATAATCCTGATGAACCTCACAGAGTGCTAGCCGATCTTCCACTGTCAATTTATATTACCACAAATTACGATGACTTTATGGTGCAAGCTCTTAAAAGTCGTGGCAAAACACCAATCCAGGAATATTGTCGGTGGAATAAATGCATAATGCAATCCGAACGGACGTCATCAGACTATGTTCCGACTCCAGAAAAACCTTTAGTCTTTCACCTCCATGGCTTATGTGAAATACCAGAGTCCGATGGCTCATGTGAAAAAATACCAGAGTCGCTGGTTCTAACAGAGTATGACTATCTAGACTTCCTTGCTGCCATATCAAGGAATCAAAACCTGCTTCCGCTGCGTATTCAAAGGGCATTTACAAACACCTCTCTTCTTTTTTTAGGTTACAAGATAGCTGATTGGGATTTCCATGTTCTTTTCCGGATTCTTGATGAATATCTAGACATAAGTATGAAAAGAAAGCACTATTCTGTGCAGCTCGTGCCAGGATATGTTCCAGAAGCCCAAAAAGAAAAAGCTCAGAAATATCTGGGTAGATGTTTTGCGGAGCTTGATATCCAGGTGTACTGGCAAGATTGTCGCGAATTTGCCAAAGAATTGAGAACACGATGGGAGGCTTTCAATCGTGGTACCTGAATTTCAGGCTTATGTGGGCCCTCGACCTTTTGAAGAGAAAGATAAAGCCATTTTTTTGGAAGAGACCGTGAAATTCAAGATCTCCTTTCCACAGTCATTGCACATCGTTTGGTTCTCGTATATGCTCAGTCGGGTGCAGGTAAGACTTCACTTATCAATGCAGGGCTTATCCATCTCCTGAAGGATGAACAGTTTGAAGTTCTTCCTGTGGCGCGAGTTAAAGGCACAATTTTGGAAAATACAAAAACTGATGAGATTTCGAACATATATGTCTTTAATACGCTCACAAGCTGGGTTGAAGACGAGTATGATGTTAAGCGCCTGGCTAAAATGAAACTTGTTGATTTTTTGAATGAGCAGAAGCGCATGCAGGATGAAGACAGTATGCCTTTACCTCGTGCCGTCATCTTCGATCAGTTTGAGGAAATATTCTCTTTGCATCAGGACCGCTGGAAAGACAGAGAGGGCTTTTTTGAGCAAGTAAGCGATGCTCTGGAAGCAGATCCCCTTTTAAGGGTGGTTTTTGTCATACGGGAGGATTTTATAGCTCAGCTAGATCCTTATGAATATCCTCTGCCCGAAAGGATGTGGACGCGTTTTCACATGGAGAGCCTGCGCCGTGAGGATGCACTGCTTGCGATCAAAGAGCCGGTGAAAAAAGTTGGTCGCTCTTTTGCAGAAGGCGTGGCAGAAAAACTTGTCGATGATTTGCTGAAGATTCGAGTTGAGACAACACCAGGCGAGGTCACTGAGGCACCAGGAGAGTTCATAGAGGCTGTGCAACTTCAGGTAGTATGCCAGAACCTCTGGCAGGAGTTACCTCCAGATGAAAAACAAATCACGTTTCAGCACCTGAAAACCTATGGCAATGTAGAGCAGGAACTTTACAGATTTTACGAAAAGGCCATAAGGGCAGCGGCAGAGAAAGCAGACATTGATGAGAAGGGCCTGCGCAGATTGTGCGGTGAAGTGCTGATCACGGAGACTGGGACAAGAGGAATGGGTGTACCGGGCTCAAAATTTAACTGGCGGTGTTCCCAATGCAGCCATTGATGTGCTTGAAA
>Ga0268359_12973_pt1 | contig 18834 bp, 20 predicted proteins | sample BioMet11_FD_194416 | JGI IMG/M metagenome (GOLD analysis project Ga0268359, IMG submission 194416) | Sewage microbial communities from Oakland, California, United States - Biofuel 11 (PacBio Assembly) | ecosystem: Engineered > Wastewater > Sewage > Unclassified | place: USA: California | collected...
AATTCAACATCTGCTTTGATAATTGTTTCAGAAAAAACTGCAGCAATACTGCCTGTAGCGAATTTCAGCAGCAATGTTAGTAAGGGTTATGCACCTCTCTCAGTTCAATTCACTGATCTTTCTGAAAATGCAACTGAATGGGAATGGGACTTTGGAGATGGTAACAGCTCTACAGAGCAGAACCCAGTGCATACATACACATCAGCCGGTAATTACACAGTTAATCTTACGGTTTCAAATGCAGAAGGGAGTGATTCTGAAGAAAAAACCGATTACATTGTGGTAAGTGAACATCTTTCTGGTGCTCCAGTTGCAAACTTCATGGCAACTCCGACTTCTGGTAGTGCTCCTCTCACTGTCAACTTTACAGACGCTTCAAACTGGCACTATCTCATCATATGCCTGGGACTTTGATAATGATGGCAATGTAGACAGCACTGAGCAGAATCCCTCATATACTTACGATAAGGTAGGTACTTACACTGTCAACCTTACGGTTTCCAACGCGGATAGAAACGATTCTGAGGTAAAAAATGGGTACATTAAGGTCTCCAGTCCATCTTCAGCAAAGCCAGTAGCTGAATTTTCTGCGTCGCCTACTTCAGGAAAAACTCCATTAAAGGTTAAATTTACTGATACAAGCACTGGCTCACCTACTTCCTGGTTCTGGAACTTTGGAGACGGATCAAAGTCATTCCACCAGAATCCGATTCACAAGTATTCAAAGGCAGGGGTATATACTGTTAACTTAACAGTAAAGAATGCTAAAGGCAGGAACACGATAACAAAAACAGAATATATAAAAGTGATAACAAAACCTGCTGCAAACTTTTCTGCGAATCCAACATCAGGAAAAACACCATTAAAAGTTAAATTTACCGACACAAGCACAGGAATACCTGCTAAATGGATATGGGACTTTGGAGATGGATCAAAGTCATTCCACCAGAATCCGATTCATAAGTATTCAAAGGCAGGAACATATACGGTTAACTTAACAGTAAAGAATGCTAAAGGCAAGAACACGGTAACAAAAACAGAATATATAAAAGTGATTACAAAACCTGTTGCAAACTTCACCAGCAGTGTTACATCAGGAAAAACGCCATTAAAGGTTAAATTTACTGACACAAGCACAGGAATACCTGCCGGATGGATATGGGACTTTGGAGATGGATCAAAGTCATTCCACCAGAATCCGATTCATAAGTATTCAAATGCAGGAACATATACTGTTAACTTGACAGTAAAGAATGCGGTAGGACGTAACACGGTAACAAAAACAGAATACATAAAAGTTACATAAAAATTGTAACAAAACCAGTTGCTTAATTCTCTGCAGCTCCAATCTCTGAAAAAGCTCCATTAACGGTAGAATTTACTGACGAAAGCACAGGAGTTACTACCGCATGAAATGGAGTTTTGGAGATGGAAATACCTCAACCGAACAAAATCCTGTACATACATACAGTAAAGCAGGAAAATATACGGTCAAGTTAAAAGTAATGAATGCCAAAGGCAGCAATAAAATTTCAAAGTCGAATTATATTTATGTTAATAATTTCTTGAAACCTCCTACTGCTATATTCTCTGGTTCTCCTACTTATGGAAACGCTCCCCTGACAGTAATATTTACTGACAAAATTACTAATAGTCCTACTTCGTGGAAGTGGACTTTTGGTGATGAAAGTTCTTCAACCGAACAGAATCCTGTACATACATACAGTAAAAAAGGAAAATATACAGTCAAGTTAAAGGTAAAAAATACCGTTGGCAGTAGCACAAAAACACTTTTTAAATACATTGTAATCTCTAAAAAGTAAATAAAAATTTTAACTGAAAAAAAACCGTAAAATGAAAATAAGTAACATACGAAACCAATAAAATTTGCGCTGGCATACCTCGCCGCAAGGTGGTATGTTCACGCCAGCGCTCCAAATTCTATACAAGGATAACAACAAAACAGGAAACATAAAATGAAAATGTTTGTGCATAAAAACAGTTAACTGGTAGAAAATAAGCTTTAATTGAATATTATTTTTAAAAAAGGCTATTTGAACTCAGTACTAAAATCTAATGATGAAATATAAAATTAAAAATCACTAGATTTTGTAGTTGGTTACAACTCTTGTGATAATCCACTGGAGTTGAAGGCTTTACATATCGAATCTTAATTTTGATTGGAGAATGAATTCTTTTACGAATTCAAATTTTCAATCAAGAAATTAAAAAAGGCTCTTCGCTGTTTCGGGTGGGTAACTTACATTTAGTTCCGAAATGTTGAAGTCGCATGTATCAAATATGGAAACAGTTGTTGCTGAAAATCACATTCAAGCTTGATATTTTCCTATTTGGTCTGAATACTTTCTAACTACGTAATTATTTTCAATTCATACAAAACAGCGAAGAGTCTTAAAAAATCACTAGATTTTGGAACAGAGTCCTAAAAACACATGATGTTCTTCGAATAACAGGCATAAAGAAATGAAAATACTCTTCGCTTCACCCTTTGACTATCGATCACTTCATTATCTTGGGTCTAACTTTCTGCAGATGTATTCAAAAAATAACATGTTTCCTGTTATCGTTTTTGGAGAATTATTTGAAAATTTGCAGTTATCATCTCAACTGAAGCTTAGGAAAATGATTGCTGGAGGTTTTCAATGAAGGCAAAAGGTCGAAAATTTGGGAAAATTTCAAAAATACACTTTTGAGTAACCAAGACGGTTTTCAGAAAAAACGATAGCAAGAGAAATTATAAAAATTGATTAGACATCTGCGGAAAGTGGATTGGGTAGTTGTTCTAATTTAATTTGTCTCGTTTGTAATTAACTGATAATTTTGTGCTATTCGGTTCTTAACTCTGAAAACATTAACCACGTAACGAAGGAATACCTTTACTTATTCCTTACTGTTTTTTGTTTTTTAATCCAAAAACATTGACTCAATTTAACTTGATTTGTTATTTCATTATTTTTATAAATGTGCCAATAGATAACGAAATATTCATATACAATACGTGCTTCTCATAAAATAATCAATAAAATTTGTTTTACTTGCATTCAAAAACGATATTTTCCCTCTATTTGCACTCTTCTTCGAGGGGCATTAAACAGCAAATAATTACACATAACAATGGAAGTTGTGCATAAAATTCGTTAACCGAATACAAGTGTGCAGCAAAGTAAAAAGGTCTTACTAAATTTATGGAGTAGATTGGATGTTAAGAAAGAAAAAGATACTGAATTTTACTGGCAGTTTGTTTTGTACTGTCAGTGACCGTTTCAGCATCAAGCATACAGGAACTAGCAAAAACAACAAAATCACCGATGGATACAGCCACGGCAGATATACATGCTAAAAGAAAGGCAATCCACCGTTTTTTCTGTAAAATCACAAGCCTCAAGAAACTATTAGGCAAAAATTCCAGATTGGAATATCAATTTTTTCATATAGTACATAAAAACTTGACTTTGAATTTACAGAAAATTCGAACACTGTCTCTTAACTTAATATGAGAGAAACACGATAGAGATGATAAGAAATGTTCAAGAGTAAATTCTGGTATGTATTCTTACTACTTCTTACGACTTCTCAACTCTTATTGGGGTGTGTCGGGCATGCTGCTGCTTCTGATGGTAATGTTACGGTTACCGATGATTATGGAGTTAGAGTGGCAGTATCTTCACAGCCCCAGAGAATTGTTTCGCTATCTCCCTCCAACACTGAGATTCTAGGAGCCTTGGGTCTGATAGATCAAGTAGTTGGCGTAACCGATTATAGTAATTATCCTGCTGAAGCAGCTACGAAAACCAATGTTGGAGGTTATACCGCAATTAATTCGGAGAAAGTAGTTGCTCTTAATCCAGACCTTATAATTGCCGATTCGGGAAATGGTAATGAAACAATAGAATATTGCGCGGACTTGGCCTGAATGTAGTGGTCTTGAACCCAACGGATATCGAAGGAATCTTTAAAGATATTGTTCTGGTTGGGAAGGCAACAGGTACAGAGGATAAAGCTAACTCACTTGTTAATTCAATGAGTGATAGAATAAATTCAATTAAGGAAAAGGTGGCAACCTCAAGTACTAAACCAACGGTTTCTCATGTAGTCAGTTATGATCCTATTTATGTTGCCGGAAAAAACACCTACCAGGATCAGGTAATAAGTGTTGCAGGTGGCAAAAATGCATTTTCCAATATTGATGGATGGGGAACCATCAATATAGAGAATCTCATCAACAAAGACCCGGATTATGTTATGATCAACTCCGGAACAGGTATGACAGATGAGAATGGTTCAAATCCAGTGTACGAGTATTTCAAACAAAATACACAGGTACAAAGCCTCAAAGCTGTTAAGGATAACCATCTCATTCTTGTTGAAGCTGATATAATCAGTAGGGGAGGACCACGGATTGTAGATGCAATCGAAATGGTTGCAGAGCTGATTCATCCAGAGTGTTTCTCTCTTCCGGTTAGCAATTTCAGTACAAGTGTTACCAGCGGTGATGCTCCTCTTTCCGTACAATATACAGACCTTTCGCAAAATGCAACCGAATGGAACTGGGACTTCGGAGATGGAGAAACTTCAACCGATGAGAGTCCAGCACATACTTATTCCGCAGCAGGAACTTATACAGCAAATCTAACAGTCAGTAATGAAAATGGAACAGCCTCTCAAACTGCGGTAATAAGTGTGGAAGAAAGCAGTTCCAGTGACAGCGGTAGTCACAGCAGTAGCGGCGGTAGCAGCAGCGGTGGAAGTGGAGGTGCCGGTGGTTCACCTGAGCCTCAAAGTAATGTTGAAGCTAAAGAACTTTCACAGACTTCTATAACATATGGCAACTCTGTAAATTTTGACTTCCCACAGACTGCTACTCCTGTTGTGAACATAAGCTTTGATTCAAAAAAGACGGCTGGCAAGACTACAACTATAGTTGAGATGTTAAAAAATCAGTCCACTCTTGTTTCAAGTCAACCTTCTGATGAAATATATAAATTCATTAACATCTGGGTTGGAAATAGCGGATTTGCAACTTCAGATAATATAGAAAATGCGATTGTATGTTTCAAGGTAGAAAAATCCTGGATACAGGATCAGAACATAGACAAATCTTCCATCACCCTTAACAGGTACGATGATACGAAATGGGATGCTCTTCCAACCAACATTTCAGGTGAAGATGATAAGTACCTGTATTTCTCAGCAAAGACTTCTGGATTCTCTTCCTTTGCAATAACAGGTAAGACAGCAGCAACAGAAAGTGGGACTGAAACGCAGTCTGAACCTAATGTGCAGGATTCTAAACAAAACAGCGGAACAAACGTTGAACAGACATCTGAGCAGACACAAAACTCAAACACATCTGGGAAAGAAAGCACAAAAACGCCTGGCTTTGAAATAGCTTCTGGCATCATTGTCTGATTTGCGTATTCTTGTATAAAAGGAGGTAAAAAAGAGTAAACTATACAGCATGTAGATTCTCAAATCTGGCAAGTCAAAGGGTTTCCATATTCAGTTTTGTGGAGTTTTTGTAACCAGGGTTGATTACCGCAATCAAATGAAACTGTAAAAACAACTAGCGAAAACTTCACAAAACCAAAATTTATGAAAACTAAATTTAAAAAATATATATACATTGATAGAAAACCAGAAAAGTTTAGATATATACATTGATAAAAAACATAAAAGTTTAGATATATACTTTAAAAAATTGAAATTTTTAAAAACCAATAACTCTATACACTATTTAAATAAATATATATTCATTAGAAACTTGATCAGTAGATAGTTACTGATTTTCGAGGTGACTGTTATAGTCGACAAAAGAAATTTTGTTTTACGAGATGAAAATGGCAATGAGCATGGAGTTTTCACAGGGAAACAACCTCGTCAAGCTGCACTAAAAGCTGCGAACCGTGGGGACGGAACAAAATCCAAACCACAGATTATCAGACTTCGGGAATGTGGGACAAAGAAGATACACGTTTACAAAGCGTGGAAACAAACTGTTAAAGCTCCTAAAAATAGGCCTAGCTGGATGCCAGAAAAAATAAGTAAGCCCTTTGTCACGAAAGAGAAGACAGAAACAATCGAATAATTGTAAATGAAACCAAAAGAAAAATAGAGAGATATCAAGATGATGAAATTGGAGGAAAAGAACATGTATCAATGCTTTATAATAGGTCATTATCTAAACAAGGTTGTAGACGTTTATTGCGGTGGAACTGATGTTTTCACAGGAACCATAGAAGCCTGTGCTGATAATGTCCTTACTCTCAATAACAAAGGCAAGTATACCCATGTGGCCGTAGATAAAATAATCGCCCTATGGCCTATTGGGGATGGTGAATCTATAACGGCTTCGAGTGCGAGTGTCCACCATAACATCCATAAATAATAGAATATCCCTTTGCCTCAGTAAACATATAAAGAATTTAGAGGCTTTTTATTTTTTCTGATTTTTATTTTCAGTTGAATACCCCGCTAGCTTGGAGGCTGTCCGACAATTACCTTCAGTAATAAACGAATTCCTTCTTTTTAATTTAAAGGTTTTATTTGCTTTCTTTTTAGCACTTTTTCATTACTACCAATAATTGTCGGACAGCCTGGCTTGCTGCAGGGATGGAAAACTTCCCTGGTAAACGTTGATGATAATGTGATTTCTTAATTCCATTTCCGGTTATTGACTTCTGCTCAAACTAAATTGTTTAGGGTTATTATTTCTTTTAACGTAATTTGGAGCGGTGGCGCGGACATACCCAGTTGCTTGCAGCGGTGCGCCAGCGCAACTTTGATTGTTGTAAATGCTCTAACAACCAATCACTAAGCCACTTTCTCTCAACTTCTACTTGGCGTTCTGCAGATCTCCTCAAATATGTTCGAACAAATGCCATTAAAACTAATGGCAAAAATGGTGTTCTTATACTTGACGAATCAAGCATAAAAAATCTGGAAATAGTTCTGTCTGAGTTTCTCATCAGTATTGCGGTAACCTTGGAATAAAGGATAATTGTCAGGTTGGTGTATTCCTTGCTTATTTTAAGAAACAGAAGAGAATGTTGATTGATGAGATACTATATATCTCACAAAAATGGATCGATGACGAGGAACGTTGTTTGAAGGCTAAAATGCCTCCTGAGGAGATAAAGTTCCGAACCAAGCATGAACTTGGTCTTGAAATGATTGATAACGCAATAGAAGAAGGTATTCCTTTCTCCTATGTTACAATGGATGGATTCTACGGTGAAGGATTGAGAGAGCATTTCAGGATGCAAAAGGAAACTGTGGAATGGAAGAATATATGGTGAGAAATAAGCCTGCTAGCTGCATTTTACATAATGGAACTAAATAAAAGGTAGTTAAGTAGGTAAAAGGTAATTAAGTCAAAAGTTAATAGAAATATTTTTAAATAGTAATAGTTATACTCTCTGGTGTATCTTACAAAAGTTTGAATGAAATTCGCAAAATTCAATCAAGTTTCAGAGGGTTGGCCGGGTGGAAGGTGTTTCATTAATTTTACTTTTTTTGTCAGTTTTAGGAGGTTACCTGCTTGGCATAATCTCAGGGCTCCTGCCTGGAGTACATAACAATAATTTTGCGCTTGCCCTTATAGCCCTTGCCCCTTTCCTGGCTGAAAAAGGGCTTTCACCTTTTTACATTGCCGTGATTATTCTCTCAAATGCTGTCTCCCAGACTTTCCATGACGTGATCCCTTCAGTGTTTCTAGGGGCACCGGATGGGGATACTGCATTAATGGTCCTGCCAGGGCACAGGCTTCTTATTGACGGAGCAGGAGCTGAAGCAGTCCGGCTTTCAGCACTCGGAAGCGCAGGCTCGGTAGTTGCTTCCCTGATTTTCGTGTTGCCATTTTCGCTTTTCTTTAAGGCCATTTATCCTTATGTTGAAGCACATATGGCATTGATTCTCATTTTAGTTGTCTTTTTAATGCTTGCAAGTGAAAAAGGTGAAAGCGTTAAAGGTGAAAGCGTTGAAGATTCAAAGGAGAAAAGCCCATTTACAAAGTATAAATACAAAATTTTTGCTCTGGTTTTGTTTTTGATCACAGGCATTCTTGGGCTCTTCGCTTTTGATAGGGAATCTCTTATGGTTCCGGTTGTTAATTTTGGAGAGCCTTCCATACTCCTACCCCTTCTGAGCGGGCTTTTCGGAGCGTCCCAGCTAATTATAAGCCTTCTCACAAGCTCAAAAATTCCCGAAGAGTCTGTGTCGGCGCTCAAGCTTTCTCGAAAAAGAATTCTTAGAGGAATTCTTACAGGCAGTGCAGCAGGCTCGCTTGTGGCATGGCTGCCAGGCCTCTCTTCAGCGATTGCAGCACTTCTTACGGGCCTTGTCGCAAAAGTCGATTTTGACAGAATTCCGCTTAAGAAAAAAACCTCCGAACCAGAGCTCGGAAAGTTAAGAACCTCTCTTTATTCTGACCCTTATGCCAGTAATCCTTCAACGCTTGAGAGCTCGAAGGAATTCATAATTTCAAACTCCGGAGTAAACACTTCGAACGCAATTTTCGGGCTTGTCGCTTTTGTGGTGATCGGACGTACACGAAGTGGGGCAATGGTTGCCGTAGAAGATATTCTGGAGACAAATATACTTGATTTCCTGTACTGCTGCTCTTTTTTGCTGCTATGGTCTTAACTGCACTGTTTTCATACTTTTCGACGATCTGGATAGGAAACAATGCCCATTTATTCCTGAAGAAAGTTGATTACAGCAAACTCTGTACAGGTGTTCTTATCGGACTTGGAGTAATGGTTTATCTTTTCACAGGACTTTTCGGGTTTTTCATTTTTGTGATATCGACCCCAATAGGAATGCTCTCCTCCTTTATGAATGTCAGGAAATCCCATGCAATGGGAGTCATCTTACTGCCTGTGATCCTGTATTTTTGTAAAAGATATTTTTTCATAAAATAATTTTTAATTGGAGATCGGACGATAAGCCTATTATAATTCCAGAGCAATCGTTCTTTTTCCTTTTTTCATCCAGACAGATTTTTTCCTGTACTCCAGAAATTTTATTTTTTCAATCCAATGGCGTGTAAAAATATAAAACTTAAAATGTATTGGGCTGGAAATGTACAGAGAGCTAAAAAGTATCTGATATAAAGAAGAAAATAATAATAAAACAATCAATAAAGCCAAAAAAGTAAAACCAGGCAATAAATGTAAAAAAATAATATAAAATAGTCGACTGCGGCTTGTTTGAATTAAATAAGGCCGAGTCCGAATTGAACAGAAAATTCCTGATAATATAGAAAATTCCTGATAATATAAAAAAATTCCTGATAAAGTGAAATATTTCGAATAAAGCTAAAAAGATTGAATAAAATTGAAATAAATAACCAGAAGGGGTATCCAGGAATATGAAAGTAAAACTTGAACAGCGTTTAACTGAACTCAGGGCAGAATATGAATCAGGGCAGAAAATCCTCAAAGACATCGAATTAAAGCTTGCAGAACTTGAAGATCGGAAAAAAACTCTGAAAGAGACTCTCCTTCGCATTAGCGGGGCAATTGACTTGCTCGAAGAGGTACTGGAAGTAAAAGGAAGTGTGGAAGGGCCTGAAACCATGGCAGGGCCCGGAACTGTCACAGGAAACGTGGAAGTTCCGAATGTTGTAAAACAGCCCCTTGAGAAAGCCCTTAAAATTCTGGAAGAAACCGGGTTTACAGCAGGAGAGATTGTCGAACAAAAGGTGGTTTTACCCATAGGGGTTATGGCTGGAGATATTCTCAGACAGGAACCGAAACCAGGCACGAAGTGCCCTGCCGGATCATCCGTAAAACTTGTGGTTGCGGTAAAAGGCAAGTTTTTGCCATCTGAGAGAAACTCACTGTGCGACGCTTTTTCCGACCGCATCTGAACGAGGCAAAGGAGGGCTTAAAACGGAGGCTTACTCTTCCAAATCAAAGATTTCCCTGAATGAACTTCGGGAACACTGCAGGGCAGCAATTTCGGCCTTTTCTGCGCTTGAGCATTCAGGGAGTCAGGCATCCCAGAGGCTTTGCCTGAAAAAATTCCTCAACGAATGCCAGGGTGCTTCAATGGTCTTATGGTACAAAAAGGATAAAAAACTCGGAAAACACCTCAGATATGTGCTTTCAGTCTCTAATAATTCTCCTATTTCCCCAGCAGCCTTTTCCGGATTCAAAGCAGTGATTAAAGAAATAGAAAATGAGAAAATAGCTGGAGTAGGAAAAACTGAAGGAATAGAGAATACTGAAAGAATAGAAAAAGCTGGGAAAATAAAAATAATGAAGAAATAAAGAAAGCTGGAGAAACAGAAAATACTCTAAAAATTGAAAAGACTTTCAGGAACAAAAAAAAGCAAGGTATATCGGAAGAAGATGTCGATCAAGGGAAATCGGCTACTTTTCTATGTAACACGGAAGCAAAAAAACTTACCTTTCATGGAAATACCTATGAAATCCTGCCTCTTTTCCTGGCTGTAAGAGATCTTTACGCCTCCTTGCCGTTTTTCGAAGAACTTCAGGCCTGCGCTGAACGGCTTGAGAAGGATCCCCAGGACGCCACAGCTCTCTTTCAGAAGGCTGTACTCATGTATAAGGCCAGACGGTTTGAAACTGCTCTGCAGCTTATCGCAAAGGTTCTAAGAATTATTCCTGACGATCACAGGGTCTGGTATAACAGAGGAGTCATTCTCTCGGAACTGGGCCGGCTTGAAGAAGCGATTGCGGCTTATGACAGGACAATTGAGCTTGAACCGGCTTTTGAAATTGCCTGGGACAATAAAGGAGTTGCGCTTGCAAGGCTTGGCAGGTTTGAAGAAGCTCTCGAAACCTACGATAAAATTCTTAGGAGATCTCCAGAATATGCTGAAGCCTGGGCAGGAAAAGGCTCCGTACTTTCGATCCTTGGCAGAGAAGAAAAAGCCCTTGAAGCTTACAGCTCAGCCCTTCGAATCAGGCCTGAATACCTTGAGGCCCTTACTTCGGCCGGAAGCCTGCTTTCCAGGCTAGGCAGGTACGAGGAAGCCCTGAAGATTTACGATAAGGCGCTTCAGCTCGCACCTCAAGATCCCCGCTTCTGGGCAGCCAGGGGTTTTGTCCTTTCGGAAATGGGTAAACAGGAGGAAGCACTGAAAAGCTGTAATCGAGCCCTGGAATTGCAACCCGGCTTCGTTCCTGCGCTTGAAATAAAGGTAAGAATCCTTTCAGAAATCCAAAGACAGAAGGCTAAACCCTCTCAGTAATTTCTTTTTTTATATTTTTCTCCAGTCGTTATTTTTTATACTTTTCTCATCAGTTATTTCTTGTACTTTTCCGATCATTTTGTTTGTTTTTTGGAGTTTTGCCCTTTTTAAGTTCTGTTTTTGCCTTTTTTAAGTTCTTTCTATCATTCCTTTATTCTATCATTCCTTTATTTTCCTGTTCTTTTTTAGGCTTAAAAATAGAGTAGATTCCTCCTATCCTGAGCTTAAGAATTGACTGTACTCCTTCAGTTACAGGACAGTTTTTTATATTCGGGAAAATTCGAATCAGAAAAAGTATATCTCATTGAAAACAAAAAATGCAAAATACCAGTTTTAGCTCTGGTTCCATGCGTGAAATGTAAAAACGGCCAGGTGTGGCAAAAACCCGGAAGGGGTCCAGAATGAGCTTTCACTGGAAAAGCGAGGATTCCGATATGACAGAAGAAAATGTGAGTGAAAATATGGATAAAGCAAAGCAAAAGGAGTCGCAAGCGGCAGAAAAAAACCGAAGAACCAGAGGATCTCAGGCAGCTCCTTGTCAAAGCTGGCGAGACTGGCAGTTACGAAGACAAACTCAGACTTTATGATAAAGCCTTAAATCTGGACCCTTTATTTCTCGATGCCTGGATCCAGAAAGGTTTCGCCCTGGACAGGATGGGAAAATCAAAGGAAGCTCTTGACTGCTATGACAGGGCTCTTGAAATCGATCCTGAAAATCTGGGGATCAGGTGCCTCAAGGGGTTTGCCTTCAACAATCTGAGTGAATTTGAAAAATCGATCGAGTCTTATGACGAGGTTCTGAAAGTAAATCCTGACGATGTATTCTCGTTATATCAGAAAGGTTTAGCTCTGGAAAGCCTTGGAAGATATGGGGAAGCTATGAAGTGTTATGACAACGCGCTTGATATCGATCCTACTGATGTTCTTATCAGAGAAAAGAAATTGAGGCTTCTGGAAGTTATTTATAAAAAAGGAACTTTAACTGACTCTCCAGACAGCGGCTTCAATTGAATTAAGAATTTTAGATATCTGAGAAGAAAGTGCAGGGCCGGAAATCGGCCTTTACTTTTTGCTCTTGCTATCTTCCTCTTCTATCTCGATCTCTTCAACGACTTCCAGCAGTTTTTCCTTAATTTTTACTATAGCGTCAACAGCTCCGCCGCCTACCTCAATAGGAGCCCGTTTCTCCAGGTCGGCCTGCATCAACATGGTGTCAAAGGGAATTTCTCCAAGTACCTGGATGCCCATCTCTTCAAGTTTATCATTAACTTTTCCTGAGCCTCCTTTATTAATTACGGCAGCAAGGTGTTTTATCCCTATTTCGGAAGACAACTTTTTTATTCTCTCAGCCGTTTCAAGCGATCTTGCCCCAGGCTCAACTACAATGATCATGAGGTCCATCCCTCTTGTAGTGCCCCTTCCGAGATGTTCGATCCCTGCTTCCATATCAAGGATCACTGCACTCTTTTCCTTGAGCATTAGGTGCCTGAGAAGAGCCCTCAGGAAAGCCGAGGCCGGACACATACATCCACTTCCCCCGCGGTCTACGGTGCCCATAACAAGCATTCTGACTCCATCGGGCCCTATAACTCCATATTTACTCGCAATATCATCGACTTTAGGGTTGTAGACGAAAGCTCCGCCTGGGGCACCTGCCCTTTCCTGAATCAGGTCTTTGAATTCTGTCAGGGGCTTAGGGGGATTTTCGACCCCAAGCGAAGATGCCAGATTCATATCCGGGTCTGCATCTATTGCCAGTACCTCGTATCCATCTCTTGCAAGCAGTCTGGCCAGAGTGCCTGAGAGAGTTGTTTTTCCAACGCCGCCTTTTCCGGTAATTGCTATTTTTATGAGGATTCCCCCTGAACATTAATTTAGATTAAATGTTTTAGATCAACTGTTAATTTAGCAGGACTATACACACTTGAGAAACAAAATCAATTACGACAAAGACTGTGGACTAAAGTCACGTTTTATACAGTTAATGGTCTGATGCTGATGATTTTTCAGTTCAACTGCGTAAGTCCTATTTAGATTAATAGTTAATTCAGATTAGAGATAGTGGTTTTCTAAGCAGGGATATAGTCATCAAGCTGTTTATACTTGTTCATTTATCCCTGGCTTCATCCCGTCATTCCTTAGAGAGTATTATTTAAAGTCTTTTCGTTTTATAAGAGTTAAAAAGATATTTATTGAATATTAAAGGATATTTTAAGGGATATAAAGAACAAATTTTCCAGGTAAGGAGTTAATTATCCTATTCAGTAGCCTATTCAGTAGCCTATTCAGTAGGAAACTCTTTTACCTGAATATGAAATCGAACCCCTCGTTTGCAGCAACCTGTTTCAGGTACTTCTCGATATGGTTTCCTTCCCTTTTTGAAAATCCTGCTTCGCGGGCAAGCCTGTCAAGTACCTTTTGAACTCCTGTCCCATACTGGATTGCTTTCTTTTCTTTCCAGAGAAGTTCCGATGGAAGCAGGCCGTCTGCGGCTTTTCTCAGAATATATTTTCTTATATACAGGCTATCTCTTTTAAGGACTTTAAGTTCAGGGCTGATTGCAAGCCCTGTTTTTATTACTTCCTTATCCAGAAAAGGCACCCTGAGCTCCACGGAGTTGGCCATGGTAACCATGTCGTCCCTCTCAAGGTTTATAGTTGAAATGTTTTTAAGGTCTGAGTAGATCGCTCTGTCAAGTACCTCGGGACCCTGGTCAAGGAAGCCATTGTGCCTGCTGTAGCCTCCAAAAAGTTCGTCTGCGCCCTGACCTGTGAGAAGGACTCGTTTTCCGTCTTCTTTTGCGGTTTTTGCTACAAAATATAGTGGAAGCCCGATTGCAATTTTCATAGGGTCCGTCGATTCCGTCGAATAGATCACATTCGGGATTGCAGCCTCTATTTCTTCAGGAGAAAGGAGATGGGTCTTGAGGGAATCCCTCATGCCAGCAACTTCAGCCGCACGCTGAGCCTGGGCAAGATCATGGGAATCAGGAAGCCCAACGGCATAAAGGGAAATTGAGGGATCAATGTTTTTGGCAAGGGCAGCTAAAAGGTACTGTCAATACCTCCTGAAAACGCAATTCCTGAAGTTTTTGTAAGCCTTATCTCGACAGCTTTTTCAAGGGCTGCCCTCAGGCTGGAAGCAGCTTCGTGCTCTTTTGAGATTCTTTCTTGCGGAGGCTCAATTGTAAGGGATTTTTCTTCAAGCCTTCCATTTCTGATATCGAAAGACATGATTCTGCCAGGTGGGAAGGATTTTATCTGGTTTCCCTGGCTGGAAAAAGCTTTTTTTTCGGAGGCAAAAGTGATTTTAGGTGTTTCCACTTCTTTTTCCAGGGAATAAAACAGAGGTTTGACTCCTACAGTGTCTCTAGCGAGTACAAGTTCGTTATCCAGGGCATAAGCCAGAGCATAATCTCCATTTACTCTGGAAAGTACGGAAAAGATCGCATTTGTAGGCGTTTCTCCTTTCTTTATCTTTGTTTCTATGAGGGCAAAAATTACTTCAGTGTCTGAATCGGTTTTTATACCCTGTTCGGCTGCAAGTTCCCTAAAATTGAAAATTTCTCCATTGAGTACCAGAGCCCCTTTTCCAACCAGAGGCTGGAGCATGTCGCCTGTGATTTTAAGCAGGGTATTTCCTATACTCAGTCCTTTGGCCTGATAGGTTCCGCAAGCATCGGGTCCTCTGTGCCCCAGGGCTGCAAGCATTCTTTTTACTTCTTCATTTGTATCAGGAGTTCCTGCTGCTCCTGCTATTCCGCACATGTTTACTCCTTTTTTCGTTATCTTCGGTGTATACACGCACTCTATCTCTATTTATCATTTTTCCATTTTAAAAAGGACATACCAAATCCGGAATGGTAAAAACTGTGAATTTAAGAGAATTAAAAATTGCAAATTTAAGAACAGTTGAAATTACTGATTCAAGAATAGTTAGAATTACTGATTCAAGACCTTAAACAGAAGTTCTATGAAACACTATTTTACATTGAAACAATAGGCGAAATTTTAATTTTGATACTATTTAGTAAATTATTAAGAAATTGGATTAAGAACCTATTCGATAAGTTTTGTGACTTACTATATTGTTATAGGCACTATGCACACCGGAATGAATACTTATAGTCACGCCTGTAATTGTTGCAACAAATCTTCATTGAACCTCATTGAGTAGTTGCATTATTTAGCCTCGTGACTATAGGTATAGACCAAAGTAATTTGTACAACATGTTAAAATGACGAATCTAATAGACTCTTAAACATTTTTAACTAGAAATCAGATAGTTAAGCATCTTCTTTATTTTGAGACCATAAAAACTTAATAGAACTTAAAAAAATCTTAAGTATGAGACTAAGGCACTTGAATTAAAAAACAAAAGTTGTTACATGTTGTTGTTTTAATTTGTATTTTAGGCAGTTAATGTTTAGTGCTACTTTTTTATCAGTTCAACTGCTAAGTCCCAAAGTTAAAGAAGTTATTTGTGTAGAATGTTCAAAAGGAGGTTATATATGGATAGTTCTTCTTTGAAACCTGGTCTAGCTTACGAATTCAAGTTCAAAATACCAGAGAATAAGACTGTTCCTTTCCTTTATCCAGAATCACCTGAATTTCAGGTTATGCCAAAAGTTTTTGCTACTGGGTTCATGGTTGGATTATTTGAATGGGCCTGTATTCAAGCAATAAATCCCTATTTAGACTTCCCTGCTGAGCAGACTGTAGGCACCGATGTTAGATTAAGCCATTCGGCGGCTACTCCACCCGGTTTGACCGTTACGGTAAAGACAAAATTGGAAAAAATAGAGGGAAGAAAGCTCACTTTTTCAATTATAGCTGATGATGGCGTTGACAAGATTTCTGAAGGCACACATGAGAGATTTATAATCGACGCTGCCAAATTTAACTCCAAGGCAGAAGCCAAAGCTAAAAGTGCCAATAATTGAGGGTACAATCATGCCTCATATAATGGAAATAATGGGAAAAACAAGGGTAGTAGTAAAGGATGGTGAAGTAATCGAAGTTGGAGAGTCTGAACTTGAATGGTGTCCTCTCATTGACAAGCTAAGCGGTGTCCAGAAAATTACTTCTGAAGAAGTCAAAAAGAATGTAGAGTCCAAGATAAAAGACTATGGAATGTTCACAGCCAAGCGTCATCTCCTTGGGCATGATACTTTTGTAGCTTTTGGAGCTTCAGAAATAATGATGTCTGGTTTACGCAGTGGTTTTCTTGATGCAACTGTAACCGCCTGCGACGGAGCAGGAACTGTTATATCCGACAATCCAGAACTTGTCCAGGGTATGGGAGGCAGGATGTCAGGTTTGGTCGAAACTGAACCCATTGAGGATGTTATAAATGGAATTCAAAAACTCGGTGGGATTGTGCTTGATACTAAAACTGCATCAATAGACCCTGTAGGAGGAGTAAAGAAAGCTGCAGAACTTGATTACAAAAAGGTTGCAGTAACCATCGCTGATTCAAAAACTGCAAAAAATCTGAGAGAACTCGAGGCTAAACTTGGGCTTGATCTTATAATAATTGCGGTACATGTTACAGGTGTCAGCAAGGAAGAAGCTCAAGGTCTTCTGGAAAATTCAGACCTAGTGACCAGTTGTGCTTCTAAGTATATAAGGGAACTTGCAAAACCCATAGTTCAATTAGCTGCTGCAATTCCACTATTTTGCCTCACTAAGAAAGGAAAAGAATTAGTGATTGAGAGGGAAATAGATATTGAAAGCCCAATTTTGATAACTACTACAGAACTGCCAGTTGTGCCTAAGCATAAGCAGCCGCGAGATTTGAAATAATGGATTATATGTGGTCTATGGGAGCTTTGAGTATTTATCAATTGTTCAGTTCCCGAAGGCACACAACATGCTAACACTTATTTTCGGATAGCTCTAATAGCTCTAAATACAACCCTGGCAACTGGAACAGTCGTCGCATGATTTTGTTTCCATATAGTTACCGCGCATGATTAAGAACGCACATTCAGCTATCTTGTAGTTAGCTGTTTTTGCATCATCATTGTAGTCGGTCGCTCTGGTATCACCAATGTTTACGGTATCATCATCAAAGATTAATTTAATCGGCACTTTTTCAAATTCAGTTGTCAGGCCCGGCCTTAACGTTGGGAATATTATTTCTTTTTCGCCGCTTTTTTTTCTGACTGTAATGATATCGAAAGTAGTGAGAGAAATTAATCTACCTCTTTCGTCAAAACACACGGAGTTTTTATCCGCATCGATACCAAGTGCATCCGCATCGTATGCATTTATTGAGCCAATAGGAGTTTCAATTGGGAATGGTTCTGCAGGTTCTACAGATTCTATGCTCCCATCTTCAAAAAGCTTAAATCCTATTCGAACTGGCATTTTTCCTGCAGGTGTGTCAATTATGATTCGTTTCATTCGGCCACAAAATCAAGCTTCTAACTCTTCCGTCCGGATAAAACCTCAAACCTATTATTTTTGCATAAAAGTCCCCAAATGGAAATGAAAAATGATATTTTTGTGCCAGTTCACCTTCTTCTTCTTCCGACCAGAAACCGCTGATCTGGCCATTTAAAGGGAACAAACTATTGATTGATCCATCCTCATAAAAAGTAACCAGTTCTGCTGGAAATATTCCTATTGGTGTACTTATTTCAGTCTGCTGCTCTAGAGAAATGCTTTTGATATTCCCACTTTTGTAGAAAGACAATACTGCTAACTGCTTTTTTTCGAAATCCTGGATCACCATATTGTGGAACAAGATCTCCGTACTTTGTGTGAAGTAAATTATACTCTTCAAGCTTACAGTCCCGCAGTTCGCCACCATCATATGTGGTAAAGCTCGTTATTCCTTTGAGTCCACTTGTTTCAACAGTTAACATTATGTGCCATCCTGGGTTAATTTGTCTGACTGATTTGGTCATTCGTCACGTTATTATCAAGATATACTTTTGAATAAAATGTTTTTACCTCTTTGTTCAGGTCAATATTCACTTTATCCGGATAAAGCGTTTTTGCGGTCCACAGAAGCCCCATCAGTGATTGTGTTCGGTCAAGCATCTCATATTTTGTAGATGCATAAACACGTTTATTCTTACAGCAGCAATATCCTTCCAGGAATTTTTTGAGAGTATTTCCTCACGACCTTTCTCAGTTTTGGTAATAATAACATCTGGATTCCACTGGTAGATTTGTTCCAGTGAGACCTGGATTTCTTCACTTGTATTGGCTGATTCCATTTGCGGATTTGCTTCCATGAAGCTTATGCCTCCCGCAAGACTGATGATAGATGCCATAATGGTTCTGGACCCAACCGTCTTGGTGACATCTGGTTGCGCATAATATACTTTGAGCTTATCACTTTCATTAATTTTCGAGGTTTGATCAGTAACCTTTTGATGTTTTCATTCCAGTAATCCCCAAGCTCGTTTCCTTCTTTTTCATTTCCAACAATTTTACCGATTAATCTCCATGAAGCTGCAATCTCTTCAAGCGTATCTTTTGACGCAGCAACGAATGGAATGCCAACTTTTTTTGTTCGGATTCGATTTTCGTATCCTTTGTTAACGTTATTACTATCTGAGGACTGACTGCCTAAAAGACTT
>Ga0268359_12083_pt1 | contig 18811 bp, 27 predicted proteins | sample BioMet11_FD_194416 | JGI IMG/M metagenome (GOLD analysis project Ga0268359, IMG submission 194416) | Sewage microbial communities from Oakland, California, United States - Biofuel 11 (PacBio Assembly) | ecosystem: Engineered > Wastewater > Sewage > Unclassified | place: USA: California | collected...
TTTATATCCAAAAGAATTTGTTCCGGAGTTCCGCTGATATTTACGGTACCGCTGGCAAAACCGTCTCCGTAAAAATCAGGGTTATCTTTCTCCCTTGTATTTAGACATTGCAGGTTGTCCATTGAAATGCTGGTTTTTGAACTTTAAGTCTTTAAAGTTCTTATAGGTAATATTACCTAAGATTGTTCCGGTATTTCCATATTGGTCTTTGAGTACATCATTTTTTAGGTGAATACCCTTTTCGGAAATTTCAATAGGACCGTTTAGAGTGTATGGAACTTTTGTGTAGTCCAACACAAATGGAAATCTTTAAAGTAACAATCCGTACCGTCAGAACTAACTTATCCAAAGGTCCGTACAGCCTTATATTACCATTAATGGCTCCGGATGTTTTGGTGGCCACTGATGAAAGAAACGGTTCAAAGTAGGTCAGCGATAAATCATTAAGAGTAGAATGCATATCCACATAAGAACTGTCGGGCTTATAATAGCCATCCGCGGCGAGCTTGGATGTTCCGTCCAAATCTGTGTGTAACAATAAATTATATCTTTTTTCGGCTCCGACCATTTGCCCAGAAGAAGCATGTCTCCAACAGGTGCCCCATATACAGAGACAGAATCACCGCGGATTTCCGCAAACATTTTATTGGTGTTTTTGTTAAGTGAAAAGTTTGCTCGTCCGGAGAAATATCCGTGTAGCTTAAATGGCTTTTCCAAGAATAAATCAACAAAACCGATATCAAAATTATTCAGTTTAATGCCCAGGAATCAGGAATTTGTTTGGATAGGGTTCCATTTGCCAGAAAACTCTGTCTCTTGTTTTTTATCTCCACATTGTTTACTACAATCAGACTATCCGAATAGAGAACGGCTGCAGGTTGAAAGTACCATGTTTCACCCTTTAATGAGACATCGGATGGTTTGATTGCAAAATTCACCGGAGACATGATTCTCCTGTGGAGCCCGTTTACAACCATTACGGTATCTTTTAGGAATGAAACCAGAGCATTCATGTGTGTATTGTTGGTTCCGGTGGAATCGTTTCTAAATCTGACAGATACATCCATCAAATTATTACGCCCCGTTGATGTAAGCATTGCACTGTCAACCTTGAATCCGCGGACTCTAACGTCCTGGCTAAATAACCTTGTGTACATCAGAGAGTCCTGGTCCGTAACATAGATTCTCACCTTTCTCAAATAGTCTTGATTGAAGGCAATGCGTCCGCTTCTGACAATAAGTCTGTAGTGATCTTCCGGGGTAACTCTCATTCTTAAATAAGTGCTATCCTGTATATAAAGCCCCGGTGCTATAAGAGCAAAAATGCCTTGAGTATTAAATGTTTGCAGGATAAAGTTGTAATCAGAGCCTTTTTCTCCGGAGTCTGTCCAGCCGTGCTTCCAAAGGTATTTCTCACTCTTGTTTCCCAGTATGTTGGAGAAGTTTCTATATATAATCAGAGACTTTATTTTGCCGATGAAGTCAGTTACTTTGCCGGTTCCCTCATATTCTCCTTTTGCAAAATTTGAGGTGAAATCTATAATATATTTTCCACTTTCAAGTTTTGAAACAGCTTTGACCGGCCCTATGTCATAATTTCCGGAACTGTTCATGTATGTGGCATTATTAATATTAAGATATCCAAATACGTCATTTTTGGAGATTGGGTAAAGTCTGCCTGCATGGACGTACTTATAACGGATATGCTGTCGCGAGTATCAAGATGAGTTGCTGCTAAATCTGCGTAAGGAATGTTTGCGTAAAAGTTGTATTTGCGTGTGGCCTTGGAATTTAAGGAGATAAATCCTTGGAACATCATGTCCATATTTGGGTCATGGCAGATGACTTTTCCATCAAAACTTTCATTTTGATATTTGCCTTTTGCATATATGTTGGAGTATGCGTATCCATTGTAAACCAACTTATTAATCCTAACGCTGTCCATTGCAACGGAGACACCCTCCTTTGCCCTCCCGCAATGACTTTAAGCGCAGCTTTGGCCGTCACGTCTCCAATTACTCTGTTGCCTGTAATTGCCCCCAAATCAAAGTTTTGAGAATCAACGTAACCTTCAACTTGAGTTCTGCCTGCGGCTTTTGCGCCACGCTTAATATTGGCGTTCAGCATCAATGTCCCAACGGAAGAAGACAGCTCTCCCGCCGCAAACAGATCATCAAATTTGCCTTTAACAGTACCGCTAAAATTGTATTTTGTGAAAGGCGTTAAGTTTTGCAGAAATTCAATTTTTTGAGAATTGTCTATTGATGCAATTATTTCTGCAAGGTCATTGCCTGTTGTATTACAGTTATTTACATCAGCGGAAATAATTGTGTTTTTTGCATTCGGCAGTCCGTCAACTTTAACATTTCCAATAGATAAAAAAGTATTTCCGCTCTTGGATGAGACAACCAGGTTGCCGCTTCTTAAGTGTCTTACAGGACCTCTTACTTCTCCCGATATGTACATTGCAAGTGAGCTTCCCGTCATTGTAGAGCTAAGGTTGCCTATTGTTTTAAAATCCAAAAAGCTTTGCCGGAAATTTGCGCCGAGAATTACAGAATCCGTAAAATATTTGAATGTCTTTGCGTTTGTGTAACTCATTGAAAAGTAGTCTGCTACAAGTTTTGATTTTCCGTCTCTGAGGCCTGCCCTTACATTTTTAATCATTGTAATTTTAGGACCGACGGATACATTGCCAGTAAAGTAATTTATTCCAAATCCGCTTTTATCTATTCCGCTGATATTTAAAATTTTAGCTTCAAGAACGTTGTTTTTGTATTTGATGTTTTTTGCTTTTATGTTGATGTTCTTAAGTTGCAAATCAGAAAAATCAGCCACTTTAGGATACTTTTTACTCCATCTGTAAGGAGAGTTAAGGTTGAACCTGAAATTGCTTATAGATAATGTTTTAAGCTTAAAAGAAGGGTTGGATGTACCGGTTGTCTTGGTGGTCGTATGAAATATTCTGTCGAGATTATTAGTGTGCACAGTCTCATCTTGCAGATTAAATACACCGCCTTTTATTTTTAATGAGCGCAGAGATATGGTTTTGCTCAAAAGGCCTGATAACTTGAATGTTGCAACAACTTCATCAGCCGACACAAGCGTATCCGACTGGTGATAATTTTTCTTTAGAGAATCCAGCAGCGGAGTTCTGTCCGTGGAGACAATTGAGAAATTTTTTGCCAGGACTCTATTAAAAAATACGACGTAAACTTGTTCTACGTTAACTTTTCCGTGAACATCTTTTGTTAAAGAACTGACAACACGGCGCGCCACCCATGTTTGAACCGCCGGAATTTGAAGCAGGATATAGGCCATAATTTGCAGAGACACAAGGCCTACAATTATCCAGCCAACGATATGTACAGCACGGCGCATCCTCTAATTGCTTAATTTTTAATCCTAAAGGACAAATTTAATCAAAAAACTCAGTAGATTTGCATACGTAATTAAAGTATGAGCAATATAATATTAGGCATAGAATCTTCTTGCGATGATACGTCCGCTGCAATAATCAGGGATGAATATCTGCTTTCCAGTGTGATTGCAAGCCAGGAAGTACACAGAAAATATGGAGGCGTGATTCCGGAACTTGCTTCCAGGGCACATCAGTTGAATATAGTACCGGTTGTAGATCAGGCTCTTAAGCAGGCCGGAGTTACAATGAATGATGTTGATGCAATAGCTTTTACACGCGGGCCGGGATTGCTTGGTTCTTTGCTTGTGGGGGTTTCATTTGCAAAAGGACTATCTCTTTCTACAGGTAAGCCTCTTGTGGAAGTTAATCATTTACAAGGACATATACTATCCTGCTTTTTGAAGGAGGAGGGTAAGGAAAAGCAATATCCTCATTTTCCGTTTTTAACTTTGCTTGTTTCCGGTGGTCACACGCAGATTGTGATTGTAAAGGATTATCTTGATTTTGAAATAATTGGACAAACAATAGATGATGCCGTGGGGGAGGCTTTTGATAAATGTTCAAAGATGATGGGTCTGGGGTATCCCGGCGGTCCAATTGTTGACAAGCTGGCAAAAGAAGGGGATGAAAACAAATTCAAATTACACGCTTCCTAACGTTGGCGGCTTTTGATTACAGTTTTCAGCGGAATAAAAACATCCCTTCTTTATTTCTTGAGAGACAATTTAAAGAAGATGAGAACTTTATTGACAATAACAAGCCGATATATGTGCCAGCTTTCAGAAAGCACTGATTGACCTACTGATGAAGAAATATTACAATGTGCTGTCAAACAGACGGAATTACTCAAATTTCTATAGGTGGCGGTGTATCAGCCAATTCGGGCTTGCGCAATAGTATTGTTAATGAGGGGGAATTAAGAGGCACTGGACAACATTTGTTCCTGAGTTTAAGTTTACAACGGATTAATGCAGCTATGATTGCGATTACCGGATTTTACAAATTCCGCAAGGGTGAAACTTGCAGCATAGACGTGTGCTCCCATTTCCAGAGCATCACAGATGAAATAGGGCTGTTTTAATATTGCGCCTATTGTTAAATATTCTAATAGTTAATTATTACATTTATGAAAGAAGTGGAAGTGTTCTTTTGAGGCGCGTGAAAGTCCCTCCAGGGAGCAGATAATTAACAAGTGCGCCAGACAGTGTGGGGTACAGGAGAAGAATATTTCTTACTTTGAAGTAATGCGCAAGTCTCTGGATGCCAGAGGCAGCGGCATTCTTGCAAAAATACAGAGTCCGGGTTGCCGTTAAAGGTGAGCAAATCCCTGAGCCTTTTAAAATTATTCCCTATCTGGATTGTTTCCAAAGGAGAAGATGTTATAATAATTGGTGCCGGACCGGCAGGTCTGTTTGCAGCTCTTACATTGCTTCAAAGGGAAAACGTCCCGTTATTTTGGAGAGGGGGAAAGATGTTCATTCCAGAAAATTTGATACAGCCAAACTCTCTAGAGAGCAGATAGTTAATCCAAATTCAAATTACTGTTTTGGAGAAGGCGGAGCCGGAACATTCTCTGACGGAAAACTTTATACGCGCTCCACAAAAAAGGGGATATCAGAGACGTGCTATATCAGTTTGTGAAATTTGGCGCCGACCCTTCAATTATTATTGATGCACACCCTCACATTGGAAGTGATAAGCTGCCCTCAATTATTGAGGCAATGCGCAACTGTATTATTGAGCATGGCGGAGAAGTGCATTTTAATTCTAGAGTATTTGATTTGCAGCAAATTAAAGTTGGCAATAATATTAAATGGAGAGTGGTCTGCCATAGCGACATTGTTTCAACTTCAGAATATGTTGCTGCTTCCGTGATACTCGCCACAGGTCATTCCGCAAGAGATATCTATCAGTTGTTTTATGACAAAAAGTGGGATTTGCAGGCCAAAGGCTTTGCCCTTGGAGTGCGCGCGGAACATCCTCAGTCATTGATAAATAACATTCAGTATCATAAGAAATGGCAGCCTTATTTACCCGCTGCGGAATATTATTTGGTAACACAAGCTGAGAATAGGGGAGTTTTCTCTTTTTGCATGTGTCCGGGAGGAATCCTCGTTCCATCTGCAACCGAACCCGGTGAAGTTGTTCTTAACGGAATGAGCAATTCCACACGTAGTTCAAAGTGGGCCAATGCTGGAATTGTAACATCTGTTGAACCGGAAGATTTGCCTGATTATGAGAAATACGGAGCACTAAAAGTCTTAAAGTTTCAGCAGGATGTTGAGAGAAAAATTTACTCAATGAATGGCGGAAATCTTAGGGCACCCGCTCAGAGAATGGATGATTTTGTACGCGGCAAACTTTCCGTAACGCTTCCATCCAACTTCTTATATTCCAGGTGCTTATAGCGCAATGCTCAATGAGGTTCTGCCCGGATTTGTAGCTCGCAGGTTACAGAAAGCCTTCCCGGAATTTGATAAAAAAATGAGAGGCTATTACACCTCTCAATCTTTATTGCTTGCCGTTGAATCCAGAACATCTTCTCCGGTTAGAATCCCCAGAGATCCTGAATCCCTGCAACATATAACACTCAAAACTTATATCCCTGTGGTGAGGGGGCCGGTTATTCAGGCGGCATTGTCTCCTCTGCAATAGATGGAATTAACGTTGCCAAAAAATTTGAGCACGATTGGTCATTGGCCTAATGGCAGCCGGAGCAGCCATCGCATTCGCCATCTGCGCAATCCCCGCAGGAATGCTGTGCCTTCTCATTGAACAAGCCGTTAGTAACCTCTTTTTCAGTAGCTTCACGTACTTTTTCAACTTTTCCTTTAAAGTTTAGATCTGCACCTGCAAGCGGATGATTAAAGTCCATCACAACCTTTTTCTCAATTGGCTTAACGTCTTTTACAACTCCGTTTTAACTTGTTGCCTTCACTATCTTGCATGGGAAGCATATTTCCAATTGTAAGAATTCCCTCTTCAACTTTGCCGTCTCTCTCAAACAATTCATAGGCAATTCAACTATCGCCTGAGGATTCGGCTCCCCGTAAGCATCTTTTGCAACAAGCAGAAATTCAAAAGAATCTCCTTCTTTTTTTCCTATAATCTGTTCTTCAAATTTTGGAAGAAGCATGCCTGATCCAAAATAAATTGCAAAGGGCTCTCTGCCTTTACTGTCTCAATCTCTTTTCCGTTAACCGTTAGCGTGTAGGTCAGAGATACTACTTTGTTATTTCCGATTTCCATATTATACTGTTTAATGAATTTTTATATGCCGTTAATTTGCTGCGCACCAAAATTTCGCAACTGGGCGCGCAAAGGTATTTATATTATTTTATTTTCTTATCTCTCCCGACAGATATTTTTGCCGCTTCCGCCGCCGCCTCTTTTGCATCCCTTTCTGCAATGCTTATGCCGCAAGTGCCACTTCATCAACGGTTTGTTGAATTTGAATATTCTAAATCCGATTGCTGCGCAAATAATTGATATTATGGGAGATATTATGTTAAAAAAACAATAGGGAGCATACACAAGCGTTGGTACTCCAAGTACGCTTGACTGCATTACTCCGCATGTATTCCAAGGTACAAGTACAGATGTGACGGTGGCAGAATCTTCCAGAGAGCGGCTTAACAATCTCCCCTTCATATCCTTTTCTCCTCATATAATTTTTTAAGCATTTTCCCGGGAACAATTATTGACATATAATGGTCCGCCAGAGTGATATTGCAGAATACTGCAAGTGCCAATGGTGTAGAGACAAGGCTTACCGTATTCTTCATAAACACTTCCATCTTTTCTGTGATTTTTCTTATGAATTCCTGCCGCCTCCATTATTCCTCCAAATGCCGTGACACACTAAAATAATCCATATTGTATTCAGCATTCCCGCAATTCCGTTTTGTAGAGGCAAGTTTTTGTGAAGCCATAGCGTTTCCCGCCGCAATATCCACGTGACTTGATATCACTTTGACCGGTACGTAAAAATATGTTTCCAGTCATTTAGGGCAAACGGTGAAATCTGCGCTGTTATTTGCGGCTGAACAAAACAGGCAATTATCGCTGCAAGCACTGCAGACAAAAACAGCGTAAGAAAAGGAGATACTTTCTTTATAATTAAGAATATAGTAAAGAACGGAATAAGCAGCAGCCATGGAGAAATATGGTATGTCCCCTTAATTGCCGCAGTTGTGAAGCACGTCTATATTGGAATTTGCATGTATTGTAAAACCGGCAATTGTAAAGATTGCCGCGGTGATTATAATTGCCGGTATGTTAGTGACCAGCATGTACTTGACGTGGTCGTACAGTCTTGCGCCTGCAATGCTTGATGCCAGATTTGTTGTGTCTGATAATGGCGAAACTTTGTCTCCGAAATATGCGCCGGAAATAATGGCGCCGGCAAGCCACCCGGAATGGAAACCCAAAACATGACCTGCGCTTATCATTGCAACTCCAATGGTACCTATTGTAGTCCAGGAACTTCCAATCATCAGAGATATGACGGCAGGTGAAAACAAAAATTACTATCAGGAATACGGACGGGTTAATCAATTCTAATCCATAATATACAAGAGAGGGAACAACGCCGCTTTGTATCCATGATGCCGTCAGCGCTCCAATCATTAACAGAATAAAAATTGCAACTCCTGCATTACTCAGATTTTCAAGCATTCCCTGCTCCAGTTTCTCCCACGGAACTTTTAGCTTCATCATGGCAATTAGTGCACCGGTAACGGCTGCCGATATTAAAGCTATCTGTGCAGGGCCCGAAGTGATTTCACCTTTGTAGACAAAGATGCTTACAATTATTATTGCAACAAGTATAATAACGGGAACGAATGAGAGAAGGAGACCTGGTTTCTTCATTTTATAGGCTGTTATATTTCCGTATGTAAAGGTATTAAAAAAATGTTGTACAAGATTAATTTGCAGAAGTTTACTCTTTTCTCAGCAGCATGATTTCATCTGCGCGCGTTCCTGCGGATAGTCCGTCCAGTTTTATTACAAAGTCTCCCATTCTGTCCTGACGGTGATCGTATAATTTAACCCACTGGTTTTCACCGTCATTGCTTATTTTTTTATTTTCACCGACAGCCCATTTGTAAACCGCATAATCCCCTTCAGGCACATCTTTAATTTTATATTTTACGGATGCTCCGTCTTCTGAAGCCTGCAGAAATCCGTCCCCGAAGAATAAGTAATTGTAGTCACATATTTTGTCCATGCCCTTGCCGCTGTCCGGTTCTCCGGCCATGATTCTGTCGGGATTGGGAATACCAAGATAATCACCTATGGCCCATATGGTTTTAATGCCCAGCTCTTTCAAATTTTCCGGCGTTACCCAATCACCCTCTTCATTTTTATTGTAAAATGTGTAAGGTGTTTCATAGGTCAGCGCTATGGTTTTCTCTTTGAAATTATCCCAGAAAAATCCCTCTAAGTACTTGGAATTCATATTGGAAAAGCTAAGACAATTTTTGTCAAAATATTTATTTCCGTCAATGTTAAGGGCTGCAAAAAGCATTAAATCTTTATAGTACTCCGCAGTAGTTGTCTCTGCGTTGTGTACCCAGAAGGTTACGTGGTCAGCTACCTGCGAATGAAAATTCAGAAACATCGCAAGAGGATTGTCTCCGTAAGTTGTTGTAGTTATGAAATTTTTAATGTTTTTGACTTCCGGTTCAGTAAGGGAATCCGGCTGTCCGTAATCAACTTCCAAGTTAACGCCGCTGGATGAGCAGCGTGAATATCCGTGAGCAACTCCGTCCGGATTTGAAAATGGCAAGATGTAAAAAATAGCATGATTTCTCAACTCTTTTGCATAAGCGCTATTGCCTGTGAGATAATCAATTATGCCGTCCAAGTTCCAGCTGGAAGGGGATTCGCTGGGATGTACTCTGCCGTGCATGTAAATTCTTACTTTCCCTTTATCCGGAATGTATGTGTTGGTTATCATGAGTGTATTCATATCTCTGCCCTCTCTGCTCTTTCCCATGGAATAAATCGCAACACCCATTTTATATTTCCAATCCTGCATCCTCTCTTCCAGATACTTGTTGGTGTATGGAATATAGTATGCAACATACGCGGAATCACGCTCATAAGTCTTTGTTGTGACGTCTGTTTTAGGTGCCTCGGCTTTTGAATATCTCTGCCACTTTTGGCCGTTGTAACTGTAGAAAGGTGCACGGGAGTCTGTGTCAAACATGTTGATTGTCAAAGACTTTCCTTTAACGCCTGTCATTAGAAAGTAGTACCATCTGCTGCTTGGGTCCAGTGTGCTGTCAACAGGATTCACTGGATCCTTGCGGCTGGTTATGTTATATGTCAGATGCTGTGTGGAGTCTCCTGATAATGTGACCGTTGTGTCAATAGATATAAATTTTATCTCACCAACGGATCCGCTTTCAAAATTATCATAGAACCTTATTTTATCCGGGATTTTTGCATAAACCGTACTGTCCTTTGCCGCAACCTGCAAAGATTGTGAATATGCAACTGTCAGGGAAACAACTGATAATGCGTATACTGCAGCTATTATTACTATGAGTTTTTTCATGATGTCATTTATGATATTATATTCTACGGTTTTTACCATCTGTGTGCCGGGCAAGAATTGTATTTGAACGGCTATTGACAGTTTTTTTGTTTAGATGCTTTGGGCTTTTTAGGTTTTGTATTCTCATTTTTAGGTTTTGGATTCTCAACGGAATATGCAAATAGTGCATAATCTCCCTTGCACGGATCACCCGGAAATGCCCGGGCGCAAAAGTCGGTTATTTCTTTAGCTGTTCTGTAATCAGATGGTTTTCTGTCCGTTATGCCAAGGTCAAGCGCCGTATCATGCACATGTACATCTAGCGGAATAATTAAGTCTGCCGGAGATATTGTCTTCCAAAGTCCCAAATCTACCGCTCCGTCATTGCGTACCATCCATCTGCGGAACATGTGAATTTTTTTATTGGGCATCTTTAAAGCACTCTTCTGCCCAAAAATCTGAACCCTGATCTGGTCCGGCGTAAGAGGTTCAAGAGTCTGATGTTCAGCGTAATATTTACGCAAATTTCCGCATATCATTGCAAATTCGCTCCACTTAACGGTGCGGTGCAGGCTCTTATCTTCATTCCTGTACTTTCCTGCCATCACATATTCGTATGGTTTCCAGTGCATTTCATTCATTGCACGTTCTGTATCCCTTAATATCATAGCTCTCCTGCCCCACGCAAGATGGGCCGCAATAATCCCAGCAATCTCAATATCTTGCAGCCGAACCTTGTAATTGTCGGGAACCGGAAAATTTTCTTCAGGCGGCAACGCATTGAATAGCAGATAGAAATGACGCGGAAAAATTATGGGGTCTTTGCCGAGGAAATGACTTATAGTATCATACTCGCAACCCAGCCTGGTAATGGTTTTTATTATTTCGGATTTATCCATATGACGGGCAAATTTACACAAAAAAAAGAGGCACAGTGATGTACCTCTTAAATCTTTGCCAAGCCAAGAAATTATTTCTGATTGTATTTCTTGTATCTGCTGTAAAACTTATCTACACGTCCGGCTGTATCTACAAGTTTCATCTTACCTGTAAAGAACGGGTGAGATGAGCTGGAGATCTCTACCTTTACCAAAGGGTAGGTCTGGCCGTCTATATCAATTGTCTCTTTGGTTGTCTCACAACTCCTTGTGATAAACACCTGATCGTTAGACATATCCTTGAAAGCTACAAGTCGGTAGGTTTCGGGATGAATTCCTTTTCTCATATCTTTATTATTTAATTGGAGCGCAAATGTACAATTATTTTGCTTTGAAACAAAAAATAGCAACATTTTAATCTCACTGCGGTTAACTTATTACATTAATAACTACTTGATTCTGAAGAGCGGTTCATCTTCATACAGCAGCATTTTTTTGGTTTTCTTTATCCACTTCTGCTCCTCTGTCTTAACGTGCTCCTTTACTTCATTCCAATCTCCGCTGCCCCGTACAAAATCTATAAGTTCCTTATCTCCAAGCAATAATTCTATTGCCGTCTTATCATTTCCGGCCTCGTATTTTCCGGGACGGAATCTGAAGCCCGGACAATTATCTTTTATGAATCTCATTATGAGTAAATTGTGCAGTAGAGCATTATATTGATGCCCGGGATTTAGCAGCAGTTGAAAACCATAACAGCACTCATTTGCAAACTTGTGGAATGTCGGAATAAATTTTAGCCAGCGCATGTATACTCCCTCATCTGCAATAGGGTTTTGGGTATCATTCCAGTTTGAATAATTGTGTTCTTTGTTGAAAGTCAGAAGGTTTTCCATAAACGGCGCTCCAAAAATTTCAAATGGCCTGTTGGTTCCGCGCCCCTCGCTCACATTTGTTCCTTCCCAAAGACATTGGCCGGAATAAAATGTAGCCGTGAAAAAGCCCGGGAAATTTGGGGGATGGCGGAATGCTCCACGGCATCAAATCTCTGTTAACAGCTGATGCTCTGTAAGATATTATGTGCAACGGAAATTTAGCCCCAATCTTGTTGTAGAAATAATAGGAGAGCTCTCCAATTGTAAGTCCGTGACGGTGAGGTATTCCCTCAATTCCGATAAAGGAGCGGTATCCGGCCCTGAGAGCACTTCCCTCTACCTGTCGGCCGGCCGGATTTGCTCTGTCTATTATATAGACGGTCAGTTGGATATTGTTGTCTTTTAGAACATTAAACAGATTGTAAATTGTTGTGGGATAGGTGAAATAGCGGCATCCGGCATCTTGAAGTTCAATTACCAGCGCATCCAAATCTGTAAGTTTGTCTGCTTGCGCAGAGAGAGAATCCTCGCTGTTCCCGTACAGGGAAACAAACTCTACATCTTTGAGCCCCATGTTTTATAGACATCGGTTTCATTCATTTTTACTTGGTCTTGCAATTCCCCAAACAGACCGTGCTCAGGGGTAAAGACCCTCTTTAGTACTCCTCTTTTTGCCAGAGTCTCAAAGAGATATTCACCTTTTTCCGGGTCCCATGCCGTTTGATTGCATAGAACTCCCAGCTTTCCTTTATGCAGCACCAGGTCTTCTTGCTGCAGTAATGAACTTGTTCTAAATGAAAACATATCAAAACATTAATCGCGACAGAATACACCGGTAATGAGTAATCTGTCGCGATTTTTAAGTTAATTATTTAGTCGATTTTTTAATTATGGCGCTTACGTTTGCAGTTATATCTTTTGCAATAGCATCAACTTGTTTTTTTGTAGGAGCCTCGCAGTATAAACGTATAATTGGCTCTGTGTTAGATTTTCTCAGCTGAGCCCAGCTGCGCGTTTCATCCATGTTGATCTTAACTCCGTCTATTGTTGAGATATCATATTTTGAGTACAATGCTGCAATTTTCTTTAGCACCGCATCAGCAACTTTTGGATCAGAGATTTCTATTCTGTTCTTGGAAATAAAATACTTAGGATATGTTGCACGCAACTGTGTCATCTTAATTTTCTTATGTGCAAGATTGCTCAAGAATAATGCTACACCCATGTAAGCATCTCTGCCGCAATGCAGTGCGGGGAAAATGACTCCCCCGTTTCCCTCTCCTCCGATAACGGCTCCAACCTTATGCATCATTGTAGTTACGTTAACCTCTCCGACGGCGGCGGGATAATACTTCTCTCCGCAGGCTTCCGTAATATCTCTTAATGCCCTTGTAGATGACATGTTTGAGACGGTAGGGCCTTTCTTCTTTTCCAGCACGTAAGCTGCGCAAGAGACCAAAGTGTACTCCTCTCCAAATGGCGTTCCGTCTTCACACATAAATGCAAGACGGTCAACATCAGGGTCTACGGAAATTCCAAGATTTGCCTTTTCCTTAACTACCATAGCCGAAAGCTGTGTGAGATTTTTTGGAAGCGGCTCAGGATTATGCGCAAAATTTCCCGTTGGGTTGCAGTTTAACTCTATACATTTGACTCCCAGCTTTTTAAGAAGTTTTGGCATTGTAACCCCGCCAACAGAATTTATGGCGTCCAGGACAACTTTAAATTTTGCCTTTTTAATTGCGGCAACGTCAACAAATGAATTTTTAAGCACCGCATTAATATGAGCATCAGTAAAATCTTTATTTTCCAGGGTCCCGATAGAATCTACCTCTGCAAAATTAAAACGCTCTTCATCAGCGGTTTCTACAACTGCAGCACCTTCTGCGGCGGTGAGAAATTCACCCTTGTTATTTAGGAGTTTTAGAGCATTCCATTGCTTTGGATTGTGAGAAGCGGTGAGGATTATTCCTCCGTCCGCTCTCCCCAAAATTACCGCCATCTCCGTGGTAGGGGTGGAGGCCAGTCCTGCATTGATGACATCTATACCACAGGAAATCAGCGTACCGCAGACTATTTGCTGTACCATGGAACCGCTCAGTCTGGCATCTTCTTCCTACAACAACCTTAAGCCTTTTTTTCTTTGGAAATTTTTTTCTTAGCTCCGCGCAATAGGCTGCAGAAAATTTTACAATATCAACCGGAGTAAGAGAATCTCCAACTTTTCCTCCTATAGTCCCCCTAATGCCTGATATTGATTTAATTAATGTCATTTATTCTACTCCTTTTCTTTAATGAAAAATCATTTCGTCACACTGGCGGAATGGTTTAAAATATTTTTACCTATGTTTAAACCGCCGGAGGCAGGCACAAGAAAGTTGCTGCAAATGAAAGAATTGCATACAACTCGGGGAATACGGCAAGAATCATTGTTTTTCCAAAAACATCTTGTCCGTTGCTCATCTCATTAACGCCGTTTGAGCAAATGGCAGCCTGTCTGATTGCAGACAGATAACCAACAAGTCCAAGACCAAGTCCTGCAGCTAAAACCGCACCGCCCATGTTTATTGTGAAGTTTGCCATAAGAGGTCCGGAATAGGCCTTAATTCTGTTGTACATTAAGAAGAACCCGGCAAAACCATAAAGGCCTTGTGTTGCAGGAAGAGCAGGACAATATCATTGCCTTTCCAAACATATCCGGATTTTTCTTTAGGCCGGCAATTGTGCAGTTACCTGCCATTACTACACCTACGGCGCTTCCCATACCGGAACCTGCAAGCATAATGCCAAGTCCCACGTAAGCTAAAATTAATGCTAGATTTACCATAATTTATTGTTATTTAATTAATTATATTCTTTTTTTTACGATAGATAAACTGTCGAGATACTATTTTGTGATTTTTGCAAGAGGTTTATAATCTCTTCCGCCCCCTTCAAATCCAACATTTTTATAAAATTCCACAAATGTCAAACGCATTGGATGAACAAATGCCCCAAGGCAGCAAATCAGCAATACAAATGTGTGACATGCAATTAAGAAAATTGCCGCAATTACGGGTCCTGCATAAGGTACCGTACCTATCTGAGCACCAACTGAATTCACAACAAAACCAAGGCAGCCTCCGGATGTTCCTAGTCCAAAGAGACGGATATAGGAAAGAGTGTCTCCAAATACTCCCGTGATATCATAGAACGCGTACAGGCCGGAACCAAATCTTGCAAGAGGATTCTTGCTGTTTGAGGTGAAGAAAAATATGAGAACAGCTCCCGCAACACCAACCCACTTGAACCAGAACGGTACTCCAAAGTGAGAAACGGAATTTGCATAAGCAATTGCGCACCAGATTATTAGAAGAATCCACCCTATGATTGGCAAGGCAGGTACAATTCCTTTTTCTTTTATAGTAAAAATAGCGCTCAATATTCTTGCAAACACAATTTGAACCAAGCCAAAGATGATTGCAAACCAAAACATCTGCATGTCGTCAAAGAGGAAGTTGCCGTAGGCTGTTCCTTTTATGAAGGAGAAATTTTTCATGCTCAAACCAAAGACTACGCCGTTTACAGCCGGCATTATGATTGAGCCGATTCCAAGGCAAATAACAAGTTTGCCAATTGACTTCATCATGCCTTTTGTTTTTAACGTTACAAATATTCCGGTAAGCAAGATTACAAGACCGTATCCCATATCGCCAAGGCAGAATCCAAAGAACAGCATATAGAAAATTGCAAAGTACGGGGTCAGGTCATGTTCTCCGTAATTGGGCGGCATATACATTCCGCTGATTGGCTCAAACAATCTGTTGAACCAATTGTTTTTAAGGGAGATAGGAGGGTTGTCTTCAACCTTTGCCATAGCTTTCAGATAGTAAACGCCTTCTGAATTATTGTTGAAATACTCCTCCAGTTTGTTGTCATTTTCAGTAGGGGCAAAACCTTCAAAGACATGTAGTGTATCTTCTGCCGCTTTCTTTGAACTCTCTCCCGCCAGATACAAATCCGCTCTCTCTTCCAAAGCTTTCTGAGCTCTCTCCAGTACAGGAATAGTTGAAGTTAAGTCTATAAGTATTTTTTTATTTCTCTCTATCTCTTTATTTAATCTTGCAACCTCTTCTCTTGCCAGATTAACTGAATTCTCGGGAAATTTTGCCTCAGGCGTGGAAAGCTTTATTTCCTCGCCCCTGGCGGACAGCAGCATGAAGTATATTTTGCCCCGGTCATTGTTAAGTACTTGCATCGGGTACTGCTCCCCAAGAGAAGCGTCAAATTTCTTCTCAGAAACGGAGTAGAAATGAGGGGTATATCCAAGCTCTTTAATTTTATTAAGGTTTTCCGGATTAAATTCTCCCCATGGAGCCGCTTCCATTACTTGCCCCTTTGCAGTTGTAAGTTCTGCAGTCAGTTTCCTTTTCTCCTCAAATGCATTTGTGTCATACTCTATAACAGCCTCATCCTCAGGACTATTTGGCTGCATAATATTAGAAAGAGTATCAATTTTTATACTCTCTTTCTCCGCATCTTTTCTGATTACCTTAAGATCTCTGATTAAAGCTTTGCACCTTGCAATCTTTTCAAAAAGATCTCCTGGACTCTTCATCTACAGGACGGCTCTTGCGCGTAATATCCATGACTCCAAGCTCTTGCAGACCATTAAGGAATCCTTCAACGTCTTTGTGGAAAATCACAAAGGAATATTTTGTCATCTTCTTAATCATCTCTCGCCGTCATCTATCTCGGATGCCTCCATGTAATTACGCTCTAACTTTGTCCCCCAAATCCTTAAGCTGTTCCTCTTCCTCCTCAAGCACATGTCTCTCCTTTACAATCTTCTGAGAAGCTTGGACAAGTTCTCCTCATCCTCCATGTATCTCTTTATTTTTCTTATAGCTTCCTGGTATCCGGGTATTTGCACCTTCTCATACAAATTTACCTTCTGCGTAGTTTTTTTACGCGAATAGTCCAGCAGCCTCATTTTCTCCTTGTATATCTCAGACTCAATGCCAATCTGTGCAAGATTCTGCAGAATGTCCACGCCGTCAGAATACCAAAGGGGCTTCTTGAACAAATCAAACTCTTTACATCATACTCAACTTTTTCCAGCCCGGGTGTCTTGATTCCCGCAACTTTTTCCGTTTTAAGCTTTACGTCCTTAACAGATATAAGTCCCGGTTCAAATTCATTCCACAGTGCGGCAAGATAATCGTATGACTTAAGGGCTTTGTCAAGTTCATCCAGTAACTTCCGGCTCTTAACTTTCGCATTCTTTACCTCCACACGCAACGCGCTCTCTTTATTCTTAAGAGTAGGGAGCGCATTAGTTCTAACCTTCAACTGTTTGTTCAAGGTTGTTAAGCGCCGTCTTGTTATATTGAAACTTAATTGCCATAATTAGCTGTTATGCAGACATACTCACGACAGGCTAAGCCTTGTCCCAATATTTGTCCACAAGTTTCTGTTTAATTCCAAGCTCTTCCGGCTTGAAGTATTTCTTAAACAATTTCCATCCCGTATCCAGCATCTCGTCTATCTTGATGTTAACGTCAATGGAAAGAAGTTTGGTTGAATATTCTTTAGCATAATCCAAGACAGCGCATATCATAATCGCTCAAGTCAAAACCGTTCTCCAGTTTTGTCTTTGCATTAGCAGCATCTGCATAAAGTCTTACTCCTGTGTTCATTACCTGAGCATGATCCTCTCTTGTCTTCTTGCCTATCACTAACTGTTTCAGACGGGAAAGCGAGCGGAACGGGTCAACGATAATTTTTCCCGTATCGGTATCCGTTCTCAGAAACAGCTGACCTTCTGTAATATATCCCGTATTATCCGGGATAGCGTGAGTAATATCTCCGTCATTCAAAGTTAGTTACTGCAATAATTGTAATTGAGCCTCCGTCAGGAAGTTGCACTGCCTTCTCATAAATTTTTGCAAGGTCAGAATACAAAGAGCCGGGCATAGAATCCTTAGAAGGAATCTGGTCCATACGGTTGCTGACTATGGAAAGAGCATCTGCATATAATGTCATATCTGTGAGCAGCACAAAGCACTTTCTGATTCTTGTCCACTGCAAAATATTCAAGCTGCCGTAAGCGCCATATCGGGAATTAGAAGTCTCTCAACGGGCGGCTCCTCCGTTGTGTTTACAAAACTTATGATTTTGTTTAGAGCTCCTTCATCTTCAAATTTCTGTTGAAATACAAGTAGTCATCATTAGAAAGCCCCATTCCGCCAAGGATGATCTTATCAACGTCGGCTCTTAATGCAACATCCGCCATTACCTGATTATAAGGTTGATCCGGGTCCGCAAAGAACGGAATCTTCTGTCCTGATACAAGTGTATTGTTAAGGTCAATTCCTGCAATACCTGTCGGGATTAATTGTGACGGTTGCCTTTCTTTTATACGGATTAACACTTGGTCCTCCGATGTGTCTTCTTCTCCCTCAACTTTTGGACCGCCGTCAATAGGGTCACCGTATGCGTTAAAAAACCTTCCGCTTAATTCCTCGCTTACATTTAGCGCAGGAGGTTCACCAAAAAATTCAACTTCTGCGTTTGTCGGAATTCCTTCCGTTCCTGCAAATACTTGAAGGGTAACTAAATCCTTCTTTATCTTTACAACCTGGGCAAGACGTCCCGCAACTTTTGCAAGCTCATCATTGGAGATACCGTTTGCCTTAAGAGAGACGGTAGCCTTTGTAATTGCCTCAAGTTTAGTGTATACTTTTTGAAAAGCATTATTTGCCATTTTCTTCCAAAGTTTATCCACCTGCTTCAGATACTTGTTTGAAATCCTCGCTCTTAAATGCGGAGTAGTTCATCTGACGCATAATGTTGATTAAGTTCTTAAAGTATTCTACGCACTGCTCAAATCTGTCAAATTCAAATTGTTTATCGCAGATTTCCAGCACTTTGTTCAGCATGAATTCCTGTCTTTCCAATGAGGACTGGCAGTCAACCGCATCAAATGCATCCTGCTGAAGAATAATAAAGTCTAGAAGCTCGCTCTTCCAATATCTTATGTGGTATTCCATTGGAACGCCGTCATCTCCCAAAATATTGATTTGGTCGTGAGCCTCTTTACCTCTTAGTATTA
>Ga0268359_12858_pt1 | contig 18805 bp, 14 predicted proteins | sample BioMet11_FD_194416 | JGI IMG/M metagenome (GOLD analysis project Ga0268359, IMG submission 194416) | Sewage microbial communities from Oakland, California, United States - Biofuel 11 (PacBio Assembly) | ecosystem: Engineered > Wastewater > Sewage > Unclassified | place: USA: California | collected...
CGGTCTGACCGTGCTGCGGCTGATGGCCGTTTCCCGGCTGTTCCTGGATAACGTGCCGCATCTCAAGGCCTATTGGGCCATGCTCGGCGTCAAGGCGGCCCAGATGGCCCTGTGGGCGGGGGCCGACGATTTCGACGGCACCATCGTCAAGGAGCGCATCGGCCACGCGGCCGGGGCGGACAGCCCGAGCGGGCTCACCCTGGACGCCCTGCGCCAGGCCATCGAGGCCGCCGGCATGGTGCCGGTGGAGCGCACGGCCGATTTCCGGCCGGTGAACCCGTCCCCGGACAGCTCGCGATGATGCCTCCGGCGGCCGGGGCCGGACGCCCGGCTGGCAGGCATGCTGCCCCCGGACCCCTCGCACCGAGGTTTGTAACAAAGGTTCCTGCGTAGGGGACGGGCTGCCTGCGCACGACGCTCCCCCGGGACAGGGGGGCCGGGGGGAATGATTCCCCCCGGCGGGTCCAGGGCAGCGCCCTGGTCAGGTGGCGTCGGGGGGGCGTCGCCCCTCCCTGGACGCCGGCTCATTTGGCTCCTTTCTGGGCATAGGCCACGAAATCCTCCTGCACTTGGCGGATCACCCGTTCGCGCAGTTCGGCCACCGTTTCCAGGGGTTCCTTTTCGCGGATGGCCCGGTGGTAATTGGCCATCGCGTCGTAGGAATCGAGGAGTTCTTCGTGGAGCGAGGGCTTGTCCGGCCGGACATCCTGAAGCGATACCACCCGGCAGCCCATTCTGGCGGCCAGAAAGCGCAGGGGCATGATGGAGGCGCAGGCCCGCATCAGCGGCAAGAGCATCTCCACGCCGAATTTTGCTCCGTTATCTCCCTGGCTTAATTCCCGCATGAACGTGGAGTAGGGCTTGCCGAGTTCCTTGGCCAGCGCCTTGGCGGGCTTGTCGGATGTCCGAACCATCTCGCGGATGACCGCCACGATGCTGTTTTGCATGAGAAAACTCCCTCCAAAATATCATAGCCTCCTCGAAGCCGATGGGCTATAAGGAAAAATGATCCCAGGCCGCTCCCTGGCGCCGCTTGTTCGCCTTGCCCGTAGCATGACTATTGCCCGATTTTCGATTTCGGACAACCTCTCCCGGCCGAGGGCCCGGCGGCCGCACGGGTCGGAGGCGTTACGGCTGCGGCCCCGGCCGACAACCAAGAGCTTCCATGTGGTATAAAGAAGCCATCATCTACGAATTGCACGTCCGCTCCTTCGCCGACGGGGATGGGGACGGCGTGGGCGATTTCAAGGGATTGATCGAGCGGCTGGACTATCTGGAACGATTGGGCGTCGGGGCGCTGTGGCTCCAGCCGTTTTACCCCTCGCCCCTGCGCGATGACGGCTACGACATCGCCGAGTATTGCGGCATCAATCCGATCTATGGCTCCCTGGCGGATTTCAGGCGATTTTTGCGCGAGGCCCACAAGCGGGGGCTGCGCGTCATCACCGAGCTGGTCTTGAACCACACCTCCGACCAGCATCCCTGGTTTCAGCGGGCCAGGCGGGCCGATCCGGGCACGCCGCACCGCGACTTCTACGTCTGGAACGACAAGCCGGACAAATACCGGCAGGCCCGCATCATCTTCAAGGATTTCGAGCAGTCCAACTGGGCCTGGGACCCGGTGGCCAAGGCCTATTACTGGCATCGGTTCTACGCCAACCAGCCGGATCTCAATTTCGACAATCCGGCCGTGCGGCGGGCCATGCTCAAGGTGGTGGATTTCTGGCTCGGCCTGGGCGTGGACGGGCTGCGTCTGGACGCCGTGCCCTACCTGTTCGAGCGCCGGGGCACCAACTGCGAAAACCTTCCCGAGACCCACGCCTTTCTCAAGGAATTGCGCGCCCATGTGGACGCGTGCTTCCCGGACCGGATGCTTTTAGCCGAGGCCAACCAGTGGCCCGAGGACGCGGTGGCCTATTTCGGCCAGGGCGACGAGTGCCACATGGCCTTCCATTTTCCCATCATGCCCCGCATCTTCATGTCGCTTTTAGCCGAGGACCGCTACCCCATCGTCGATATTCTGGAGCAGACCCCGGCCATTCCGGCCAGCTGCCAGTGGGCGCTTTTTTTGCGCAACCACGACGAACTGACCCTGGAAATGGTCAGCGACGAGGAGCGCGATTCCATGTACCGGGCCTACGCCAGGGATGCCAGGGCCCGCATCAACCTGGGCATCCGCCGCCGGCTGGCCCCGCTTATGCAAAACAACCGGCGCAAGATGGAGCTCATCAACGTCCTGCTGCTGTCCTTTCCCGGCACGCCCATCCTCTACTACGGCGACGAGCTGGGCATGGGCGACAACTACCATCTGGGCGACCGCAACGGCGTGCGCACCCCCATGCAATGGAGCCCGGACCGCAACGCCGGCTTTTCCCGGGCCAATCCCCAATCCCTGTTCCTGCCGGTCATCATCGATCCGGAGTACCACTATGAGCTGGTCAACGTGGAAACCCTGGAACGCAACCAGTCCTCGTTTTTGTGGTGGATGCGCCGGCTCCTTGTCGCTTACAAGGGCCAACCGGCCCTCGGCCGGGGGGATTTGCGCTTTGTCCGGGGGGAAAATACCAAGGTTCTGGCCTTGGTGCGGACGGACGGGGAAAATCGTCTGCTGGCCGTCATCAACCTGTCCCGGCACGCCCAGGTGACCGAACTCGACCTGGCGGACCTGGCCGGTTTTACGCCGGTGGATGTCTTCGGCCAGGCGCGGTTTCCGACCATCGGCCAGGCGCCTTACGTCCTGACCATGGGGCCCTACGACTATTTCTGGTTCCGCCTGGAAAACGGCCACGCCGCCCGTCCGGAGGCGTCGCTCCCCGAGAGCGTGACCCTCACCAACTGGCAGGCCCGGGAGATTTGCGGCCAGGAACCCCTGTCCCAGCCCGGCGGGGAGCTGTTGCCGCCCGTGTTGTCCGGCCTTGTGCCGCGACTGGTCGGAGCGGGGGCCGAGGCCCGGCAACTCGACGAACTGGTGGTACACGCCGCCGGCCGGACCGTGAGCCTGATCCTGGCCGAAAGTCGCCAGCCGCAGGGAGATACGGCCAATCTCTTCCTGCTCGTGTCCAGGGCCAAGGCCCCCGAACCGGACCGGCCGGACCCCCATCCCGAGGCGGTTCTCGCCCGTCTGGGAAGTCAGGCCGGGACGATGGTTTTGTTGCGGGGGCTTGCCGATCCGGCCTCCGTTTCCGTCCTGCTCGGCCTGATGGCCCTGGGGACGCGCCGGCGGGGCAATGACGGGGTGTTTTCCTGCGAGACCTACGCCCACAGGGCCGGCCGGCTGGCCATGGAGCATCCGGGAACGGTGCGGGTGCTTTCCGAAAGCCCGCAAACCATCACGTTTTCCCTGGACAACCGGGTTTTTCTGAAGGTGTTCCGCCGTCCGGAGGAAGGGATCAACCCGGAGTTGGAACTCCCGTTGGCCCTGGCCGGCCAGGGGTTCACGGACGCGCCGCAGGTGCTGGCCGCCCTGCAGTATCGCCGCGCCCATGCCCAAGCCATGACCCTGGCCGTGGCTTCCGTCTACACGGCCGGGGCGGTTTCCGGCGAGGTTTTTGTCCTGGAGGCCCTGGATCGGTTTTCCGGGGAGGTTTTGGCGCATAGGGAGCCGCCGGGACCGGAAAGCCACCGGGAGCGGATCGGGGAATATCTGCTTGAATTCTTCCGGCTGCTTGGCCAGCGGACGGCCCGGCTGCATCTGGCGCTGGCCGCAGTGCCGGGGCCGGATTTCGTGCCGGAGCCGGTGACCAAGCTCTATTTGCGCTCCATTTACCAGTCCATGCGCAACCAGCTGCACCGGGCCGCCCTGGCCGTGGATGCCGTGCGCCGGGAGGAGAACGGCATCAAACCGCTGCCCAAGCGCACGTTGCTGGAGCGCTTTGCCGCCCTGCTGTCCCTGGCCCCGGGCGGGGCGCGCATCCGCATCCACGGGGATCTGCAGTTGGAAAACATTCTCCGCGTGGGCCAGGATCTGGTCTTGACCGATTTCGACGGCGATGTCCGGCTGCCCCTGGGGGAACGCCGCATCAAACGGTCCCCCCTGCGCGATGTGGCCAGCCTGCTGTTGTCGGTGGCGGTGGCGGCCAGACGCAACTATGCCCGGCGGGTGCTGCAGGCCGTGATCGAAGCGCCGCTCCTTGCCACCTGGCTCGAAACCTGGATCGGGGCCGTGTGCGACAGTTTTCTTACCGGCTATGGCGAGACGGCGGGCAAGGCGGCCTTCTTGCCGGAGGAGACCAAGACGCAACGGATTTTGCTGGAAGTCTTCGCCATGGAGCAGGGGCTGCGGAGCGTGTTGCGGGCCGTTGACGAGGGCCGGCCCGCGGACGTGCCGTTGTTTTTGGCGGCCCTGGGGAGTCTCAAGGGTCTGGCCTCATGACCGCCTTGCCGGGATTGGAACGGCTGTTGGCCGATCCGCTCCTGACGGACATCCTCAACCGCCGGCGGGACGGCTTCCTGGTTCTGGACTACGATGGGACATTGGCTCCGTTTCAGGCCCGGCGCGAGCAGGCCCGACCCTATCCCGGGGTGGTGGAGACGCTTTGCCGGCTGCCGGGGCGGGGGTCGGGGCGGTTTGCGGTGGTCACCGGCCGCGAGGCCGTGGATATCGTGGGCTTTCTTGCTCCGGCGGTGCCGACGGAAATATGGGGGTGCCACGGCGCCGAGCGCCGGTTGCCCGACGGAACGCAGTCTGCCCCGACCCTGCCGCCCGGCATGGAGCAGGTTCTGGGACAGGCTTTCGACCGGGCGGTCCGGACGGCCCCGCCGGATGCCCTCGAACGGAAGTCCGTCAGTGTGGCCGTGCATTGGCGCGGCCTGGAGGAACCCGAACGTCGCAACCTGGCCCGGCGTATCCGGCGGGCCTGGGCACCCCTGGCCCGGCAGGCCGGATTGGTGGTAGAAGCCTTTGACGGCGGCTTGGAACTCCGTCTTCCCGGATGGGACAAGGGCCGGGTCATGCGTTTTTTTCGGCGGGACAATGCCGGCGCGGGCATCCTTTATCTTGGGGATGATCGCACGGACGAGGATGCCTTCCGGGCCCTTGGCCCCGCCGGTCTTGGCGTGTTGGTCCGGGCGGACGGACGCCCGAGCGCGGCGCGCTACCGGATCACGCCACCGGCGGAGCTGCTGCGGTTTCTGTCGGTCTGGGCGGACGCCCTGGGGGCCGGCCAACCCCAGCCAGGGAGGATGCATGAATCCTAGGGATACGAAGCGGCGTTTCATCGTGGTGTCCAATCGGCTCCCCCTCAGCATCAAACGCGGCGAGAACGGCGAATTGACCGCCAGCCAGGGGGCGGGCGGGCTGGTGACGGCCCTGGCGCCGGCCCTCAAAAACCGTGGAGGCATGTGGATCGGCTGGCCGGGCACTTCCGAGGAAGGGGCGTTGGCCATGTGCCGGACCTTTTCGCGCGAGGCGGGCTATTTGCTGCATCCGGTGGCCCTGACGGACGCCGAAGTCGCGGGATTTTACCGGGGGTTTTCCAACGAGATCCTCTGGCCGCTGTTTCACGAATTCCAGATGCCGTGCAATTTTTTCCCCGCGTATTGGGAGGCCTACCGGAGCGCCAACCGCAAGTTCATGGAGGCGACCGCCGCCGTCACCACTGACGAGGATTTCATCTGGGTGCACGACTACCATCTCATGCTGGTGGCCGGGATGCTCAAAGGGTTGGGACGCACGTCGCGGACGGGCTTTTTTTTGCATATTCCCTTTCCCCCGGCGGATATCTTCTCAAAATTCCTTGGCGGAAGGAGCTGTTGGAAGCGCTGTTGGAGTACGACCTGATCGGCTTTCAGACCGTCCGCGACCGGCGCAATTTTTCCGAGTCGGTCAAGCGGGTCTATCCCGCAGCCACGCGCAAGGGCCGGGGCCAGGTGACGACCCTGCTGGCCAACGGACGTTCCCCCCGGCTGGGAGCGTTTCCCATCGGCATCGATTTCCGGGCCTTTGCCAGGGAGGCCGCCCAGCCCAAGCTCCAGGAAGCGGCCCGGGACATCCGGTCCGCCCTCGGAGACCGGTTCCTCTTGTTTGGGGCGGACCGCCTGGATTACACCAAGGGCGTGCCCCAGCGTCTGGAGGCCCTGCGGGCGGCGTTCGAACGCTACCCCGAGTTGCGCGGGAAGATCTGCCTGGTCCAGGTCCTGGTCCCCAGCCGCGAGGAGGTGCCCCAGTACCTGGCCATGAAAAAGGAAATCGAGCAGCTGGTCGGGGAAATCAACGGCCGCTATTCCATGCTGGGCTGGGTTCCGGTCCACTTTCGCCTACCGCAACCTGTCCCGGGAGAATCTGATTGCCTCCTATGTGGCGGCCGACATGGCCCTGGTCACGCCGCTGCGGGACGGCATGAACCTGGTGGCCAAGGAATACGCCGCCTGCAACACCCGCGAAACCGGCATCCTGTGCCTGAGCGAATTCGCCGGCGCGGCCATGGAGCTGCACCGCCACGCGCTCATGGTCAATCCCTTTGATGTGGACGGGATGGCCGCGGCCATCCGGGACGGGGTGCGCATGGACGTGCGCGAGCGCCGTCACCGGATGCGGGCCATCCGAACGATCCTCAGGCGGTACGACATCTACTGGTGGGTCAATGCCTTTCTGGAAGGGGCTTTTTCCACCCACCTGGAGGATTTCCCTCCCTGCGAGGCCAACTGGGCCGGCCTGGATGCGACGCAGGGACCGCCTGGGATGTCTCCCCCGGCAAGTAACGTTTTTTCCCCGCAGTCTTCTACTGGCCCGGGGTCATTTCCCGTGGCCGGGGTTTCACCCGGAAAAGCCGCAGCACCACCACGAAAAAGACCGGCACGAAAAAGACGGCCAGCACCGTGGCGCTTACCATGCCGCCGACCACGGCCATGCCGATGGCGATCCGGCTGCCGGCACCGGCGCCGGTGGCCACGGCCAGGGGCAGGGTGCCGAGGATGAAGGCGATGGAGGTCATGAGGATGGGCCGCAGCCGTTCCCCGGCCGCCTTGATGGCGGCCTGGGCCAGGGGCAGGCCGGCGTCGTAGAAGGCCTTGGCGAATTCCACGATCAAAATGGCGTTTTTGACGGCCAGGCCCACCGTGGTCAAGAGTCCCACCTGGAAGTAGACGCCGTTGTCGAGCCCGCGCAGCAGGGTGCCGGCGATGGCCCCGATGACACCGAGCGGCACCACCAGCAGCACCGCGACGGGAATCGGCCAGCTCTCGTAGAGCGCCGCCAGGCACAGCAGAATGAGCATCAGGGAGATGGCGTACAGGGGACCTGTCTGGGCCCCGGCCTTTTCCTCTTCGTAGGAGAGCCCCGTCCACTCGGACGTGATGCCGTGGGGCAGCTTGGCCACGAGGTCTTGCATGATGGCCATGGCCTGGCCGGTGCTGACGCCGGGCGCCGGCGCGCCGAGGATTTCGCAGGAGGTGAGGCCGTTGTAGCCCTCCACTTTCTGCGCCCCGACGGTCCAATCCCCGCTCAAGAAGGCGTCGAACGGCACCATGCTGCCCGAGGCGTTGCGCACGTACCACTTGGCCAGGTCCGTCGGCAGCATCCGGGCGTCGGGTTCGCCTTGGACGTAGACCTGCTTGACCCGGCCGGACCGGGTGAACTGGTTCACGTAGGCCGAGGCGAAGGCGCCCTGGATGGTTGTGTTGACGTCGCTGATGGCCACGCCCAGGGCCCGGGCCTTTTCCCGATCGATATGAAGCCGGTATTGCGGCGCGTCGTCCAGGCCGTTCGGCCGAACGGCGATCAGCCGGGGCTCGGCCGCCGCCATGGCCAGGAGCTGGTTGCGGGCGTCCAGGAGGGCCGGCCGGCCGAGTTGGCCGGTGTCCTTGAGGACAAGGTCGAAGCCGGTGGCGTTGCCGAGTTCCATGACGGCCGGCGGCGCGAAGAGAATGATCTTGGCATCGCGGTTGCCGGCGAAATGGCGCATGGCCCGAGCCGCCACCGCGCCCGGCGATTGGGCGGCCTTCGGTCGGGCGTCCCAGTCCTTGAGTTTGACGGACAGAAAACCTGCGCTCTGGGCCTGGCCGGCGAAGTTGAAGCCGGTGACCGCCGTGACCGAGTCCACGCAGTTCTTTTCCGCCGTGAGCAGGTAGTCCACCACCTGCTGGCCGATGGCCGCGGTCTGTTCCGCCGTGGCGCCGGCCGGCGCGCTGACCTGGCCGAAGATTTGGCCCTGGTCTTCGTCCGGCAGAAAGCCCGTGGGCATGCGGGCGAACAGCCAGCCGGTCAGGGCCGTCAGGCCGACGAAGGCCAGCATGGTCCAGCCCGAACGGGCGATGGCGCGGCCGACGCCCAGGGAATAGCGGTGTCTGGTCCAGTCGAACCCCCGGTTGAACCGGCCGAAAAAGCCCTGGCCGGACGTTTGGCCGGATTCGATGGGTTTGAGCAGGGTGGCGCACAGGGCCGGGGTCAGGATGAGGGCCACCAGGACCGACAGGATCATGGCGGCGATGATGGTGATGGAAAACTGGCGGTAGATGACGCCGGTGGAGCCGCTGAAAAAGGCCATGGGCAAAAACACGGCCGACAGCACCAGGGCGATGCCGACCAGGGGCTCCGGAGATCTCCTTCATGGAGACGATGGTGGCTTCCTTGGGGTCGAGACGGCGTTCCTGCATGAGCCGTTCGACGTTTTCCACCACCACGATGGCGTCGTCGACCAGCAGGCCGACGGCCAGGACCATGGCCAGCATGGTCAGGGTGTTGATGGAGTAGCCGCAGGCCGCCATGACGGCGAAGGTGCCGAGCAGGACCACCGGCACGGCGATGGTTGGAATGAGCGTGGCCCGGAAGTTTTGTAAAAAGAGCAGCATCACCGCGAAGACCAGGACAATGGCTTCCAGCAGCGTCTTGACGACTTCCTCGATGGACAGCCGGATGTAGGGTTCGGTGTCCAGGGAATAGACGATTTTGAGGCCGGGGGGGAAGGTCTTTTGCAAGTGGGCGAGTTCCGCCTTGATGGCGGCCTCGGTGGCCAGCTGGTTGGCGCCCGGAGACAGCTTCAGGGCCAGGCCGCTGGACGGCTTGCCGTTGTAGCGGGCCGTGATGGCAAAGGACTTGGCGGCCAGCTCCACCTTGGCCACGTCGCGCAAGCGGACCTGGGAGCCGTTCTGGTTCACCTTGAGGAGGATCTGCTCGAACTCCTCGGGCGTCTGCATGCGGCTCGGCCCGATGATGGTGGCGTCCAGGCGCTGGCCGGTAACGGCCGGCAGTCCGCCCAGCTCGCCGGATGACACCTGCACGTTCTGGCTGGCGATGGCGTTTTCCACATCCCCCACGGTCAGCGAATACTGAAAGAGCTTGTCGGGATTGAGCCAGATGCGCATGGCGTATTCGGAGCCGAACAGGGTGGCCTCGCCGACGCCGGAGATCCGGGTCAGGGGGTCCTGGATGTGCGAGGCCACGTAATCGCTGATGTCCGCCGCGGACATGCTGCCGTCCTCGGCGATCAGGGTGAGGATCAACATGAAGTTCTTGACGGACTTGTTGACCTTGATGCCCTGGGCGGTGACGTCCGGGGGCAGGCTGGCCTCGGCCAGGGAGAGTTTGTTTTGCACCTGCATCTGGGCGATGTTGGGGTCTGTGCCCTGGATGAAGGTCAGATCGATCTCCATGTTGCCGTTGGATTGGGTGCTGGAGGAAATGTATTCCAGCCCGTCCAACCCGGACATCTGCTGGAGGATGGGACGGACCACGGTGTCGGCCACGGTCTGGGCCGAGGCGCCGGGGTACATGACGCTGATGGAGATCTGGGTGCGGCGATGCTCGGATACTGGGCCACCGGCAGGAGGAAGATCTCGATGGCCCCGACCAGGATGGCCACCAGGCTCAACACCCAGGCAAAGACCGGGCGTTCGATAAAAAAACGTGACATGAAAAATCCCTTCGCCCGGGTGAATCAGGACGCTTTGGTTTCGTCGGCCGCGCCGGCCGCGCCGGTGGTTCCTGCTTCGACGGGGCGGACGACGGTTCCGGGCCGGACATTTTGCAGCCCGTCCACCAGTACGCGGTCGCCGGCCGCGAGTCCGTCGTTCACGAGCCACTGGTCGCCCAGGGCCTGGCCGGTCCGGATGGTCCGCAGGGCCACCTTGTTGTCCGGGCCCACGACCAGGACGGTGGGTTCGCCGTGGGAATTGCGGGCGACGGCCTTTTGGGGAACCATGATGCCGTTGCGATCCACGCCTTCCTGGATGACGGCGTGCACGTACATGCCGGGCAGGAGCACATGCCGGGGATTCGGGAAGGCGGCGCGCAACAGCACCGTGCCCGTGCCCTGGTCCACGGTGACCTCGGCGAATTGGAGCTTGCCCGAAACCGGGTAGGCGCTGCCGTCCTCCAGCTTCAAGGTGACCTTGACGCTGTCGTTGTCCGCCCGTTCGATCTCGCCGCTGTCCATTTCGTGCTTGAGACGCAGCATGGTGGCGGCCGACTGGTTCACGTCCACGTAGATCGGATCGAGCTGGGTGACGGTGGCCAGGGAGGCGGTCTGATTGGCCGTGACCAGCGCGCCGGGGGTGACGGTGGACCGGCCGATCCGTCCGGAAATGGGGGCGAGTACCTTGGTATATTGCAGGTTGATGCGGGCCTGGTCGACCTCGGCCTTGGCGGTGCCGATATCCGCCTGCGCTTCCTTGGCGGTGGCGACGATATCGTCATAATCCTGGCGGCTGACGGCCTGGACCGCCATCAGGGACTTGTAGCGGGCGGCCTTGGCCTGGGCCGTGGCCAGCGCCGCCTGGCTGCGTTCCTGCTTGGCCACGGCGCTGGCATACGTCGCCTGGTAGGTGGCCGGGTCGATCTGGTAGAGGGCCTGTCCTTCCTTCACTTCGCTGCCTTCGGCGAACAGGCGCTTGAGGGATGACGCCGCTCACCTGGGGCCGGACTTCGGAAGTGAGCACCGCAGTGGTCCGGCCGGGCAGTTCCGTGGTGCGCATGGTGGCCTGGGGATGGACGGTGAGGACGCCGACCTGGGGTGGGGCCGAGGTGGTGGGGCCCGAGGCGTTGGCCTGGGACTGATTGCAGCCCGAGGTCAGGAGCGCCAGGAGGAGCAGTCCGGCCGCGACCGGTGCCAGTCTTCGTATCGGATAATAGCTAGTGACGATTTCTAACATTTATCACCAAGCCTCCCCAAAAAATCATCCCTGGAATAGGAGCCAGTATAAAAATTATTCCAGATATGACGCTATGTTACTTTGTAAAAAAGTGGTATTCTTGACGGTGTGCTACAAAGGACCTTGTGTCATTGTCGTCGCTTCCAACCTTTGTTCGGTTACGAAAGGAAGGAAACGTCAAAAAAACGGCCGGCGAAGCCTCCTTTCGCCACCGCGGGCGGCGCGCCGTCAGGTCAGGGCTCGGGCCAGGAAGCGAAGCTGCCGTTCCAGGCGTTCGTTTCGCGCGGGTTGGGGATCTTCCAGAAGCAGAAGCGGTTCGACCACCCGGCACAGGCAGTCCAGCAAGGCCAGGGAGGCCTCCTCGGGGTCCGGGACGTGCATTTCGCCGGTCCGCACGCCGTCCCGGATGAGCCGGGCCAGTTGCTCGCGCAAAAGGGCGTGAAATTCCTTGGTAAAGGACCAGCTTTTTTTCCCGCAGGGCCAATTCGAATTGCAGCATGTCCTTGATGAGGTCGAGGTAGAGCAGGTCGGATTCCTTTTCGATCAACTCCTCGAAATAGGCGACCACGCAGCGCATGAGGTCCTTGATGCGCTCGAAGGCGGGCTTGCGCGATTTGGTCACCGCCAGCAGCTGCTTGCGCAGGACCAGCATGCGCCGTTCGCTCACGGCTTCGATGATGGCGCGTTTCGAGGGGAAGAACTTGTAGATATTGGCCGGGGACATACTGAGCTCCCCGGCGATGGCCGCCACGGACGTCTTCATCCCGAAACGCCGGAAGAGGCTGTCGGCCTTTTGGATGATCAATTCGTAGGTTTCGGTGCGATCCATGGCGCGTGTCCTGCTCGAAAGTGATGTTTTTAATAATTCGTCACCAGCCATCTGTCAAGTCTGTCGCTTGCGTCCGCCGGGGGGGCTTCTACAATCCCTTGCCCGGGCGATGGCCGGAGCGCGTCGAGGCGAGCCCCGGCCGAAAATGGCGCCCACTGTGAGGTTCCCGTGTCGGCAGTGCGAAAACCCAGGTTGCGTTCGGTGGATTTCATGCGCGGCCTGGCCATAACCTGGATGATATTGGCCAACAATCCCGGCGATGGGCGGTACGTCTACGCCCAACTGCGCCATGCAGCCTGGAACGGCTGGACGGCCACGGATTTTGTTTTCCCCATGTTCCTGTTTTTGGTGGGCGTGTGTGTTCCCCTGGCCGTGTCACGGGATGCCGCCCTGACCGGAGGGACGGAGCGCTTTTGGGGAAAGGTGGTGAAGCGGACGCTCGTTCTTTTTTTGCTGGGCCTGCTGGAAAACGCGTATCTTTCTTTGAGCCTGCAGAATCTGCGCATCCCCGGCGTGTTGCAACGCATCGCCGTCGTGTATCTGGCGGCGGTCTGGCTGCACGTGCGCCTGGGCAATCGGGGGATGACGACGCTCATTGCGGTGGTGCTGCTTGGTTATTGGCTGCTTCTGGCCGTCACGCCCGTGCCCGGGCTGGGGCGGCCGAGCCTGGATGCCGCGGTCAATCTGGAAGGCTGGCTCGATCAGCTCCTCCTCGGCGGTCATATCTGGAAGAACGGCACCACCTGGGACCCGGAAGGCGTCCTGTCCACCTTCCCGGCCATTGTCCTCGGGCTGATCGGTGTTCTGGCCGGCCGCTGGCTGCGCGCGGGCGGTCTCCGGCCGGGGCGGGTGTTTGTCTGGGGGCTGGGGCTCCATCTGCTGGGCTTTGTCTGGAATGGCTGGTTCCCCATCAACAAGTCGCTGTGCACCAGTTCCTTTGTCCTTTTCGTCGGGGGGGCAGGCCTCATGCTGCTGGCCGGCAGTTATTGGCTCATGGACGTGCGCGGTCTGCTGCGGTGGGCCAGGCCGCTCGTGATCATGGGCACCAATCCCCTTACCCTCTATGTGGTGGCATCCTTTCTGGCCGCGACGATGCGGCACATCACGCTGACGGATGCGGCGGGCGGGCAAATCCCCCTGCAGACGTATTTGTTCAAAATACTTTTTTCCGGCTGGCTGCCGGCCACGCCGGCCTCCCTGGCTTGGCCGCTGGCATTTTTGCTGCTGCTTTTTGCCGGAGCCTGGGCGCTTTACGCCGGGCGCATCGTCATCAAGGTCTGAGCCTGGGGGCCTGCGGTCCCCGCAACGCAACACGCGGCCGTCGCACAATTGCGCAGGAGAGGATGCCTCCGGCGGCCAAAGGGCGCGCCCTTTGGAATCCCGTCATGCCATGAGCCCGTTTAAGGTAACGGGAGCGCCTTGACCGGCTGTCAGGGAATGGTGCAGCGGCCTCAAAATTGAATCGTTCTAGGATGCCAAAGGGTGAAACCCTTTGGCCGCCGGAGGCATCTCCCCCCTGATCACTTGTGCAGCGGCCGCAACAAGGAAAGATGCTGCAGGGCTTGGAGCGAAGCGGGCTCGCGTCAGGTCCGGGGTGCGCCCCGCATGGAAACGAAGGTCTCGGCCGGATCGGCGCTGTCGAACGGTGGAGAGCCGCAGGTCGGAGGCGTCCCAGCGGGTCAGGCGGTCTTGGTTTCGTGCCCGGGAAAAACGTCGGGGAAGCCCCGGGCGCGAAACGCGTCGAGATCAAGACCGTGACGCAGGAGGCGGGCATACAGCGTTGATCGGGTAACGCCCAGTTCCTTGGCCGCCGCCCGCACGTTTCCGTTCGTGCGCCGCAGGATGGTGACGAGGCTCCGAGCCTCTTGGTCGCGCGCCCCGGGAGAAACGGCCGGACCAGGGATATCCCTGGCCGGCCGGTCGTCGGCGTGGGAGCGCTGGCCCGGCTGCCCCGGACCGGAAAGCTCCGGAGGAAGATCGCCCATGCCGATGACCGGTCCCTCGGCCATGACCGCCGTGCGTTCGATGAGGTTTTCCAGCTCGCGCACGTTGCCGGGCCAGGCATAGGCCTCCAGACACGCCAGCGCCTCGGGGGTGAAGCCGGTCAGGGACTTGCGCAGGGTGGTCGCGATCCGGTCGAGGAAGAACCGGACCAGCCCGGGAACGTCGCCATGGCGCTTGCGCAGGGGCGGCACCGTGATGACGAGAACGTTGAGCCGGTAATAGAGATCCCGGCGAAAGGTGCCGTTTTCCACGGCCTGGGCCAGGTCGCGGTTGGTGGCGGCCACCAGGCGCACGTCCACCCGGACGGGACGTTTGCCGCCGATCCTGGTCACCTCGCCTTCCTGGATCACGCGCAAGAGGCTGGTCTGGGCGAGCAACGGCATGTCGCCGATCTCGTCCAGAAACAGGGTGCCGCCGTCGGCCAGCTCGAACTTGCCCGGCGCGCCCTGGTTGGCGGCGCCGGTAAAGGCGCCGGCCTCGTAGCCGAACAGCTCGCTTTGGACCAGGTCCCGGGGGATGGCGCCGCAGTTCACCACGACAAACGGTTCTTGGCGTCGCTCGCCGCCATTGTGGATGGCCTGGGCGAAGAGTTCCTTGCCCACGCCCGATTCTCCGAGCAGCAAGGTGGTCATCGTGGTGGTGCTGGCCCGGCGGGCCAGATCCAGGGCCTGGCGCATGGCCGGGCTGTCGCCGATGATGTCGCTGAAATCATAGACGGCCTTGGCCCCGGTCAGCCGGTTGGTCAGGGCGTGGACGCGCCGGCTTTCGCGCAGGGTGACGCAAATGCCCCCGCCCGGCAGCGGGGACGAGGAACATAGGCAGTGCAGCTGGGCGCCGTTGGCCAGCACCATGGAGCATTCGCTGTCCCTGGCCTTCTTGTCGAGGGGGCTGGTTCCCCGGCCGCCGGCATCCGTGGCGATAGTCGCAAAGTTCCGGCCGAGGACCGCTCCCTGCACGTGAAAAAGGCGCTTGGCGTAACGGTTCATGAGCCGCAGACAGCCGTTGGCGTCGAGCACGACCACGGCCTCGCCCAAAAGCTCCATGACGGTCTGTTGCTCCTGCAGCAGCCGGCGCAGGCGCATCTGTTCGGTAATGGCCTTGGCCGCCGCAATGACCAGACCGAAGGTGTGCTGATGGAACTTGTCGCGTTCCAGGCTCAGGGTCAGGGTGCCGGTCAGCCTGCCCTCCTGGTCGAGAATCGGGGCGGAGGCGCAGGACCAGCCGTCATAGTAGGGATTGTAGTGTTCGCAGCCGAGGACGCAGACGGCCGCTTTCTCCTCGAGGCACAGGCCCATGGACGTGGTGCCGTCCACGGATTCCCGGCAGATGATCCCGCGCATCGGACAGCAGGCGCCGCTGCCGTAACATTCGCCTTCGCCCACGGTGTGGAGAAACACGCCATCGGCGTCGGTCAGGATAATACAGCTTTTGGAGGGCAGAATATTTTCGAGCAGTTCCTCCATGATCCGGATGGAGGTCTCGACCAGAAGGGCATGGCGCTCGAGCACGGCCTGGAAGGTTTCCGCGCTGATCTTGGCCACGGGTGCGCCCACCACCGAGACGTTGGCCGCCCGGGAGCGTTGCCAGGAACGCAGGATATACGGCCGGATATGCGGAAAATTGGTGCCCTTGCCGTTTTGGAACAGGGCCCGGGCCCGGCGGATTTTTTCCCAAAACGGGGAATTGAGCCCGTTGAGCATGAAGTACGGGCCGCTGACGCTGCTCATGAAGGGCACGTTGTATTCGGCCATGATCTCTTCGTTCAGGCCGGGAGGAGAATCGGACACGGCGACCAGCGACATACTGCATCCCTCCCGTTGCCAAGCCAAAGGCGGCCCGGCGATCAAGGCTGCCCGACAGAGACTTTGGGTTCCCTGTACCATGGGAACGACACGCGGGCAAGGCGTATCGTGACACTTCCGGATGCCCCCCAAAGGCTGACCGCCATCCGGGGACGAGCCTGCGGATGGCGCTCGAGCCTGACCTGATTAAAACACGTAAGCCAGCCGCACGGTGATGCTGTTGGTCTTGATGCCGTTTTGCACCGCCACGGGGAGTTTATAGTCGGCCATAAACTGCAACTGTTTGGTGAGCATGTAAAAAAAGCTCAGTCCCACGGTATGGGTACAGGTCCGATCGTTTTGGTGCACGCCGTCCAGGGTATTTTCCCCGCCATAGGCGAAGTAGTAATCCCCAGACACAAAAAAATCTTTTGTCAGGTTGTAGCTGGCATGGAAATCAAGGCCGTACAGCGGCTCCTTCGACGAGGTCACCGGCCGGTTGTCCGCGTCAGGCGCATCGGTGTTGTTCGTGAAAAATTCGGCGTTGACGGCCAGTTCGAGCCAGAACTTGTCGGCAAAACCCTTGCCCACGGCCAGCTCCTGCTTGAAGGACCAACGGTTGGCCCCAAGATTGATCGCGCTTGTCCGCTGGTAAGGGCCAGACGGGATGGTGACGTAGGGAGTGTAGGCGAAGAAAAAATGCTTTTCCTGGTTGTTGATGAGCCAGATGGTGGAAAGAAAGGTGATGTCGCCGACGCCGGAGGAGCGCTTGCCATTGAGCTCCACCTCGCCGAAAGGAACCACCACCTGAGGATCAATGGTGAACTGACCGAGTTGCATGTACTGAATCGGGCGAAAGATACCCATATTTGTTGTTAGGTTATAAGCATCGCTGTTTTTTTTTGCCATGGACATAGAGTTCGTTCCCAAACCCATGGGAATAATAGAGGTTAATGATGGTAGCGCCTGGCGGCAACGGCACGTAATCCCGGGCATTGGTGTTGGCGGCCCTGGCCTGGGCCACGGGCAGCAGAAGCAGCATCAAGGCGATACACGTGATACGGTTTCGCATGCTCTCCCCCCTTTATTGTAATGATGCTTAGCTGTTGCGTGAAAATCGTCCCGACTCGCCGGGCTGCCCCGGCAAACCGGACTCAGGCCATGGCCGCGCGCTCGTTTTGGGGCTGGCGATGGCCAGAATGCTGCCGAGGACCACACCCAAGGCCGCGGCAAACAGCACCCGGAGTTCCGTGGGCAGGACGAAGGTGATGGTATGGCAGGGAACCCAGAAAAAACGGCAGGGTCTTCTTGAACACGAAGCCCCACAGCATGTTCCAGTCGATCTTGTGCAGGGTCTGGCTGACGTTTAAAGGCGAAAAAAAGCCCGTGAGCGTACCACCTGTTTCGGTGATACGGATGGAAGCGACGGTTTGGGCCGTCATGAACAGGGGTGCGAACAGAAAATTGTTGGCCACGCTGATGCAAAAGGCCATGCCTATCCTGTGCGGCAGAGAACTGCCGGCCAGGGCGTCCACCGGCAGGGGCAGGCCCAGGGCCGCCACGAGATGGGGCACGCCCATGGCGTAGATGATGAAGGAGGCATTGATGATGATCCCGATCGATCCCCAGAGAAAAAATCGTACCAGGATGCCAAAACCGGGACGATTGTAGAATTTTGCGGTGATACGCAGGGCGACACTTTCACCAAAGGTGCACAGAACGCCGAACTTGACGAAGCTCATGAGGAAATCATGGTCGCGTGAAAAGTCATTAAAGACGTCGAAGACACCCGGAACGAAGCCGAACAGGCCAAGGATCAGGGCGATGCACAACCAGACGGTAATATCAGAGGCTTTCATGAATTTGCTCTCGTGCCTTTTAGGGCAACCCCACGCACCAGCCACCGTGTTTAGCGGCGTAGGCAAGGGTCGCCCCTCCCCAAAAATGGAAAAGGAGAGGGGCGACGACCGGCAGAGGCGCTCACGACACGTGCTGGGGAGCTACCAGCACTGGTTGTACAACTCCTCAATGTCCACCGAGGTTGGCACCCGAGGATTGGTGAACGTACAAGGATCATGCAGCGCATCGTTAGCCAGCGTGGGGATGTCGGCGCGGTTGATGGTGACCCCGCGCCGGGTGGCCGCCTCGCTGATGGTGGCGGCAATGCGCACGTCGGCGTTGAGGCGACGGATGGCGGCCACGGCCGTGTCCTCGGGGTACTCCCCCAGGTCGGTCAGGCCGGCGGCGGAAGCGATGTCCGCCAGCTTTTCCCGGCAGGCCATCTTGTTGAAGTCGAGGACATACGGAAGGATCAGGGGCATTGGCGTCGCCGTGGGCGATGCCATAGAACGCGCCCAGCGGATGGGCCATGGAGTGGACGATGCCCAGGCCGCCGTTGCTGAAGGCCATACCGGCCATGGTCTGCGCATAGGCCATCTTTTCCCGGGCCACGATGTCGTTGCCGTTGCCCACGGCCCGGCGCAAGTACCTGAAGATGAGCTTCACCGCGCCGATGGCCAGGGCGTCGGTGTATTCCGAGGCGCCCAGGGAATGTAGGCCTCCACGGCGTGGGTCATGGCGTCCATGCCCGTGGCCGCCGTGATGGAGGGCGGCAGCCCGGTCATCAGCTGCGGGTCGATGATGGCCACCTTGGGCAGAAGCTTCGGATCGGCCACGCCGAATTTGACGTGGTGCTTGCCCGTGTCGTTGGTGATGACCGCGATGCAGGTCGATTCCGAGCCGGTGCCGGCGGTGGTGGGAAGGGCGATGTAGCAGGGCAAGGGCTCTTTCACCGGAGCCGGAGCGGCATAGGCCACGATGTCCTCGCCGCCGCTGGTGGCCAGGACGCCGCAGCCCTTGGCCGTATCCATGGCGCTGCCGCCACCCAGGCCGATCAGGCCGTCGCAGCCTTCCTTGCGGTAAAGGGCCAGCGCGGCATGGACGTTGCCGACGGTGGGATTCGGCACCGTCTCGTCATAGACGGCATAGGGGATGCCGGCCTTTTCCAGCACATCCTGCACCTGCTTGGCGATCCCCGCCTTGACGAGGCCCTTGTCCGTGACGATCAGGGGCTTTTTCACTCCGTTTCCCGTGATGCAGTCAGGCA
>Ga0268359_11506_pt1 | contig 18738 bp, 20 predicted proteins | sample BioMet11_FD_194416 | JGI IMG/M metagenome (GOLD analysis project Ga0268359, IMG submission 194416) | Sewage microbial communities from Oakland, California, United States - Biofuel 11 (PacBio Assembly) | ecosystem: Engineered > Wastewater > Sewage > Unclassified | place: USA: California | collected...
CTACGCGCTGCCCAACACGAACTGATTAAGGAATTTTATGTCACTGCAATGCCTTGTGTTTGATTGCGACGGCGTCATACTCGACAGCGTACCTGTAAAGACCCGTGCTTTTGGCCCGCCTTATGGAGCCCTTTGGCCCCGAGGCGCGAGACCGCTTTTTGATGTACCACAAGGTGCACGGCGGCGTGAGCCGTTACAAAAAGTTTGAATGGTTTTTGCCGAGGTGCTGGGCAAAACCATCACGCCTCAAGAGTCGGAAGCCCTTGGCAACCGCTTTGCGGAATACGTGCTGGATGAGCTGCGCCGTTGCCGAGCTCATACCGGGCATCCAGGAGACTCTTGACTCCTGGCGTGGCAAGCTGCCCATGTTCGTCTGCTCCGGCGCACCGCAGGAGGAAGTTCTGGCTGTGCTGCGCGAGCGCGGGCTGGCTGGATATTTTGACGGCATACACGGCTCGCCGCCAGCCAAGGCCGTGCTGCTGGGGCAGATTGTGGCCCGGCAGAAGCTTGACCCCGCAGACGTGCTGATGGTGGGCGACGCCCCCACAGACCGCGATGCCGCAGAAACCGTGGGCACACAGTTTTACGGCGTGGGGCCGGAGCTCAAGGGCGGCGCGTTTGCCTGGGGCGAAGACCTCACGGGTCTTGACGCCTGGATATCCGCCAGGGCCTGAACAACAGCCGCGCTGCATATTCGCAATACTTTGCAAACCGTTATAAACGTCCCGCCAGCCGAGCGGGACGTTTACGCATATCCGCCTATGAAAAACATCATTTGTACCCTGATGCTGGTTTTGAGTCTGACCATGCTGCTGGCCGCCTGTAAATCGGACAAGAAAGAAGAAGGCGACAGCAAACCGGCGGAACAGTCTGCTGTTGCGCCCAAGGCGGAAACCCCGCCCGCTGTAGAGCAACCGCAAGAAGCCAGCCCGCCGCCCAGTCCTGCGGAGCTGGATCGGGCCGACCGTCTGGTGGCTTTTTCCAATGCCGCCTCCACGGCTCTTGCGGCGGGTCGTTACGCGCAGGCCGACGTGCTCATCGCCTACACCAAGTACTATCTTGCTGAGTGGCAGCTGGCAAAACGTCCGGCCATCAACCCTGACGGGGACGACGCTTTGGCCCGCCGTCTTGTGCCGCCTGTGGGGTTGTTCACGCCCGAGCAGACAAAAAAAATGGCGGCCAGCGTGCAGGACATGAACAAGGCCATCGCCAGCATGCGGGCCGACTACCACCAGCTTGAAAAATATGTGGAAGACGCAGAGGTGCAGGATGACGGGGCAAAAGGCCGTTCGTTTGGCGCAAGCATAGCCAAGGCGCATGCCGCCTTTGTGGTTGCGCGCGATGCGTTTATGCAGATTGTGGAGGGCGAAGCCGCACCGGCGGAAGACATGCTGCTGCGCGGTCATCCGCTGAAGAGGCAGATTCAGGCTGCGGAGCGCATTTTTGCCGTTTTTGGTAAAACCGCCACATTACTGACGCCCGAAAAGCCCGACCGGGAGGCCCTCCAGAACCTGCGGCAAGAACTGGCTTCTGCTCTGGCCGACGGCGGCCGCCCGCCCTTTATGGCCGCGCCTGATCTGGAACGCCGCTACCGTGGCTTTCTCAAGCAGGCAAGCAGGTATGCGGAGCTTTTTGACAACGGGCTGGAAGCGGAGTTTTACGCCCCGCTGCGTTTTGAAATGAACAACGCCGCTCTGGCCAGCCGCGCCGCTTATAATGACTTTGTACGCGACGCCAACCAGATGCGCTGAAGCTCAGTGCCCGAGTTGTGCGTCAATACCCTGACTGTGGTGCGTGTACAATATATAATATGTTGTAATTTAACATGAAATTATCATTGGCAAGCCATTTGCAAATTGAACGCAACGGGTGTCATGCACCCGAACATCCATCTGATCTGGAGGTTCAGCATGTTCTTTTTGCTGGGAGGCCACGAGAAAAAGAGCCGCAAGGCGGAGAGGCCAGCGGGCGCTTCTGACGCCAGCGACCGAGTGCGCGAGGTTTTTCTTGCCGGACGTTTTCCTGTGGTGACGACGCATCAGGTGGAGGGCCGCCGCATCGCCAAGGTGCTTGGGCTGGTGTGCTGCCGGGGGTTTGATTCGGACGAGGCCTTTTTTGGCATGGCGGCGCGCGCCATGAACAAGGGCGCTCAGGCCATTGTGGGCTATAACGAAAACGTGGCCTTTCACCCCGACGGCAGCAAGTATTTTTCCTGCTTCGGCACGGCAGTGATGTTTGAATTTGACCCCGCCGATCCGGAATCATTGCCGCTCATGCTGCAACAAAAATTCAAGGCTCAGGAACAATCTGGCCTCAGCGAAATAATCTGAGCAAGCCGGAACACCATACAGCAAAGGCCCCCGTTCAGTTTGAGCGGGGGCCTTTGTGTTGCGCAGGCAAATTGCTGTAAAGGGCGTCTGTCTTTCAGGGGTAAACCACGTTTACCAGGGCGAGCCCTTGCGGCGGGGCGGTAACAGACGGCACCGACCGGCGGTCGCGGGTCGCGAGCAGGGCTGGTACGCTGTGCGGGGCAATTTTGCCCTGACCGCAGGCAACCAGCAGGCCCGCCATATTGCGCACCATCTGCTTGAGAAAGCCGTCAGCCGTGACCACAAAGCGCAGCATGGGCGCGTGGGGGGGGTAATATTCACAGGGCGGCATGGCGTTTAGTTCGGCCTGCAGCACAGTACGTTCCGTACTGTCCACGTCCGTACCCACGTTGCGCAGGGCGGCAAAATCGTGACGCCCCAGCAGGTGGGGCAGGGCCGCGTGCATGGCGTCAACATTGAGGGGGCCGCATTTCCAGACAAAGGGGGTGAGCTGCGGGGGCATAAAGGTTTGCTCCTGCCACAGCTGGTAGGCATAGGTTTTGCGCAGGGCGTCCTTGCGGGCATGAAAATCGGGGGCCGCCTGCTGGGCGTGCAGCACGCGGATGTCGCGCGGCAGCACTGCATTGAGGCTGTTGCGCCAGTCGAGCCCCGTGCGGGTATCGGGTACGTCGCAGTGCACAACCTGTCCGTGCGCGTGAACGCCCGAATCTGTACGGCCCGATCCGTAGGCGCGCACGCTCTGCCCGGCAATGGTGCGCAGGGCCGCCTCAAGCTCGCCCTGTATGGTGGGGGGCGGGCTGGGTTTTTCCTGTATCTGCCAACCGCTGTAACGGGTTCCTACATAGGCCACCAGAAGTTTGAGGCGCATCAGTCGGGGATCCTCATGCGGGTGATGAGCTCTGTCAGTTTAGCGGTTTTGGCGGGCGACACGTAAGTGAGTATTTCGCCCGACTGCTTGGGCGACATGCCGGAAAGAATGCGGATGGCCACGCGCTCGTCCATGCTTTCCAGGGCCTTGGCCGCAGCCTTGGGCTTCATCATGGAATACGTGAGCACCAGACGGTGAATCTTTTCGTTCTCGATGCCTCTGGCCTCGCGGATCATGTCCTGCATCTTTTTTTCGGTATCCTGAATATCCTTGAGGCGCTGGTCCATCTGCTGGCGCAGCACAAGGATGTCCTGCTGCTGGCGCGCCAGATCCTGGGCCTTGCTGTTGGGGTCGTTGGCGTAGGCGTTGGGCGGCGTCTGCACCGCAGGCACGGGCAGCGAGCCGGTATTTTGACCTTGCGGCAGGGCTGGCAAAAATCCGTCATTGCCGCCTGCGGCGCTGCGCTGGGGCAGGGGAGCGCCGTCTGCGCCTTGCCCGCGCGGTATGTTGGCCGGGATGGGCGGCGCGCCAGGTACTGAAAGCGGCGCGGTCTGCTCCGCAGGGGCAAAGGGCGACTGCCCGGTGGACGGAGCCTGCGGAACAGGCATGTCCAGAGCGGCCGCGTGGGCGGCCTGCACGCTGCCAAGCCCAGGGATGGGCAGATGGCTCAGACCCAGGGCGTCCAGCCATTCTGATTCGCTGGCGCGATTGGGTTTGGCTGAAACAATCAGGCTGCTGGAGGGCGCGGAGGTTCCCGCCTCTGCCTGCGGGGCGGGCAGAGCCTGCGGCTCTGGCAGATTGGGCGAAAACGTCTGGCTGGAAGCGCTGGCGGCAGCCGACGCTGCTGCGCCGCCGGAGGCCGCCGCACGGATAAGAGGAGCGGGCATGGCGGCGTCGGGCAGGTTGGCTGCATGCCCGCCCTGCGGCTTGACAGCAGCGGCAATGCGGGCGGCGGCCGCGCCCTGGGGGGCGCTTTGGCCAGCCTCGACCTTGTCCGTTACAGTGGCAATGGCCGCATCAAGGGACGATCCCATGGCCGACAGCGATGAGCTGACGCTCTGGGCAATGCCGGAGGATGGCGGTTCCGCCACTGCGGCGGTTTGTGCGGCTTCCTGCCCGCCATGGGGGCCGGTTTCGACCACGGCGGGTGCGTCCTGTCTGGGCGATCCGCCAAGCCAGGACGGCGTGGGCACATCCAGCAGCAACAGGCCGAGGATGGTAAGCTTTATAAAGCAGAGCACCGCCAGCCAGCGGAAAAGCTTAGAGAGCCGGAGCTTTGTAGCGGAGTGTGGCTGTTTCGTCATTGACGCGTTGCTCCTTCAGTTGTTCCTCACGAAGATACTGCTGTTTCTGGCGTTCCTTGAGCTTATCCAGCAGTTTTCGTTCAATGGCGCGGGCGGCAAGCAGCTTGCGGGCTTCATCCACCAGCTGTTCCTGCATGCGGGCCTGCAGGGCCGCTTGGGCCACGTCGCCCTTCAGCCCCTTGACGTACTGCTCAAGCAGCCAGCGCTCCTGCTGTGGAACAAGGGCTGATTCAAAGAGGTGGTCTTCGCTCTGGCGCAGTTCGGCCTTGAGCCGTTCAAAAAGCTCCCGCGCTTCTTCCAGAAGTTTCTGCTTGTGGGCCAGATCAACCTTGGCTTCTTCCTCAAGCTGCTCCCGGTAGTCGAGCACTTTTTGCATTTTAAAATGAAAGGGCACGCCGCACCGCCTTGTTTTTGACGCCCGTACTGTCCATCTGCTGAATTTGCAAACAGCGGGCCAACCTGTCCCCAGTTGGTGCGGGCAGGGCAGGCCCTGACGGCAATGGCGCTGGTCTTGGCGGTTATTTGATGTTCAGGGCCGCAGCGTGGTTTACAGGGCCGCAACCCTTGCCGGGGGCATAGCTCTTGCGCAGCGCGAGATTAAGAAACTCCTGCGCTCTGGCCACGGCCGCCTGCAGGGGCAGGCCGCGTCCAAGCCCGGTGGCGATGGCGGCGGAAAGCGTGCAGCCAGTGCCGTGGTTGTTGGCGGTTTCAACCTTGGCCTGGGGCAGGTGTTTGGGCTGCTCGCCGGGTACGCACAGGCAGTCGGTCACAACGATGGAGCTCTCCATGTGCCCGCCCTTGATAAGCACGGCGCGCGCGCCCATGCCCAGCAGTTTTTCACCTGCGGCCTCGGCGTCTTCAAGACTGTTGATGCTCATGCCGGTGAGCATCTCCGCCTCCGGGCGGTTGGGGGTCAGCAGGTCGCAGCCGGGCAGCATTTCTTCCACCAGCGCGGCGACGGCATCTTCCTGCAGCAGGCGGCTGCCGCTCTGGCTCACGGAAACAGGGTCGACAACCAGCGGAAAATCGCGGCTGCGCAGCTCGCCAGCCACTGCGCGGATAATGGGCGCTGAAAACAGCATGCCGGTTTTTGCCGCCTTGATGGAAAATCCTTCGAGCACTGTGCGCAACTGCAGCAGCACAAAGTCCGCATCGGGCGCATGGATGCCCGTAACGCCAAGCCCGTTTTGCGCGGTCAGGGCTGTAATAACGCTCATGCCATAGCCGCCGAGGGCCATGATGGTTTTGATATCTGCCTGAATGCCTGCGCCGCCGCCGGAATCAGAACCGGCAATGGTGAGGATGTTTGGAGGGGTAAGCATACATAGCCTCTCTTGCAATGCTACGTGGTTATTGTGTCATTATACCCTGACGCCCTCTGAGGCGCAATGCAGGCTGTTTCGTCAGGTATCCAGAAACTCTCTGGAAAATGTCTTCACACTGCAGGGAAGCAATGCTAGCATTTACGCGCAATAAACGGAAATGATGGCTTTGTACGCCGTTTTTGAGGCGGCTCGCCGCAGCAGGACGGATCGCCTTGTTAGGAGAATTTATGAAATTGGAAAAAAAAACGCTGAACGTGCCGGACATCACGAACATGCCCAAGCCCGCCCCTGCCCGCGCAGGCGCACGCAAGGCGGTGGTGCTGGCGCTGCTGGCCGTGATACTGGTAAGCGGCGCGGCCATCTGGCTTACGCGGGACAAATCGACCCGCGACCAGTGGCGCGAAAAGGCCGCTGACGTCATCGACAACGCCACCAGCGGTACGCTCCTGGCCGGCGTGGGTGACGTGCTGCGCGATGGGCCGCCGCCACCGCCCGTCTCGGTAGTCAGCCCCCCCACCTCGCCGGGCACGCTGGCCGGGCAGACCGTGCAGGGCAGCGTAGCCGCGCCTGTGGACGGGTCGGCAGCCGGGCAGTTTGGTCAGCAGGGCGGCGTGCAGATGCCGCAAAAAGTTACCGAAGACAGCCACGTGCGGCTGGAGTTTGTGGAAGATCTGGCGGCCTTTATTGTCGCCCGCTTTAAGCCCGGCCCGCAGAGCGGCACGCTGAACCTCAGCGTGCAGGCGCTCAACCAGCGCTACGGCGTCAAGCTCGCGGGCACGTCAGACGGCAAGGGCGGGCGCGACGCGCTGTTGCGGTACGCCTTTCAGCCCACCATGCTGCGCGGCCTTTACAGCCTTTATGCAGACCGTTTTCTGGATGCCGTCAACCGCGATGCAGCCGCCAAGGGTTTTACGCCTGAGCAGGTGCGCCAGCTGCATATGACCATGGCCGGGCGGTTTGTGCTTTTGGCCGGGGCGCTGGAGGGCGTGGCCTCCGTGCCCAATCTCGCCGCCCGCATGCGCGAGGAGGACAAAGCCTCGCAGGTGGCGGTAGACATAAACGCCCAGATGGCCGAGGCCGTGTTTGCCGTAGATCAACTGCGCGAAAACAACGCCTCCGGTTCTCAGATTTCTACGGCGCAGATGCGCGTTGACGGGCTGAGCGCCCGTTATCGCCGGGCGCTGGAAGAACGCGCCGCCCATCAGCGCACCCTGGTGGCGGCCATCCGTCAGGGCGGCGGGCAGGCGCTGGATGATGATTCCCTGCTGTTTGTGGCCCAGTGGGTTGACCGCCGCCTGCATGCCGACCCCCAGGCTCTTGCCGCTGTGCAGGCCTCGGCGGGCGTCTTGCGCGATCTGGCGCGGCGTAGCGCCCAAACGGCGACGGGCGCGCCTTTTTCGCAAGGAGGGGGATCGGCTGCTCCGCAGGGCATGCAGCAAGGGACGCATCTGACAGCGCCCCAGTCTGCGCCCCAGTCTGCGCCCCCGGCTGCGCCCCAGTCTGCGCCCCAATCCATGCCGCAAAGCGCTCCGCAGGGGGCTGGACAGACTGGCGCGCAGGTGCAAACCGCGCCCGCGCTGACCCCTCCGGCCAATAGCGCCCCCCGCGTTGACCGCGCCTCAGGCCGTGCCGGCGCTGCCAGCAGAAAACAGGCAGAACGGTGCGTTGCGTGCCCCTGCAGCTCGGCCCGGCGGGCAGCAGTAATGGGCAAGGCCGTATTGTTTGTCGGGGGCACGCGCAGCGGCAAAAGCGGTCTGGCCCAGCGCTGGGCCGAGGCGCAGGCTCCGTGGAGGCTGTACCTTGCCACGGGACGCGCCGATGATGCGGAAATGGCCGCCCGTATCGCCCGGCACAAGGCGGAGCGCGGTCAGGGCTGGCAGTGCAGCGAAGAGCCGCTTGACCCGGCGGGCCTGCTGTCCGGCATTGGCCTGGCTGGAGCCGGTCAGACGAAGGGAGCCGAGGCCGAGGCCCCTTCGCCCGGCGTGGTGCTGCTTGACTGTGTGAGCCTGTGGGTGGCCAACCTCATGGCCGCCGACATGACGGAAGCCGACATCCTTGGGCGCGTGGACGCGCTGGCGGCTGTTGTTGCAGACTGCCCGCTGCCGCTTGCTCTGGTAAGTGTTGAGGCTGGCCTTGGCATGGTCGCCATGTCGAGTCTTGGCCGACGTTTTCAGGATACGCTGGGGCTGGCCAATCAGGCGCTGGCCCGCGTGTGCGACACCGTACTTTTTGTAAGCTGCGGGCTGCCCCTTGCGCTCAAGGGACAGTTGCCGGAGGAACTATGCTGAATTTTATGGGGCTGCCCGGCAGCAACGCCTGGAGTGCGCGGGCCTGTGCCCGCATGACCATTTTTTGCGCAGGCCTGTTGTTGTGCGCGGCGGTTGCATGGCAGCCGCGTACCGCCCTTGCCGCTGCCGACCCGCGTCAGTGCGTGCTTGAGGCGGGCGCTGCGGTGGACAAATCGGACGTGACCGCCTTTGAACGGCAGGTGGATGTGGACGCCATACTTGAGCAGGCGTTGAATCTTTTTGTTCGCCGCGCCCAAGACCCGGAGGCCGCAAAGGATCTGCCGCCCATGGTTGCCCTGCTGTTTACCCAGGCGGCCGCCAAGGAGGGCAACGTGCGCTCCCTGCTGCTCAACGAAACACGGGCCTTTGTGCTCAACGGCATTTCGTCCGGGGCCTTTGCGGGTAAAAAGCCCTCTGGCACTGCGGCGCAGGGGTTGCTGGCCCCGCTTTTTGCCGACGCCTCCACCGGGCGCAAGGAAATCAAAAGCGTAGGACAGGCGCGCCGCGACGGCGACGGCTGGCTTGTGCCCTTTGTGGTGCACGACGGCGGCAATGGCGAGTCGTATGACGTGACGGGCCGCGTTACACCGGTGAACGGCGAGATGCGGCTGACCTCGGTGGCCAACATGGAATCGCTGCTGCGCAAGGTGGCGGCGGAGAGTCGCGCTGTTGAGCCGTAACCGTGCCGGGCGCGGAAGAGCGTCTTTCGTACTGTCTGACGGATACTAAAAAAGGGGGCCTGCGCCCCCTTTTTTAGTAATGCAATGACCAGTGCCGCTACTGCGCGGGCTGGTTTTTGTCGTCTTCGTGCTTTTCGGGCCGCAGGGTGCGGCAAATGGGCTGTGCAGTGGCCCTGCCGGAGAATATCTCTTCGGCGGTGGCCGCAAGTGCCTGAGGCAGCACCTCGTCCACATGATCGACAAAGACGATCTCGAGGTCGCGCAGCACTTCGTCCGGTACTTCCTTGAGGTCTTTTTCGTTGTCGTGGGGCATGATCACTTTTTTAATGCCGCTGCGGCGCGCGGCCAGCAGCTTTTCGCGCAGGCCGCCAATGGGCAGCACCCGGCCGCGCAGCGATATTTCGCCCGTCATGGCCACGTCGTTGCGAACGGGTATGCCCAGCAGGGCCGAGGTGATGGACGTAGCCAGGGTAATGCCCGCCGAGGGGCCGTCCTTGGGCGTCGCGCCTGCTGGCACATGCACATGGATGTCGACCTTGCGGTGAAAGCGCGTGTCAAGGCCCAGCACTTCGGCCCGCGAGCGCACATACGAAAGCGCCGCCTTGGCCGATTCCGTCATGACCTCGCCCAGCTGGCCGGTGGTCACCACCTGGCCCGAACCAGCCATGAGGCTTGTTTCTACCAGCAGTATTTCGCCGCCGCGCTGGTTGTAGGCCAGGCCAGCGCACACGCCGACCTGCGGCTCGGTTTCACGCTCGTCGTGACGGTATTTTTTCACGCCCAGCAAGGCGGGCAGGCTCTGCCGCGAGATGCTGACGCATTTTTCCGTATTGTCGTCTTCCACCAGCTTGATGGCGGTCTTGCGGCAGAGGGCCGCGATTTCGCGCTCAAGGTTGCGTACCCCCGGCCTCGCGCGTGTAGGAGCGGATAATCTCGAGGATGGCGTTGTCCGACACGCGGATGTTGCCCTCCTTGAGGCCGTGCTCCTCGCGCTGGCGCGGTAGCAGAAACGGCGGGCGATATGGCGCTTTTCCGTTTCAAGGTAGCTGTTGAGCTCGATTATTTCCATGCGGTCAAGCAGCGGCACGGGGATGGAGTGCAGCGAATTGGCCGTGGTGATGAAAAAGATTTTGGAAAGATCATACTCCAGATCAAGGTAGTGATCCATGAACGTATTGTTCTGCTCGGGGTCAAGCACTTCCAGCAGGGCCGAGGCGGGGTCGCCACGGTAGTCGGAGGTCATCTTGTCCACTTCATCCAGGCAAAAGAGGGGGTTGTTGAACTTTACCCGCTTGAGCGACTGGATGATCTTGCCGGGCAGAGCGCCCACGTAGGTGCGGCGGTGGCCGCGAATCTCGGCCTCGTCGCGCACGCCGCCGAGCGAAAGGCGCACAAAGTCGCGCCCTGTGGCGCGAGCCACAGACTTGGCGAGCGAGGTTTTGCCCACGCCTGGGGGGCCCACAAGGCAGAGGATCGGCCCCTTGAGACCGTGCGAAAGTTTTTGCACGGCAAGGTATTCGAGTATGCGTTCCTTGGGCTTTTCGAGGCCGTAGTGGTCGCCGTCCAGAATTTCGCGCGCCTTGTCGAGATTGATGTCGATCTGCTTGAGGTCGTTCCAGGGCAGGTCAAGAATCCAGTCCACATAGTTGCGCACAACCGTGTATTCTGCCGCCGAGGGGGGCATGCTGCGCAGCTTGCGGGCTTCGGAAAGAGCCTTTCGCGCGCTTCTTCGGGCATATCGCGGGTCTTGAGCTTTTGCTCTATTTCGTCAACTTCGGCCTGGGGGTCGTCGTCTCGCCCCATTTCCTTGTTGATGGCCTTGATCTGCTCGTTGAGGTAGTACTCGCGCTGGTTGCGCTCCATCTGCACCTTGACGCGGTTTTAATGCGCTTTTCAACCGTGGCAAGGGCCACCTCGCCCTGCAAAAGCTCATAGGCGAGCTCGAGGCGCTGGGTGGCGTCGTCAATTTCAAGGGCTTCCTGCTTTTTGCGGTAATCTACCTTGAGGTGCGGGATGATGGCGTCGGCCAGGGGGCCGATCTCCTGCAGGGCCAGAATGGAGAGCACCGCCTCCTGCGAAATTTTTTTGTTGTTCTTGCCGTATTCTTCCAGCGCTTCGTGCACGGCGCGCACAAGGGCCTCGCGCTCTTCGGGGCGGCTCTGCCTTTCGGCGCGGCGGTGCACGCGCACCATGGCGCACTGTTCGTCTTCGTGCAGGTTTTCCCAGGTGGCGCGGTACACGCCTTCAAACAGCACCTTGATGGTGCCGTCAGGCAGGCGCAGCATCTGCAGCACTTTGCTGACCACACCCACGGGCGAAAGGTCCTGGGCGTCGGGCTTTTCCTGCTCGGGCTCGCGCTGCGCCACCAGAAAAATCTGTTTGCTGTACGTGCTCTGAGCGGCCTCGATGGCCTTGATGGAGGCTTCGCGGCCCACAAAGAGGGGCATGATGGAGCGGGGGAACATGACCACCTCGCGCAAAGGCATGATGGGCAGTTCAGTGTAGGCGTCAGAGCCGCGCATGTCGTCTGTCATATATTTCCCCTGAAAAAAAACCGGACGGCGGTCGGCGCCGCCCGGCGGAACTTTAAAGCGGTTACCCCTGCAACGCTGCGCGCATCAGGGGTGAAAGTCATGCCCTTCTGGCCGTCAATGAGCGCAAATTGGGCGCGTGGGGCGCAAGGCCGCTTATGCGCCTGCCGGAGCGTTCAAGCTGAACTGCCCCGAATTTTTTTGCCAGTGGCGAGGCCTTTTGCTGTCGTACTGTGCCGCTTTGTCGGCAAGTGTGCAACAGGCCGCCTTGCAGCCGCTTTGCAATGCGGATTGGCTTGCGACAAACCCGCTGTAACCCAGCGGCCGTGCCGCTGCTGGCTTCCGTCCGCGCCCTTGCGTGTGGCGTAGGGCGGGGGCGGATCCTTGGCTAGGAGGCCTTGTCGCCCCCGGCCTGGGCCGTGGAAGCTTCGGCGCTGTCGGCCTTGTCGCCAAACAGCAGCACAGGCTCCTTGCCTTTATCAATAACAGCTTGATTAATCAGGCATTCGCGCACATTGGGCAGGGAGGGCAGCTTAAACATGATGTCGAGCATGGTGCGCTCCATCACGTTGCGCAGACCGCGTGCGCCCGTTTTACGTTCAATGGCCTTGGCGGCAATGGCCTTGAGGGCATTGGGCGTAAAACGCAGGTCCACATTCTCAAGCCCGAACAGCTTTTGGTACTGGCGCACCAGAGCGTTTTTGGGTTCGGTAAGGATGCGCACCAGATCCGGCTCGTCCAGCTCGTCCACATGGGTGATGATGGGGATACGGCCCACAAATTCGGGGATAAGGCCGAACTTCACCAGATCCTGCGGGTGCACCTTGTCGAGCAGCTCGCCAAGGGGCAGCTCCTTGCTGGCGCGCATCTTGGCGCCAAAGCCCATGGCTCCGCCGCTCATGCGCCCGCCCACGATCTTGTCGAGGCCCACAAAAGCGCCGCCCACGATAAACAGGATGTTGCCCGTGTTCATGCGGATAAATTCCTGCTGGGGGTGCTTGCGCCCGCCCTTGGGAGGAATATTGGCCTCGGTGCCTTCGATGATCTTGAGCAGGGCCTGCTGCACGCCTTCGCCCGACACGTCGCGGGTGATGGAGGGGCCGTCGCCCTTGCGCGAAATCTTGTCGATTTCGTCAATATAGATGATGCCCTTGCTGGCGGCCTCGAGGTCGTAGTCGGCATTTTGCAGCAGCTGCACAAGGATGTTTTCCACATCCTCGCCCACGTAACCCGCTTCTGTAAGCGTGGTGGCGTCAGCTATGGCAAAAGGCACGCGCAGCACGCGGGCCAGCGTTTTGGCAAGCAGGGTTTTGCCGCTGCCAGAGGGGCCCACAAGCAAGATGTTGCTTTTTTCAAGCTCCACATCATCGCCCAGGGCGTTGGCGTAAAACACACGCTTGTAGTGGTTGTGCACCGCTACCGAAAGGATCTTTTTGGCTTCGTGCTGCCCGATGACGTACTGGTCAAGGCGGTCCTTGATTTCCTGGGGCGAAAGAAGCCGCTCATCGCTTTGCGGGCTTTCCATCTGGTCGCGTGCGATAATTTCGTTGCAGGCTTTGACGCATTTGTCGCAGATGCTTGCGCCGTCCTGCACGATGAGATTGCGCACCTCAAGCTCGCTGCGTCCGCAAAAGGAGCAGCGCAGAGGTTCGCTCACCGTGGGTTTATCGTTCTTGGCCATATTACTCGCTCTTTTCCTGAGCCATCTCGTTCCGCGATACCAGCACGCGGTCAATAATGCCGAGTTCCTTGGCTTCTTCAGGCGTCAAAAAGTTATCGCGCTCGGTTGCCTTGACGATGTCCTTGTAAGGGCGTCCCGTATTGTCGGCCAGCATGCGATTGAGGCGTTCCTTAAGGCGCAGCACCTCGCGCGCGTGGATTTCGATATCTGTGGCCTGACCCTGAAAACCACCCGAGGGCTGGTGAATCATGATCTGGCTATTAGGCAAAGCAAAACGCATGCCAGATTTGCCCGCAGCCAGCAAAAAAGCGCCCATGCTGGCGGCGCGGCCCATGCACACCGTAGCCACCGGCGAGCTGATAAAGCGCATGGTGTCGTAAATGGCAAGACCAGCGGTGACGGAGCCGCCGGGGGAATTTATGTAAAGGTAAATTTCTTTTTCCGGGTCTTGCGACTCAAGAAAAAGCAGCTGGGCGCAAATGAGGGAAGCGACCGTGTCGTTGACCTCTGAGCCAAGCAGTACAATACGGTCTTTGAGCAGGCGCGAATAAATATCATAGGCCCGCTCGGAGCGGCCAGTGGTTTCGATAACCATGGGGACAAGCGACATATAAGCCTCTTGGCGCGGCTTGTGGGCCGGTTGCTGCGGCGAGGCCGCAAAATAAAACCAAAAGGCGGCCTTAAGGCCGCCTCCCTTATACTTCAGTTAGTTCTGGGCGCTGGCGGGTGCGCCCGGCGCGGCGTCGGCCTCGGCGGTTGGAGCCTTGGGCTCCACTTCGGTCACCTTGGACTTGGCGTACACCAGATCCATGCCCTTATCTGCCAGCATGCGGTCACGCAGCACAAAGATCATGCCCGAACGCTCGTAGCTTTCGCGCAGAGTCTTGAAGTCTTCGCCGGAGCGCATGCCTCATCTGGTAGATCTGAGTGTTGACCTCATTGTCGGTAACGTCAAGACCTTCTTTTTTGGCTATGGAGAGCAGCAGAACCTGAGCGCGGGCCAGTTCTTCAGCCTGGGGCTGCACTTCCGCACGCAGTTCTTCCATGCTCTTGCCAAGCGAATCAATGCTGCGGCCCTGACGCTCGATGCGAGCGGCCATGTCGCCCAGAAGCGTGCGCACCTGGGTGTCAACAAGGGTGGGGGGCAGTTCAAACTCGACCATCTTCAGCAGGCGGTCAAGCAGGGTCTTTTGCGCGGCGCTCTTGTTGAGGTTGGCGCGGCTCTGGGTGTAGCTGCCGGTGATGGCTTCGCGCAGCTTGTCGACGCTTTCAAGGCCGACAGTCTTGGCGAGCTCGTCGTTGAGTTCGGGCAGCTTGCGTTCCTTGATGGCGTGAACGCGTATCTTCATGGTGACGGTTTGCCAGCCAGATCCTTGGCCAGAAAATCTTCGGGGAAGGTGATTTGGCCTTCGCCTTCTTCGCCATAGTGGATGGTCTTGACCAGGGCTTCAAAGTCTTCAAGGGCCTGACGTTCGCCAAGGGCCAGATCAAAGCTTTCGGCCTTTACGCCTTCAATGGGCTGGCCGTTTTCGTAAGCGGCAAAGTCAATAGTGGCAATCTGGCCGTCCACGGCGGGGCCTGTGCCCTCAACGGCACGAGCTGGGCGCGGTCGCGGCGGATGCGTTCGATGACTTCGTGAACTTCTTTTTCGTCCACGACCACTTTTTCCTGCTCGACTTCCAGCCCTTCGTAGGGGGGCAGGGCGAAGGTGGGCAGGGTTTCAAATTCGATGCTGTATTCGTAGCCCTTGCCGCGCTCAAAGGTACCCTTGGCGTCGACGTCCACTCCGGCGACGGGCGTCACGTCGAGCTTCTGCATAACGTCGTTGATGTGGACGTTGATCAGGTCCTGGCGGGCTTCTTCATAAATTTTGTCGCGGAAGCGCTGCTCGATGACCGACGCCGGAACCTTGCCCTTGCGGAAACCGTCCACCTGCACCGACGTTTTGTACAGCGCCACGGCGCCCATGATGGCTGCTTCCACTTCCTGGGCTTCGGTGGTGATGACGACCTTTTTTCTGACCGGCGAAATGTCTTCTGCGCTATATTCCACGAGGGACTCCTTTTCTGGTGAGGTAGTTGGTGCGAGAGGGGGGACTTGAACCCCCATACCAATGGTGCTGGATTCTAAGTCCAGTGCGTCTACCAATTCCGCCACTCTCGCAAAGCGTGTTTCCATAGCACACTTGCCGGTGGGCTGCAAGCCGTGAACCGTACACCCCTTGCCGGGCGCTTATGGGGGCCGCTCTGCCGTGCGGAGAGGCGTTAGCAGAAAATCTTTGTCTATAATAAGTCGTTATGGCGTTTGGGCAAGCAATTATGCAAAAAAAACTTGAGTCTTCAGGGCAGGTGCCCCTGAAGCGGCAGCGGGCCTGTGCAAAGGGCAAGATGTCAGCGTAAGATCAATGCCGCGCCGTCCGTTCCGGCTTCGGTCACTTCGCCCACCTCGCAGGCCAGATCTCCCCCGGCGAGCAGCAACTGGCTGGCCTGCCCCACAAGCTCGGGCGCAACAGCCAGCAACAGCCCGCCCGATGTCTGCGCATCAAAAGCCAGGCTTGTCAGCGCCTCATCCACCGTATTGTCAACCCTGGTCGAGCAGGCCCAGTATTTTCTGTTTAGATGGCTGCCTGCAGGTATGAGGCCGTCGCGCGCGTATTCAAGCGCGTGCGGCATGAGGGGCAATGCCTCGGCATGCAGCACCACGGTCACGTTAGAGGCCAAGGCCATCTCAAGGGCATGGCCGCCAATGCCAAAACCTGTAATGTCTGTTGCCGCAGCAATCTTGAGGTCGCGCACAACGGCCCCAGCCACGCTGTTAAGGCGTGAGCACCAGCGTGTCACCTCGGCCTCGCTTTCTTCGGCATGATCCCAGCGGGCCTTGACGGCGGTGGCCAGCACGCCCGTGCCAAGGGGCTTGGTGAGCAGCAGCTTTTGCCCCGGTTTAAGTCCGTCGTTACGGGCCATGTGCGCCGGGTCGATGATGCCCGTAACCGCCAGCCCGTACTTGAGTTCGTCGTCCTGCACTGTGTGCCCGCCCGCCAGCACCGCGCCTGCTTCGTTCATGGCGTCGAGGCCGCCGCGCAGGATATTTTCAAGGATGCCCTCAGGGTCGTCCTCTGCCAGCGCCTGCGGGAAAAAGGCCACGTTCATGGCGCTCCACGGCTGCCCGCCCATGGCGTAGACGTCAGACAGCGCATTGGCCGCCGCAATGCGGCCAAAGGCAAAGGCGTCGTTGACGATGGGCGCAAGAATATCCACGGTCTGCACCAGCGCGCAGCCAGGGGGAACGGTCAGCACCACGGCGTCTTCGTTCCTGGCGCGGCCAGCGAGAACCCTGGCCTCAAGGTCAGGGCGCGTAGCAGACGGCAAACCGCGCAAAAGTCGCTCCAGGGCCCCTGGAGCCAGCTTGGCGGCTCAACCGGCCGCGCGGGCTTTTTCCAGCAGTTTCATGCTGCGCTCCCTGGTAGTGTGATGTTCATCAGCCAATTATGCATTGTTGAAAGCAAAAGGTCAAAAAGCCATGCATTGACGCTCAGGGCATAATAGGGTGCAATAACCATCAGTTTTTTTATTTTACCCCCCTGCGGAAAAAGAGGAGAAGTCCCATGAGTGCAAGCCGCAAGTGCAATTGGTCCGGGATGCTGTCGGTTCTGGTTTTCTCTCTGGCTCTGCTGCTGCCTTTGCAGGCTCACGCGGCTCTGCATGAGGGTTTTGTGCATGTGACCGACGTGTGCGAAAACGTGATTTTGGAAATACGCTATTTTTCATCCTACAATTTTGTAGGCAAGCGTATTGACGGCTACGTCGGGCCTCAGGCCATTTTGACGGAGCCAGCGGCAAAGGCCCTGTGCAAGGCCGCCGCAAGCGCGGAAAACAAGGGCTATACCCTGAAAATTTTTGACGCCTACCGCCCGCAGGCCGCAGTGGACCATTTTGTGCGCTGGGGCATGGACGCCGCCGACACCCGCATGAAGTCCATCTTTTACCCGCAGGTGGAAAAGGCCCGCGTGTTTGACCTCGGCTATGTGGCCACGCGTTCGGGGCATTCGCGCGGCAGCACCGTTGATCTGACCCTGGTGGACAGGCAGAGCGGCAGGGAGGTCGACATGGGCACGACCTTTGACCATTTGGCGAAGCCTCGCACCACGGGGCCAAGGGACTGACTGCGCAGCAAGAGGCCAACAGGGCCGTGCTGCTGGGGGTGATGGAGCAGGCGGGCTTTAAGCGGTACGAAGAAGAGTGGTGGCATTATACCCTCAAAAACGAACCCTATCCCGATACCTATTTTAATTTTGTGGTGGAATGACGGCGCCGCATAAGGTAAACGATTTTTCCTTTTCATACACAAGGTTGCGGCGTAGCATGCACAGCAATGTTCTACTAAAGGATATGCCGTGAAAATTGTTGTATGCGCCAAAAAAGATCTTGCCGGTTGTGTGGCCCTTAACAGGTTGTTGGCTGGTCTGGTTCCGAAGCACGAAGTTTTTGTGGTGCTGTCAGACTACGTGCTTGATGCCGAGTGCAGCAATGCCTATGCGGAATGCCTCGTGACCCACGAACGGGGCATGGTGCTCGACCATATACTGCCGTGGCTCGAAGCCCGTTTTCCCCAAGGCAATAGCGCCGTATGTCAGACGTATCTGGGGTTGCAAAAACGTTACGGCATCCCCATGCAGATGTGGGGCCCCATGAAATCTGCCGAGTCGCGGCAGCGCATGCGCGCCCTTGCGCCGGACGTGATTATATCCTGCCGGTATGATTACGTCATTCCAAGCGAAGTTATCGACATGCCCCGCCTCGGCACCTATGGCATGCACCCAGGCGCGCTGCCCGACCTGCAGGGGCTGTGCAGCCCATTCCGGGCCATGGAGCATGGGCACGCCCGCTCTGGCTGCACGCTGTTTCACCTCGACGCCGGGCTGGATACAGGCCCTATTGTGGAAATAGGCTGGTGGCCCATAGACTATGGGCGTTGCCTGCTGTGGAACTTTGTGCACACCTATTTTGCGGGTATTGACACCCTGCTGCGTCATCTGCCGCAGCTGGAATCCGGGCAGGAGCTGACCACATACGCCCAGCGGCCTGAGGGCCGGCAGTATTTCAGCTATCCTACCGAAGAAGAATTTAGGCGGTTTACAAAAAAGGTCGCACCCCTGGTGTGGTCACAAGATTACCACGAGGTTTTGTCGTGGTTTTTGCCCGGCGGGCTGGCAGATGCCGCCATGCCTGAGCTGCGGGCCATGGTTGAGTCGCTGCCCTGTTCGCGGGCCGGGGCGCTGGCCGCAACCCAGGCACATTCCAAAGGCAGCGCCGCCAGTGCGGCGGCAAGCCGGGAGGCCGATGCCGGGGCCGGTCTGGGCAACATGATCAGCTCGATGCCGTCTTGAGTTTCCACAGCAGGTGAAACAGCAACGCCAGCGCGCAGACAATGCCGCCCATGAGCAGCAGTGCGCTGGCTGAGGTCATGACGCTGACGGCAAGGCCAAATATCACCGGCCCGGCCACCTGCCCCATGCGCTCAAGCCCGCGGTAGACCGAGGCGGTTTTTTCCCTGCCAAGCCTCTGGGCCGAGGCAAGCGTGAGAATGCAGATCATGGAAGCCGGGGCGGCCAGGCACTGGGCAAGCCCCAGGGTTATGACAGCGGCGGCGGCTCCGGCCATGCCCGTGCCCTTTGCAGCGATCAGCAGCGTAATGCCAGACAGCAGGCCTGTAAGGGTCAGAAATATGGATT